>Ga0310343_10000041_pt1 | contig 51196 bp, 60 predicted proteins | sample HC15DNA2025_MG_FD_203519 | JGI IMG/M metagenome (GOLD analysis project Ga0310343, IMG submission 203519) | Marine microbial communities from station ALOHA, North Pacific Subtropical Gyre - HC15-DNA-20-25_MG | ecosystem: Environmental > Aquatic > Marine > Oceanic | place: Pacific Ocean: North...
GATTTATTTAATTATTACAACTTGTATAGAAAATAAACATGGAGTAATAAATGATGATTTTCGCAAACAGCGTTATTTGGATTGTATAAATCAAACGTTAACATTGTTAAAAAACCATAACTCTTCTATTATACCAATTATTGTAGAAAACAATGGATTAAGGAAAACGTATTTAGATACATTCGATTGTGATATATTATATACAAATCATAATGAATCTATATATAAGCACAAAGGAGTAAATGAATTAAATGATATAAAAGAAGTGATTTCACATTATAATATACAAGAACATGATATGATTATAAAGTTAACAGGACGATATAAACTTCTTGATTTGTCTTTTATACGTATGATTGAGTCTAATCCAAATGTAAACGCCTTTATAAAATTTTATGATGTATACTCTAAGAGTTATAAAGACAATGATTGTGTTTTAGGATTATTTGCTATAACATGTAAGTATTTGAATCATTTTAACTATGATGATAAAGATAGTTCAGAAAGAGAATTCGCAAAATATGTCAATGAACATTGTTCCTTTTGTCATGAAAGTCGACCAATTGTCATTAGAATGTTGTCTTGGCGATGATTTGAGTATGGTTTATGTATAGTATGATTTTAATCAATATAATTATGTATATATAGTATAATGAAGCAAAATAAATCATCTAAAAAAAAGAGGTCTAAAAATAAAAAACAAGTAAAGGACGCTATGTATTATTTAAATACGATTACAAATTCAATGTTATTACTTGTATTACTTATATTTGCTGCTTTGATTAATGTTTTTATATTATGGAATAATCAAGAAAATGAATCCTTATTTTTATTTATTTTTATTGCCCTCATTACATATAGTCAAAATAAAAATCTGATATTTGTACTGGGATGTCCGCTTGTGATTGTCAATATATTGATGGTATTAAAAAAAGCATTTCGTTATGAAGGGTTTAGTGATTTAACGAAAGGTCCAACGAATCCAGATCAATTAAAGTATATATGTGAATCTACATTTTTAGGTGGAAAAGCACAAAAAGATGTTAGTGATTGTATGATGGCATTTAATCATGATAGTACATTTAGTGATTCTGAATTTACCGATTATTTAATTAGTCATTTATATGATGAAGGATTCGAAATTTCAGATAACGAATATAATCGATTTATAGATGGTGATTTAAGTGTAAATCACGGAGACTATATTTATAATAAAATATATGATTCTAGTAAAGCAAAAGGAAATAATTGGAATGTAACTTTCAGTACAACCACAACAGTTCCGACTCCTGTTACTGTTAAATATTCTGATTTAATTAATGATTTTATTGATATAAAGAGACTAGAACGATTGAAAATTGATCAGTTATTAGTACCGTGTAAAGAAATTATAGAGAAGGGAGATACGGATTATGGTTTTAATGTTCCATGTCAAGCTTTATTGGATGACCAAGACGATGATACTGATTAAAATAAATAACAAAAAGGTATATTGTATAGAAATAAATATTATTTATATATAATATGTCGATTACACAAAGACCCATAAATATTATTGATGACGGAGGGATATTAGCTATACCAACAGAAAATAATATTGATCTTTCATTCAATTATACATATCCGGTTTATTCTAAACGTACATTTAATATACAATATAAAGATGAAGCGAATACAATTGGAACAGCAGGATTGGAAATTCAATTAAAGAATATTCATAAAGACAAAAATCAAAATGTAGCGGTTACTGTAAACAGTAATACTTATTATCCAAGTAGAATGATATTAAGTGTTGGAATGGACCAATTTATAAAAGGCCGAGGAGCGCAACCAGAATATTCATTTGTTATTGCTCACGAACCTATAAATACTACAACAAATTTATATATTGTATTGCCTATTATAGCAGTCGAAGATGCCACACAATCAAATCAACCTAACTTACAATTACTAACGACAAGTATAGCGGATGAAATTGAGGATGGAAATCTTACCATGTCAAATACAGTAGAACTAACAGATATTGATTTGAATTTAAATACTTTAATCTCTTCTATGACAAGCGGGAATCCTTATTATTACTATTATATGAATAATGATTTATTTATTGTATTCCTATATACTGAAATTAGAGTATATTTAGATGGTATAATAGATGCTGGGAATTTTATGCCTAATGTAGAAACATTTACAGCAAGTCCTATATATATATATCAATCGAACGGTACACTTCACAATTTTCAAAAATCATCAACTTTTATGGATGATATTTACATTGATTGTTCCCCAGAAGGAGATACAAATACGCAAATTATAAAACCTCGTAATGTCTTTGCAATACGACCGTTAGTAAATCCTGATTCATTAGGAAGTAACAGCACATTATTTTTAATCGTATTTCTCTCGATTGTTATATGTGGTATTGCTTATAAGTCAACAGGACGTTTAATTGGTATGGTAAATGCAATGGCTAAATTTACGAAAGATATAACTAGTGAAAATGGAAAAGAATATATGGCAGAGCAAGGAGAAATGATACGTACAAAAGCAAGAAATAATGGTGGATTATTAGGTCTTATTGGTAACAATGGATATATTATTTTTATACTAATGGCAATTGTAAATGTAATATTTGCTTCCTTATTTATTGCCCAAGATACTACGTTTAAACAAAATACAATATTATCTTCTTCTGAAAATGTATCCGGAACCTTTGCTGGAATATTTGGATTTATTTATGTATTGCATTATATTTTATTAAAAAAAAAATATATCAATTGGACACCAGTATTTTTAGTACCTATACTAATTTGTTGTATTATATTATTGGCATCTTGGTTTCTTGGTTTATTTTTAGTTGATTCAAATATAACTACTGAAAATTGGGCCATATTTTCTTTGATGATAACTCCCGCATTGTCATGTTTATATGCATTGACCAATGCAATGAAAGAACAAGAAAACGGAGAAGAGAATCAACCAAATAATGTGATTTAAAATGAAATATCAAGTTCAGCAAAGTCACTCACATATAAATCTCTTTTTTCTTGTAATTGGGATGTCAAAAAGAAAAAATCTTCTTGATTCGCTTTTAATATTTCAACAGCACGTTGGTATGCCCATTGTACTAAATCTTTAATTTCTCTATCAATTTCTTCTTTTGAATATTCGCTTAATTTATCGCTATTTGTCGCTAAATTACGCCCTAAAAATGGCTGTGAATTACTCGTTGAATCATACAGAGCAATGTTTTTACCCATTCCAAATAATGATACATATTTCCGCGCAATTGAATTTGCTTGTTTTAAATCGTTTGATGCTCCTGTTGTAATATCCAAATGAGGCGTGTTTGTAAACATTACTTCATTATTGTATTTATCTGAAAAAGTAATAAATGTTTCAAATAATATTTGTTCTGCGGCACGACCCCCCATAGCAATCAATAAGTTGGCCAACATAAACTTTTTTGTTTGAAAATTATCGTATTCCTCATTTGGAGTAAATAATGTATACCCTCCTGCGCCGTTTTTGTTTGCGTTTATCGTAACTCGTTGAAGATCAAACATATCATCAAATAAATAGGTAATAAGCGCATGACCAATTTCATGTGCAGAAACCAACTTGATTATTTTTTCCGAACGAGTGTCTTTATTTGAGGGTAGTCCAATTGTCATTTTTTCAAAAGCCTTATACATCAATTCGGGTGTGATGGATGTATCATTATAACGAACACTCAAAATGGCCGCTTCATTTGCTAAATTCGCAATATCTGCCCCCGAAAATCCACTTGTCAATTTGGCCAAATCATCCAAATAAGTAATATTTTGTACTTGTTTATTATTAAAATGAATATCTATGATTTCTCGTCGACCATCTACATCTGGTAATCCAACCATAATTTTACGATCAAATCTACCAGGACGAGTAAGAGCACTATCCAAAATATCGGCACGATTGGTTGCTGCAATCACAATAATTCCTTCATTTTTGACAAATCCATCCATATTTGTAAGAATTTCATTAAGTGTTTGTTCTCGTTCATCATTTCCTCCGGCAAGTCCAGCTCCTCGTTGACGACCTACTGCGTCAATTTCATCTAAAAAAATAACACAAGGTGATAGCTCTTTTGCTTGTTTAAACAATTCGCGAACACGAGATGCGCCAACACCAACAAACATTTCAATAAACTGCGACCCTGATGCGTACAAATAATCGACACCTGCTTCTCCTGCGACTGCTTGGGCCAAAAGGGTTTTTCCTGTTCCGGGTGGACCTTCTAACAATACTCCTTTTGGAATTTTAGCACCGGCATTTGTATATTTTTGCGGATCTTTCAAAAAATCAACTACTTCCGTGAGTTCAAATTTCGCTTCGTCGCAACCAGCCACATCACGAAATGTGACGTCAACATCGTCTGGTGTGATTTCATCAAACGTATTTGATTGCAAAAATCGCATGGGATTTCCAAAACCACCTCCTTGTCCTGGTCTATTTCCTCCTTGAAAACGACTGATTAAGTTGCTTATGATAAATCCAGCTACTACATAAATAAATGTAAATTGAAGTGCAGTAGTTATCAATCCTACAATAGGGTTTAGTTGATTTTCAGGTAAAACCAATAAATCATATTTGATACCCATGGTATCCAATTTACTCAACAAAGATTGAGCCATAGACGGAACAATTTGAATTACATGGGAATTAATCATATCATATTCATGTGGTTTGTGTAGAGTATCAATACTAATCAATCCATTGATTTCATTATTTTGGGTAATTAAACTAACTGATTCAATTTGTTTATTTTTAAGTTGTTCTACAAATCCATCATAAGGTTGACTTAATCCAAATTTATGAAATTCTTGGTATAACGATTTTGCTATAAATGACGGGTTATCGTTATCAATTTCAAGAGAACGAACTATAATAGGCGTTTTTCTATACGACGAAAATGATGATTTCAATTTATATTGAGGTACAAAACCCAAACACGCAGATAAAAGAGAGCTACATAATACGATTCTATTAAACATAATTTGTATATTAACATTATACACAAATTATCTTTAACTTCATTTTAAAATTATCGTTTTTCATGCTTTATATTTTGGAGGTATTGCTCCGGAAGAACGCATACGTTTTTTCGCATTTTTCACATCATTTGTAGGATTTGAATTAAAACTTAACGGTGATTTATACGTTTCTTTTCCAATTTCTTTGTTTTTTTTATTTATTAAGTAAAGGGAATTATCTTGATAAAGACTATTTTTACCTCGTTTATCAGTATTATTTTCCGGATGTGTTTTTGGAGAACTTTTATATACATTTCGCATAAGAGAAAAGAGTCCACCATTTTCAGATATTCTTCCTTTCATGGGCATCACATTATTTCCTGTTAAAATAGAATTATTCATTATATATATTACACAAGAATAAATTATGATTTAAAAATAGGATCATTGTTTTCATTTTCTTTCACAAAATCATAAGCATTGATAGCTTTATCGTCGATCCATACGTCATAATGAGGTTTACCCATATTCAAAGAATCATATTTTACATTCCACGCTCGTAATTGGCATATGGTTACCCAGTCCCATACTTTGCCCGACAAAGCTCCACGAGCGGTCCAATAATGAATTTCATGTCCTTGGTAATATAAATCGTTAAATAAATTAATGTTTTTGTATATTGGTTTTGTTTTTAAATAATCGCTTTTTGTTTTAGTACAAATTGTTCCATCAATATCTATAATATATCTTAATTTTTTATCATCACTACAAGGTTCTTTTTTAGGATTAAAAAATATTTGTCGAAATCCATTATTATTTGTTAAAAATCCATGTGTATTTTGTATCAATACACCAATTAACAGAATGGTCTTAAACATATATATTATTTATGTATAAAGTGTTTAATTACATTTATGAAATATGTATATATATTAATGAATCATTCTTATTCATATTGTGAATTTTTACAAAAGCAGTTATTATTATGTCAATATTCTAATTCTAAGGATTGTAATGAACGAATTAAATTTATGGAAAAATTAAATTGTAATAAAAATATACACATAATCTATAATGACCAAACGAAGAAATCGAACAGCGCGAAGAAATAAATCACTATACAAAAAAAAGAAAATGAGAAAAAATACTTTACTAAAAAAACGTCGTATGACTCGCAAGAAAAAAGGCGGAAGCTGACGCCAATTAGATGATGATAATCGTTAATTCATATGTATATATACGTGATGACAAACAAAATCAAAATAGTTGAATTTGTTTTGAAATGTATATATAAAACTCATTTTATTACGTTTAAAGACAATTTTTAAACAATATGAATTATATATAGATGAATACAGAACAAAAAGAAGTATTAAATGAAATGATTGATAAAAATGATACAAAGGACAATACATCATTAATACAAGAAATGAAACATAGTGATCGTATACGAAAAGATGTATCCAAAATTCAAAATATAAAACGAAATATGAAAACAAATAATTTCGCAGCATTAGACAAAGAAGCACAAGCACAAAAATGTGGATTTTTGTTTAAACATTATCCAAATATATACAACAAATTATTAAAAGGTGAAATTCAAATTAAAATCTTATATCGTTTTTTAGATGAACTAGAAAGCATCGAAAAAGGTAAACAAAATCAACATGAGGCGTCATATAGAATTGGATTATTATTGAAAGAAATGTATGTAGATAAACGAATTGATATGGATAAAGAAACCAAAGAACGTCCTAAAAAGACCAAAAAAATGGTTTCATCTATGAGTTATGAAGAATATAAAAAAACACTAACCAATTGTGAAAAATTGATTAAAGACAATTGATGTTTCTTTATAATAGATGAATACACCAAAAACATTGGTCATCGTAGAATCGCCTTCAAAATGTAAAAAAATAGAATCGTATTTAGGTACAGATTATAAGGTAATTGCTTCTTATGGCCATTTTACAAAATTAGATTCATTGGATCAAATACATTTTGATACTTTTCAAATTACATACAAAGTAGACAAAGGAAAAGTATTAAAAACAATTAAGGAAGAAATAAAAAAATGTAAAGAGGTTATTTTGGCAACCGATGATGATCGTGAAGGGGAAGCAATTGCGTGGTCCTTGTGTACATTTTGTAAATTAGATTTAAAAAAAACAAAAAAAATCGTATTTCAAGAAATCACGAAACCTGCCCTTACAAGAGCATTGGAAAATATTGGAATCGTAAACATGGATCGTGTCAAAAGCCAACAAGCCCGTCAAATTCTAGATATTTATTTAGGATATAATGTTAGCCCATTATTGTGGAAATATGTTCAACATACGTTATCTGCTGGTCGTTGTCAAACTCCGGCTTTGAGGTTGGTATATGAGAATCAAAAAGAATGCGATTCTATGAATGATACAACTCATTTTACGATAAAAGCGCTATTGACCTCTAAGCGTATTCCTTTTCAATTTGAAAAACATGTTGAAAAGGAAAACATTGAAAATTTCATGGAAATGATTCAACATCAAGAAAAATGGTACATAGAAACGAAAAAAGAAAGACAAATCCAAGAAAAACCGCCGCGTATTTTCATTACAAGTAGTTTACAACAAAAAGCACATAGTCTATTAAAATATAGTCCTAAGATGACCATGAAATATGCCCAAGAATTATATGAAAATGGATATATTACATACATGAGAACAGATAGTGCTTGTTATAGTCTTGAATTCATTGATAAAGTAAAAACACATATTATAAAAGAATATGGAGAATCGTATGTTCATGAAAATATCCAAATGCTTCATGTAAATACGAATAAAGGTAAAGCCCAAGAAGCACATGAAGGAATACGCGTGTGTGATTTGAAAAAAGAAAAAAGTAATTTGAAAACCAAAGGAGCAAATACATTATATGATTTTATTTACAAACATACAATTCAATGTGCGATGAGTATTGCATTATTCAAAGAAACTAAATTTACGTCGTCTTTTGAAGACTATGGTGATTTTATTCATCGTGATAAGTGTTGTATTTTCAAAGGATGGACATTGTTAAACAAAGACAAAGAACAAGTATCCTATGTTCCTTATTTAACTCATTTATATGATTCAAAGACTCCATGTTTGTTACAATACGCCGAAGCAAATGAAACATTTGTTCAAACAAAATCGCATTATCATGAGGCATCATTAATTCAAAAATTAGAAGCATTGAATATTGGTCGCCCTTCTACGTATGCAAGCATATTACAAAACCTTTTAGATAAAAAATATGTTATTCGTGGAAATGTAGAAGGCAAACATATGAACGTGACACAATTTGTCTTTCAAAAACCAAACCCATTGAAGAAAAATATAGAAAATAAAGTACTTCATGTTGAAAAAAACAAATTGATCATTACTCCATTAGGAATACAAGTGTGTGAATTTTGTTATAAACACTTTGATAAAGTATTTCAATATGATTTTACAAATGATATGGAATCCAAATTGGATAAAATAGAATGGGGACATATAGAACAACATATAGTATTAAAGGAATATATCCAAGTATTGGATACTTGGATACATAAAACAAAAGACTATTATAAAGAAAATCCAACCGAAGTAAACAAAGTCAAAGACCAATCTTTACATTGTGGCAAATATAAGAATCAACCTTTGTATATTAAAAATGGAAAATTTGGTTATTATTTATGTATTGGAAAAAAAGATAAAATCAGTTTAAATGAGTTTAATGGATTTTGTATTTCAAAAAAGATTGATGCGCAAGAAGATTTACAAGAAGAAGAAATAGTCATGTTACATACATATATAAATAATCGAAATAACATTCGGAATGAATCCATTATAGTTGAATTATCAAATACATGTTCCATACGCAAATCAAAATATGGATACTATATATTTTACAAAAAAAAGGATATGAAAAAACCAACCTTTTTAAAGTTTAATGATGAGAAAGATGAGAAAAATGAAGAACGAATGAGATGGATTGAAACCCAAGATAAAAATAAAATTGCTACTTATATAATGAAAAAATATAACATAAATATATAGTATAAGATGAGTTCTCAAAAAAAAAATTCAATAAATACATTACAACAACTTTTCTCACAAATTCATAAAACTAAATTTATTTCAGAATCAACCCTAACATCACGTGTTTTATTTTGCTTTATTTTTATATCTATTTTTGCGAAACTATTTTTTTCTCACATAAATTTGAACGATGGTACAAATGGTCCGGCTACAATTAATATTATGAGTTATTTCGTGATTATGATTTCGTTAATATCGCTTGTATTTTTAAACACGATTACCCAATTATATAAAAAAGAAGGTGATCTTCAAATGTCAAATACCATTTCTGTGGATTTGGTTATCGTCGTCATATATTTTTTATGGTTAATATCAATCAACATGAAATATTATAATAATATCAATTTGAAAAAGGTCCCTCCTGGATTTTTTCTATATTCTAACTTAACACACGGTGTAATTGGATTTCAATTGCTTATTTATATGGCAAATTTTATTATGACAAATGATAGAGAATTTTCATTAACACGTGGTGTTTCGGATTTAAGATCTCGTGTTTCATTTATCAATTATTTATTAATATTTTTAAACTTTATCTTAATTTTAATTCAACAAATCATATTAGAAAATTTCACAGTAGACATTGTATAATATAATTTATATACTAGACCAATATGTGTATTATCTTCCCAAACACCTGAAATTTTTAATAATAAACGATGATTTGAATGATGTAACTCTTTTTGTGTAATTTCATCATATAGAGATATTTTTAATGATTTCCCTATATGTTGATTTAAACATGATAAAATCATGTGTTCTAAATTATAGATGTCTTGAAATAAATTATTTTGTTTATTTTCATACATGTTGCTAAACTGTAATTCAAATAATAAATATTTCAAATGTACATTTTTGTCGCTATATAATAATTTATAATAGTTTAAATATTGTTCATTTTGATTTTTAATAGGCATTTTAAATATAATTTGATGATGTTGGACATCACTTATTTTTATAATATATTCCATTTACATGTATTATTTATTCATATTTAAATAGTTATGACTTATAGATATAAACTAATGATAAATCAATCAAATGTATTGATAGATTACAATTCACATTACATTTTTTATCATAATCATCATAATAAGAATTATCTTTTTGTATTAGAACAATTAAAAATGAAAAGCCCAAGCCAATTAAAATATATACGAAAAACAAATATAACAAATCATGATAATGAGTATAATTTCATCACAAGTGACATACACATTGAAGTGGATTTTGAATTATTAGGAGTGAATCAATATTCTGTTTTTTTTGATTTATATAAACATGTACAAAATAATTTATTATTTAATAAAACAGTTTTTTATATTGTTTGTTTACATTTTAATGATGTTCATAATGAATTGTTACATGTATTTTTTACATTTATGAATAATTCACGTATTCGTATGATTATTTTATCAAATAAAATATCTTTTATGCCCAGTAATTTATTAAAACATATGAAAATTCAAAAGCACAAAGGAGTACAATTATCTAATTATAATAAAACGTATGAATCTAGAATAGATATAATATGCGATTTTATACAAAACAAAAACTCGCTTACGATTTTACAATGGAGGGAAAAGTTATACGAATTATTGATTATGAATGATAATATACATGATTGTTTTTCTTATTTGATTGGTAAGTTAATACAAGATGAATATATTCAAAGTGATGAAATAGACAATGTATTAAAAACATACAATAAAAACATACATAAATATAATAATAATTATCGTAGCATTTATCATTTGGAACATTTTATAATGTATTTAATAAATTTAAAAACTTGAAATAAGCTATATATATGTATAATCTTTCGGAATGTTATTTATTATTTGGATTTAGGACAACAGATACAATTACACGGAGTGAGTTAAAGAAACAATATCATAAATTATGCCTTAAATATCATCCTGATAAAAATCCATCCAGTGAAAGTTACGATACTTTTTTGAAAATACAACAATGTTATGAAATACTTTCAAAACATATAGACGAACAAATACCGGAAACAACTTATGAAATTTCATTGTATGATTATTTTTTGTCTTTTTTTCACGTTGATAATTTAGAAAAAATTATTCAATGGTTAAATACATATCATAAAAATCATATTATTCAACTTCATGTATATTGGGAACAAGTTATAAGTAAAGAAATTTATGTACATGAAAATCATTATGTTCCATTATGGCATTCTTATATGGAATATATAAATGAAAATCAGAAACAAATATTTTATATTTTGGTATCTGATATGCCTTCCAATATAAAACGATTGGAAAATAATGATCTAATTGTATATTTAAATACAAAAACAAGTGATTATAAAATGAATGAAAAAATAAAAATTCCAATTTCATCAAAGTGCACATGTGAGTTTACAATGAATTCTTCGATTATGAAACAAAAGTATCATATTGTATTACAAAAAGGTCTTCCGCGGATTAATCCTGATAATAAATATGATATAAGTCAATTATCAAATATAATTCTTGTTTTTTTACCAGGCAAATAAATCTTCACACCAGCAGTCAATAACGCTTTTTTGTTGAAATAATTCTGAATTAGGAATATTTTGGTAAAATTTTTTATTTTCAATACCGGATATATTATGATTACATGCCAAAAACAATGGCGTTTTATATTCATTATTATAATGTGTAATGTCTACTTTATGAACACAACGAATAAAAAAGTAAAATGTTTCGCGATTATGAATATATAAATAAGGGTGTTTTACATGCGGTCTAGGAATTACATTACAATGTTTAATAAGTTCATCAAATGTAAGTTCTTTTGAAACAATACAAGTATGTGTATTCATATGTAAAAATCCATATTGTTTACAACGACCAATAAATACTTGAAGTGGATTTATGGGATGTAATTTTGGTAAACAAATAGGTTGAATGGTATCTTGAATATTTTTTAACATATATTCTTTATAATTGCATATATAATCATTAAATATAAATTGTTGTATCACTTGAATAACATCGCATGTATGTGTATAAGATTCAAATATTCTTTGTATACATAATAATACTTGGAAAATATAATGATTTTTTTGATCTACGTATTTCTTTAATTCTATATATTCTTTTATACTTTGTGTTTTAAAATCGGTCAATGAATGTTTCCAACCCCATTTTCCTTCAAACGCATATCTCCAATATTTAGCAGGATGTGGATGCTTATCTGTACAATGATAACGATAATAATCTAATAAAGATACTAAAAACCAGTCATCGTTACATGGTGTACTTGAAAAGATTGGATGACACCCTCGAATTGATTTTGCAACAAATACAGATACCATATATAAAGGTAATATTATTAAAGATAGAGACTATAAGTAATTAAATAATTAGATTTAAGTAATTTATGAATCGTCCTGATAAAGATAATCCCATTATTTGTGCGGATAAATTCATAATAATATCATGAATCATTAATAATGAGCATAACACAATCGCACCTGTAAAGAACCATATATATGTATGATAATATGATATCATATTATCATATTATATTTTTCATAAATAGAGGAAAACACAATAAAATATATTTAATAATATGATTTATTTTAACCATTTTTTATAAAAACAACATAAATAAAATAAGAAAAAGAAAGACAAACCAATCATTAATGATGTTTCAACATTAACATTTCGATTCAATAATACAACAAATACAAATAAAAACAATAAGTAAATTATAATTGTTTTGATACTTGAAATTGTATATTGTTTCAAATTTTGTTTTTCCTTATATAAAAAAAATAATCCGGTTAAAAATAATATGGGAATAGCGGGTATAATAGCACAAATCAAAACATTTTTGTGTTTTGAAAAATAGTTGAGTAGACAAAATAGTAAGCCTCCCAATATAAAATAAAATGTGTATTGTTGAAATGTATTCATCGTATATAAATAGAATAGTTTTTTATTGTTTCCATATTAAAAATAAAAAAGTCCACGGCGGGACTCGAACCCGCAACCTCCTGATTAGAAGTCAGATGCGCTATCCATTGCGCCACGCAGACATACATACACCGGTATGATTCGAACATACGACCTCAAGGTTATGAGCCTTGCGCGCTGACCCCTGCGCCACGGTGTAAAAAAATATGCTATACATGATGGTGTTGTTTTTGTCTTTTTATTTGTTTTTTAATTTTTCTTTATTTTTATCGTTATTTTGTAGTGTTTATTTGTTTTTTATGCTTTTTTCTTGACAACTCGCTTCTTTTTTGGCTTTTCTTCTGGCTCGGGCTCAGGCTCAGGCTCAGGCTCAGGCTCTGCCTCGGGCTCCGAAGGAGAACCTTCTTCTTCCACAGGTGCTTCTTCTTCATCATCGCTTTCTACATGCGTTTGTGGCGAACTATTGGTATCTTCCAACTTTGGAGTTTGTTCTTCATTCATGTTTGAAATGGTTGCCCTATCTTCACTCGAAAGAGAAATGTGACACTTTCCTTTTACAAGCGTTTCGGCTGCCTTGACAATGCCTTGACTAAGCTTCCACGAAACTCCAAAATTACCATTGGCAAACCAAATGCCACCGCATTGAAGAATACACGCAATGTTGCTTCCTTTTTGAATGATAGAATCAGGAGTTGCTCCATCTCCATTTGGAAGTAGTAGTACATTGTTTGGATCATATAGTTCAAACTTGTAGTCTCCATCCCACATAGGAAGCTTTACCTTGATGGTTGGATTGCGAGTCAAATCAGGTTCGCCATCTTCGCCTTTGGGATATTTCAAAATGGGATTCCAAAATGCTTCAATGACTTCTTTTCCTTGTACTTTACCAAACCATTCTTTGCTGTTTTCTAGTGCCGCTTTTTTTACACTTTCTTCCATATCTTTCAACATATTTAGAAATGATTCAATATCAGGATTCGAAAATTCATCACGTGGAAATTGGAGAGCCAAACTATACGACGGTCCATTCGCATTTTCGTATACATTTGCCCCCCACGTGAGCATGAGAGGAGTATTGACTTGAATTGAACGCTTTGTTTTCGAATTTAGAATACCAATTGACTTTCCTCCAACCGAATTCACTTTGGGTTTCGTAAAAATCATGTGTTCGGAAGGATTAAATTGCGAAGGTTGTACGATCATTGATGCCATTTTTGCTTGATGCTTACATAGAATGGTGTCATGTCTTTAAATCAATTTTTTTGAAACACCACATCACGCAGTTTGCGGTTAAAGAAAGATTACAATAAATACATTTAAAAATAATATAACATGAATATGTATATGATTCTACAAAAATATTTTGTTAATTTTGATTATAAAAATGAATCTATAAAAAAAAAATGTTTGCCATCAGTTAATACATTTAAAGATTATGAACATTTAATACGGTTCAATTATACGATTAAAGACTATCGAAATATACTAAAAACGTTACATTTGTCAAAATGTAAACACACGCGTAAAGAAGACATTAAACATTTTTGTACAAATATGATGTTTTTGTCTTACAATATTACAAAATTACAGAAATTATGGAGAACATTTTTTATACGCGCGTTTAATCGTACATTGGGACCAAGTTATCGTAATTATAAAATTTCAAATAATACGGAGGACTTTTTAACAACTGATTCTATTAAAGATATTGACTATTATTATTATTTTAGTTTCAAAGATAAAGACAACTTTGTATATACATTTCATATTGTGTCTATATTTTCTCTTTTACAGAAAAACATAGTGAAAAATCCATATAATCGTACTAATTTTGATGAAGAAGTTATAAATATGATTCAAAAAAGAATAAAATACAATAAAATATTAAATAAAATAGAAGATTTTACACTGTATCAACCAAAACCAACCACAATTCTAGATAGAACAAATCAACTATTTCATCATATGGATCAAATGGGAAATTATACACATTGTTCTTGGTTTATAGAGTTAACTTCTCGACAATTACGCACTTTTATTTATGAATTATATGAAATATGGAATTATCGTGCACAATTAACGATGGAAACCAAAGAGCGAATTTGTCCACCTCGCGGGAATCCATTTATCGATTTACCTCGACATTTTATATCAAATTTCAATAATCCTCATATGCATTATTCTTACACTTTTTTAAGAACAAGATCATTATCTATTATGGAAAAATTAGCATATAATGCACATGATGATGAAAATAAAAAAATGGGGATTTTGTATATTTTAAGTGCATTAACTTTAGTTTCCGAACAAGCACGTGATGCACTGCCGTGGCTTTATGCTTCTGTATATCATAATTAAATTATCGTAAAATCAACTTAAACACAACACAACAGTACGTGTATAAATAACATGACAGCCGCTAGTAAAACCTCCAACTCTAAGAAACCAACCAAATCTGTTCAAAAGAAATCGAAGAGCAAGTCTTCGAGTACTCCTGCGCCTGTTCCTGCTCCCGTTGTGCCAGCGGTTGTACCTGAGACGGTTGCCAATGTAGAAGTACAAGAAGTATCTATTGAGAACTCTATGAGTGAGCTTCTTGGTAGCTTTTCGGAAAGTATTCAAGGACTAACTCTTTCTTTGAACAAGCTTAAATCCGATTTCAAGCTTCTCGAAAAGCAAGTACTCAAAGAGGCCCGCACCATGGACAAGGCAAACGCAAAGCGCAATAAGAACAAGGGAACTCGTGCGCCAAGTGGTTTTGTAAAGCCAACTGGAATTTCCAAGGAACTTGCTAAGTTTCTAGGAAAGCCAGCTGACACCAAGATTGCGCGTACTGACGTAACCAAGCTTATTACTGCTTACGTAAAGGATCACGATCTCCAAGACAAGTCTAATGGTCGCCGCATTCTACCAGATGCTAAGCTTGCTAGTCTCCTTGGTTCCAAGTCTAACGATGAAGTAACCTATTTTAATCTTCAAAAATTCATGAAGCCTCATTTCATCAAGGAATAAATAAATTTATATATACGTTTTAATTATAGAATAATAAAAAAATATGTTATACTTTATATTTAAATAAAATAATAAAAATATTATTTTATTTAAACTAATAATTTCAAATACTTTTCACATAAATAGATTTAAAAAAACATATATAACAATGTTTAAATGGCCGAGTTTGATTTATCGGTATTAAATACATTAAATGAAAAATTTGTTTTATTGGAAACTCAATTAAAACACGTTAAGGATAATTTGGAAGAAAAAGAACGTAAACTTATGGAAATAAATGCCGATATCGAGAAATTAGAATCGCAAAAATTGAGCATTTCGGTTGATGTAGGTTCAATTCAAGTGGAATATGCTGGATTAAAAGATATTTATGAAGAAAAGAAGAAACAATATAAAGATATCCAAGAAAATGCTAGTAAATTACTTCAATTATTTGATTAGACTAATTATATATGATAGAAAAACACATATATAAGCTACCCCAACATCTTCAAATGCATATTCAGTCTTATTTATATTTTTCAAAAGACGTTGCTGACCAAATGAAAATTGTAAACCATATTATAAACAATTATGATATTTTATTATGGAGAGAATTTAAACGTATCTTTCATAAAAATATGACCACACTTTATTCAAAATTTATTACATATATTTTTATAACTGATTCGATATTTCATAAAGTTGTAGAAATCAAATTTTACAATAATATTTGTGAATATATGTTTCGAGTATTAAAACAGTTAAATATTATTGAAAAACAAAAATTATATAATTCTATTATGTTTAATGATCAATAGATTCGTTTAATTGTGCGTCTTTTCTTTTTATGTTGTTTTTTCTTTTTTTTCCGATATTTTTTTTTTGTCCCTCCAATTGTTTTTATTTTCCATATACGTAATGTATCCATAGATGAGTTTAGCCATTTTTTTGTCATGTTTAAAAGACCTTGTTTCTTTTTTTTACATGAATCTTTAAATGTCAAAGCATTTTGTTCAGGTGTATTTGTATTTTTGGCATTTGTTTCTATTTTTAATTTCTTTTTCTTGGAAATTAAATAAATTACAACGGTTGCTATGTTATTTATTATACTTGTTTCTGAATAATTTCCTATTACATATTGAACATATGTACCCGCTTGACTTGTATTAAATTTGGATACATCTAAATAAAAAGGACGATTTTGTTCAAACATTAATTTTAATTGATTTTGAATGATTGATTTTTCGGATAATTTTTCTTTTGTTTTACTTGAAATATTTTGATCATCGTGGGTTGTACAAAAAAGATAAAAATCATTTAATTTTGATTTATTTGAAAATAATTCAATTATAAAAAAATAAATATCTTCTGTGTTATCTAGATAGGTTTGGTATTCTTTTATAATATTTGTTGTAATATCGAAATTTTTAATACCGTAAAATGTATTTGAATTTTTAATACGTTTATCAGACTTTAAATACAAATTTGAAGTATACAGTGAACGATTGGTTGAAATCATTTTATCTTCTTTTTTAATTTCAACTTCTTCTAATAATCCTTTTGCTAATATACCCGATTTAGGATTTTTTTTGTTATATATTTCAACATGATAACTGATTCCTTGATTTAACTTTACAGGTTTTAATTTAGCAATTAAATCTATATTTTTTTTTATATTATCATACCGTTTTATAGATATAACATGACTTTTCATATCATTTTTAGCATGAAATCTTAAAAAAGATGGATCGTTTTTTACAATTAAAAATTTTAGGTTAGAAACTTGATACATATATGTTTCTGTTGCGGATTTTGTAATTCTTGTACTAGGGTCAAAAATTGTCTTTCTTTCTTCTTTTTGCGTTTCATCATGTTTTGTTGTATAATATACCGAAAATTCGAATAATTGTTCAACAGTTTGTATTTCTTTAACGATTTTTAGTTCTTCGTATAAATTAATATGGGAATGATAAATATTTAATACAAATAACAAAAAACGAAAACGTTCTTTATTTTCATTAAACTCAACATCTTTAAACTGTGATTTCACTTTTTCAAACAATGATTTGAATACAATATTATTAATGTTATATTCTATATTTAACCATTGTGGAATAATGGATTGATTGGAAATAAAATTAAATTGTTTATTTGTTTTAATATATTCAACTAATTTATCAATAATTGTTTTATTGTGTGTTTCTATTTTTTTTGATTTTGAATTATGAATATATATATCCTTTTTAGATGCCATTTGAATTAATAAAACCTTTATATTCAAACTAGATTGGATTTTAGTTGTTAAATCTCCAATAATATAATTTTTTAATTCATTAAAATAGGCTTCTTTACTATAAGAAGAATATAAATTATATTCTACTCTTAATTCGTGCGCTTCTCCACTTTTTTTCGATTCTCTTTTTTTATTTCCAATAACATCATAAAAAAAACCAACTTCTATCATTCCTTTATCGGTTTCTACATCTTCTTGATAATTTGTTTGTTCTTTTTTAAAATAAAGAATAAGTTTAGACAAGTCTCGTTTCATATCATTAATCGAATAATTTTGTACTTTATTAAACTCTGAATTATAATGATTTATAATTTTTTGTAAAATAGTTGTATTTCCTTTTATACTTTTTAAAATATTATCATAACATCGTAAATCAAAGCGTTCTTCGATTTTAATTTTTTCTTTCTTTGAATTGACTAATGTAAGTAAATCTCCAACATTCATACTACTTTATCATTATATAAAATTCTCCTTGTAAAGTCCTTTATATATATATAAATCATTGGATTCACTTTTTTGATTTTGTTTTTGTTTTTGAAGTCTAGCTTGTTTTAATAAATCAATTGCGTCGTTTATCTCTTTTGAGGATATCTTTTTATCATCTTGTTCTTTTATTTTATGACTATATTTAGAAGGAATAATACAATACATACTGTTATCATTAAATAAATAATCAGCAAATACCATAAATACACATGTTAATAATAAGGCAACAATAATATCTCTTGTACCCATCCATAATATGGCAAAAACCAATATTTGACGACCTAACGTATATTTTAAATATTCTTCTTGGGATGTACTTAATCCAAGAGTAACATACTTTGAAGATAAATTCAAAGTGAGCATAACAATTCCTGTAAAAAATTTACTACTATTCAATGCATAAATATTTTCTATTATTTTTTGTAGAACTGAATTTGATTTTGTTGACTTTTTTTGTTTTTTTTTATCTTGTTTCATTAAAATATACAAATAATTTAAAATATGAAAAAAATTTTATCGTTTTAATTTAAGAAGGGATGAGTTTAGCATTTCATGCAAGCCCGGTTGATTTTATGGTAAATGAAAATATTGAGACAAAAAAAAAAGAAACTCCTGTTATTCCTCAAATGAATAACCCCGCAGTAAAAGAAGAAACTATACAAAATCTCCATACAAATATTAAACAAGAAAATGAAGATACTCTTGCTGATTTTTACAATCAAGAAAACGAAAACGATTTAAAAAAACAAATTGCTCAAGGAAACTTCAAACAAGATTCATATAAAAATGAAAATATCAATACCGATTATTTAATATCAAATAACTTAAATGTAAATAAAATATCGTCGCCGCAACAAAATGATATTTTATTAATGAAACTAAACCGAATTATTGAAATGTTTGAAGAACAAAAAGATATACGTACGAATCAAAAAAATGAAGAAACCGTATTATATTGTTTTTTAGGTATTTTTGTGATTTATGTTCTTGACTCGTTTGTAAAAATTGGAAAATATAAACGTTGATTTATTTTTAAAGTGTAAAAATAAATAAAATCTTTATATATGGAATTTTATATTTATCGTATTTATCATTCTAATTTATGGGTTCCTCGTTATATTGTTTCGTGGTTTTGTGGTTGGTTTCAATACGAATGTGAAGAATTTGATTATATGATATAATCATAACTCATTATGAAAGTAAGTTAAAAATATATTAAAACAATATAATATGAGTGTGTATCATATTGTTTATGTATCATGTGTGTCAGGTGTATTCACAATTGTGATCGGTATGTGTATTTGTTCTCTATATAGGCATAGTGTATATATTCCAAGACATTTCAATGAAGATGAAGGCATAGTAGAACTTAGTGAATATGATTCAAACGATGACGAAGATGAAGTAGATGTGAAAGTTATTTCAGAGAATCTATAGAAGAATGCCATAATATATCATATAATGCTATATGAATATGATTCATAAATGCTTTATGGTCGTCATTTGACGTGTTTTGTGTATATTCCTTAAACAATTTAGAAATCAATTGTTCCATATTTACATGTTCACCATTGTATGTGTAACGTTTTGCTTCCACAATATTTTGATGTTTTTTTTGAAGTTTCTCATGAAAGTTGATGTTTATTTCATCACAACAACGAGTAACAAGAAGACTTTGAATCATATTTCGGTTAATGGTTGAGCGCATATCTGGCATACCCGATGCGGTTTTAGGATATGTATATATTTCTTTATTATCATAATAATGTTTTAATTTTTCTGCGTCGCTTGCGGGACATTGAAGATTTATAGGAAACATCCTTTTCTTTATAGGTTACAACAAATATATACTTTTCAATTTTATAATTTATCATATCTATTTCTTATTGTTTTTGAAAAATCATAATCTTTTCATAAGAGGTTAAAGGTTCAATACTGATTAAATGAAAGTCATATTCTCTTGCTAATGTTTTAATATAGTCTTCTTTGTAAAAATGTAAATAATGTTTATTTTTACGATTCTTTTTACTATCTTTTATATTTTCAATTAAGGATACTTCGTCGTTATTTGAAAATTCTCGAAATGTATTTGTATATACCGTATTCATTCGAACACTGCTATTTTCGTTTTTCTTTAAAAATCCATTGATTAAATCGGATTTATATGGATAATACAAAATAAATAAATATCCTTTTAACATTAACCATTTATTACAGTTATAGAAAAATCCCTGAATATCATTCAAATAATATAATTCATTGTCAATAAGCGATATATGTGTAAATGTATTATCGTCAAATATATACGGGTTTGATTCAAAATTATGAATATAATCATATGAATAATCTTTATAATGATATTTGCACACTTGAACAACCGATTTTGATTTTGAAATAGAGGTTGTTTTAAAATTATTGTTTAGTAAATGATTGATATGACCACCATGTTTAATTCCAATACATAAATGATTATTATACACATGATTCATGTAGTCAATCATAATATTACATAATTGTGTATAATAATATTCATGATAAAATAAATCATCATAAATAAAACTGTATAAATCATCGTAAATGTCTTCATATGAATAAGCATCCGTATAATAATCGACTGCTTGATTTTCAAATGATTCCTTAGAATAATGTTGTTTATAATAGAAAAACATATAACTAAGTATAAGAAGAACAATCAATATTTCGTATATATTCATTTCTATATTAATGTATTATATTATTTCATGAGTTTACAACAAAATTTTCAAACATTTATATAAAGTATATACATGATTTCTATAAAAGACAACCGAAAAGTATTTAAAACCGCCACATTTTCAAATTATAAAAAAAACGAAGTATGTAAACAACTTACATTATCCATTTATTATAGTAAACACGAAGAAGCATTTTTCTGGACATGTGAATTGTTATGTAGCAATATGTTAATTGAATTATGGAATGTGTATTTTACATTAATGAGTAAATTTATTCATTCTTATAATCCCAAACTTCCTTTGTTTATATATAAAAAATATGAATCTTTTAAACAATTATCAGAATCATATGGAGATGACCTAAAATTGCGTAATGATATGAATAGTAGACTTTTATTTGGTTCTATTACATTAGTGTTATGTGAATCGCAAAAATATACTATATTAGATGATCTTACCTATAAATTTGATTTTAAAATCGAAAATTTGTATGAAAATTTGAAAGCTCCAAATGTAGAATATATTAATTATATATGGCTCCCAAATGACCCTAAAGAATACATTGTTCCATTTAATGAACTTATTTATCATTTACGAGAAACCAAGCAAAAAACAGATATTCATTTTTGGATTAATTGGATAATTCAATATGATACATTATGTAGAAAGAAAAAGAAAATTATACTTTGTTATCCAAGACATATATATACTTGTAAAAATGAAAAATTATCAAATAATATAATTTGGATTATATGGGATATATTAATAAAATGTAGTAAAGAATGTTCAAATCCAATTTTAAATGAAATTATTATTATTATTAGTAAATTATTTTCAACGCGATATAGTATTTCATGTAATAAGAATCGAATTCATATGATATATCATTGTATTGAATTGTTATTATTACATAAAACGATTGATTTTAAAACCGATATATTGAAAGAAAAAAAGACATTAAGTAATCTTGAAGAAAATTTAAATGTTATATTTGATCAAATTAAAAAACACGAGGTCAGTGAAAACATTGAAGTGCCTCAAACAAAACATGAAAAAAAAATACATTTGTATAAAAATATTTATAATAATTTATAAACGTAATATAATATGAAGAATACATTAAAAAACACAGTAAAGGAAGTTTATGGAACAAATAATAACAATAGCTCATTCAAAAAAAATATTCATGATTTTAATAAATCGATTCAGAACAATATGAATTCAATTAAAGCAAAATCGAATTCAAATAAAGTTGGAAATGCGAATTCAAATAAAGTTGGAAATGCGAATTCAAATAAAGGAAATACTAATTCATCTTTTAATACAGGTGCGGCGGCTGCGACTGCGGTAGCGGCAGCAAGGGCAACTACAAGCGCTGCATCAAATGTAATAAAACCAATTATGACAAATAGTTCCAATAGTTCCAATAGTTCTAGTGGTTTAGGTGTTTTTTTCTTTATTTTTTTATTAATTGTTATTGCATGTGGATTCATTTATTTCTTTTTAGATGATATAAAATCTTTTTTCCAATCTATTTTTGAAAATCCAGAACATATTAATAAAATAAAAGAGCTTGAAATAAATATCAAAGAAGAAAAAAAAAATAAGAACAATCTTGAAAAAAAAATGAAAGAATTATTAGAAGAAAAGAAGTCATCAAGCGATAAGGTAAAGGAAAAAGAAAAAAAAATAAAGGAACAAACTGATACAATTTCTTCTATTAAGCAACAATACAGTAAATCTACGGTAGTAAACAAAGATGGATATTGTTATATTGGAACAGATGAAAATATGAGACAATGTGTAGAAGCTTATGCAGGAGATGTGTGTGAATCCGGAGATGTATATGAACGAATTGATGATTGTTTAATACCAAAATTAGCATCTGACCAATGTGGGTTTTAAAGAGATGAATGAAAACGAATAGATGGGTTTAAAAATAACATTGTACGGCTGTTATAAATACCTGAATTTGTAGCTGGATTTGAAAGAATTATAGTATTACTACATTGTGAATTATTTAAAATAGTAGCTAAATTGTCATTATTTATATTTCCGCTTCTACGTGCGCGACGAATCGTATCAAATACTGGTTTAATTTCTTTAATCTTATTGTTTGTCATTTTTCTATATTTGGTTGTCGATGATTGTGCAATTCGAGCATACTCATTTTTTTTCGTAAGATAATTTCTACTTTGTTGATAATTTTTTCTTCTAAGTGGATCATGTTTTAAATATTCTGCTTTTCTCCTCATTTTAAATTCTTCATATGTGGTATCAGTAAACGAGACATTTTCACCTGTATCTCGACCACTATTTTGTTCTGATATTAATGTTTCTACGATATTTTTATTGATTTGAAAAAAATTTAAAACGGATGAACCGACAATTTGAATACTTTTTACAATAGCGGAAACATATAAATGTAATATAGTATCTGTATCGTCTAAACTTGTAAGCGAATTATACAAATTTAAAAAAAATGTTTTAATATTATCGGAATTGTTTATAATTGTAGTTCTAAGATTTACGGATATTTCATTTACATATGTTTCAACTGTTTCATCTTCTAGATTATCACCTATACGTTGTATTCCTTTCACAATAAAATTTTTAAAAACGGATTCTGTAAAATTTTCAAATATCGTAATTACATCATCAATGATATTTGAAATAGAATTAGTAATAATTTCTGAAATATTTGTTGTTGCTGTATCATTATCATTCGGATTCTTATACAGTATTTCATATAATATATAGATTATAAACGTATAATTTCTGCTTTCAATATTCGCAACACCATATGTTAGTGGAAATTCGTTTTTACTAACTACACTAGAATTAATAGCGTTTATACTTGTTAATGCCTTATCATAATAATCAACACCATCTTCACTTTCTTTATCATCAGAAAGGCTGTTTGCTTCTAATAAAACAGTATAAAAGAATAAATCAATTAAGTTTTTACTAAATAATGATGTTAAGTCATCCGAATCTTGTTCTATTAACTTTAACAAATATGTATTTACATCAGTCGTATTTTGGTCTCTTATTGCTTGACTTAACATTTTTATATTATAATTTGTTGTGTCACTATTGCTTTCATTAGAATCTTCGATTGGTTCAAGTGATGTTAATGTATTATCCAATTGTTCTAATTCTAAAATGGGTGGTAATGACATATTATAGTATTGTTATATTTTTTGTATTTTGATAGGCACACATTTTTCAAGAATAAATGAATCTTTTTTTTTAAATTCATGTACACATTCATGAAACTCTGGCATTTTGTGATTCATACAAAAGTCTCCATTACAGTGTGAACAATGAAACGAAATCAAATGCTTTTTGGCACAAACGCCACATTTTTGTTTTTTAGGAGCCATATATTTTATATACATTGTAAATATCAAATATATGATTCAATTTTTTAAGATTCTTTTTTAACTTCCTCATCATCCTTTTTTAAATTTTCTTGTAACTGACTTAAACCATGATCGGTTTCTGTCGTCACAATATCATCACCTTTAAACAAGACATTTTGAATGTCTTCAATTGTTGCGTCTACGCCTAAATGTTTTTCCGTTGTATTCATATTTTCAATACTTACTAGCTCTCCTTTTTCATTAATAGTTTGCGTCAGTTTATTACCATGTTCCTGTGCGGTTTTCATATTTTCATCAATCGCTTTTAATTTAGATTCTTTAACACGGGTATCAAATGCCAGTTTAGCTTTTTCTTCATTTTTATTTTTTTCATGCATAAGTTGATTTAATTCATCTTCTAAATATTCAACTTTACCAGTTTTATAAGCATCCGGATGAAAGGGTACCCATAGTCCAACTGGGCCAACGTATACATCATGATTCGGGTCCGCTTCACGAAGCATCTTACAACGAAGTTCTGCTTCTTCTTGACTTGGAAATACTCCGCGAACTTTAAGACCTCGAACAGAAGTTTGAAATCCGTTTTTTTCACGATATTGTTGTTCTAATGATTCTTCATTTTTATCTACAAATTGTTGATAATCTCCTCGTACATCATTGTGCATGTCTTCGGTTTCGGATTCAACAAATTGATGTAGCTCTTTTACAATTTCGTCATGATCAATTCCATATTTAAAAGACAAATAATTTGAATATTTTGTCAATAATTCAGCACTTTTATTAAAATGATATTGTTTAGCAAATTCTTGAAATAAAAATTCATTCTTATTTTCAATAATTTTTTCCGGAGATATAAAAGACAAACAAGTGAATTTTTGTTCGGCAATCGGTTTATCTTCATCCAACAAATCGATTAGTTTAGCCATTATATTTATTTTATATCATAAAACTTTATATATTTTTTTTCTTATTATATATTATAAAAATTACAGCATGAACTTAAATTTCCAAGAAGTGTTAAAACGTGTTATCAAATACCTTGTTGAAGGTCTTATGGTTGCGATTGCTTGCTATGCTATTCCAAAAGCTTCGTTAAAATTAGATGAAATTGGTCTTATTGCATTAACCGCTGCGGCAACATTCTCCATTTTAGATACATACATTCCATCTATGGGAGAAACCGCTCGTACAGGTGCCGGATTTGGTATTGGTGCCAATCTTGTACGTTTCCCAGGAGGATTTTAAATATAAAAATATATTAATATAATTCATGAACTTTAACACGTATTATATTAATTTAGAAAAAGATAAATCAAGAAATGAAAACACAATTCAAGAATTAAAAAAGACAAATTTAACGTATAGTCGTTTTCAAGGAATAAATGGAGAAAGTGTCATGAAACAATCTTTAATAGATGAAAATATCATTTCGCCTTTTTGTAAAGCACTTTGTACAAACAAAACAATAGGGTGCGGTGTATCTCATTTGATGTTATATAAACATATCAAAGAAAATGATACAAATGATTATGCTTTAATTTTAGAAGATGATATTATTGTAACAAAACCTGAATTAAATTATCACCAAGAAATAGAAAAAATTATTCATGAATATAACACAAAGAAACCCAACTGGCAAATCATTCGTTTACATTCTATGGGATTTAACATGGGTTCTGCTGCGGCACAAATTATAAACTTAAAGTATATTGAAACACTTTCATCCATGAAATTATATTATCATATTGATATTCAACAAACATTATGTTATTTGATTGTAAATTTAAATACATTATTTGATACTAGGGATAAGGAAATCATATATAACATACCTATAAATAATGTATATATAGATAATCAAAAACTAGGATTCTATTTAAATAATCATGTTTGTTATCTGTTTAATATTATTATTTATTGTTATCATGTATTATTCTTTATAATTTTCATTATGATATACATTACGATAATACGACCATTTTCTTATTCAAAGCGTCGGAATAAAATCCCACTTTAATTCATCGCATATTTTTTTCCAAATTTCATCTTGTTCTATTTTCTTTTGCTCTTTTAGCATGGGAAAGTGCTTCAAATATTTATGTTCACCCAATAATTCACATAATTTATACAAAGTGTAATAATAATTAAGAAAGTTAACACGATCGGTTGGGCAAAATTTAGCATAAGGTACTTGTATATCAATAAATAAATTACACAATGTTTCTTCGAGCTGAGGGCTCATAATGGGAGGCTTGATTCCTAATTTGTCTTTAATAAACGTAATATGCTCATAAAATTTGTTGTATTTCAGTTTTTTCAAAATGTCCTTCGTCTTTTTGTTTGTTAATTCATGAATATTTATTCTTTCTTTCTTAATTTGAGCCTTTATATTTTCAATAATTTCTTCTGGAATATCAGTTGTTTCTTTTGCTTGAAATTGGGATAAAATCTCTTTAAAATGATTGATACGACGATATGCATAAAAAGAAATTTCTTTTGGTGGTTCTTTATAAGTTGGTTTGTCGTTGTGTATTAAGTATTTTAAAAATACATGACAATGATTACATATAAGAATACCATCGCTTGTAGATTGAATCATTTCTCCTTTGTTACACTTTGAACATAATTCATGTTCGCTGTCTAGTTTTAAATATGTATTGTTATAAATATCAAAATTGTTTTTTTTCATATAACTTTCAATACAATGATTGTATTCCGTTTCATTCATCATTTCATTCTTTTTTGTTTTATCAAAAAAACGATGAATCATCTTTTTAGGATTATTATTGGTTTCAATATCTTTTTTTACTTCAAAATATTGAAATAAGTCATTATAATTATCTAATAAATATTTGTTTATTTTTGACTCACATATTCTTATTTTACATTTTAATTTAGAAATTCTTTCTTCATAATTTAGAATCATATTATCGTCCTTTGTTTCCCCTATTTTTGTAACATATTCTTCGATTTTTGCATTATATTTGTCTATATTATTTTGCTCTTTTTGTTTAAATTGATCAACTTTATTTGAATATAATTGGTCTAATGTGACCTTATTTTTTTCCATATAATTATCTTTTATGTCTATTTTTTAAATTTTTAATACTTTATATTATTAATGCAACTAAATATGAAAGATTGTTCTCCTAAAGAATTTTCAAAGATGGTTTTTATTATGAACGCAATTGAGGATGGTTGGAATGTTAAAAAACGAAATGGGTTGTATATTTTTTCAAAGCACAATGGTAAAGAAAAACAAGTATATGAAGAAAAATATTTAGAACAATTTGTAAAAAAATATTTTAAATTTAATTAATTTAGGAATTTATATTTTTTTTTCTTTTAGTATTGTATAAAAAACAATGGGAGGAGGTTTGATGCAATTAGTCGCTTATGGCGCCCAAGATGTATATCTTACGGGTAACCCACAAATCACATTCTGGAAGGTGACTTATCGTCGCCACACTAACTTTGCCATGGAATCGATTGAGCAAACTTTCAACGGCCAAGCCGATTTCGGTCGTCGGGTAACATGCACCATTTCGCGTAATGGTGATCTTGCTTACCGCACATACCTTCAAGTAACTCTTCCTGAAATCGGTCAATCCCTTGCTAACACCGCTGATGGCAGTGTATATGCTCGTTGGTTAGATTTCCCTGGTCATCAACTTCTTGAAAACGTTGAAGTCGAAATTGGTGGTCAACGCATTGAGAAACAATATGGTGATTGGATGCACATTTGGTGCCAACTTACCATGAGCGACAACCAAGAATCGGGCTACTACAAGATGGTTGGTAACACCACCCAACTTACATTTGTAACTGATCCTAACTTCGCTGATGTTGATGGACCTTGTGATTCGGATGCTCCTCGTCAAGTATGCGCTCCTCGTAACGCTCTTCCTGAAACCACTCTTTACGTTCCTCTTCAATTCTGGTTCTGCAGCAATCCTGGCCTTGCTCTTCCACTCATTGCTCTTCAATACCACGAAGTCAAGATTAACCTTGACCTCCGCGCCATTGATGAGTGCCTATGGGCGGTAAGTGACTTAGGTGCGAGTGATGGCACTGACAGCAAAGTTTCGTCTGCTTACGCTCAATCTCTTGTATCGGCGTCTCTTTACGTTGATTACATTTACCTTGACACTGATGAACGCCGTCGTATGGCCCAAAACCCACACGAATACCTTATTGAACAACTTCAATACACTGGTGCGGAATCCGTTGGTTCGTCGGCTAACAAAGTTCGCCTCAACTTCAACCACCCGTGCAAAGAACTTGTATGGGTTGTCCAACCAGATTGCCACGTTGATTACTGCGCTTCGCTAACTGGCGGCAATGTTCTTTACAAGGCTCTTGGTGCTCAACCATTCAATTACACTGATGCGGTTGATGCTCTTCCTAACTCGATCAAGGCGTTCGGTGGTGCGGCGGCGATTGAAGGATCGAATGCTTTCATCAACAACCAACTTTTCGAAGACGAATCGGCGGGTGGCACGGCCACTGCTTCGTATGTATCGGATGCGGGCACCTTTGTGCTTGCGGAAACATCGCTCCCTATGCACTGCTGGGGTGAGAATCCAGTTGTAACTGCCAAACTTCAATTAAATGGCCAAGACCGATTCTCGGAGCGTGAAGGCACATACTTCGACCAAGTTCAACCATGGCAACACCACTCCCGTTCCCCAGACACTGGTATCAACGTTTACTCGTTTGCTCTTCGCCCAGAAGAACACCAACCATCGGGAACATGCAATATGTCGCGCATCGACAACGCCACTCTTCAACTTGTTCTCTCGAACGCCACGGTTGAAGGCACAAACACAGCGAAGGTCCGTGTTTACGCTCGCAACTACAATGTACTCCGTATCATGTCGGGTATGGGCGGTCTTGCGTACAGTAATTAAATAAACTATAATTTTAAAAATTGATTTAATATAATCTTTCTAATCATATATGTATTAGATGAATCAAGAGATTATATTAAATTATAATAAAGCATTACAATTGTATCATGATAAAATTGTGGTAAGCAGTATTCATAACGATGAAGATTTGTGTTTTAATACGATGATACGTGAATATATTTATGCGATTAAAAAATGTTTTAAAGAAAATAATATAATGCATATATCCACAAATGAATGTATCTTTGGATTAAATTTGGTTATACCCTTCAAATATGCTCCGCTTATTCCTCCTTTTTCAAGATTTATTTATCATTATAAATTTGGATTTCATAAACGATTGATTATGCTTGAACATTATTTTGAAAAGAATCAAGAAGATTATACGAATTTATTTCAAACTCGTATGAATTTAGACAAAAATTTTATTATTGTTCGTCATCTTCCTTTACCACCCGAAATTAAATCCATTATTTCTACTTTTGTTTATGTAGATTTAAAACAATATGATGATATAAGAAACAAATATCAAGAATTAAGATATAAAATAAAAAATAAATAAAAATGATTGCGTTATATTTTTAATAAACATATAATTAATTTAATATTATGAAAATAAAATATTAAATATATATATAAATGCCTTATATCCCAAGAGTACAATCGATTATAAATAAAGCCGACGCGTGCAGTGCTGGTAACAAAAAAGCTGGTTTAGTAAATACTAGCGATTATCCAAATATTTTAAGAAGTTTTTTAAAATCAAAGACATCAACGAATATTTTATTTAGCGCAACATCAGGTAATTGTTGTAATGGAAGTAGCGCCTCTTCAAATACTACTAATGCTGACTATGTGTTTTCGCAACCATCAGACGAGACTCTCCATATTGATGGCACATATTCATATACTTCCGCTGATTTTGGTAGTCAAGATTATGTTGACGTAAATGGTATTTTACACGGTGTGTTTATTATACCTTTATTTGATAACTCTGTAGAACGAAAACAAATTGGCCATTTATCATGGGATATTTTAGCAGAAACAGAAGATGTAACCAATTATGGAAGTGTAGATGTACCTTGTCATGATCATCTAATATTAACATTAGGTATGGATGATAGTGCTTATACGTGCCATGGTTCTGCTCTTAGCGTATCAACCGGTGGATATTACGATGAAGGAAAAACATATGAATTCTGTTTATATGGTTGCAATGGTGAAAAAACGAAGGTAGTTATTACAAACGTTGGAGAAGGAAAGAGAGAAGTAGTTGTTGAAAGAATAAATGACAATACTCATGTCGATGCCGTTGTCGATGGCACATATTCATATACTTCTGCTGATTTTGGTAGTCAAGATTATGTTGACGTAAATGGTATTTTGCACGGTGTATTTATTATACCTTTATTTGACAATGCTGTACAACGTACACAAATCGGTTATTTATCATGGGATATTTTAGCAGAAACCGAAGATGTAACCAATTATGGGAGTGTAGATGTACCTTGTCATGACCATATAATCGTATCATTTGGCATGGATAATGATGCGTATACATGCCATGGTTCTGCTCTTAGTGTATCAACCGGTGGATATTATGATGAAGGAAAAGTATACGAGTTCTGTGTTTACGGTCGCAATAATGAAGAAATGAAGATAGCTATTACAAACGTTGGAGAAGGAAAGAGAGAAGTAGTTGTTGAAAGTATCAGTAACTACGTCCAGACGAATAATAGTATCGATGGAACATATTCATACCTTTCTTCCGATTTCGGTAGTCAAGATTACGTTGACGTAAATGGTATTTTACATGGTGTATTTATTATACCTTTATTTGACAACGCAGCACAACGTACACAAATCGGTTATTTATCATGGGATATTTTAGCAGAAACAGAAGATGTAACCGATTATGGAAATGTAAGTGTATCTTGCCATGATCATTTAATCGTATCGTTTGGTATGGATAACGACGCTTATACATGCCATGGTTCCGCCCTTAGTATATCAACTGGTGGTTATTATGATGAAGGAAAAGATTACGAATTCTGTGTATATGGTGACAATGGTGAAGAAATAAAGATCGTTATTACAAACGTTGGAGGAGGAAAGAGAGAAATGGTTGTTCAAAAACTTAGCAATTAAATCACATTTTTTGTAATTGAATAATAAATATAGTTATATATTTATTATTTTTATAACAATCAAGAAAATAAAAAATAAATGTAAATGAATGATTATTACTATAAACTTATTATTCAATATATCCATATTAAGGATAGAGTTATATTGAATAAAAACAATCGTTATTTAATGGGAGAAAAAAAGAAACAAAAATGGCTAAATCATTATATATTAATTTTACTTCATAATGGATACACATGTTTTCGTTATTGCGTTTGTCATGTAGCAGACCAAGAAGATTTATATCATTATTTGAACAAAGATTCGACTTTTTCACAATTTGATATTTTGACAAGAGTATCTAAGATTAGGTCATATATACACCCCCTCGCAACCGAAGCACAAGGTGAAGAGTTGATTCCTTTTGAATATTGTAGTCAGAGATACTACGTCCATCTTCCAATTGTTTTCCAGCAAAAATCAAACGTTGTTGATCCGGTGGGATTCCTTCTTTATCTTGAATTTTTGTTTTTACTTGTTCAATCGTGTCATTTGGTTCTACTTCAACTGTAATTGTTTTTCCAGTCAAGGTTTTGATGAAAATTTGCATTATAATAAAAGAGAATATTAAAATTTATTTAAATCATTATAAAAAATCAAATAACAATCGTCTAATTTTCATACATTCTTTATAATTTGGCTCGTGTTTACTACATTGTTCTTCGTATAGTTGAAATAATTGTTTCTTCACTTGTATATAATGTTCTAAAGATGAGTTTGGAATATCTTCTAATTTTAATTTTGATTTTGTGTTTGTATAAAAATAGTTCATAAACATGATATTATGATTGAGATACATTAAATGTGGGTAAATTACTACGCAAATTGGAATCATTCAAACAATTATTGGTTTGTTCATCATTTTTACATAAATACATCGGTTTGATGGGCGTATAAAATTGCTTAAATAATTTGAAAAACATACGAAATACATTATTACTACTTTGAATGATTGTAAATTGTAATTTTTTTTCTAATATATCCTTATTTTGTTTGAATATATCAGAATATTCTTTTAATAACTTTAAATTTGTAGGCATTTTAAGTTTACCAACATGAAAATAAAGACAACAACGAGTTACTTTTTTTTCACGAAATAATGACATCGTTTCATTCATTTTTGTTAAAAAAGCAACCGTTCGTAAATCGGTGATCTGTTTACCATTTGCAACAAATTTACATACTAGAATATCACCCATATTGACATTTTCATAATCAAAAAATGATTCTATGGACATAATGATAACTTTTATTATAAAACTTTATATTTTTATTTCTATATTTTATTTAATGTAAATAATCTATTCATATTATTCGCTTCCATACTCTCGATTGGTATTTGATACAATGTATCAATTTGTTCCTTCGAACGAAAACGAAAACTAAAATGTTTATTTTTTTCTTGTCTACCAATTCTTCCAATACATTGTATTGTTTTTTCTTGACTCAGATTTTTCATATCCTTTCCAAGATAACAATGACTGAATTGATAATTTGTACCATAAATATAATCGCTATTTGCAATAATAAGATACAATGATTTTTGTTCTGCCAAATGTTTTATGTATTCAATATATTTGTTATTTTCTTCTTGGGCGTCAGCAGTGGTCATTGAATCACATGGCATAATGTCATTTGAAAATACACCAATACCCATTAACAAAAGTATTTTATATAAAGGATGAATCGTGTATAATTCCATAATCTTTTTAATATATGTATCTTCAACGTGTGAAGTACATACATCACATGAATCATAATCATTGTCCTTACACCATCGTTGATAATGATCGCGTGTATTAGGTTTATATTGATTATCTAAATGAAGACTATGTATTTTATGTTCTAATGTTTCGATTTGTCGGTTTAGTTCTATGATATCAGGTGGAAATCTCATGTGTTCCATCACTTTATCATTGTCTTTATATTTTTCTATTTTATCTTCATAATCTTTCCTCTTTTTACTTAGCATTGTCGATGTTATTGTATTTTCTTCTATTTTTGAATGAATTTCAGTTAATATTTTAGGATTTATTTTACTTATATGAAGCAAATATTTACAAATATTTTCTACTTTATCCGAAACATACAAACTAGGTCCATTGGTTAAACTACACGCATGTTTTGTTGTTAAATCGCATCCTATTTTATCATCACAAGTCGTTGATAATGGATACAAGGATACATAATGAGCAAATATATTGGACCATTTTGTTGAAGGTATACACATCAAAATGCGAACGTATACTTCTTTAATATTTATCATAGATACATCATTTATATTTATAAATGAGCGTGAAACAATATCTGAATCAAAATGTTTTTGGTAATATAATATGAATTTTGCGCATTCATTACAATTGTAAAACTTATAATATTTTTTTCCTTGATATGTGAGAAAGTCAACCATTTGTTGATAATCTTCAAAATACGTATGAGGCATAATAATATTTCCATATTCATCATATATCATTAGATTTGTTGTTTGGTCAAATGATTCAATGTATTCCACTTGTGATTGTGGAAATTTACTTTGAAAAGAATGAATTACATTTTGTATATTTTCCATTTTAGGAAGAGTTGCGCATGAAAAGACAACATTTGGTATTTGATTTATATACCAAATATAATGTATTTTATCATGTAAATGATGGTATGGTGTATCCAAACCAATCGTTGGTTCATCCCAAAACAAAATAATATTTTCCAACGAATGAAATGATTTCATATATAACATTGCGTATTCAAATGACATCAAATCACATATCATCAATTCTACTTTGGTTCCATCACAATGGTCGGGTTGTTTATGATTATTTACAGTTTTATAACTATTTATCGCATTATAATTGAGACGAATGTGTTGTACATCATTACAACCAAACGCAAAACCAATTTTCTTTTTCAAGTAATATCCATTTTTTGCCAAACTTAATCCAATATGTTTTGAGGCACATACGAAGAGGACTTTATATTCATTACACAATGAAATCGGTGATAATGTTTTCCCAGAAGCGGTTGGAGCACAATACAAAATAAATTTGGGATGTTTTGATTTTTGTTGAAATATACGAAAAATTTCTTTTTGATGTTCATATAAAGTATAATTTTGATATTGAAATATGGCATTATGTTCGATAAATGAAGATACGTGTTTCAATATCATTAAAATTGACACATCATTCATAAATGTTTCCATAATATGTTCAACAACTAATTTTAAATACTTATTTAGATATTCATGATAATTTTTGTACAATATATGAATGTTATACAAGAATAATCCATATTTTTTATCTGTTTTATATTGAGGTTTTTTTTGCATTATTTTTACCATTTTTTTTATTTCATCTAACAAGACAAATTCAATTAATTGGGTATTGTATGAATCCTTCGCAAATAAGCGCAATGAATTTTTCATTTTGATTTGAGTTGATTTTGTAATTGTTTGTTTATTTTTATCTTTTTGAAATGAACGCAATAAATCTTTGAGTTGTAACACATTTGTTTTATTCATTTTTAACAACAATGGTTCAAGAACTTCTTCATATATAAAACTATCATATTTTGATTCTATGTTTAAAAACGAATTCAAACATAAATAAGGCGTATATTGAACTGAAGGATTATTAAAACCATTTTGAATCATATTTAAAATATTTTGTTCTTTTGGATTCGAAATTGGTTCTTCCATTTTACACCATTCTTCTTTGGTTAGTTTTTTTTGATTCAGAAAATCCATAATGTGTTTTCATATTTATCATATAATATGAAATCAATTTTTTCATATTATTTAAACATCAATAAATCATGTTCATTTCCTGTTGTAGGAAACAATTTGTCTCCATACACTTCTTGTAGTAATAACCATTCAAACATACCACCAGCATAAATTTTGACATGGGTGATACCCAATTTTATAAACTGAGTATATTTCTTATATACAGTTTGGTCTCTATTATTTTTACCATATACAACAACTTTTGTCTTTGATTTATATTTGGATGATAACAAAGAATTTACTTTTTTCTCTTCTTCGTGTGCTTTTAATGTACCAGGAATTAAACAATGTTGACAAGATTCATGTAATGTATTAATAAAAAATGATTCGTTATTTGATTTTATTTCTTCTTGTACTTCTTCAAAGCTACAAATTGGTAAACTTTTTGAATTACCCATATAGTATATATTATAATGATTGTGTTTAATTAACTAAATTTCACAATTATTTCAACGTTTTCTTGACGAAATGTTTTAATTGCATTAATGGATAATTCTTCCCTTCTTTTACGAGTATTGCTTTGATTTGTATTTTTATCTTGTTTTCTAGTTTTAGATAAACTATTATTTTCATTCATGTCTGTTTCAATGTTATCATAATGTTGTGCAATGTAATCAATAATATTATTTTCCAATGCCCATTTAAAAAAATTCATTTGTCCAATTGTAGTTTCAAACGAATATTCGCTATTTGGTGTAATAGGTACTTGTATACGTTCCCATCGACAAAATGGATCAAATCTTTTTTTACTGTATGCCTTTAATTTTAATTTATAATCTTCATATACCTTGAATCGGTTACTTTTATTGGTTTGAATCATTGTAAAATTCTTTTTAGAATAATTTGTTGAAAACCAGTCTACAATTCGTAATGAGATTTTAGAAGTCCCATTTATAATAGAAAGCATTTTATCTAAATTACCATCTTTATAATAAAATTCGAGTAATTTATTCAATAAAATATCATTTTGACTATGAATTGATGTATTCATTACAACCATTTAAAAAGAAGGGTTTAAGTATTTTAAAATATTAATTAAAATGATTTATTTATTGAAAGAATACATAGAAAAAGACACATGCGATATAGATAAAGTAAAAGAAGAACTCATTGATTTATATAGTCAATTATCTATTTGTAATACAATATCAAACCATGATTTTCTAGAAATTGTAAAGAATAATACTATATTTGTTGAAGTACAAAATAAACACATTATAGGAGCAATTACGGTTTTATTAGAAAGAAAAATAATCCATTCTGGTAAACACGTGGCACATATTGAAGATGTTGTTGTAAACAAACAGCACACAGGTAAACAGATTGGTAAACAACTATTATTATGGGCATGTGAATATGCAAAACAACAAAATTGTTATAAAGTAATTTTAAATTGTGATGATCGTATTCGAGTTTTTTATGAAAAATGTGGATTTAAAGCAAAAAATATAGAAATGAGTTTGTATTTTGATTGATGTTATTAAACTTTTCAAAAATTATGATAAATTAAGAGTTATTTTTAATGCTTGGTTTAGGGAGGGTGGGCATTGTTTTGAACTGTCGATTATTTTAATTAAAAAATAGTTGGGTGGTAACGTTTAGGGATACCATGTTTTTCAATATGTTGCATAGCTTTTTCGTATGCTTTTTGGGCGGCGCTTTTATTATCATTTGTTGTCGTTGCTTCGATGCTAGCTCTGTTCGCGTTGGCGGCGGCTATGGCTGCGGCTCTGGCTTTGGCTGCGGCTCTGGCTTTGGCTGCGGCTGCGGACATTCCTCCTCTACGGGTCACCCTTGTTCTTAGTTTTTTTGTTTTTCTATTTTTGTTTTGTTTTCTACCACTTTTTCTAATTTTGTTTTGTTTTCTTGATTTTCCCATTTATATATATATATTATTTTTTAATATATACATATTGAAGATTCTAGTATATATTAAAAAATTTAAATAGTAATATTTAGATATAATAAATGAGTGATATAGATGAATTAAAAAACCTTTATACCACAAAGCAAAAAAGTATTGATATACACAAAGAAAAAATAAATGTGTTAGAACACGAATTAGATGTAATTAATAAACAAATTATATCCATTTGTACACATCAATGGGAATATGAACGACCTTGTATATATGAAAAAGGATATTATTATTGTTCTATTTGTGGTACAACAAAATAAATGAGTTCTTTAATGGTATTTATATATTAAGATTTCCTTGTTTTCTTTCTTCTTTTTTTACCAGCACCGATTTTTTTCATTTTTTTCCGTGTAAAACTGGGATTTGATACGAACCGTTTAAATTTATTTGTTAATGTACTTTTGTCATCACACGAAATATGTTTATCAGATTTAGATACACCTGCAAAATGAAACTTACCATTTTCCGTATTGTTGTTATAATCAGATAAGTAGGATGTTTTAATATGTTCTAAAAGTTTACATATAATCTCTTCATCTCGGTTTGATTCATGTTCTGTATGTAAATTTAATAAATGTGTATATTTAGATTTTAAATCATTAAATGTAAGTTGTGTTTTATTGCGATCCCACTCATTCCATAAATCCTTCGATTCCCATGCTATTTCAGCAGATGGCTTTAATAATTGTTCTATCAAATTTAGATCTTGATTTAGATCTTGTTTTTTATTTTCAAAAATGCTAGAATAGAACTGAGCTATTTCATCAAATTTTAAATCTTTACCTTCTATATCCTTTTTATATCTATATAACAAATATAATATATATACTGTCATTAAACCTATATTAATACCAGAACCTGATAAAAAATGTACCTTTATCAACGAATCTCCTACAAATACAAGTGGTGTATCTTCTTCAAGTATCTCATGTATATCATAATTTTCATTTGTTGTGGCTCGTCCATTTTCCATGTGTTGCATTTTTTTCTTCATATTTTTTACCTCAATCGCAAATTTATATACTGGGTGTTTGCGTATTTCATAAAGAATCCGTTCTTTTTTTGTGTCATCTAATGAATGAAAATATTCATCTAAATCATAAAAAACATCTTCCAATTGCATTGATTGTATTGATTGCCTTGATTGCATTGCGTTTGATACTTTTATGTCAAACTTATTCGCAAACTCACTCATTGTTACAAACTCAACATTGTCTACATAACGCGAAAGTCCAATAAATTTAAAAGCGATAGCAAACAAAGCTTTATCACTCATCATAAATAGTTCTTTCAATATTAAAATTTTATTTTGAGTAATGTTACTACTATCCTCGCTTTCTTCATCCCTTCTATTTTTCAGTACATTAATATTTAATATATTATATACATCAACATCGGGGAATAAATCTTTACAAACTGTATCAAAAAAATTAACAATTTCATTTTCATCCTTATCCAATATAGTAATATTTTCTTTATAAAATATGTTTGGGGTATTATCATTTTTATCTACAGATTCTTCCTTTGTATCTACATATGTAAGATCTATCGTAAAGGTTGATATTTTTAAATTTCCCCAATTTAATTCATCATTATAACTTATATTATTCATAGTTAAAATCATTTTTATAAAGTTTATTAATTGATCTTTTTGTAATTCATATTCATCACTTATATCTGAAATTTTATATCTACCCCCATCATTGTCTTTTTTTTTATAAGTATTAAATTCTGATTCAGTTAAATTAATACCTAAATAATAGGCATAATTCTTATTGTTATTGGAAGAATTCTTTCTATCATCATCACTTAATTTTTCAGTACAATAATTTGATATTCCTTCCGAATCATACTGAGGAAATAATCTCCAACGATGTTGTTTATCAATATAAGAAGTTTTTGAGTCTATGGTTTCATAATTCTTTAAAAAACTACATGGTATATGTACAGTCATTCCATAATTTTGTGGCGGTTGAACATTTTGTTGCGTTGGATCATTTAGTGGTAGATCTTTATATGTTGGTATCTTCTTTGTTCGGTTCATTGATTTAAGAAGTGCTGTTTCATGTCTATCAGAATAAATGTTAGGTGTACCTGTCGCAACAATAATGAAGTCTGATTTTGGTAAAAAACTTCCGTTTGATTTTAATTGTGAGATAAGATTTATACCAAACTTAATTGTTATATTATTCTTTTTTTTACACAAATTATATAAACTATCTTGTAAATTAAATATGGATATAGTTCTATGTTTCAATGTAACATCATTTGAAGCCGGTTTATTACATCCTACTCCTAGCAATTTCGACGGTTCAGGTGTAACAGATGTCTTTGTTTGATCTTCGGCTTTAAAGGTTCTTACAAACTCGTCAATTTCTATATTTCTCATTTTTGATGAAAAAACTGATGATGCAGAAAGCATAAATTTTATTTTTTCACTAGTTAATACGTTTTTTATTGCATCTTTCCATTGTTCCCATTTACTAGATTCTTCTTCATTATTATTAATATAACAACCCACTATAATATTAATTTCAATATCAAAAAATTTTGCTCCGCCACCCAAAGCGGATTTTTTCGTATTTTGATCTATTGAAAATGATACTAGTCTAGAAGGCACTGTGTGTCGAAGATATATTCTATCTGCGGAATAGTAATAATTATTATGTTTTGATACTTCTCCTTCTAATACTTGTCCTGAAACAAGTTTACTTATAATCTTTTCCATTTCTTTCTTCATTTTAGCATTAAACGATACAGAAGAACGAAACTTTACATCTATTTGTAATCTATAATTATATGGTGAAGTTCCTGTATTATTTATCGCATCTGGATAACCACATGATGAAGAATTCATTTTATTTTCAATAATTTCAATATGTTCTCGAGTTTCAAGATTATATTTTTCAAGTGTAGCAAAATCAAGATCAGGATGGATATCACGTATATGTTCTTTATGTTGTTCAGTTAAATTAAATGCACTATAATCATCATTATGTTTAGTTGCTAAATATAAAACTTGAGGTCTTATATTATATTTATCCTTTGTTCTTTTTTCATATACAGTTACATCATTAGATTTATCTTGTGAAAATAAATATGCAGCATATAATCCAACTGGTCCTGCGCCAATAATTGAAATTTTTTTTTGTATTTTTTTTTGTTCTTCTTCTTTTTTTGATTCCATTATATTAATATGCTATAAAAATTAACTATTATAATTTTGTAATTTTAAATTGTTTTGACTGTTTAAAGTATTCATGATTCTCATTACGGCGTTGTAAATTACATCCAAGGCAACTAATACAAGTATTTGATTCGTAATGTCCCAAATTATTATTGAATCGTTCCAAAGACCATTGATTTTTTTCATTTTTGTTTTTGTAAATTAAAATCAAATCTTTCTTACAATAATAACACTTTAATTCGCTTTCGTATATTTTTTTCAATAATTCATCATACGTAATATGTTGTGATTCATCATACCGATTCTTCTTTTTGTCTTGACTTTTATAAGATGAATGTTTTTTTTTGATTTCTTGTGTTAGTACATGATTATAAGAAAAATCGTTATTATGATATATGTTGTTAATATACGTAATATGATTTTGTATATTATATAGTTCTTCATCATCATGAATTGTTTTTTTTAAAAATGGGTCATCAAATACTATTTTTCTCATTTATATTCAATGATAAAAATAATGTTTAAACACTTAAAGACATAATTATACAATATGAGTTCAAAAGATGATACAAAATCAGCATGTAAAGATTATAATAGTTTACAATATAAAACATTAATCATGACGGGAAATACGTTTGAAACAAATATTGTAAATAGCGCAAATGAGACGAAACTTAATTCATTTTTAATGCAAGAAATGAAAGAACACAAAAAACAACAATGGAATAAATTAACAAAAACGGAAAAATTAAAAAAAGCAAACACATTTGTAGATTCTGTATTGAAAGAGGAACATACTCTAAGTCCAAGCGAATGTATACAGACTAAGCGTTATTTAAATATGTTAATTGAACGGAAAAAACTAACCAAAAATTCAGAATTGACGTATAACGAAGAAACCGGAATCATTGAACATATTGACCTATTATTATTTAATCAAAGTGCAAGAAAATTTACACTAAACAAAGAAGTAAAAAAAAAAACAGCTCCAAAAAGTAAAACGGTTAAGAAGACAAAACCATTGGAAGAATCTAAAACTAAAATTGAAAATGAAGTTAAAAAGGATACAATATCTAATACAAACAATGAATGAGGAAGATAAAATTAACTTTTATGATTCTTTACAAGAAGTAATCCAAACAATTATGGACAATATTGATCCATTATTTTATCATGATTATAAATTTGATGAATATTTAAAAAACGAAGTATTTGTCCATTTTGATTTGGTTCTTGAAGAAGATATGTTCAATACATTATACGAAGAGAAAGTAGAATCGATCTTTTTAAAAAATAATTGGGTAAAACGGTCTTATCTTCTTTCGGATGCGAGATTTGACCATACAAAAGACTATTCCCAACAAATACAATATTTGAAAAGCGTTCCACAGCCAGCGCAAAAAACTGAAGAATGGTACTCTTTTCGTAAAAATCATTTAACCGGGAGCAATATATGGAAAACATTATCATCTCAAAGTTGTATCAATCAATTAATATACGAAAAACTAGCTCCAAGTGTTTCTGGAACAAAACGGAATTCATTATCAGAAAGTCCATTAAATTGGGGTCATAAATATGAACCATTAACTTGTTTATTCTATGAATATTACAATGATGTGGTTGTAGAAGAATTTGGGTGTATTCCTCATAAAACAATCCCATTTTTAGCAGCATCACCAGACGGAATTGTAACTTCACCAAAAAACAATGGACGAATGGTTGAAATTAAAAACGTGGTATCTCGTGAAATTACAAAAATACCAAAAATGGAATATTATATTCAAATGCAATTACAAATGGAAGTATGCGATTTGCCTGATTGTGATTTTGTAGAAACAAAATTTGTAGAATATGAATCGGAAAACGATTTTTGGAAAGATAAATATAATTTAAAAAAAGGCATGATCATTGTGTTTGTCAAAGACAATGAATCCTTTTTATATGAATATGCACCATTGTTTCATAATACCGAAAAAGAACTTGATACATTCACAAAAAAAACATTTGAAAAATACAATTTGGATTGTCCCCAAATAGAAACAAATGGCATTCGTTGGTTTCGTACTATTTATTGGAAACTAGATGTATATTCCTGTGTATATGTTCCTAGAAACAAGATGTGGTTTTCCAAAGCATTTCCTAAAATGAAAGAAACATGGGATTTGATTGAACATGAATTGTCTGACCCTAATGCGCACGAAAAGTATAAACCGAAATCAAAAGAAAAGAAAGAAAATAAAGATACAAAAACGAATGAAATAATAGAGTTATAAGTGTTTGTTTGAAATGGATTTAAAAATGTAATGATACTTTTTTAATATTATGACTCAAAGATCAAGCCATAATGTTATCGATATGTTTGTTACCAAGCGAGATGGAAAAGAAGAAATCATGAATAATAAAAAAATTTTAGAAAGAACTAAAAAAGTAGGAGAACGATGCGGAGTAATAATCGATTATACCATGTTGATTCAAAAAGTAATGGACCAACTATTTAACAAAATAAAAACATCCGAAATAGATGAACTAATGTGTCAAATATGCGCGTCGATGGGAACAACCGATTATAATTATTATAAATTGGCAAGTGCATTATGTATATCAAATCATCAAAAAGAAGTAAGTTCCGATTTTGTAGAAAATTATGAAAAAATATATAATAAAAACGAAGGATATTTAAGCGAATCGTTTTTCATGATAATTCGCAAACATGCGAACGTATTTCGTTCTTTTATTGATGACAATAAAGATTATGATATTGATTTTTTTGGGTTTAAAACACTAGAACGAGCATATTTAATGAAAAAAGACAACAAAATTTGTGAGCGTATTCAGCATTTATGGCTAAGAGTGGCGATACAAATACATGGAGAACATTTGGAAAAAGTAAAAGAAACCTACCAAGGATTATCCAATAAATATTTTATTCATGCAACACCTACTCTTTTTAATTCTGGAACAAAACGACCACAATTGAGTTCATGTTATTTGTTGGCAATGGAAGATGATTCCATACAAGGAATTTTCAATACATTACAAGATTGTGCTTCCATTAGCAAATGGGCCGGTGGTATTGGTCTTCATATTCACAACATTCGTGCAAAAAATACAAAAATTATAGGAACAAATGGTAAATCAAATGGCATTGTACCCATGTTGAAAGTATTTAATCATACAGCTCGTTATGTTGATCAAGGTGGGGGAAAACGAAGTGGTAGCTTTGCTATTTATTTGGAACCATGGCATGCCGATATTGAAGATTTTTTAGAATTACGTAAAAATCATGGCGATGAAGAAATGCGAGCACGAGATTTATTTTATGCTTTATGGATTCCTGATTTATTTATGAAAAAAGTAGAAAAAGACGATTATTGGTATTTGATGTGTCCGAATCAATGTCCTGGACTGAGTGAATGTTTTGACGAAGCATTTGAAATTTTGTATAATCGCTATATTGATGAAGGAAAATATAACAAAAGAATTAAAGCACGAGAGTTATGGTTTCAAATATTAGATAGTCAAATGGAAACTGGAACTCCTTATATGTTATATAAAGATTCTATTAATCGTAAATCGAATCAACAAAATATTGGAATGATTAAATCTTCTAATTTATGTTGTGAAATTACCGAATACAGTGATGAAAATGAAACCGCTGTTTGTAATTTAGCAAGTATTGCATTAAGTCAATTTGTAAAACCAATTTGTAAATTAAATTGCGAAAAAGAGATTAAAATATATAGTAAATCATCATGCGTGTATTGTAAAATGGCAAAAGCATTAATGCGTGATTTTGGATTAACCTATGAAGAGATTATCATGGATGAAGATGAAACAAGACAATCTTTTTATAAAGAACAAAGTGAATTATTGAAAACTGAAATTAAAAGTGTACCTCAAATTTTTATGGATTCGCTATATATTGGTGGATATCAACAACTAAAAGAAAAATTATTTTATGAATTTGATTTTGTAAAATTACAAAATATTACAGAAATTGTTACTGAAAATTTAAACCATATTATTGATTGTAATTTTTATCCAACTGAAAAAACCTATATTAGTAATATGAATCATCGACCAATTGGTATTGGTGTTCAAGGATTAGCAGATGCGTTTGCGAAATTAGATATTGCTTATGATAGCGATGAAGCTCAGCAACTAAATAAAGATATTTTTGAAACTATCTATTTTGGAGCAATGAAAAGAAGTAATGAATTAGCAAAAACGCGAAATGACTCTATACTTCAATTACAACAAGAATTTATGTTTGATTTATTTTCAAATATAGAAGGATATTTACAATGGTTTGTCCCTTTTTTTAAGAAAAAATATTACAGTAAAGATTTTATTTATTTTGAAAAAGTAAGCAAAGAATATAAAATATCAAAAAACATAACTGATTTATATCATAATACAAAACCAACGATGGAAGAAATATTTGGAAAACGCTTGTATAAAATATTTTCAGATTATATTGAAAAACAAGAAAACATAAATCAACATAACTATCATTTATATGACAGTTGTGATGAAAATTATAATCTGTTTTTACGTCATGATAAGCATCATGGTGCGTATTCTTCATTTGAAGATTCTCCATTAAGTAAAGGAAAATTTCAATTTGATCTTTGGAATGTAAAGCCGAGTTCAAGATATGATTGGGAATCATTGCGTAATTCGATTCAAGAATATGGTGTACGAAATTCATTATGTGTGGCTCCAATGCCAACTGCTTCAACCAGTCAAATATTATCAAATAATGAATGTTTTGAACCGTTTACAAGCAATATTTATTCACGACGTACCTTAGCAGGAGAATTTGTAGTAATTAATAAATATTTAATGAAAGAATTAAATGAACGTGGATTATGGAATCATGAATTGAAAAATAAAATTATTGAACAAAAAGGTTCAATTCAAAAAATTGAGGAAATTCCATCTTCCATTAAAAAAAAATATAAAATTGTATGGGATATGTCTATGAAACGTTTAATTGATATGGCAAAAGATAGAGGAGCTTTTGTATGTCAAAGTCAATCGATGAATTTATGGGTTGAAGACCCAAATTATAAAAATTTAACATCCATGCATTTTTATGCTTGGAGATCAGGATTGAAAACTGGTATTTACTATTTAAGACGCAAAGCAAAACACCAAGCACAACAATTTACAATTGAACCAAATCAAGTGTTACAAGAATCTTCCGAAGAATGCGAAATGTGTTCAGGTTGAAGTGATTTCACTTTAAATGATTTACGATGATATGGGCTATATCCATACATTCTTATTCCATTTAGATGTTCTTTTGTTCCATAGCCCTTATTCTTGGATAATTTATATTTTTCCTCGTAATCCGGATATGTAGAAATAAATGATTCAATATATACATCTCTTTCAACTTTTGCCAAAATAGAGGCCGCGCTTATTTGCTTATATATACTATCCCCTTTTACAATACATTTGTAATTTATTTTATATAATTTATCAATATAGAAATAAAAGAATTCGTTGAAATAATTTCCATCGACACAAATAAGAATTTGTTCAAACCAAGTTGGGTCAAAGTCGACACCCTTACTTTCAATATATTGTTGAATTACATTTTTAATACTTTTATGCATGCTTCGCTGTGTTGCTTGTAATATATTCATTTCGTCAATTTCCAAATGTGTACAAGAATCGATACTATAAAATGTAGTATGTTCTTTGATATAATCATAAACTTGTTTTATTTTTTTTTTAGATGTAAATTTTTTACTGTCTTTTAAAAGAGATAAGTCAAAATCATGCGTTGGTAATATAACTGCGCTTGTATATACGTCTCCAAATAATGGGCCTCTTCCAGCTTCATCAACTCCTATAATTGTATATTGATTTGTCATTTATAATTATATTTAACAAGTTATTACATTGTATCAATTTTTTTACAATAAAATATAATATATAATATATAGAAGAATGTTTTTCAAACAAAACTGGTGTTTAGCGGTCTTATTGTTAATTATTATTCTTATTTTTTCATTTTTTTCAGAATACAGAAAAAATGTATTTGATACAAAAGTTGCTATTTATGAAGGTCTTCAAAATAACGACCAAAATGATTCCAGTAATAATACAGTTGTTGCGTCTTCGGATAGCGCCGCTCCTGTTTCGGGGGAATGTTCTATGGTTCCTGCTTGTTATGATACCGTATTAGATGATAATACCTTGTTCCAAAGTCAAAATAACAGTGATAAATATATGTTAAAATCTCAAATTGTACCCCCTGTATGTCCTGCTTGCCCTAGTTTTTTCGTTGAAAATGATGTTAGTGGTAATAATATAATGGAAGAAACGGATGTAAATATCAATGTTCAAAATAATGAACAAACTGAACAGGTTAATAATGAAACGCAATACAATAATAATAACAATGGTACACAATACAATAACAATAACACGCAAAACAATAATAATAACAATGGTACACAATACAATAACAATGGTACACAATACAATAACAATGATATGCAAAATAATAATAATAATATCAATGGTACGCAATATAATAGCAATGAAACACAATATAATAACAATAATGGTACGCAATCCAATTGGCAATCTAAAATACAAAATTGGAAAAACAATAATATAACAAATAATAATAATGAATCCAATATGTATACTTTATCAAGTAATGACAATCAATCACAAAATAATACAAATTCCGGAAATTCCGGAAAGAATTGGTTAGGTAATTTGACATCTAAGAATAATTATGAAAAACAAATACGAGAATTAAATAATAAAATTTATAAATTACAACAATCAAATAATAAGGGAAATAATGACACATGCCCACCGTGTCCAGCTTGCGATCGTTGCCCTGAACCCATATTTTCATGCGAGAAGACAATAAACTATCGTTCTCCAAATGTTGACCAATATTTACCTGTTCCTGTATTAAATGATTTTAGTCAATTTGGTAATCGTTAAATGATGTTTCATTTGAAAATAAAACATCATTCTATTTTTTCATTCGTTTTGTCTTACATTTAGAATTCATTTGAAAGGTTTCACATTTTGTATTTTGAGGTACAATTTTAATAACACATTTTGATTTTGTACCATAAAGAGGATCAACGCACCCTTTTTCTTTTTTTTTACGCGTTTTTTGAATGATTTTACCTTTATTACACCGAGCCCTAAAATGTTCATATCGTTCTCTTACTTGTTCGTAAGTTAAATTACTTTTCTTTTTTAACATTTTATTAATTAATTCGTGTAAATCATATACATATTTTGAAAAAGTAGCTCTTGATTTCATATGTTTCATTTTTAATGGTAAGCATTTTAAATTTTCACGAAAATTAATACGACAATATTTACATGGTAATACATATTTAAGTTGTAAGATAAATTTCCTATAATTTATCTTATCCATGACACTTGGATGATTTGGATAATTGAAACTAATGGTATGTAAACTATGCCATAAACTTGGCCCCCATACACTTGTTAACATTCCATCACCACTTTGAAAATCATTTAATTGAAATACACCTTTTGTTGTTTTATTCTTAGAATATTTATTTTTTTTCGTTTTTCCCATTGTATATAATGAAGAAAGTATTTTTCACCAATAAAATATACATCGTATAAAAATTAATATTTAAATAATATAAATGTCAGCGGAAGAAAAAAACGAACTATCTTGTTTAGAAAAATGTAAGGCGAAACAAAATGATCAAGATTTCAAGCAAAAAATGGGAGTTTCTACAATATTAATACTTGAATTATATCGCGTATTAATGGGGGCATTTTTAATTGCTTTTGTTCCTCAAAAGTGTGGTGAAAATATTTGCTCAATTAGTGAAAATCTAAGTAGAAATAGCATTTTGGCACAGTCTACAATTGCAGCTAACTCTATTACAGCATTAGCTTTTTTTGCATTGTACTTCATCGAGGTTAAACGAGAAAATAAATTAATTACTTATTTGGAAGTGAATAAATTTACAGCAGTTGATAATGATGCAGTTGGCGAATCACTAAAAAATCTCCCAATAACGAAAAGAAATACAATATTAAGATATGATAAACTATATCAAAATACCGGTTATGTTTCAACTTGTGCATTCATATGTAACACTGTATTAAGCGCATATGTTGTTTATAATCATTATTTTGATAGTAAAACGGCAACAGTCTTTTTAACAAACGTATTATTCATGGGGACAAAAGTATCAGATGTATATACAACGGTAAATACAAAGAAAAATATATTTTTTAGTGCTTATTTAAAACAAAAAGTACAGTTCAATGACGTTGATCCGGATAAATACGTTACATTAGATATTGAACAAGACTATAATTCTAGCAATGATTCAACTGTGGAAGGACAGCCCATTTAATTATATTTTGCTTGTATAATATTTTGAATCATCTTGACTTGATTCATTTTTGGAATAAACAAATTAACATTATACTGCTGTAAAATAATTTGCATATAGTAATCTTGAATATTTGTTTTTTTAATAATCGTATATTTTCCTGTTGTATAATTTTTTACAATCATATTAGTTTAATATAAAATTATAATTTTATATGATTTATATATATGAATTATATTGCCATTATAGGAGGTCTATTATTCGCAATGATTTGTGGAATTTCCGCATATATCTATTATAAACAATATAAAAAACAAAAAGAAGATAAATCTTTTCTAGAAAACAATGAGTTCTTAAAAGAAGGTACAAAAGCAAATGGTGAATTAATATTTTTTTATACAAAGTGGTGTCCTCATTGTAAAAAAGCAATGCCTATTTGGGAAAGTATTACAAATAGTAGTACATTTGCCAAATACAATTTAAATTTTGTTATGATTGATTGTGAAAATAAAGATCAATCTCATATTGCTACGGAGTTTAATATTGAAGAATATCCTAGTTATGTTCTTAGTATTAATGGGAAAAAATATGTGTATGATGCGAACTTAGACCCAAATACATTAGACCGATTTTTAACCGCCGTTTATAAGAAACTATAAACACATAAGATAAAATAAAAATAATTATTTCTATATTTATTTTATTAATGAATGAAGTTCCCCATTTGAATATCGATGAATTATATGAAAAAAAAAAGGAAGTCGATGTAAATCGTGTAAATATATACAATAAATTATTACTTAAAATTCATGCAAAAATAAAAACGTCATCTCGACAACAAGTACAAAATGAATTTTGCTATTATGTAATGCCTGAAGTATTAATTGGATATCCCAATTATAATTTTGAAGAATGTTTGATGTATGTATTGAGTAGTTTACAAGATGATGGATTTTTAACAAAATACGTACATCCTAATTTAATACTCATCTCTTGGAGACATTGGATACCTCAATATGTCCGCGATGAAATTAAAAAGAAAACAGGTAAAACAATTGATAAATTTGGAAAAGAAATCATATCAAATAATGTATTGAATAAACCGGATAAAAAGGTGTCGTTTAAAAATGATACAAAAAAAGAAGAACATAAATACAATCAAGGTTTTAAGCCCAGTGGTAAATTTATTTATGGAAAAGATGTATTATCCACAATCAATGATATATTATAATTTACCGCTTAAAAGTGCACGAACCCCAGTTCTAACTTTATCTACCATTTCTTTGTATCCACCTTGTTGTAATTCTTGTACTGGTTTAATTTGATTTTGTTTTTCGGTATTTGTATTATTTATAATTTTAGGAATTGCGTTTGGAACTTGTATAATTAGTTTATTTGGTATAACAGGAGAAGGTGTATTTGGAGTATTATATTTAAATTCAGGAGATATATTTGGAATATTTTCTGTTTTTGTACTTATTGTATTATTTGTTAATGGTTCAGGTGTCGGTAATTCTATATTTGTTTTAAGTTGCGTTTCATCTAATGGGTGTGTTTGTACTGGTGTATTTGACGGCATTGGTGTATTTTCGGTTATTTGATCATCACTTGAAATAGATGTTTCATAGAAAGGTTGTTGTGGTTCAGGTGCTACTGCATTGGCTGGTTGTGGTTCAGGTGCTACTACGTTGGCTGGTTGTGGTTCAGGTGCTACTGCATTGGCTGGTTGTGGTTCAGGTGCTACTACGTTGGCTGGTTGTGGTTCAGGTGTAACAACCTGAGGAGTTTCAGGAACAACCTGAGGAGTTTCAGGCGTAACAGGCGTTTCAGGCATAGCAACCTGAGGAGTTTCAGGCGTAATAGGCGTTTCAGGCATAGCAACCTGAGGAGTTTCAGGCGTAATAGGCGTTTCAGGCAT
>Ga0310343_10000043_pt1 | contig 50912 bp, 42 predicted proteins | sample HC15DNA2025_MG_FD_203519 | JGI IMG/M metagenome (GOLD analysis project Ga0310343, IMG submission 203519) | Marine microbial communities from station ALOHA, North Pacific Subtropical Gyre - HC15-DNA-20-25_MG | ecosystem: Environmental > Aquatic > Marine > Oceanic | place: Pacific Ocean: North...
GTCCGGTGAGAGGAAATACGAGACGGTCAGACGGGCGACAAGGTCGATCAATCTGTGGGCCGACTCTCGACCGATGAGGGGGTCAAGTTGCGGTGAGAGCGCAACTGTTGCCATTCGAATGATTCTAGGCAGTCCGGTTGCGGTGAGTTGGCCAAGTGCTTCACCTGGCTCAGAACTCAGCATCATTGCGAGATGAGAGTGGGTGCGCAGGAGCGAAGTTGCTGCGGCAACGCTGTGGGCAACAACATCTTCGACGGTGTCAAGGCCATCGATCTCTGCGAGCACCTGCTCAAAAAACTGGTGCAATTCGCGGACGTGCAACGCCTCGAAGAGCACATCGCGGCCTCCCGGAAACAGTCGGTATACCGAAGCACGCGATACGCCTGATTCTTGGCAAATGTCGTCAATCGTCACCTTTGAGAAGCCAAGACGGTGGATGCAGACGAGCGCTGCATCGAGAACTGCGTGTTCAATGACCGCAGAGTCTTTTCGCAATGTGGCGTCCGTCACACTTGAGACATTATTGTCATAAATGTCTCACGTCAACTGTGAGGTAACCCGCTCACCCTTCCGGTAGCCGGTAGTCAGCGTATTGCGCCCGCAGATCTTTCTTTGAAAATTTACCCACACTGGTTTTTGGCACCTCGGCAATGAACTCAACCGCATCCGGCAGTTGCCACCGGGCCACCCGGCCACGAAGAAAGTCGATCACCTCTTCGGAGGTGATGTCGCTACCTTCAGCCCGCACAACACAGGCCAACGGGCGCTCTGACCATCGCGGGTGCTGCACCCCAATAACTGCAGCCTCAGCAATCCCCGGATGGGACATCAGCTCGTTTTCCAACTCAACCGAAGAGATCCACTCGCCTCCAGACTTGATGAGATCTTTTGTTCGATCTAAGAGTCGAACCCTTCCCCGCTCATCAACGCTCGCAACGTCACCTGTACGCAGCCAGCCATCGGATGTGAAACTCTCGTTCGCTCGCTCATCGTTGTAATACGTCTTTGCGATCCAGTTGCCGCTGACCTGCAATTCTCCGCTCGACTCGCCATCCCAATCGACCCGCTCTTGCGAATCTGGATCAACGACGCGCATCTCAACACCAAACGAAATCCGTCCAACCGTCGTCCGGAGTTCAGCTTGCTCATCAATCGGCAAACCGTGCTGATCTGCATCGAGATGCGACACCGCGCAGATCGGGCTTGTCTCAGTCATTCCCCACGCTTGAAGAAGTGGGAGTCCCGTTGTCTCGCGATAGCCCTCCGAGAGGCCTCGCGGGACTGCTGACCCCCCACAAGGAATCGCCCGCAAACATGACGTATCGCGACCCTCAAGTTCGGGCAGGACCTGCATCCAGATCGTGGGCACTCCTGCAGCAAGGGACACCCGCTCTTCTACAATGAGGTCAGCTAGCGCCTTGCCAGAAAGATCGGCGCCGGGCATCACCATTTTCGCTCCTGTTGCGACACCTGCGTGGGCGAGTCCCCACGCATTTGCGTGGAACATCGGCACCACCGGCATCACGACATCTGATTCTCGCGCTCCGAGCGAATCTGCGGTCATCGTGCCCATGGTGTGGAGGAACGTGCTGCGGTGTGAGTACACGACACCTTTGGGGTTTCCTGTCGTGCCCGAGGTGTAACACATGCTTGCGGCACGATGCTCATCAACCGGTTTCCATTCGACTGGAGCCGAGCTCGCCAATAGATCTTCGTAGTTCAACAACTCGAAGCCTGAGAGGTCGTCAGGGATGTCGCCGTCACCGTCATCGATGAGTACGAGATGCTTCAGACCCTCGAACGTCGGCAGCAACGGAGCGAGCAGTGACAGTAACGAGCGATCAACGAAAATCACTTCGTCATCGGCGTGGTTCACGATGTAGGAGAGTTGTTCCGGGAACAGCCTGATGTTCAACGTGTGCAGAACCCGACCGGTGCACGGGGCAGCGAAGTACAACTCAAGGTGTTGCGCAGTGTTCCATGAGAAGGTCGCAACTCGCCCATGTTCAGAAATTTCGAGTGCATCGAGCACGCCGCCTAGCTGCCGCGTCCTTGTCGCCCACTCGCCGTAATTCGTCCGCTCGCGACCGTTTGCTGTCGCCGTCACCAGTTCTTTGTGAGGGTGATACCGCTCCGCCCGATCGAAGAGATGAGAGATATTCAGTGGAGCGTCTTGCATGAGGCCTTGCATGACCTGAAACGCTAACCGACTCGGAAACCCAGGCAGAAGGGCTGACAGATATCGTTTGAATGTGACCTCCGAATCGACAGACAGAATTCCGCTCCGCCCCTGGTGGGGCCGAGCGTCGATTGGTGTTTTCGTCGCCCTTGTGATCTGCACCAACATTGCAGCGATCACATGGGCTCGCCTCGTATTGTCATCGCCCGAAATGCTCCTAGTGTTGTCGTCAAGAAACCGCTATCTCGCTCTTGTGCTCGGTACTGACATCAGCGGAGTCGCCTACTGGCTCATCGGGAGTTCACGTATCGCAATTGCGTTCATTGTCTGCCACCTCGCCGGGCGGGCCTACGGCGACCAGATTCTCGCCCTATTCGTGAAATACCTTGGCATTGACGAGCCGACGATTGCGCGACTTCGAGCAGGCTTTACGAAAGCCGACTGGGCGCTGATACCCGTTTTCGTGGGCTCAAACATCGTTGCGGCAATCAGCGGCATTCAACGAACCGCACCCACCAGGCTTGCGGCTCTCATTGCTCTCGGCCTCATTGCCCGTCTCGCCCTAATCCAATGGCTCGCACATGTCTTCAACGAACAGCTCACCGACGTGATCAATCTGCTTCAAAAGTACTCGTGGTGGTTTGTCGGCGGTTCCGTCATTCTCGTACTTTTCACCAATATGAGAAACACACGTAGGTCCTGAGAGCGATTAAACCACCTGATACTGTTTGAGGACGTTTTTGAAGTTTCCGGGAGAGATTGGAGCGACCTGCATACCTACGAATGTTCATCATGCGGAATGACGGTCAACGCATCATGCGGAGCCTGCAACACACCCCTTGAAAACGATGTGCTCACCCGAGATGATGGCTCAACTGTGCAGATCTCGAAATGCCCGAACGACCACGGCAAAATTAAGTCGCCGCTCTGCTGCGGCGTTGACATGGCGTGCACGCTCGGCTGACGCCAATCAGCAACCCTCCACCTCACTCTACAACAGGGCGTCTAAACCAATAGTGAGGCTCGAAGCCTCCTGGATTTTCTTGCATGCAAGAACCACTCCGGGCATGAAACTCGTGCGATCGTACGAGTCTTGCCGAATGATGAGCGTCTGTCCCTGAGCACCGAGGATGACCTCCTGATGGGCTGTCATTCCTCGCATTCTGACCGAATGAATTCGAACTCCGTTTGGGCCTAGTCCGCCTCGAGCGCCCTCGGGTTCTTCGATCTGAGTTGGATCATCCGCCCAGCCGTGCTCGCTGGGCTGCATCATTCTCGCGGTCGCAAGCGCGGTCCCCGACGGCGCATCAATCTTCTCGTCGTGATGCAACTCAATAATCTCTGCTGTATCGAACAGCGCAGCGGCTTCCGCCGCGAACTTCATCATCAGCACCGCTGAAATCGCAAAATTCGCGGCGATCAGACAATTGGCACCCGACCCGTCAAACGCAGACGCAAAGGCAGCCATGTCATCGTCATCGAAACCGGTCGTGCCAACAACTGCGTGGATGCCATGCAGAGCGAGAAATGGAAGCGTGACCCGTGCAGCCTCGGCCGTCGTGAAATCAACCACCACATCACACGATGCTTCGGCTAGCACGCGGAGATCTGATGACACTTCAACTCCATGAGTGGTACCAGAGCCATTCACATCAACAGCGGCAACTAACTTGAGGGTCTCCGCATCGGTGACCGCATCACAGACGGCTTGACCCATCCGTCCAGTTGCACCAACTACTCCTACCCGAACGATCGCCATAATAAAGACGGTACTCCGTTGAGTAGTCTGAACCGAGACAGCACACGCTCTTCGCTTGGCAAAGAGATCCCATCTGACCGAATCACCCACGGGGATCCGCAGGCGGAAGTGCCATTGGAAAAACCAATTGCCACAGATTCGTTTTTTACCTGGTTGCTCAATCCCCACAAATTCTCATTGCTCTTGTATTGCGGTCTAACTTAAACGAGTGCGTCGAGCTTCCCCATATGCGACGGCGGTCTTTCTCCTCTCATTGACCAATTATTTGGTCGCCTGCGGAACTTGGAACAATCCGAGCAACCCCGACAAAGAGTCGACCACTTCTAACGTCCCATCTCAGACCACCAACTATCCGGCGACTAAAACAACTTCCAGATTGCCTCAGGGCTACAGAAGTGCAATTTACAGCCGCCCAGAGGCATGGTTATGCCTTCCGAGCATTGACGACATCTGCGATTCCGATCACAGAACGACAGCGATTTATCCAGACGGCAAGACAGAAGAAACTGTTGCTCACAAGAACCCAGACCCTCTGATTGATTGTTTTTACGTCTACCCCACCGCAAGTCTTGATATGTCCCCTAACAGCGACCTAGTACCCGATGCGGAAGAGGAGTTAGCAACAGCGTGGTCTCAGATCTCTCGCTACAACGAAGTCTGCGACATTTATGCTCCGGTTTACCGACAGCGCACTGTGCCAGCAACTTCTGGATTAATCGAGATTCCTGCAGATGACTCCGTTGGAGGACCTGGTACGACAGGTTTTGAGGTCGCTTACGCAGATGTCCTTGATGCGTTTAAACACTACCTAGCAAACTCCGGCGAGCTCCGGGGCTTCATTCTCGTTGGACATTCTCAAGGTGCAGCGATGTTGACGGAGTTGATAAAGAGAGAAATCGATACGTCCGATTTACTCCGAAAGAGGTTTATCGCGGCGCACTTGCTTGGAGGAGCGCATATTTCTTCAGGCGCAGTTGAATTCGAGACAATCTCGCCATGCGATCAGACTGACGAAATTGGATGCATCATTGCCTACAACACCTTTTTCGGCTCTGAGCCGCCCTCTCCAGAATCATGGTTTGGTCGAACCTGGCACCATCCATCTTGGTCTATTTCTTCTTGGGAAGAACTCTCATGGAAAGATGTTGAAGCGTCTCCTTCGCTATGTGTAAATCCAAAAGCCTTCAATGCTGCTCGGGCAGAGTTAACGCCTCTTATGCCTACTAGTCAGGATATAAAAGAGGCCTTCAACGTCACTTCTCCCTGGGTGACCTACCCAGGTCTAGTCGTCGGTGAGTGCATCGAAGATCAAGTGTTCGGCTACCTGTCAGTTGAGGTGCGCTCTGGGTCAGAAGATCCACGAGCGGCACATATAATGCGCCAAAGTGATGCCCAGTCCGGCTTGCATAGTCTGGATGTGAATATCGCTCTTGGAGACTTACTTTCCACAGCAAAAATCCAAGCGGCGAGCTACATAAATCTGGTTTCACATCCCTAGACCACAATCGGTCCACAAGGGATCAGAAGCTACAGAACACTCTGGCCTGAGACAGAATCAGCCCCCGCATCCAATCCTGCTCGCATCTCTAGGACTTCTGCGAGAGTGAACCAAATGTCGAGCGTTGACAACATGTTCGGTTGTCAACGCTCGAACGAGCAGTTAGCGATGCCGGCGACGTCCGCCGCCACCTCGACGCTCAGCGCTCGGGCCGAGGTCACCAAGCTCATCTGCGAGTTCAGCATCGAAGCTTTCATCGAAACTGACCGACTCAATCTCTCCATCGCCCGATGTCTGAGGAGCAACATCTGCAGTCTCGGTACCTGAGTCGGACGCGCCATCGCTTCCGGAATCAGGAACGATGTCGCCTGCCGGACTCAGGGACACCTTGCCGCGGTCATCAATCTCATCAACGACAACTTCGACCTCATCTCCAAGCGAGAGCACATCTTCAACGGAGTTGATCCGCTTGCCACGGCCAATCTTCGAGATGTGCAGGAGGCCGTCACGACCAGGAAGGATGTTAACAAACGCCCCAAACTTGGTGATGTTGACGACACGGCCGGTATAGGAGATCCCTATTTCGGCCTTCGGCGGATCGACGATGTTGACGATCGCCGTGCGAGCCTCTTCCATGCGCCATGATTCGACCGCCGCAATGGTCACAATGCCCACCGCACCGTCGTCATCGACTGCAATGTCTGCGCCAGTCTCGGCCTGGATGGTGTTGATGATCTTGCCCTTCGGCCCGATGACCTCGCCAACCTTGTCGATCGGAATGGTGATTGTCACAATCTTCGGAGCAGTTTCTGCAACCTCTGTTCGTGGTGCAGCGATAGCGGCATTCATGACGTCAAGAATCTCCATACGAGCTTCGCGCGCTTGCTGAAGGGCATCGGCAAGCACTTGAGCGGGAATTCCGTCAATCTTCGTGTCGAGCTGAAGAGCAGTGATCGCGTCAACGGTTCCCGCAACTTTGAAGTCCATATCGCCGAACGCGTCCTCAGCACCGAGGATGTCAGTCAACGTCACGTAGTTATCACCGTCTTTCACGAGGCCCATTGCGATGCCTGAAACTGCGCCTCGAATTGGCACACCAGCATCCATCAACGAAAGGCTCGATGAGCACACCGACCCCATCGACGTTGAACCGTTTGACGACATAACCTCTGACACGAGGCGGAGCGTGTACGCAAAGTCTTCTTGGTTGGGGACAACTGGCATCACTGCCCGAGCAGCAAGAGCACCGTGGCCGATCTCGCGACGCTTCGGTGAACCCACTCGACCGGTCTCGCCATTGGCCCACGGCGGCATGTTGTAGTGATGCAGATAGCGCTTCTCGTTGTTGGGCGACAGTGAGTCAATCAACTGATTCATACGAGGCATCGCCAAGGTCAACACGTTCATAACCTGGGTCTCGCCACGCTGGAAAAGGCCCGAACCATGGGCGGTCGGAAGCACACCAACTTCTGCTGATACGGGACGGAGGTCTCGGACTCCGCGACCGTCGATTCGGAGACCTTCGTCAACAATGCGACGACGAACCAGTTTCTTCGTGAGAGAGCGAACTGCTTCCTTCACGGCCTTTTCTTGACCAGCGAACTCGCCATCTTCGCCGCACAGCGCCTCGAGCGCCTTTGCGGTCGCTTCATCGGTTGCGGCGTTGCGTTCCGCCTTACCTGCAATTGCGATCGCGGCGCTGATCTCGCCGTGCACACAGCCTTCCACGGCCGCGAACACTTCGGGGGTGTAGTCAAGCACCGGAGTGAACGGAAGTTCTTCGATCGGGCCCGATGTTGCGATGACGCTTGCGACGAGCTGACGCTGCAATGCGATTGACTCTTTGATCCACTGCTTCGACGCGTCAAGACCTTCGGCGAGCGCAACCTCATCAACTTTGGGGGCGCCATCTTCGTAAAAGTAGAAGCTCTGCTCAGTGCCTCCGGCTTCAACCATCATGATGGCCACGTCGCCGTTGTCGAGTTCACGGCCAGCGACAACAAGTTCGAATGTTGAAGCTTCACCCTCGTCGTAGGTGGGGTGAGGAATCCACTCACCTTCGGTGGTGTAGGCCACACGAACCGAGCCGATCGGCCCTTCAAATGGGATACCCGAGATCATCAGAGCCGCTGATGCAGCGTTAATCGACAGCACGTCATGCGGATTCGCCAAGTCAACACCAAGAACGGTTGAAACGACCTGAACCTCGTTACGGAAACCGTCAGGGAACGCAGGTCGCAGAGGCCGGTCCGTGAGGCGACAGGTAAGGATTGCATCTTCTGTTGGACGACCCTCACGACGGAAGAACGAGCCAGGGATTTTGCCCGCTGCGTACGAACGTTCTTCAACGTCGACCGTCAATGGGAAGAAATCGACGCCTGGGCGGACATCGCGTGCAGCGTTCGCTGTGGTGAGAACACGAGTTTCTCCGATGGTCGCAACAACTGCGCCTTGGCTTTGTGGGGCAAATTTCCCTGTCTCAAACGACAGGGTTCTGTCGGTGCCCGAAATCGGTCCAGACACGCGGATGGGATCAGCCATTATTGGCTCCTTTCAAATTTGGGACGTTCCCAAATGATGTGGAGCAGCTCTCCGGTTCCCAGTTGGCAACACCGCGTCACACAATCCGATGACGATGACACGATCTCAGCAACCGGTAACCGACAGCAGCTACTCAGCTATATGTGGACGATGACGCCCAAGGCACAGTTTACCCCGTAACGACGACACCCGCTCGCCACTGCGCCGAGCAACGAGGGCGTAACGCCGGTTCGAGGGACCAGACCTCAACCGGCAACGGGCATTCTTAGCGACGAAGGCCGAGTTCGGCGACGATTGAGCGATAGCGCTCAACATCAATTTCACGGATGTAGTCGAGCATGCGCCGACGACGACCGACGAGCATCAACAGACCACGACGAGAGTGGTGATCCTTCGGATGAGTCTTCAGGTGGTCGGTCAGGTGCTGAATTCTCGAGGAGAGAAGGGCGATCTGGACCTCAGGGGATCCGGTGTCATTATCGCTTTGTCGGTGACGGGCGATGACATCTGCTTTCGGCTCAATAGCCATGAGGATTGCCTACCTTTTGTCGGTTTAGGTGGTCGCACCAATTGGTGCATCCGCCAGAGTCGGAACCCCAACGGACATCGAGATGTTATGAGGGTTGGTGCACGCTCACAACCTCGCGATCTCACGCGCTCGAGCGACGTCGATTTGAAGCTGAGTTGTTAACGCCTCAAGACCATCAAATCGCTGCTCATCACGCAGCCTGGCCGCAAACTCGACGGTGAGCACTTGGTCGTACAGGTCTCCTGAGAAATCGAGGAGATGACACTCGACGAGCGACCGATCGGCATTGCCGTAAAACGTCGGACGTTTTCCGATGTTGACTGCGCAAGAGTGCCGACCCCCCGCCTCAGTGTGACACCACGCCGCGTACACCCCGTCTGCTGGGAGAATGAATCGCTCATCGACGTCAACATTCGCGGTAGGAAAGCCGATCGTTCGACCTCGCTCATCACCATGAACGACATGGCCAGAGATGGCAACGGTTCGTCCGAGCATGTTGCTTGCGCCGTCAAGGTCACCTCGCCGAAGCGCAGCTCGAATTGCAGTCGAACTGATGATCTCCGACGTTTCCGTCGTTCGAAGTGAGAGTGGGGTCACCACAAAGTCGTGCTCTTTACCCATTCTTGACAACATCTCGACATTTCCTCGACGACCTCTTCCGAAGTGAAAATCTTCACCCACAATGATCTCTGAGGACGCAAGACAATCAACGAAGACTCGATTGATGAAATCTTCCGCTTCTTCGGATGCCGCTACCTCATCAAACTCCAGCACCACGACTGCATCAACGCCAGTATCACGCAACAACTCGATCCGCTGTTCGAGGCTGGTGATCAACAGCGGGGCCGATTCAGGCCGAACGACCGATGCTGGATGCCGATCAAACGTCACCACGGCGCTGTGCTGACCTATCTTCTGGGCGCGCTCGACTACAGAAGAGATCACAGCGATGTGCCCGCGGTGAAGACCGTCGTATGCCCCGATCGTGACCACTGATCGATCACCCTCGAACACGGGATCACCTAACGAACGAATGACGAGCACGTTGAAGAAACCTATCGCTGAGATGCCGTTGGAAGCACCACCGTAGGTTTCGCATCACCGCCACGAAACGGCTCGTACACCGCAATCAGCACACCGTCAGCAAAAACGGCCCACGGCCCGAGTCCTTTCCACTGAGGTAACAACCCGCCGACCGCCACCCGCTGGGCAATCTCAGCCGGAACGTCAACCCGCTCAATGCCCTCGGCAATCGTTTCAACCGGCAGCAGTTCACAATGCTCAGGAGGCGCAGCTCGGTCAACGCTGAACGATCCTGAGGCGATGCGACAAAGGTTGCGAAGGTGTGCTCCACCACCGAGGAGGTGTCCGATATCGTCAGCGATTGTTCGGATGTACGTTCCTGCTGAACACTCCACATGAAGTGAGAACACATTGGGTTCGGAGGTCGTCGCAACATCACACCGACTTACGGTTACGCGACGAGGTTTGCGTTCGACCTCGACTCCTTCGCGAGCGAGTTCATGAAGCCGTTTGCCATCGACCTTGATCGCAGACACCATCGGAGGAATCTGATCAATCTCGCCAATGAGGTTCCCCGCAACAACCCGCTCAACATCAGTCAATGTCACCGCTGACATGTCGTGGGTCGCAATGACCTCGCCTGCAGCATCCAACGTCGAGGTTTCGACACCGAGCACCACCTCACCGGTGTAGGTCTTTGTTGACGCAGTGGCGAATTGGAGCAGACGAGTTGCCATGCCAACCGCTACCACCAGCACACCGGTGGCATCAGGGTCGAGGGTGCCGGCATGGCCAATCTGTCGCTCAGAAAAGCGTTTCCGGAGTTGGCTGACCACGTCGTGACTTGTCATGCCAGCAGGTTTGTCAACAATGCAGACACCGTGGACGGTTGGCGGGCGGCGACGAGCCATCTACTCCCCTACGCCTGCCTCATCAGAGCGACCATCAGCCCGAAGAATTTCATCAATTCGCTCGGCAGCTCTGATCACATCGTCGGGAGCGAACTGGAGAATTGGGGTCTTCTTGGCCCGAATCTGCCTGCCAATCGATGACTGAATTCGAATACGATGTTCACCTAATGCCTCGATTATTTCCTCATCGGCTTCAGGGCCTGACAACGAGTCGTAAAACACGTGAGCCCGGTTAAGTTCATCGTCGACATCGATTCGGGTAACGGTCACGAACTCGAGGCGCTCGTCACCAATTCGCACCAGTTCCTCTGCGATGATCTCTCGTAACGTCTCACCAACCCGCGCAGACCGAGGGTAGCGGTGAGCCCCACTTGATGATCGGCTCGGGCGCCGTCGGCCACGGGAGCCCATGCGTCAACTCAGCGTTCGTGCGATCTCACGCTCATCGAAAGTTTCGATGACGTCACCGGGCTTCAGATCTTGGAAGTCGCTCAGACCTATACCACACTCGAATCCCTCACGGACCTCACGGACATCGTCTTTGAACCGACGGAGCGAGGTGATCTCGCCCTTCCAAATGATTGTGCCCTCCCTGAGGAAGCGCACTTTCGACCCACGCGTGATAGTGCCGTTCTGAACGTAACAACCTGCGATCGCACCGAGTTTCGGCACACGGAAGATTTCGCGCACTTCAGCGTCACCGGTGACGACTTCTTCATACTCGGGCTCGAGCATCCCAACCATCGCCTGTTCGATGTCCTCAAGCAATTTGTAGATAATCTCGTACGTTCGAATTTCGACGTTTTGTTGATCGGCAAGTTCGCGACTCTTACGATCTGGACGGACATTGAAACCAAGAATCGCTGCGTTGGTGGTCGCCGCCAACGTGATGTCGTTTTCAGAAATCGCCCCGACCGCACGATGCACGAACACGAGCTCGACCTCGTCGCGACCCAATTTGCGCAGGCTGTCGGTGACCGCCTCAAGCGAACCCTGCACATCGGCTTTCAGCACAATGTTGAGCGTTGCCGATTCGCCACTCTGAATCTGGGTGAAAATGTCTTCGAGTTTGGTCCCGGTCTTCACGCGGGCGTCGGCTCGCTGATCACGAATCTTGCGGTGATGTGTTCGAGCTTCTCCCACCATTCGCGCAATGCGTTCATCAGGAGCAGCGCGGAATTCATCGCCGGCCGCCGGCACTGACGACAGGCCAAGCACCTCTACCGGTGACGATGGCCCGGCAACCTTCACTTGCTCGCCACGGTCGTTGATCATTGCACGGACCCGACCCCACGATGCCCCAGCAACAATCGGGTCACCGACCTTCAGTTCCCCCTTATCGACAAGAATCGTGGCAACAGGGCCACGACCCTTATCGAGGTTTGCCTCGAGCACAATGCCCTTAGCTCGGCCGGTGGGGTTCGCAGTCAGTTCTTCGAGTTCGGCGACGACTAGCAACTGATCGAGAAGGTTGTCGATGCCAACATCTTGTAGAGCAGACATCTCGACCACGATCGTGTCGCCGCCCCACGCCTCGGGGACGAGTTCGTGCTCAGCGAGTTGTGTCAACACTCGTTGCGGATCTGCGTTCTCTTTGTCGATCTTGTTCACCGCCACAATGATCGGAACCTCTGCGGCACGAGCGTGACTGATCGCCTCAATGGTCTGAGGCATCACACCGTCATCAGCGGCCACGACGAGCACGACAATGTCAGTGGCTTGCGCTCCGCGGGCACGCATATTCGTGAAGGCAGCGTGACCGGGAGTATCGATGAACGTAATGACGTGACCACTCCGGTCAACCTGATAGGCGCCGATGTGCTGCGTGATGCCACCCGCCTCTCCGTCGACAACATTGGCCGATCGGATCTTGTCAAGAACCGTGGTCTTTCCGTGGTCAACATGGCCCATCACCGTGATGACTGGCGGACGCAGCTGCTGGGCCTCTACGTCGTCATCGTCACTGTCATCGAAGAGTGCTTGCAGTTCAAGCTCTTGCTGCTGACCAGGGTCGACGAGAAGAAGTTCGGCTCCGACATCAAGGGCGAACAATTCCATGTGATCATCTGACAGTGCCTGGGTAGCCGTGACCATTTCACCGTTATTGAGCAGGAACTTCACCACATCGGCCGCTGTGCGATTGAGCTTCGGCGCAAACTCCTGAGCGGACACTCCGCGCTCGATCACAATCGTGCCTTCGGGAACCGGGGCCGAGCGATCGGTTAACTGGAGATGCTGTGGCTGCAACTCGTCTTGATCACGGCGACGACGCCGCTTTGAACGACGAGGTGGACGGCGTTGTCCGCTTGGTCTACCACCCGGACCTGGCCGGCCACCAGGACCACCACCCGGACCACCTGGGCCGCCGGGACCACCCGGGCCACCGCCGGGACGAGGACCGCCAAAGCCGCTAGGACGATTACCTTGGCGCGGGTCGCCGGGGCGACCGCCAGGAGCTGGCCGGCCGGGGCTATTTGCTTGACCCGGGGGCGGAGGAATGCGTTTGCCACTCGACGTCACTGGACGACCCGGAGGCGGCGGAATTGGGCGACCACTCGCCCCGACCGGAGTTGTCGGGCGCAGTGCGGCACTTGACGAGGGGCGATCGGACTCAGTCGGGGGCGCCGCTTTTGCAGATTCGGGCCCTGGACTCGACACCACTCGATCTGGTTGGCTTCCCGGACCGGCACTCGAAATTACCCGTGGGGCAGGATCTGCCGGTGGTTCAGGAGTCGGGGCCTCGTCACTCGACCCACCATCAGCCTCTGGGGTGGAATCAGGAGTTTCATCGACCGAATCATCTGCGGCGGAAGACTCTAGCTTTATGGCAGGTTGCTCTGCTGGTTCCGCTTCTGCGATCGCAGCTGACTCATCGGCTGCAGGCGCCGGTGCCGGGGCTGTTGACCCGATAAGCCCAGCTTGCTGAGCTTTTTCGCGAACCATTGCTGCGTCATCTTCGTTCAGCGTCGACGAATGCCCCTTCACTGCAAGGTCGAGCGATTGGCAGAACGCAACGAGTTCAGGGTTCGTCATCTGGAGTTCTTTTGCGAGGGCGTGAATGCGGATGGTTGAACCTGCCTTCTTTGCTTTCGATCCACCAGATTCTGCGGGTGCTTCCTGCGGCTGTTCATCGCGCGTGAGACCCTCGCGCTCGGCCTTACGGCGCACCATGTCGGCATAGGCCTCGTTGAGCGAAGAGGACTGACCCTTGATCGGTACGCCGAGGCTGTAGCAGAGCTCGACCGTCTCGGCATTGGTCATGCCAAGTTCTTTCGCTAGCTCATGCACTCTTACGTTCTTCGCCACTTGATTCCTCTATCCCTCAGTCGTTTCCCAGTCTCTCAAACAATTCTCGTCGTTACACCCGTTCAGTGCCAGCAAACACCTGCGAACGGATCATCTCTTCTAAGTCGTTTTGGTCAACCTCTACTCGCCATGCCTTCGCATACGCACCTGTCCGGAGCGCCTGTTGTGCGCATTCAACGCCACAGAGCCATGCCCCTCGTTCTGCACCAATGCGGTCAATGACCGCTCCCCTGTCGCCGCATACACATCGGAACAACTTGTCTTGTTCGCGACGCCGGCGACACCCGATGCAGGTTCTCAGCCGCAGTTCAGTCGACGTCATCACCGCCTTCGGCTTCGCCATCAGCAAATTCGCTGTCGCTAATGTCCGGTGCTTCTGGTGCCTCCGAAGCCTCTAGGTTCTCATCTTCCCCGCTTTCGGCCACCTCTTCTTCACCGCCGTCAGAGCTCTGTGCCGCCCATTCAGCTTGGCTGATCACACTTCCGTCGGCAGCGTGCCACTCCATTTCGCCCGACTCTGCGTTCTCGACCCATTCGCCTTCTGCGTACTCGACATTGCCGAGCTCGGCTGCGTAGCCCCCCGAGGTTTCCCCATCGGCATCTTGGGTTTCAGAGCGAATGTCGATGCGAACACCGGTCAATCGAGCTGCGAGGCGAGCGTTTTGACCCTCACGCCCAATCGCGAGCGATAGTTGATGATCGGGGACGATGACATCAGCTTGGGTGCCATCATCAGAGATCACTACCTGAGTGACCTTCGCAGGCGACAGTGCCTTCGACACGAAATCAGCGAGATCATCGCTGAAGGGGACAATGTCGATCTTCTCGCCGCGGAGCTCATTGACGACCATTCGCACCCGGGCACCACGGGCGCCCACGCATGCTCCAACCGGATCAACGTTGTGATCATTCGACCACACCGCAATTTTTGTTCGGTGTCCGGGCTCGCGAGCACATGCCCGGAGCTCAACGACGCCGTCAGCAATTTCGGGAACTTCAAGTTCAAATAGGCGCTTGATCAACCCTGGGTGTGTACGAGAGACAACGATCTGCGGCCCCTTGGCGGTCTTGCGAACCTCAACGATGTAGGCCTTAGAACGATCACCGCGGTTCGGTCGTTCATATGGGACTTGCTCAGCTTGCGGCATGAGTGCTTCGACTCGTCCTAGATCTAGCAGGGCATAGCGAGCCTCGGTCCGCTCGATAATGCCCGACACCAAGTCGCCCTCACGGTTTGCGTACTCCTCAAACTTGCGGTCACGCTCCACCTCACGAATGCGTTGTGACATAACCTGACGAACGGTTTGAGCGGCGATGCGACCGAGTTCCGCCTTATTTGGCGTGTCATCGCGAGGATTCACCCATTCGCCATCCTCGTCGAGGTCGTAAGCGGTAAAGGTGAACTCCATCGTGTCGGGGTCTACGCCCACCTGCACTTCATCGGCGGCGTCAGGACGGCGCTTGTACGCACTTGCCAGTGCCTCAACTAGTACCTGCAACAGTGCATCAACGGACAAGCCCTTCTCTTGGGCAAGCATCTTGATGGCTTCGCTCATGTCGAGATTACTCACGGTTGTTCCTCCGCGTCTGTCCCGCTGTCTTTCGACGACGCGAGATCGGTTGTTGATGTTCCCGTTTGCCGGGGCTTTTTGTTTCGGGGACCGCCGGGTTTCGGCGCCGGCCCCCATTCAAAGATTGTTTTGGCCTTATCGATCGCAGAAATGTCGATGGTCAGCGGTCCTGCATCGGTATCAAGCACGATCACGCTTCCGTCACATGAGGAGAGCAATCCCTCAACTCGGCGTAGCTCAACCGATGGATCAGCAAGTCGAACGGTGATGCGCTTACCGACTTCACGGGTGAAATGGTGCGGGGTACGAAGAGCGCGTTCGACACCAGGGCTGGTGACCTCCAACGTGTATTTCCCCGGAATCGGGTCCTCATGATCAAGCTCTCGTGACACAAGTCGAGTCACCACTGCGATCGTGTCAAGACTGACACCAGATTCAGAACCCGGCGGGGTGTCGATCATCACTCGCAGTGTTCCACCACGTTGCTCAAGGTCATAGATCTCAAGACCCAGATCACTGACCACAGGCTCAACGAGGGCTCGAACTCGATCGATCGTCGTAGATGTCATCGTGCCCTCCTTTGTGTTGTGTCGACCTGTGCCCATCCAACAAATAAGGCGTGGGGTGAACCCCACGCCTTTCGGTCGGATACGCATAGAGCGTTATTCGTTTCGAAATAGCCCTCCCATCATACCTGAGTCGAAGAGGAATCGGGAAGGGTGCTGATCGCCCCAGTTACTAGGAGCAGCCAAGGCCGCACGGTAGTGTTCGGACGTGCTTCGGATGTCAACTCTTTTCTTGCGAACACTTCGAGACGACCCATCAGACGCCGAAGTGCCCTCGCACCGGCTGCTCGTTCGAGCCGGGTACATCCGCAGGGCGGCCCCTGGAGGCTTTACCTGGCTTCCTCTCGGCTGGATCACCTACCGAAAAGTCGAGGACATCATCAGAGATGAGATGAACACCGCCGGCTTCCAGGAGGTTCACTTCCCTGCGCTTCTGCCTCGAGAGCCCTATGAAGCGACCGGCCGCTGGACCGAATATGGCCCCAACCTCTTTCGGCTGAAAGATCGCCGCGATAACGATTTTCTACTCGCGCCAACCCACGAGGAAATGTTCACACTCGTCGTTCGAGATCTCTTTTCTTCGTATCGCGACCTTCCTTTGTCGATCTACCAAATCCAAACGAAATATCGCGACGAGGCACGTCCGCGCGCCGGCCTATTAAGAGGCCGAGAGTTCGTGATGAAAGATTCATACTCATTTGACGTCGACGAGGAAGGGCTCGAGGCGTCATATAACCGACATCGCGATGCGTACATCTCAACCTTTGACCGACTCGGACTGCCTTACGTCATCGTGTCTGCAATGTCAGGCGCAATGGGAGGCTCTGCCTCAGAGGAATTCCTCGCTCCTATTGATGTCGGCGAAGACACATTTGTGCAGTGCACGTCATGCGGTTACGCAGCAAACACCGAGGCGGTGCTCGTTGCGGCAACTCCGGCGCCCTCTGTCGAACACCCGGCGGCAACCGTCGTCGATACGCCAAATACACCGACAATCGATTCGCTCGTCGAACATCTCAACGCCACCGCCGCCACTCAACGCTCTGACCGGCCATGGGCGGCCGACGACACGTTGAAAAACGTGGTGCTCAATCTCGTTCACCCCGATGGCACCGTCGAGCCTCTCGCCATCGGAATTCCAGGAAACCGAGAAGTCGATCTCAAAAGAGTCGAAGCGCAGGTTGCACCCGCAGAACCCACGCCATTCACCGATGCCGACTTCGAGAAGTACCCGTCGCTCGTCAAGGGTTACATCGGCCCGCAAGCGCTTGGTACTGACTCTCCGACTGGGATTCGTTACCTCGTCGATCCCCGAGTCGTGGACGGTACTGCGTGGGTCACCGGGGCGAATACTGCTGGGCACCACGTCACTCACCTTGTAAGCGGCCGCGACTTCACCGCAGATGGCTCGATCGAGGCAGCCGAAGTGCTCGAAGGCGACCCCTGCTCTCAATGTGGTGCGCCAATGTCGATCGCCCGCGGCATCGAGATCGGCCATATCTTCCAACTCGGCCGCAAATATGCCGAAGCGCTCGACCTCAAGGTGTTGGATGCTGACGGTAAGCAGGTGACGGTCACGATGGGGTCGTACGGCATTGGCGTGTCCCGAGCGGTAGCCGCCATCGCAGAATCACATCATGACGAGTATGGGCTGTGCTGGCCGCGGGCTGTTGCTCCTGCCGACGTGCATCTTGTCATCGCCGGCAAAGATGACGGCCCGCAGCGACCCGCTGCTGAAACCCTTGCTGCCGAATTTGAAGCCGCTGGCATCGACGTTCTCTTCGATGATCGCGAGGGGATCTCCCCTGGAGTGCGATTTAAAGACGCAGAACTCATTGGAGTACCCACAATTGTCGTCGTTGGCCGAGGCATCACCGACGGCCTTGTCGAAGTGAAAGATCGCCTCACGGGTGAACGGGCCGATATACCGATCGGGGAAGTCACCGCTCACATCACCGCGCTGCTTGCAGATGCATAGCGAGCGCGCAGTCAGCTCTCAGCGCTATGTGAACGCATCTTTCAATTGCTGAGCCACCCAATCGATGGCCTCCTCAGCCTCCGGGATGAGCATTCGTAGCGAGAAGAATCCATGGATCTGACCGGAGAACGCTTTGGTTTGTGTCGCCACCCCAGCATCGGAGAGAGCGGTTGCGTACGCAAGCCCCTCATCTCGAAGAGGGTCGAACCCAGCCACGAGCACTGACGCAGTTGCCGCATTTCGCATGCGGGCCGACGGTGCCGCGAGCGGGGACACCGACGCATCACCGGCGTCGATGCCAGTCCCACCGAGGTAATGACCGACGAACCATTCCATGCCCGCTTTTGTCAACAGGTAACCCTCAGCGTTTTCGTCGATTGATGGATGCGAAATAGTGAGGTCAACGGCGGGATACACCAGCGCCTGATGGCAGAGTTCCTCGCCGAGATCAAGAGCGACAAGGGCCGCAAGGTTGCCGCCAGCTGAGTCACCGCCAACGGCAACCCGACGGTGATCAAGACCGATCTCAGACCCATGCTCGAGAACCCATTTCGTCACCGCAGTGCAATCCATCACCGCGGCCGGCGCCGGATGCTCAGGCGCAAGCCGGTAATCGACAGACACCACCGCACACCCAGCAGCGGCCGCGAGATCTCGACACACCGCTAGCGAGGCTTCCGCAGAACCAATCACCCATCCACCGCCATGGAACCACACGAGCACCGGCGGAGTGCTTACCCCGCGTGGCCGAACCACGTGACATGGCACTCCATCGATGGTGGTCTCGGTGACTGACTCAACGTCAGCACCCTCACCGCCGAACGGTGCAAGGGCGTCATACCCAGCTCGAGCGTCAACCGGAATCGACTCATGTAACGGAGGACGCCCTGCGTCAACGAGCATTTGCAGAAAACTTGCGGCAGAGCTCTCGAGCCTCATGAGAGCATCTTGTCACACACGCCATTCGACGAGATCACGATCAATCTCATCGATCGAACGCCGACCCGACAGCGCCATCGTGCGACGAACACCGTCGTCGAGGAACTTGACCACGTGATCGACCCCGCGTTCACCAGCAGCACCCATTCCGTACAAGTACGCACGGCCGATCGAACACATGTCAGCACCTAACGCAAGTGCCTTCACAATGTCAGATCCCCGACGAATTCCACCATCACAAATGATCTTGACCTGGCCGCCTACCGCCTGGGCTACTGGCTCAATGAGTTCGACGGGCGTAGGAGCATCATCGAGTTGACGTCCACCATGATTTGAGAGCGCAATGCCTTCGACACCTGCGTTAACTGCTCTCTGCGCGTCGTCAACGCGCTGAATTCCTTTCAGCACGATGGGGCCATCCCACAGCGAACGCAACCATTGCACATCGTCCCACGACAGTGCCTGGTCAAAACTGTGCATCACGTGCTCTGCGAGCGAAATGGGATCCGTGCCATCTTCGTCGTGGCCGTCATGTCCAACGACGTTGGCGAACATGATCGGCGGGTTCGTGATGAAATCAAGAGTCCACCCCGGATGCAAAATGCCATCGACGATGGTGCCAGGACCAATCTTTGGAGGAATCGTGTAGCCGCGTCGAACGTCGCGCTCACGACGGCCAAGCACCGCAGTATCAACGGTGAGCCACAGGCCCGTGTACCCCGCAGCCTTCGCTCGACCGACGAGTTCGGCGACAAGCCCTCGATCGCGCCACGTATACACCTGAAACCACTTGTCGACATTTGGTCCTGCCTCGGCAACTTCTTCAATCGAACGGGTCGCCATCGTTGACAACGAATATGGAATTCCGGCCCGCTGCGCTGCTCGAACAACGGCGAGTTCACCTTGAGAGTTGGTAATCCGCGTGTAACCCGTCGGAGACAGCATTAGTGGCAACGGCAAGGTGCTCCCAAAAAAGTCGACCGACGTATCGATATCGCTCACATCACGAAGCACATTAGGGCGAAGTCCAAGACGCCCAAACGCCGAAGAATTCCGCTCAAGAGTCCGCTCATCTTCAGCCGCACCATCGATGTAATCGAAAACACCTCGAGGGAGGCGACGCCGAGCGATACGCCGAAGATCTTCAATATCAGCGCAACTCGACAAGCGACGTTCGACCGGATCGAGTTCGATCGACCTAAAACGAACGACCGAACGAAACGTTCGATACATCGAGCGGGGATCAATCGACATGCGTGAACTCAGTCAAACTTGACGAGCCCTTGGTCAATCACCGTGCGGTCACCGACTGAGGTGGTGAACATGGCTGACCCGTCGCCGTTGTCCCACATCCGAATGTCGAGGGTTTCTCCAGGGATCACCGGCGACGCAAACCGAGCCTCAATGTGCTTGAAGCGAGATGGGTCAGACCCACACAGCGAGTGAAGAAGGCCACGGCCAGTGAACCCATACGAGCACAGTCCATGCAGAATCGGGGTCGGGAACCCGCCGCGAGCCGCAAACGACGGATCGGTATGTAGCGGGTTGCGATCACCTGACAGACGGTAAACAAACGCCTGATCAGGGGCGGTCGTGTAACTCACCGTATGGTCGGGGTCTCGCTGAGGGGGTTCGTTCACCGGCCCCGAAGGCCCACGATCACCACCCCAACCGCCGGCACCGCGGATGAATGCCGACGATGTCAATGTGCACAGCACCCCATCGACATCGGTCAGCGTCGTTTCTGACACCACAACAGCGGCTTTGCCTTTGTCGTACATAGCGACGATCTCACTCTGCATCGTCGCCGAGCCCGACGTCGGCAACGCTCGAGCCGGCGTCACCGCCTGTTGACCGTGAACGAGTAGCGCAGGGTCGAACTCGCCGACAGCTCTCATCGGCGAGCCTTTACCCCACCCGAGAACGACCGGAAATGTTGGAAAGACCTGCTGGACAACGTCAGTTGTGTTTTCTGTGGTGAAGGCCAGTTCATCAGCGCCGGCGCCGATGCCGACCGCGTAGAGAAGGCAATCTTTTGAATCCCATGAGAGGTCGACCGGGTCGCCTTTTGTCCCAACTGCAGATGGATCGAGTGGCATATCAGTTCCCTTCCTGTGGTTGCGGAGGACCTCCGGCAACACCGTTCATTCCTGAATTTTTACGAGCTGTAGAGAGCAAAGTCTCAACGAGCGGCCCGAGCGCTTCCGGATCATCGATTGGTGACACCGACGGACCACGCACCCAACCCTCGGCTACTGCCAAGAACTCACCTGACGCCTCAAATACGCGACCCGTCACCCCACTTGACTCCTCCGAGGCCAACCAGGTTGCGATCGGAGCAATCCAACGTGGCGACCGAAGGTCGGCCTCTTCGGGTGTCTCGGGTGCAGGACCGAGGTTTTCCGTCATTCGAGTTAATGCGACGGGGGCAACTGCATTAACGGTCACTCCATATCGCTCCATCTCAAGAGCAGAAATGACCGTAAACGCTGCAATGCCTGCCTTTGCTGCCCCGTAATTTGTCTGGCCAGGGTTGCCGTAAATACCCGACACCGACGACGTATTAATGATTCGGCCGATGACCGCATCACCCGCCTTTGAGCGATCCCGCCAATAACCACACGCATGCTTTGCCGGCGCAAATGTGCCCTTCAAATGCACATTGATGACCGCATCCCACTCGTCTTCGGTCATGTTGACAAGCATGCGATCCCGCAGAATTCCTGCGTTGTTAACGACTGCGTGCAAGTCACCGAAGGTATCAACCGCTTGAGCAATCATTCTCCCTGCACCATCGAAGTCGGCGACATTGTCACCATTCACAACAGCTTCGCCACCCATCGCGATGATCTCATCGACAACAGACTGTGCTGGAGTGAGTTCGCCACCGGTACCGTCGACCGCTCCACCGAGATCATTCACCACGACCTTTGCACCTTGACGGGCGAGGCTCAGAGCGTGCTCACGCCCGATCCCTCGACCAGCCCCCGTCACAATCGCTACTCGCCCTTCACAAAGCCGTGCCATGTTCCCTCCGATAATCGACGGGCAATCGAGCCCGTGCCGTTGCTCACCCGATCAGATTAGAGCGCATGACCTAACAACATCGGAGGCGGAGAACCTCCGTTCCACATGTTTGGAGAACGAATCAACACCGAAGGCAGATCGCCTCTAATCTCGACGGCGTGACAAACACTGCGCCTCCGAAGATTGACGTGCTCGTCGTCGGTGGAGGCCCCGCCGGTTCTGCAGCGGCAATTTCACTCGCCCGAGCCGGCAGATCGGTCACTATCGTCGACAAGGCGACCTTCCCGCGAGATAAGTGCTGTGGTGACGGACTCACGACCCTTGCACTTCGAGAGCTTGAACATCTCGGAGTGCCAACCGGCGACATCACCTCACTTACCGAAATCGGCGGCGCCCGTCTTCGTTCCCCCGCCGGCAGAGAATTCACCGTCCCCTTGCCGACAACGGGCACCTACGCCGCTGTCGCCCGTCGACTCGACCTCGATGCCACATTGCTTGCATCCGCAGAACGCGAGGGGGCGCAGGTTCTTCAAGGCGTCGGCGTGAGCGGGGCATCGCGAGCGGGCGACGTGGTCACCGTTGATCTCGATGGCCTCGGTCCAGTCACCCCATCGTTTGTTGTCGCCGCCGACGGCATGTGGAGCACCGTTCGCCGAGAACTCGGGCTCACTCCGGAGGGCTACCGAGGTGAGTGGCATGCATTCCGACAATACGGCCAAGGCGCCACAGGGCCAGCGCGCAACGAACTCATCGTCTGGTTTGAGCGCGAATTACTGCCGGGCTACGCATGGTCATTCCCCCTCGGCAACGGCGACGTCAACATCGGATTCGGCATGCCTCGCGGCGAAATCCTCTCGGGGAAGAACATGGCGACCATCTGGCGCGACCTTCTCGAGCGGCCGCACATCCGTGAAGCGCTCGGCGACGACTGCACCCTCATCGATCGCCACACCGCATGGCCAATTCCAGCCCGGGTCGGCGAGTTACCGTTGATCTCAGGCTCGGTAATGTTTACCGGTGACGCCGCTGCGGCTACCGATGTGATGACCGGAGAGGGCATCGGTCAAGCGCTGCTCACCGGACGTCTCGCAGCCGAGTCGATTCTCAACGGCGGATCGACGAACGCAGTCACAGAACGTTACGAGCGCTCTGTTCGACAAGAACTTGTTGCTGACCATCGAATGTCAGTTCGGCTTGGCAAAATTCTTGCCTCGCAACGAGGAGCAGAAACCGCGCTCACGATCGTTGCAAAAAGCGGCCGATGGGGGCGCCGAAACTTTGCTCGATGGATGTTTGAAGACGAGCCACGAGCAATTGCGGTCACCCCACGACGCTGGCATCGCTCGATGTTCAAACGTCCGGGCGCGTACGCCTAGCGCAATCCAGTCGAATTTTGCGATTGTTACGCCTCCGACCGGATGACGTCGATTCCTGACGGATCAACCAACATGCCGTGCAGGCGAAAATTGTGGTTGTGGCCGACTTGGTGTAACCCAAACGCTGACTGGATAGCGGTGTACATTCCCATTGCGTCCAAGGTGTGGTTGACACTTTGCTTCGCAAGATTGAGACCAAACATTGGGCGCTTCGCAATATGAGAGGCCAACTCCAAGGTGGTGTCCTCAAGTTCGTCACGCGGAACCACCCGGGACACCATCCCGGCACGATGGGCCTCGTCAGCAGTGATTGCGCGTCCGGTGAAGAGCATGTCTTTCGCAAGTCGAGCTCCGACCTCAAACGGATGAGTGAAATACTCGTGACCATTCACACCAAACGCAACGACCGGGTCGGAAAATGATGCGTCATCAGCACAGACGATGAGATCCATCGGCCAGACGAGCATCAGTCCTCCAGCAATGACCTTGCCTTGCACCTGCGCAATCGTCGGCTTCGGAAGGTTTCTCCAACGCCAACACAGACCGATGTACATCTCCACCTCTGTTGCCATGTAGCCCTCAGCACCCGGAGCGTCAAAATTACGCCATGTGCCAATTGCGTCGACATCATCCATCGAGGTTCCCGCGGCAAGATCGTGGCCTGACGAGAAGTGCTTTCCGTCAGCCGCAAGCACTATCACGCGAACTTCGGGGTCATTGGCCGCCTGGTCGAAGGCCTCATTGATTTCACTCAGCATGGTGTAGTCCTGGGCGTTTGCCTTCTCCGGGCGAGCGAGCGTGATTCTCGCTACCCGTTCGACCGGGATGTCGTAACGAATTGTTGTCCAATTGCTCATAGCTCCCGATTCTTGACGATCACCGCCTGAAACAGAGAGACGAACGATCATCTACAGTAGGCGTCATGCGTACGGGAATTTTCCTCTTCGGCGGCGTCGAAATGGACGACGCTGGTGCGGGACTGCCAGCACCAACCGATCGCCGCTATGACAACGCTGCGGTGTGGCACGCCACCGAACGAATCCTCGACATGGGAGTGCTCGCCGACGACTTGGGTTTTGACTCGTTCTGGCTCACCGAGCACCACTTTCAATATGAGGGCTACGAGATCATCCCCAACGGACTTCTCACCGGAGCAATCCTTGCTGAACGCACCGAGCGCATCCGCATTGGCATGGCATTCAACATCGTCCCCCAATGGCACCCTCTCAAACTGGCCGAGGATTTCGCAACCCTCCATAACATTTCAGGTGGACGAGGAATTCTTGGGGTCGGCCGAGGCACGGTCCCACGAGAAGCTGAGACACTCGGCACGAAAATCGGCAGTTTTGATAACCCCGATGCAAAAGCCGCCGATGATCTCAACCGGGCAATGTTTGACGAGGCAATGCAAGTCATTCACCTCGCAATGAACAATGAGTCATTCTCGTTTCACGGAGACGTCTTTGACTTTCCACCTGCTGGCATTCCAGATCGTGGAGGCTTCGTTGAAGAACTCAGCCTCGTTCCACGTCCGCTGTACCCCTACGAGACATGGCAGGCCATCACATCTCCGCAACATCTGGTTGGGGTGGTGTGTTTTGGAACAACCACCACTCATTTACTCGTGCTCGCTGGGAACACTTTGCAGAGACCTATGCATCGATCCACGGCGAAGATCTACCCCAAGGTGAGAAGAGGGCGCTCGTGTTGTGCACCTGCGTTAGTGACTCCCGAGAAGAAGCGATCGCATCGGTGCGACCCGGCCATGATGAGTTTTGGAAATTTCTTGGTCCTTACGGATGGTCTAAGGGTTACATGGGTGATGATGGAAAGCCGTCTCCTCCGGGCCTCATCCCCACCCTCGAAGATTCAATGGACCGACAGCGGACATGGGCGGTCGGCACCGCAGAGGACGTTGCGGAAACAATCGGCATGTACAAAGACGAACTCGGGCTTGAGAACCTCATCATCTTCCCGGCGATGCCGGGTGACTCGTACGACAAAGTCGACGACCAGCTTCACCGTCTTGCCGAAGACGTCATGCCAAAGGTTTCATAACGCACCGCGCCGATAGGCGCGCCTACGGTGTCGGCTATGACAGATAACCGACGCGTTGGCCACCTTCCAGCTCTCACAGAAGCAGATCTCAACGAGTCTCAAACCCAACTGTGGAACGACATCACCGAAGGGCCGCGGGGTGCCGCACCATGGATGGTCAAAGATGGTGCGCTCACCGGGCCGTTTAACGCCTGGCTGCAGATTCCACATATCGGTCGAGCCTTTGCTGCTGCGGGTGAGCAACTTCGATTTTCTTCAAGCCTTGATGCCATCACCCGCGAGTTAGTCATTCTCACCGTTGGAACGCATTGGAAAAGCGAATTTGAGTTTTGGGCTCACGCAGGGATCGCCCGAAGCGCCGGGATGTCTGAAGAATTGATCGCAGCGATCGAATCAGGCTCTGAAGCTGCTGTTCGGTCAGCGACAAGTGATGCAACTCATAGACAGATCTTCTCGGCGGTCTCTGCGCTGGTAGAGCATGGCGTTATTCCGGAAGAAGAACTGTCTCGGCTCGTCGACATCGTTGACGAACCAACCGCAGTCGAGATCGTTGCGCTCGCCGGCTACTACACCCTTGTCTCATTCACGTTGAATACGTTTGCAGTTCCTCTTCCCGACGGTGAGCACACACGGTTCTCGTAGACGTCACGCACCCAATCGACTCTCGATCTAGCCCTCTTCCCGAATACCCTCACGACAAAGCCTCATGACAAGGAGCGGCGACGTGGCACAGCGAGACACACTGCGAACGAAGTGGGATCGAAACGAAGAAACTTTGGGGGCATGGACATTCATACCATCACCAGTCACTGCTGAATCGTGCGCTCGCGCCGGGTTTGACTACGTATGCATCGACACTCAGCACGGGGCGATCGGGTACGACTCTGTCGTGCCAATGATTCAAGCAATCGAGCTCGGCAGTGGCATTCCTATTGCGCGAGTGCCTTGGAATGAACCCGGCATTATCGGCAAGATGCTTGATGCGGGATGCCACGGCATCATCATTCCGATGGTGAACACAGCCGAGGAGGCCCGAGCGGCTGTTCGAGCAGCTCGCTATGCCCCGCTCGGCAGTCGAAGCTGGGGGCCTGCAGTCTCCGCTCCACGCCACGGCGATTATCGCGTCTGGGCAGACGCTCACATCGCCGTCATCCCAATGATTGAAACAGTCGAAGCCCTCAACAACGTTGACGACATTCTCAGCGTCGATGGAGTCGACGCGGCATACGTCGGCCCCGCAGATCTTGCGATCAGTCTTGGACTTAGCGCAGCCGGGAACGACGGAACACCTGAATTTGATAATGCCCTTTCAACGATTGTCGAGGCATGCACCCGCCACGGAGTGACGCCAGGAATTCACGCAACGTCAGATCTTGCCGCCCTTCGGCGACGTCAAGGCTTCAAGATGATCACTGTGTCCACCGATCTTCCAACGTTGAGAACCGCTCTTGCTGATGAGCTTGACAAGGCTCGGTCGGTCGAAGCGCCTCCTGAAAAGGGTGGTTCAGCCCCCTACTGAATCACTGCGAGGGGAATCAATTGAAATGCGACCCTCGCTAACGGTGACAGGGTAGGTGCGAAGCATTTCGTGCGCTGGTTTCCGTGTGGCCTCTCCTGACGAACAATCGAACCGGGCATTGTGTTTCGGACACTCGATTTCTTCACCAATAATCGCTCCACCAGCAAGATGAACCTTTTGGTGCGAGCACCACCCGTCGCAGGCGAACAACCTTCCGCTCTCAGTACGGCCAACGACGAGACTGCGATCACCAACATCAACTCGTCGAAGTTCTCCATCGCCGAGCGAGGTTTCAAGGCCGAGGATGACCTGCCCCTCTGGGCCACGCATCCAATTCTCTGCGCCAATATCAATCGCTTTTTCTCCACCGGTCATCGTCGGCAGACCAATCGGAATTTCATAGGACGAATCGTTTCGCTGCTTCCGCAGTGCGGAAAAGATTTGTCGGTACGCAGCACCTGTCGAGGGAAGGGCAGGAGCGAGTTGAGGCCCAATCTCTGCGTGAAGTTTGGGCAACGCGTGGTAAGGGACACTCGGAAACATGTGATGCTCAACATGAAAATTCATGTTGAGATACAGGAACCGGAATACCGGGTTCATCATCACTGTCCTTGTATTGCGACGATGGTCAAGGACATCTTCTTGCAACCCTGCGTGCTGGGTAATTCCAAAGAAGACGACAAGCCAGCCACCGAGAATTGTTGACCCTCCAACCAGGATGACGGGAACAGCACTACTCAGCAAGCCGCTCATCATCACTGCTGCAGCCAGAATCACCACCATGACCCGAGACTCGACAACAACCCGATGCTGTTCGTGCTCGGGAACGAGCTCTCGTGCTTCCGCATCAAGACGACCAACCGAGTGACGAAGAAGCCGACCAAGCAATTCCAGTCCACCCTGCACGTGGGTGAAACGCCACAGAGTTCGGACGATGCTGGGCGGTCGCCGAAACGCAATCTCCGCATCATGGCCGGTAATGATCGTGTCCGTGTGATGACGGTAGTGCGACCACCGCCATACCGTCGGCCCTCGCAACAGCATGAAACATGCAAGGTAATAGACCGCGTCATTGAGCCGTCGAGAGTTGAAGGCGGTTCCATGCCCCATCTCATGCCACCGAGAATCGCTCGCTCCTCCGTAAAGAGCTGAGTACACAGCGACCGCTGGAAGCGACCACCATGACCACCACGTGGCGACGAGCACCCAACCTGACATCAGGAGTAGCGCTAGCCACAACGCCGTGCTCAGTGCTGCCCTTGCGTTCGAGCGCTCCTGAAATTCCCGCAGCCGGGAGGGGTCAATCGCAGGAAGCGGCCATTGAGCGTCGACATATCCAGCCTGCCGGGCGCGCTCGGTATTCGCCGCAGAGAGTGCGTAGCGAGAACTGGCTACTTGCGCCATGACCTAGTTCTAGCCGACGTCAATTGGTGCGTCCGAGTTGTTTCCCCTCTGAGAATCTGCTGAGCGCTGCGCTGAAAATGCAAATACGCACTCTGGTAATCACTATGCATGTCATCCCGCTGCCCCAACTGGTGTGAGCCCGATGGCCTAACTTCGCATACCCCGGCGAAGTCGCCAAATGCTCCCAACGAAATGCGTATAACGACCGATGGCCGTCCCAAGACTGCGTAGTGTTGCGACATGGCTGATCTTCTCGAGTTCTCATCGCGCGTCATCGATAGCGGGGTTGCAGATGCTCCCGTGAACCGGGTTACTCAAGAACTATCCGAGCTTCGGGATGACCTTGCAATCGTCGAAAGTTTTAGCCACTCTGTCGTTATTGACAGCGGCGAGGGACTCATCGCCTTTGACACATCAGCCGGCAACACCGGGCGCGCAGTCGTCGATGAAATTGCTCGCTGGCGACCACAGCCGGTTACCCATCTCATGTACACACACGGCCATGCAGACCATGTTGGAGGAAGTCGCGAATTCGCCGCACGATGGGAGTCACCCGTTGTCGTTGGCCACAGCAATGTTGCCCACCGGTTTGACCGCTACGAACACACCAACAACTGGAACCTAGATATCAATCTCCGACAGTTTGGTGGCATTCGCGCCGATCTCAATCTTGGTCTCGTCACCGATGACGACGACCCGGCAAACGACCTTGCGCCAGCCTCGTCTGAACGACGATGGAGAAGTTTCCTGCCGAAGGGAACTCTTCGCCCCACACTTGAAGTTGATGATCACCATTCGATGACAATCGGAGCGGTCGACATCGAGGCTTACCACGCTCGAGGCGAAACTGACGACCACCTCTGGTTCTGGCTCCCCCAGTCGAAGACGATCATGGCCGGAGATTTCCTCATCTGGAATTTCCCCAATGCCGGCAACCCTCAGAAAGTTCAGCGATACCCGGGAGAGTGGGCAGCGGCACTCCGAGCGATGGCTGCGATGGAGCCCGAACTCATCGTTCCCGCTCACGGACTTCCCATCACCGGAACCGAACGAATCCACCGAGTGCTAAACGACATCGCTTCAGCACTTGAATATCTTGTTTCGAAAGTTGTTGACCTCATGAACGATGGCGCCACCCTCGATGAGATCATCCATACGGTGTCTCTCCCTGCCGACACGTTGGCACTGCCCTATTTGCGTCCTCTCTACGATGAACCAGAATTCGTTGTGCGGAATATCTGGCGTATGTACGGCGGCTGGTGGGACAAAGCTCCGAGCCGCCTCAAGCCCGCTCCCGACACTCGGCTCGCAGAAGTACTCGCCAGCATGACTGGCGGGCCTGATGCGTTGCTCACCGAAGCAGAACGTCAGGCCACTGCCAATGATCTTCGTGTCGCTTGCCATCTTGCAGATCTTGCGGGTTGGGCTGCTCCTGACAACCCCGAAGTTCACCAACGTCGAAGCGCTATCTATCTTTTGCGAAGAAAGTCTGAGCCCTCGCTGATGGCAAAGGGAATTTTCGCTGCAGCGTCCAAGGAGTCGCAAGCGATTGTTGACGCAAACTCAGGCGCCGAGACCGACAAGAACTAGCGCGCACCCTGCCACCCCAACGCCGAGCCACTGGGTCTTTGACAGCCGCTCTCGATCAACGAGTATTGCGAGGCCGATCGTGCTCGCCGGATACATCGAAGCAATCACCGCAACGATCGAAAGCAAGCCAGATCTCACAGCTACCAAATACGCAAGGTTCGCAATAAGAATTGTCGCCCATGCTCCGAGAGTCCAGCGGTTTCCTGATGATGATGCCCGATCAGCCTTGAGTCGATCGCGAAGCACAAATGCGGCGATGATGAGCGCCGGAACAGTGAGCGCTCGCGAGCCCAGCAAAGTCCACCACCCGCTCTCTGACCCGGCCATGTCGAGAGCGACATACCACAACCCAAAGAGCACCCCTGAGACGATGACCAGGGTGACTTGTCGACGAGGCATCGTGACTTCTGCGAGGCGAGACGACAAGGCTCCACTCACGAGGACGACCGATGACAACGCAAGCAGAATGCCGAGCATTGCGACGACGCCTGGACGCTCGCCCAACGCAATGCCAACGATGACCGGGACGACCGCTGAAAGTACGCCTGCGACTGGGGAGGCAACGCTGATCGCCCCCATCGATAACGCCAAGTAGAATGCTGCTACGCCGCCTACTCCACCGATGCCAGCGATTGCGCCCCACATCACATCTCGTAAAACGAAGGGTGCCGGGTCGAAGACGACGAGCGCAATATACGACACCGTCATAAGAGACTCGACGTACAGCGTGACGCGCAACACAGACATGTGGCGGGTTGCGCGGCCGCCCATGTAGTCCGACCAGCCGTACAGCACGGCCGAGATCACAGCGAGGAAAATCGCCATCAGATCAAGGCGATGCCACGAACATGGATGTTTCAGATGGCAGGGCTGCCATCACTCTCCGCAAAAGCAAAGGGGGGTCAGCCGGCTTCTGAGTGGGTAACGGGCTTCTCACCCATCCACTCCCGCAGGGTGTTCTTCAATTTCGTCTGCTGGATGAAAATATCTTGCTCTGCATCACGAGCACCTGCTGCCTGTGGCGCCTTGAAATAGAAACTCAACCACTCTTGAACGCCTGACTCACCGGCGCGATGCGCGAGGTCCATGAACAGCGCGAGATCGAGAACGATGGGAGCGGCCAAAATTGAATCACGGCACAAGAAGTCAACTTTGATCTGCATTTCGTAACCGAGCCACCCGAAAATATCGATGGCATCCCATCCCTCTTTGTTGTCACCACGTGGCGGGTAGTAGTTGATACGAACGACATGGTCGATGTTGCCGTAGAGATCTGGGTATACCTCCGGCTGCAAAATGCCACCGAGCACTCCAAGCTTTGACATCTCTTTAGTCTTGAAGTTTTCTGGCGCATCAAGGACTTCGCCGTCTCGGTTTCCGAGAATGTTGGTTGAGTACCAGCCACGAAGGCCAAGCATGCGGGACTTCAACCCAGGAGCAAGGATCGTCTTCATTAATGTCTGACCGGTCTTGAAGTCTTTTCCAGCGATCGGCACATTGCGCTGCTTTGAGAGCTCGACAATGCAGTCGAGGTCAGTCGTCAGGTTTGGTGCCCCGTTCGCAAATGGGACATCGCATTGGAGTGCGGCGTACGCATAGATCTGACTTGGAGCGATATTGGCGTCGTTGTCTTTCAGGCCCTGTTCGAATGCAGCCACTGATGCATGGACAGCACTCGGCTCCTGATACGCCTCGGTTGATCCACACCACACCATGACGAGGCGATCGCATTCGTTTTCTTCACGGAATCGGTTGATGTCGTCGATGAGCGCAAGGGCTTGATCCCACTTATTCGGAATGGCCTTCACGCGGACACCCGATAAGCGCGATACCCATTCTTCGTCAAAGACGGCTTCCATCGCCACAACACCTTCGAGCTCCTTTGCCACTTCTTCGAGGTCGCCCCCTTGCAGCACGCCAGCTGTTTTTGCTGCCTCCATTGCATTTGGCGAAATTGGGTCCCATCCACCAAATACGAGGTCGTCAAGCGAGGCAAGTGAGACGAAGTCACGGATTAACGGGTTGCGGTCTTCTTCTCGGCTTCCTAACCGAATATTCGCCATCTGAGTAACTGAACCGATCGGGGGGTGAATTCCTCGGCGGGCTGCCATGACGCCGGCAATGAATGTTGATGCCACCGCCCCCATGCCAGGAAGCAGCACTCCGAGTCGTCCTTGAGCGGGTGTGATGTTGTTCGTAGACATACTTCCAAGATAAGTCACGGTGATTCACGATTCACTTTTATTAAGTTTTGCTTAACTAAAGTGTTCAGGTGGCTGACCCTCTCGATATTCCACTTCGTCAACTCGAATACCTCGTCGCAGTTGCCGACCACTCAACCTGGTCAGCTGCGGCTGCATCGATCGGAGTATCAGCGCCGGCCCTGTCTCAAGGTCTTGCAGACCTCGAGCGTCGCCTTGGAGTTCAGCTCTTCGATCGGCAAGGGCGTCGCCGAGTGCTCACCGACCTCGCCGAGCCGGTGCTGCAACATGCAAGAACCATGCAAACGATGTCTCACGATCTGGCTCAGTGGGCGGAACGTGTGAACACCCTCAAAATCGGAGCACTACGTGTTGGCATGCTCGATGTAGGGGCAGTGGTGCACTTTCCAGAAGTGCTCCGAACATTCCGCTCTGACTTCCCTGACATCAGGTTCCACCTTACCGTTGCCCCCTCAAGCGAACTTCTTGCGGGACTTCGGAGATCTGACTTCGATCTCATTGTGTGTGTGCAACCGTCTGAAACACCTCCGTCGACCACATCTACTCATCTTCTTAAAGAGGAACTCGTCGTGGTTCGGCCTCCCGACACCGGGTCACTTCCCGCACGAAAGTGGGGTCCTTGGGTGTTGTTCCCTCAGAACTCCCAAACCAGGACACTTATCGAACGCCGTCTTCGAGATATCGGTGCCTCACCACAGGTTGTTGCTGAAAGTCATCAACCTGATGTCCTCGCACAAATGGTGAGTCTTGGTCTCGGGTGGGGTGTGTTGCCAATCGCTCAAGTTCCCTCGCACCTCGACGTGGAAATCGGTGACGCAATCGTCACCCGCAACCTCGTGATCTGTCAGCGTGCCGGGGCACCCCAGCACCCCAGCGCTGCGATGCTCGTCGAGCGCCTCCAATCAGCGGTGTGAACGAGAGCTTGTCGAGTTCTCTGCACGGAGCACGACTCGACTACCGGGGCCGGACGGTCACGACGGCGTTGTAATCCGGTATCCCACTTTCGCGATCAGACACCCCTGCGCTCATCAACACGTTACCTTCTGGCCAGACGACCTGAAGCGACTGCTGAGCAATGTCGGCAAGGTGAACGGTTCCATCAAAATGTCCTGCCGGAGATTCAAGCACCACCGGGTCACCACTGCTCAGACCTAGACGAGTCGCGTCGACCCGATTCATAAACACTGCGTCTCGGGCCGTTCCGGTGAGGGGGTCACGAGCACCATGCACAATCGAGTTGAACTGCTTGCCGCGTCGCGTCGACAGTAAGAATGCGCCATCTGGGAGAGTCACTGGCCTCGCAGTAGGTGTTGTGAATCGGGCCTTCCCATCTGCGGTTGGAAACTTTCCTCCAGCACACAGATGACGGCCACCCCACTGCACTGAATCTCCAGTGGAAGAGAGGCCTTCAATTCCGGCATAAGCCGGCACGACTTCGGCAATCTCGGCGCGAAGGTGCTGGTTATCGCTCCAGTTGAAGAGCTCGTAATGCGAGGGGTTAACTCTGCTTGCAATTTCGCCCCAAAGACGCCACTCGCTCTTTGCCGTTCCAACGGTGCGAGGAATCTCAGGGGAGAAAATAATCCTGCGCTCCGTCGATGTCTCCGTGCCTCCGCCCTCTTGCTCGTAGCGGGTTCGCACAGGCAACACCAGCACGTCTTCACCGTCAACGAGCATCTGCGTTGTTGCGACGACATCAAGATGCACTCGTAGCTTCACCTTCGACAACGACGATGACACTCGCTGTGGGTCAGGCAGGACATCGACCATGTTGCCGCCTGAGAGCAACAGCACGTCGATCTCTTCGGACAGAGCAGCCTCGACCAATTCAGGTGCAGTTCGCACTGGTTCTCGCGGGATCTCAAACCCCCACTTGTCACCCAATGAACGACAGTTCTCATCACTGAGGTCGACGCCGCCCGGTAGCGCAGTTGCATACGCCCCCATTTCGGCACCTCCCTGCACCCCAGAGTGTCCTCGGATGGGCATGAGGCCCGCCCCATCGCGACCGATCATTCCCCGAGAAAGAGCAAGATTCACGATCGCCCGAACACCATCGACCGCATCAGCGCGTTGCGTGATGCCCATCGACCAGACGAAGATCGCCGACTCTGCTATCGAGTAGAGATCAGCAAGTGCCTCAACCGTGCCAGCGTCGACGCCAGATGCTGCGAGCAGCTCAGTTTCATCAAGGCGATTCAATTGCTCGACAAGCTCAGCCCACCCGCTAGTGCACTGTTCAATGAACTCAACGTCGACTGAATTCTTCTCGACTAGTCGCTTGAGGACCGCTTGGGCCAGCGCCACGTCTCCCCCAGGGCGCACCGGCACATGAAGGTCGCACAATTGCGTACCAAATACCGCGGATTCAAGATTGCTCGGGACCCAATATCTGTCGAGAGCCGGCTCAAGCAACGGGTTGATGACCACAACCTTGCACCCTCTGGCCTTCGCAAGAAAGAGATACTTGGTGAACACCGGCTGGTTTGCCGCAGGGTTTGCACCCCAAATCACGACCAGGTCAGACGCAATGATGTCTTCCATCGAACACGTCGTTGCCGCAACACCGATCGTTGCTTTCAACCCCACCGTCGATGGCGCATGGCACACACGAGCCGCCGAATCGATCGATGCAACACCCATCGAACGCGCAGCCTTCCCTGCGGCGTAATACACCTCGTTCGTCAGCCCTCGACTCGTGAGGTACACCCCAACCCGGTCGGACGTGGTCGAACGAATTGCATCGGCGGTGAGCGATAGCGCCTCATCCCAACTCACCACCGAAAACCCGCGCTCTCCCGCCCGTCGTCGCATGGGGTAGCCGAGTCGACCAAGTTCTCGCAATCCTGCCCCGTCGAGATGATCGATCGATGCAACGTCCGACAACGCATCAGCATTCATTACGCCAGCAGTATTGAACTCCAACAACCGAAGTCGCGTGCTGCACAGGTGGATGCCGTCTTGCCCCCAGTCGTGAAGCCCGGCCACGCCAAGAGCACACCCATCACAGGCCCCCTTGGTAAGCACGTTCCATCCGTACTTCAAGTTACGACGGTTTGCCCACACTGTTCGAAGCATCTCGCCATAGTGATTCGGCTTCACGAGCCCGATGCCATTCGGTCGCCAACTCACCCATAGTGATGGTCGAGGGCGACGTAGATGCCAACGCCAAGGCCACAGACGTAGGGGGCGCCACGAAATCATCGTGTTCTCAATGCGTCGGCGACGATGAAGGATCGACGTACGCAGTAAATCGATCGTCGCGGGCAAACCCGATGAGACGCAGTCCCGCGCGCCCGGCAGCATCGACGGCAAGAGACGACGGAGCGCTCACTGCGATGAGTGTTCCAAACCCTGCTGCGCAGGCCTTTTGCACCATTTCGAAACTTGCGCGTCCGCTGATGACGAGCATGAGATCAGTCGCAGGGAGCCGACCGCTGTTATATAGATGGCCGACAACTTTGTCGACCGCGTTATGCCGGCCTACATCTTCAGCGATGTCAACAACCTGACCATCGACGGTCACTGCCGCCGCAGCATGAGAACCTCCGGTAAGTGCGAATACCTCTTGCTGAGAGCGAAGGTTCGACGCAACCGCAGAAACCACATCGCCGTCGGGCTGCCCTCCTGCATCGACTGACGCCACACCTGCAACAAGGGCCGCCATGTCAGCAGTGCCGCATGCCCCGCACGACGATGAAACAGTGCCGAGGCGCGCGGAAAATGAGCCCGGCAGGTGGCCTGTCTCTACGTGCACGGTCACCGTCGGGCCCGAGCGATCTACGGAAACCCCGGCTGTAACATCTCGATCAAGCATTCCCTCAGCGATGCAAAACCCAATGGCTAACGAGGCTGGATCATCTGGTGTGCACATTGTCGTTGCAACGATTTCACCATCGACGTGAATGGCGAGAGGCTGTTCAACGACGAGCCACTCCTCGGACTGCACCGACCACCCGCTCGTATGACGATCGGCCGCATGGCGACGTGCTCGTCCATGAAGAGGTCGCGTGGTCACGCTCTCAGTCTGTCACGCGGACAACCACGCGCCGATATCGGTCACCCGTAGCTTCGGCCAAGACCCGCCCTGGCATCAGATTGCACACCGTATGGCGGAATCGGGTACCGCAGTCCGTTCTTTGATAGCGATTCGAGGCCAGCGATCACTCCTGGCAAGAAGCGCGGGGGAATGGCCATGAGTAGTTCGTCTTCCATAACGCCGCCATACCGCCGCTCTGCGAAACACGGGATGGAAAGACTCGGTTCACCAGTTGCGAGCGCCCGCCCCCAGGAGTCGGCACAAGATGACTCACCAACACAACCCCATTCAAGTTTTTTGAACCCTGTCCATTGGAGTCCATTGATAAACAAAATCATCTGGGCAGGAGTCGCATAAATGAGACAAATGTCTGGTGGGCTGAGTCGGCCACTCGCGAGCGGTGATACTGCCATCGCCTCGTACTGTCCGAACGGCACTGTCGTCATCGAATGTTGATGCGCAGATGCGTCTTCGAGAGTTTCGTACCAGACCCCCGTCATGCGTTCGCCCGAGAGCCATTCTTCGTCACGAGGATGCAAGCCGATAACAGTTGAACACTGATCGCCAACGAGGTCCTCCACAGTGATTCCGACAGTCCAACCGAGTCGACTTGCCTGACCGACGATTTGGTCTGTCGTGTGGATTGATTGCGGTCGACGAATCTTTGGGATTGCTTCCATTTCGTCACGGGTTGCAAACATTTTCATCCCGATCGGTGTCGTGCGAAGACGCAACAAACTGTTGAGGTCGTCGACCACTTGGGGCCAGTCGAGATTGTCGCCAATAGAAACTTTTGTGACCGCTTCGCTCATATCAAACCTCCCAAGGTCAGGGCTCATCACATGTTGACACGTGCCACACGTGCAGAGAGATGCCGAAAGATCAGGAGGTAATTTCGCTGATGACCGAGTCAATCACACCAGCTGCAATGGCCCGCATTTCGTCATCGGTTCGGTCTTGAATCGGATGTTCAACAAAAATGCGCGCCACATCGGGAAATCCGAGCGCTGCAGATTGAGCATCCGCACCACTCACAAACTCGCTCGAAGCAACGAACACGCCAGGCACTCCACGACTTTCAAGATCAGCGATGTCGTGCACACTGCACGACGTGCAACTGCCTCAATCAGCTAGGGCTTCGATCACCAGCGTGCATTGCGTTGCAATCTCGTGTCGAAGGTCGACCGGGGCAGGTTTAGAAAATGTCGGCTTTTTGTAGCGCTGAACCTTTGCGCCACGCTCGACCAGTTGCCGCTCGATCTCATCAAGAAACACATCACCGCGTGGCTTCGAGATATCGAGAAGGCCAATGGTCTGACCATCGAGTGACTCTGGCCTTGCAAGCCGCGTACGCGTCGCCGGAGCACGCTCTGCGGTCGGGTCGAGGACAAGATTCTTGCTCACAGCCCCCACCCTAGACGATTGGCCCAACCATCATGGACGAACCTCGACAGTGACGGGATCACTCCCCATCTCTCCATTCACCCAACCGCCGATCATCGAAGAAAACAAACCCGCTCCCCCTCCGGCGTGGGCCAGCAGTATTCCGTCGGGTCGAAACTTGGGCAGTGAAGGTATTTCGCCGAATCCTTCCGGCACACCCTCAGCGATGCCACCAACGCCTCTCACTAGTTCAGCACCAGGTCGAGCGGTTGCGGCATACAGTGCTTCGAGAACCTCAGCATCGCTCCACTTCGCCTCGTGAAAGATACGAGAGTGATCGGGACTCACCACCAGCACGACGTCGAATCCAACGACGAGTTTGCGGTGATGAAGCCCCATCAACGCGTCGGCAAGGGTCGCAATGAGTTGTTCTGGAGTTCGGGCAAGTTGGTCAACGATGCATTTTGGGCCCTCGCCGGCAAACACGGTGATCGCGTCAACACCTTCGTCGGTTCCCCGCTGCACCGACAGTGGGCGAAATGGTGAACCCGCCTCGTCTTCGGCGAAGCAGAACGAAATCTTCGAAGGACTTCCGTGAGTTGCGCGATCGACTTCACCTGGACGGCCACCTCCAACGTTTCGGATCACGAGTTGAACGGCTCGACCGATAGTGAGATTGGCCCGGTTTCCTTGACCGAACACATTGATTCCTGAGTTCATCCCAATGGCCCTCGTGCCGGGCCCGTTACAAATCAACACCGGCCCCACCGGCATCGTCGTTGCAAGAAGACCATGCATGTTGAACGTGTCATTGCACACGGCCTCAATCGCAGCGATCACCCACGGTAGATACTCGGGGCGACATCCGGCCATCACTGCGTTCACTGCGATCTTTTCCACCGTAAGTTCGACGAGGTCAGGAGGAGCGACTGCGACCACCTCATCCGGAGCTCGTGTCGTTCCCCCCAACATCTGCAACACCCGCTCCCGCGTGGGAGGAACAACCGGAAGCCCATCGGTCCACCCACGTTCGAACATCGCTTCAAACGGGTCTTCCGCCTGCGCAAATTCAACTTCTCGGGCCGCAAGCCCGTCACCTGCAAAACGTGCACGCAATGTGTCGATGAGATTCGGGTCGACGCTCATCGAACCACACCCCGGTCGCATCACGGGAAGGTCAGCCCCTAAAGAATCAATGCCGGTGATCCGCTGCCACTCCGCCTGCGACCAACCGACCGTTCGCTCGTCTTCAGACTGCAGGCTCCCCTTGATGAGCGTCGGCACCGTCTCGATGTCATGATGCCAAGAAAATGCCAGTTCGTCGTCGTGTTCGCGATCGACTGACCCCGGAAATGACGGATCATCTTGCGTAATCACCCGGATGGGAAGCACCGAAGCGATCTCCGCGATCACGGGCTCGACCATCTGACAGGTCTCACAATCTCGTTTCACGACGACAGTGAGCCCGTCAGTGAGATCTGTGGAGGAAAGTTCTTGTGCTGGGGACGGCATATGACAACGGTACCCTACGAAGTGGAGGTGTCCGAGCGCCTGGTGGGCTCCGCCGTCTTCAACACGGTTGGGACGGATGAACTCCGTCCGGCGGGTTCGATTCCCGTCCACCTCCGCTTATCGCTATTCACCGCGTCCGCGAACCCTTCGGTCACCGGCACGGCGAGTGATCCTCATCTGGTCGAGACAATTCGCCAGTGGAAGAGCATGCTTGCGGGTCACACCAAGTGCGTCGCGAAGTTCTGCCACCGTAAATCCATCTGGGTCGGCCGACCAGAGCACCTCGAGAATCGGTTCAAGGCTTCGGATGACATCAACGTGGAAGTAGACATCATCGTGACTCACCAGCACACCGAGACGGACGAGTCGAGCAGCAACCTTTCGATCGCTCATCTCGATCGGGCCGGTGGAGACTCCCTCGGCAAGTAGTCGGTCAACCAGTGGGGACTCGAGTGCAGGGTCTGATTCACCGATTCTCGCTGCACCGAGTTCGATGACAACACCCTCCATCATCTGCAAAAGTGCCCGCTCAACCTCGGTGCACTCCGCTGTCTCGATCGTCGACTGAGCGAGACGTTCACGCAGGGTCGCAATCGACTCATCGATCACACTCTTCGCCGCAATCCATCGCCCAACGTACGGCTGCACGACACGCCCGGTGAGACGCTCGGCTTGCTCAATGGTCACCCATCCATGATGAATCAGTTGCTGGTCGATCGAGCCGTCTGGCATTGCGCGAGACGGAGCGGCGACGGGTGAGACATCGGTAACTGTCGCAACACCGACGACCACCCCAGAGCCGTTGTCTCTCAGCAGAAATCGATCGCGCGGAGCGAGAGGCAGCGCATTCGGGAAACGCATCCGGAACCACCCTCGCTGAGCGCTATCGGGGCCTCCAACGGGGCGAAAAGTGACATCCCTGCGCGCCGAGCCGATATGAGCGCTAAAACCCTTGCCATTTCTCATCGTTGCTCCTTCAAGGAATTCAACCTGCACATCAACAACATCGGTATGAATCCAACGTGCTCCGGCAACGATGACATCGCCGCGACCCAAGTCGGTGGCTGAGACACCGGAAAGATTGATAGCCGTTCGTCTCACCGCAGCGATTCGGTCGCAGTTGGTGCCGTGTCGCTGAACCGACCGCACGCCGACGCTCTGACCGGTTCCCGCAATGACGAACTCGTCTCCGGCACATATTGAGCCTGACGACAATGTTCCTGTCACCACGGTTCCTGCGCCGCTTACTGAAAACACCCGGTCGACGAACAAACGTGCCGGCAACTCGCTCAAGGTCTGCTCACTCGCTTCGACCTCCCGCACAGTTTGCGCAAGCGTGGCGACGAGAACCTCAATGCCCTCTCCGGTTACCGCTGAAGTGCATAGCGGGCGCGACCACGAGATAGGTGACGAGACAAGCAGTTCATCAACCTCTCTCTCAACCTCCACTCGGCGATCACCGCTCGCAAGGTCAACTCGGGTCAGCGCAACAACTCCGGCCAACGGCCTGATCGAATCGATGACCGCAAGATGCTCACGAGTTTGCGCCCGGCATCCCTCAACTGCATCGATGACAAGCAACGCAATCGAAGCGTGCGACATGCCGGCGATCATGGTCTTCAGGTAGTCAGCGTGACCTGGCACGTCAACTATGTCGAGCACGGTGCCATCCCGTGAGGTGACATGCCCGAAGCCGAGGTCAATCGTGAGACCTCGTCGCCGTTCTTCCTCGAATCGATCGGGCTCAATGCCAGTCATTGCTCGAACGAGCGCCGACTTGCCATGGTCGATATGGCCGGCGGTTGCGATGACCGCCATATCAACCCTCTAGCGCGGCGAGCGCCTGGGCGATGTTGTCATCGTCAGACGGATCAACCGACCTCAAATCGATCCAGGTGTAACCGGCAGCTACTCTGCCGATCACCGGAAACGGAAGTGCCCGGCGAAGTTCGCCAGCCCGATCGCCCTGAATCACGACGGCACGTGACGGCAACGTTGCCGCAGGGGCAGCTCCAGCCCCCACCACTGCCAACGATTCTCGCACCTCTCCACGACCGGCATGCGCAACAATTTTTTCTGCGCGAGATGCGAGATCGTTGGGTGACGTGCTTGCCATCTTCCAAAACAAAATGTCGTCGCTAGCGGTTCGGTTGACATACGACATCAACACATGCTGAAGAGGAACAAGCGCGTGGTGACCGGGACGCAGTGCTCGCATCAATGGATGGCGGGCGCACCGCTCGATGAGGTCTGAGCGACCGGCGATGATGCCGCACTGTGGCCCTCCTAACAACTTGTCACCACTGAACATCACGATGTCGGCGCCATCGTCGATACTTTGCTTCACCGAGGGCTCGTCGGTGATCCATGAGGGCAACGGTCGAATGTCTGACGGCAACCAGGGCGCCTCCGAGTCGAGGAGGCCCGATCCGAGATCAACCGCAAGTACGGGTTCTAGGTCGGCAAGGTCTCGTACAGATGCGGCTTCGACAAATCCTTCGACCGAAAAGTTTGAGGGATGCACTTTCAACACCATGGCGATGTCGTGTTCGGCGACATCGCAAGCTTGTTGATAATCATTGCGTCGCGTCCTGTTGGTGGTACCGACGTCGACGAGCCGTGCTCCAGACCGTTGCATTACGTCTGGCACGCGAAAGCCGCCGCCAATTTCAACACTTTCACCACGTGAGACTGCCACCCCGCGATCCTCAGCAAGCGCTGAAAGCACGAGAAGCACCGCTGATGCGTTGTTATTGACGACAAGCGCATCCTCCGCTCCTGTCAATATTCGAAGCAGCGATGCAATTCCCGTATGACGCGAGCCCCGAACGCCGTCGAGAAGGTTGAATTCAACTGAGGTTGCCCGCGAACTCGGTTGGGCTGGATACGGTGCCCGTCCAAGGTTTGTGTGCAACAGCACCCCCGTCGCGTTAACGACCTCACCAATCAACGAGGAGTAGAACTGCTCTGCGAGTAGTCGGGCTTCTTCCTCATAGTCGCCGAGTCGCTGATCAACTGCATGTCGAGCACAGTCGACGAGCACGGCGTGTGGAAGTTCGTATTGACCGGCAAGTGAGCGGGCGAGAGCGTCCACCGATGGAGGCCGTTGATGTATTCCGCCTTCTGTCATCGGTTGCATCCAGTGTGATCTACGTCAGCACGAAGCCGTCGTAATTGTTCGCAACCACTTTGTCTAGTCGACGGCGGTAGCGAGGTGCGCCTCCGTTGTAAATCATGTGGCGCTTGATGTCGTGTCCATCGACGTTTGAGTTGTACCCGGTGAACCAACTCTTTGCGTTTCGCAGCAGCACCAAGCCGTAGAGCTCTTCGATTTCAACAACCCACGCATCCTGTGCTTCTTTGGTGCACTCGACCCGCCGCAATCCCTTTGTTCGCATGTGTTCGACGAGATCTGACGCCCACTCAACAGAAGTCTCAATGGCCCGCGGGAAGTTGGTCGATACCGATGCTCCCTGGGGACCAGCCAGCATGACGAGATTCGGAAACCCCTCGACTTGCACCCCGAGGTAAGTCCGTGGCCCTTTCTCCCATTCATCTCTCAGTCGCCGACCGTTTTGACCGATGAATTCAATGCGGTCAAACGCCCCCGTAATGGCATCAAAACCGGTCGCATAAATAATGAGGTCGAACTCGTAGGTATCGGCCGAGGTCTTGATGCCCTCCGGAACGATTCGGTCAATTGGCTGCTCCGAAATATCAACGAGCGCCACGTTGTCGCGGTTGTACGCCTCGTAGTAATTCGTCTCCATCGGCACTCGCTGCACTCCGAAGCCGTGGTCTTTCGGAATGAGTTTCTCTGCAACCGCCGGATCATTCACTCGCTCACGAATCTTGTCTGCGATAAAGGATGAGAACTCCGCGTTCGCATCTTCTTCCATCAAGACTTCTCGGTAGTTGGCCAACCAGATACCAAACCCAGGCTTGTCGTAGAGCTCGTCCCAAAATTCATACCGCTCTTGCTCGGTTGCATCGTGGAACGAGCCATCGATCGGACCGTGCACGAACCCGCCGGGAGTCTCCGCGCAACGAGCGAAAATCTCGTCATACCGTGTGCGGATATCGGCCATTTCTCCGTCGCTGATAGGTCCGTTCTTGAGTGGAGCACACCAATTTGGGCGCCGTTGGAACACATGCAACGACTTCACATTCTCTGCGATGGCGGGAATAATTTGCACGCCGGTTGCGCCGGTTCCAACAATGGCGACTCGCAGTTCGGACATATCAATTGGCTCTTTCGGCCAGTGATAGGTGTGAAATGACTGTCCTCGGAAGTCTTGCTGACCCTCGTATCTCGGAAGGGTCGGGGCGGACAAAAGACCTATCGCTGGCAGCAAGAGATCACAGGTCATGACGTCGCCACCACCAAGATGAAGAGTCCAACGGTTGGCCTCGTCATCCCATACGGCTTTCTCCAATTGCGTGTTGAAGCGCATGCCATCGCGAAGCGCGAACTTTTCGACGACGTATTGGAGGTACTTCAGATTTTCGGGCTGAGGAGAAAACCGCTCTTTCCAGTGCCACTCGTCAAGCAGTTCTTTCGAAAACGAGTAGCCATACGAATAGCTCTCAGAGTCGAAGCGGCACCCCGGATATCGATTCCAGTACCACGTGCCACCGAGGTCATCTCCAGCCTCGATCACGAGAGCGTCGACGCCAAGGTTTCGAAGGCGGTGAAGCGCGTAAATTCCTGCGACGCCGGCGCCGATCACAATAACTTCTCTGTGCTCTGCAGATTCAGGATGTGACATGACTTTGCTCAATGGGTTCCCCTTCTTCTTACATCAAACGCTAGACGGCGAGCGCGTGCACACTTCAAACGGAGCATGCCAAAGCCACCCACTGACGGTGGCTTTGCTACCGTCTCGTTAGCAATTCGGCTGAGGGGGAGTTATGGGGGATGCCGTTCGGGTAACTGATGATGCTGACGTGAGAACGATGACCTTGTGCCGTGCCGGCGAGTACAACACCATCACCCCACAGCTTCGAGATGAGCTCGCAGACGCAATCGATTCGGCTCAGCACGATGACAGTATTCGCGTGCTCCTGCTCAACGCCGAGGGCCCTGCGTTTTGCGCCGGATACGACCTTGGCTGGGCGACTGGTGAACAGGCAGATGATGAGCAGGCCGAAAACTCCCGAGCGTGGGACTCGGCATCTGACCTTCACATGATCGGCGACTTCGCAGCGACATGGGCAAAGTTACACGACTCGATAAAGCCGACGATTGCAGCGGTTAATGGCTGGTGTGTCGCTGGGGGTAGCAACATTGTCTTCAATGCTCACATGATCATCGCAGGAGAATCAGCGCGATTTGGCTACCCGCCATCTCGAGTGTGGGGCATCCCTGAAGCGCCGTGGACATGGGTTGCTCGAATGGGACTGCAACAGGCGCGTCGCTACATGCTTACCGGAGATGAGATCACCGCCCAAATGGCACTTGATATGGGTCTTGTTCTTCAGGTCTCAGCCGATAGAGACCTCGCCGACGACGCATGGGCACTCGCAACACGAATTGCTCAAGTGCCAACCAACCAACTCGAAATGATTACGAGATCGCTCAATGCGGTCGCTGACCATATGTATGACCCCCCGGCGTCTAGACGGCTCGGAACTCTCTTTGATGGAGTTGCTCGGCACAGCCAAGAGGGAAAGGACTTTGTCGCTCGCTCAGAAGACGTCGGCTTCCGAGAAGCTGTTCGGGAGCGTGATCGGCCGTTCGGTGATTACGGCGAACGAGGATCATCTCGATAGACGATGACTAGCGATAATGCTGAAAGGATGACTCCATGACAACTCCACCACTCACGATGAGCCACACTATTGGCCCGAGCGAGCCAGCAATCCTTGATCTCACCCTTGGCGATGTCCTCCGACGCGCCGCATCTGAGCGTCCGGATCAACCTGCTCTGATTGCGTCAAACACGGGCGCAACATGGTCATTTGCCGAATTGCTCTCAGATGCAGAGGCTGTGGCTCGTGATCTGGTTGCACGGTTTGAACCCGGTAGCCGCATTGCGATCTGGGCACAGAATCTTCCTGAGTGGGTAATTGCCGAGTATGCGATCGCTCTCGCCGGAATGGTGATTGTCACTGTGAATCCAAATCTGCTCGAGGATGAAGCAGCGTACGTCTTTAACCAGTCAACATCGGTGGGCGTGATCGCATCGACCAGCTACCGCGGCCGCAATCTCATGAGCATTGCTGAGCAACTCATGGAGCGGTGCCCGTCGCTTCGTGAGGTGTCTTCGTTGGGCGAGCTCACCTCTGTTGCGCAACATGCAAGGTCGTCAACAACGCCGCTGCCAGAGCCCGACCCAGGTGACCTCGTCATGATTCAGTACACCTCGGGAACGACCGGCTTCCCGAAAGGGGCGAGTCTGCATCACAGAGGGATCGTTACGAATGCGCTGCACAGCACCCTTCGCAATGGGAGTAAGCCGGGTGACGTCATGTTGGGAGCGATGCCGCTCTTTCACACCGGCGGATCAGTGTTGGGCGTGCTTGCCGCTGGCACACGAATGCTGACGATTGTGATCGTCGAGGAATTCGAGCCCGGCCACGTGCTCGATACGTTCGAAAAGTACGGCGTCACCCTCGGGGGTGGCGTCCCAACGATGGTCATTGCGATGATGGAGCACCCAACGTTCAAAGACCGTGACCTCTCATCGCTCACCACGATTACCTCTGGTGGCTCTACCGTGCCCGCAGCACTCGTCGAGCGTTTTGAACGTGAAGTCGGGGCAAAACTGACCATTGTCTTCGGCCAGACAGAGATGTCGCCCGTCGCAACAATGACGCGACCTGATGACAGCGTCGACGATAAGGCCAACAGTCTTGGGACTGCGCTTCCCCATGTTGAGATCAAGATCGTCGATCCGGATGGAAATACGGTCCCCATCGGCGAGCCCGGAGAATTCTGCACTCGCGGATATCTCAACATGCTGGGCTACAACGACAATCCTGAAGCGACAGAAGAGACCATCGACTCTGACGGGTGGCTCCACTCAGGTGATATCTGCTCGATGGACGAACGCGGGTATTGCTACATCGTTGGCCGGATCAAAGACATGATCATTCGCGGAGGAGAAAACATCTATCCAAAAGAGATCGAAGAGGTGTTGTTCCGTCACCCCTCGGTCAGCGAGGTCGCAGTGATTGGTCTACCCGACGACAAATGGGGTGAAACCGTTGGAGCAGTCATACGTCCGTCCCCTGACGCGTCGCCGTCGGTTGCTGAACTTCGGGCTTGGGTACGCGAACACCTCGCACCTCACAAAACCCCGTCAAGTTGGTTCGCTACCAGCGAGTTTCCTCTCACCGGATCTGGGAAGATTCAAAAGTTCGTTCTTGTCGAAATGTGGAACAACAACGAACTTGAAAGTCTCGAGTAAGCACGTGATCACATCAGTGATTGGTGCAGGCGATTCAAGTTGCAATCGAGCTGCGCCGGCCGTTGCTTTCTATCGATCGGCCCTTACTCGAGAGTGACATGTCGACTGAGGGAAATCGTGGGCAACAAACAGGCGCACCTAGAAGATGACTTTGCGCTCTCAACCGCCTAACAAAAGCTCAGTTCAAAGAATTATGGTGCTCTTGGCAGACGGTAATCCGGCTCTTCTGGCCAGCCGTATTTGATCGCATTTCAACAAGGTCAGGTAGAGACGGCGCCCCCAAGAATAGCCTTTACTTCGAGGAATTCTTCAAGGCCATGGGAACCCCATTCTCTTCCGTTCCCAGACTGCTTGTACCCACCAAATGGAGCGTTGAAGTCAGGACCTGCACCATTGACGTGCATGTTTCCAGTTCGAATTTGGCGGGCCACCTCCACGGCTCGGTCATGGCTCCCTGAAATATATCCAGCAAGCCCGAACACTGTGTCGTTTGCGATGGACACTGCTTCTTGATCATTTTCGTAGCCAATCATGGAAAGGACGGGACCGAATATCTCTTCTTGAGCTATTTGCATATCGTTTGTGACATTTGCGAATAGCGTCGGCCTTACATAGAAGCCCTTCTCAAGGCCCTCTGGCCTTCCAGTTCCTCCACAAACTAGTTCTGCTCCCTCATCGATACCAGCCTGGATAAGCGCTTGAATTTTGTTCCATTGGACCTCTGAAACAACGGGTCCAATGGTGGTCCCGTCGGAAGTCGGGTCCCCGACGGATATGGACTCCATCGATGCTTTGGCTATTGCTTTCGCTTCCTCCATTTTCGAATTAGGGACGAGCATTCTTGTTCCAGCGTTACATGACTGTCCAGAGTTCATGCACATACCGAATGCGCCCTTACCGACGGCTTCTTCAAGATTCGCATCATCAAGAATGATGTTCGCCGACTTCCCCCCAAGTTCCTGAGCAACTCGCTTCACGGTCGGAGCGGCGTTCCTCGCAACTTCGATTCCAGCTCTGGTCGAGCCAGTAAAAGACATCATGTCGATCCCAGGGTGGGATGACATATACGATCCCACCGTCGGCCCGTCACCGTTGACTAGGTTGAAGACCCCCGCAGGAACACCCGCTTCGTGCATGATTTCCGCGAAAATGACGGCATTTAGGGGAGCGACCTCCGATGGTTTTAGGACCATAGTGCAGCCGGCTGCTAGGGCGGGGGCGACCTTACAAGCTATTTGATTGATCGGCCAGTTCCAGGGAGTGATCATTCCCACCACGCCTATTGGCTCCTTAACAATTAGGGTCTTACCACGTTCTTCTTCAAATTGAAAATTTGCTAAGACCGCCGCCATTGTTGCGAAATGGGCTAACCCAGTTCCCGCCTGAGCCGCCTTCGACAGACCGTTCGGGGCACCCATTTCTGAAGTGATTGCCGCTGCAAGATCTCCCGACCGTGCGCCAATAATTTCGGTAATTTTGTTAAGTAAATCCATTCGTTCTTCGACTGAAGTTTGTGAGAATGAATGGAATGCTTCCTGAGCGGCAGCGACAGCTGCGTCGACGTCATCATGATTACCAAGGCGAATCATTCCTACCGCCTCTTCAGTAGCCGGATTTATGACCTCGATGGTTTCCGCACCTCGGGGTTCAACCCACTCGCCGTTTATGTAAAATTTTTCATTGTTGCTCATCTGCACTCCCTTAGTTTTCTCCAGAAAGATTACACCCCCCGGCAATATTGAATACTGTCGACTCCACTTTTGATTCCCGTCAAGTCAACACCGCAATCCTTGAAACAAGCAGAGGTGATTCGATCCCAGATACCGATGTCGGCGAGGCGCTACTTCGCCTTGATCACTCACTTTCGACAGGGCTTGCATCACAGTCGTTCTGACCATCCCATTGCAACACCGCATCATCTGTCGTCCCAAATCTTCACTGCAACGAGCTCAGGAATTCTGCAATTAGCAACGACCACGTTCTCACGTCATTTGCAGAAGTCGCTACCGAGAGTTCTGATGCGGAGATCAGACTGTGAAGAGCCTGTGCGGTACTTACCGGGTGCCCGGCATCGCCTGACCAAGTCAGGATTAAGGTAGGGACTGAGATATCGCTCACCTGGTCTCGTGTCGGAAAGTCAGCAGTTGCTGCTCCTCGCAGCACGTGTGCCATCTGTTCGTGATCACCAGTTCGCATGTTGCGTTCCATCCGGTCATGCCATTCTGGCCCGAAAGGATCCGGCGGAGGTATCTGTCGACTCGCCTCGATCACTTGCTCAATTTTTCCGCTGGCAATGCAGTCGGCACGCTCAAGGTAAAGCGCTCGTTGAGCATCTCGAGTCTCCCAAGCTGTTGGCGGAATCACCAACACTAAACCGGTAATTCGAGACGGTGCTGCGACGGCAGCATGGAGAGCAGTGCCCGCCCCCATCGACGCGCCTCCAGCAATGTAGGTCGTTACGTCGAGTGCGTCGGCGAGAGCGAGTTGATCTTCGGCGAGGCATTGCCAGGAGTAGTCACTTAGTTCTGGTGTGAGCGTTGACCTTCCGTGGCCGCGGGCGTCATATCTGATGACCTCGGTGTGAGCAGCAATAGAAGCCCAGTTGAAATCAAGCAAATCCCCTTCAAGCTCCATTGACGAGGTCAACCCGTGTCCCCACACGAACGACGGACCGCTCCCATTTCGATCGACCGAAAGCGAAAGGTTGTCGAGAACGACAATGTTCCGCATTTCAGGAATTCAGTTCGGCACCAATCCTGGGAAGAACCTCAGTAGCCATGAGTTCGAGTTGCTCGTTCATCGCTTCCTGCGTGAGGCCCGGCATATCGAAGAACAGCACGAAGTGCTCAACGCCAACCTCATCGCGATAACGACCCATCGTGTCCGCGACCTCTTCGACAGACCCAATTGCCATCACACTCTGATCGATCGAATCTTCAAGACTTGGTTTGTGATCAAATGGGGTCTCAGACCCATCAGGCATTGAGTAACTGCGGAATCGACCGTAAGGCGACAGGAACTTGATCCATTCATCGTGGGCATTCCGCGCACCGTTGCGGGCCTGATCCGAGGTCAGTGCAACATGAGCGTTGAGCGCTAAACAGCGGCGATCGCCTTGACCAAGTTCCCAACCGTTCTCATTCGCTTTTGAGCCGAACTCGTCCCACCATGTCTTCGTCTTTTCGATGCCGCGGGCGGGCATGACTGCGTGGTGTCCGACGCGGGCCGCGTACTCGAGCGTCGCAGGAGAGGTGACCGCCTGCCACACATCGATCGGTGCGATTGGCTTCGGAATGAGCGTAAGATCTTGGACGGTGGAACCACGGTCCGGAATACCCGGAGGAGGCAACACGAAATGTTTACCGGTGAACGAGAAGCGTTCGTTGTACCAGGCCTCTTTAATGATCTCCATTGATTCTTCGAAGATCTCGCGATTGACGCGATCAAGCTCTGCAGACATCTCATTGTCACCTGACGCAACGACCCCACCAAGAGACTGAGCCTCACGAGGAACCGTGCCGCGCCCAACCCCAAATTGCATCCGATTATCGGTGAGTATCTGCATCATTGCGGCATCTTCTGCGAGACGAAGAGGATGCCATTGCGGAACGACGTTAAACATTTGCCCGAGGCGAAGGCGCTCTGTCTCCTTCGCAAGGTGCAACCCAAACAAAATGAGGTTCGGAGTCACCTCATAGCCTTCATATTGAAAATGGTGCTCGGTAAGCCACATCGTGTCGTAGCCAAGCCGGTCCATCGTTTTCGCCCAGGCCGTCAAATTGTCATAGCAAGCGATGAAGTCTGGATTGTCGTAGCGACGATCTATGGGTTCTGGCCCCCCATATCCGGCGTCAGGCATTGGTACTCCACCATAGAAATTCGCATCGATTCGCACCTCTTCATCTTGGCATGCGCGCGCCGGCTTTGCGCGAATCATCGACGGAAAAGCTGATGGTTTTCAGTAACGCTCGGCGCCTTAGCCTCCGATAATTACTACAGCGCAGTACCTCAGCGACCCGACCACGATGGTGGGCGCTTTTCCGCAAAGGCCTTTGAGCCCTCCTTGGCGTCCTCTGACGAGAACACTGCAGCCATAACCGGACGTTGGTGCTCCCAAAACTCGGCTTCGCTTCGACCCTGAACCGCCTGAATCATCTGCTTTGATGCTGCAACCGAAAGAGGCGCGTTTCGAGCGATGCGATCTGCAAGTTCCATCGCTCCCTCAACCGCTCCACCTTTTTCGGTCACCCGAGAAACAAGCCCGTACTCTGCGCCTTTTTCCGCAGTAATCGGATCTGCCGTGAGCGCCATCTCCATTGCAACCGCATACGGAACACGACTAGGCAACCGGAGCAAAGCTCCGCCTGCAGCAAGAAGCCCGACACCGACTTCGGGGATTCCGAGTTTTACACCCTCGGCGGCGACAATGAGGTCGCAGGTCAACGCAACTTCAAGGCCACCAGCTAAGGCGAAGCCTTCAACTGCGGCGATAAGCGGCTTCTTCGCACCGTTTTCTAGAAACTCGTTGAACCCAACTGGAGGACCGTCGGTCAGAAATGCTTTGAGATCC
>Ga0310343_10000045_pt1 | contig 49024 bp, 37 predicted proteins | sample HC15DNA2025_MG_FD_203519 | JGI IMG/M metagenome (GOLD analysis project Ga0310343, IMG submission 203519) | Marine microbial communities from station ALOHA, North Pacific Subtropical Gyre - HC15-DNA-20-25_MG | ecosystem: Environmental > Aquatic > Marine > Oceanic | place: Pacific Ocean: North...
GTCCAGATATCCGGCGTCGTAGCTTTGAATCCAATGGGCCTGCCCGGAGGGTTCGTCCCCGCTTGCCCGGAGCAAGCCAAGGGCAAGCAACGCAAACAGCGTTTGGCTCGTCGGGCGGATCATTCCGAGGATCAGCGGATGGCGGAATAGTCCGTCGATTTCATGTAGGTAGCCTCGGGGGGCTTTGCCAACCGACCGACTCCCGAGGCCTTGGCCGCCTTCTTCCAATCGGGGTCGGCGAGAAAATCCTTCCAGGATTGACGGGCCGCTTCCCGGTTCTCGTGCTTGATGATATAGATGAGGGTATCCTTGCTGTCAGGTTCGTCGGTCGGGTGCCAGTAGGCGACCGACTTCATTCCATGCTTCAGGAAGAGCCCGATGGTGTGGTCTCGGAAACGGGCGTCGAGTTTCCCGAGTTTGCCCTTGGCTGCCTTGTATACGCGCAACTCGAAGACGTCGTCCTTTTCGACCTTGCCGTTCTTCCAGTCGGGGGAGTATCCGGTTTCCTTCATGAAAACCGAATCCGGTCGCCGGGCGAGGATCTTTCCGTCCACTTGTGATTCACTCGCTACTTTCTTCCATGCAGGGTCCGACAAAAATGCCTTCCAGGATGCCTTGGCCGCTTCCCGGTTTTTATGCCTGATGACGTAGATGAGCGTGTTCTCGGATGCTTCGCCCTCGGAGGGAACCCAGTAGCCCTCGGATTCGATCCCGTGTTTCTTGAACAGGCCGACCGTGTGGTCCCGGAAGCGGGCGTTGAGGTCGTCCAGTTTACCGGGGTTGGTGACGTAGGTCCTGAGTTCGTGAACCTCCGCAAAGGCAACGTGCCCGAGGAGCAGGGATGTAAGGAGGGCGGCTAATCTTTTCATGGTGGCTGAATATGAAGGGGTGAACGGGTTGCGGGTGAAGCGACCATTCATGCCTTCCCCGGAAAAGATTTCAACGACCAAAGAAAAGGGTCGCAAAAATATTCTGTCAACGGCCGCGGCCCGGGTTCTCGAACCAGATGACTCCCCAACCCCCATTTTCCTCCGTCGTGCCGATGTCAAGGTCGCCGTCGCCGTCCAGGTCCACGAGGAAGGCATTGTCCATCTTCTTGCGCGACTCGGGAGCGGGCATTCTCATCAAGGTATTCACCCACTTGCCTTTACCTACTCGGGTAAGGTACCACAACTGGGCTTCGTACTCGGGGATGATGACGATTTCTGGATAGGACGGATCCCCGTTCATTTCCATAATGGCGACGCCTTTGGGTTTGGGCTTAACCCGTACGCTTGAAGGCTGTGCGGGAAGCTCTATCTCGACCCTGTCGTATTTCGGGACGCCCTTTTCGTTTCTGCGCAGGAAAATGCGGATTTTTTGGGCCGCCTTGATCAAGTCCGGAAGGCCGTCGCCGTTAACGTCGCCGTGAGCCGCGAACATTCCGCTGGGTTGGGGGTCGATGACCTGAACCGGCCAGCGTTCCTCGATCTTTTCCTTCCCTGGGTTCCGGTAGTAGAAGAGCCCCTGCTTCCTTCGCTCCTGCACCAGAATGTCCTTCTTCCCATCCCCGTCCATATCGGTCACGATACAGTTCATCGGCCAGATGGCTTCACCCAGTTCGCGCCTTTTCCAGTTGGCGGCGTCATGCTTGCCCGAGAGCGGTTGCTTGAACCAAGCTTTGGCCCCTACGATCAGATCGTTGAGGCCATCCCCGTCGACGTCGCTCACAACGGGGTTGCGGGCCTCGTTGCGGAAGAGGGTCATTTTTTTCCATTTGGCCGGATCCCTGAGGTTTTTGGCTCCGGGGTTGAAATAGACGTGCCCGCCGTTGGCGACGTAGTCGAGGTCACCGTCCTGATCGAGGTCTCCGATTCCGGAGTCTTCGCACTTGCCATGCTTCTCAAACTCAATGAATTCGGTCCAGAGCCCGCGGATCTTCTTCTGGCCGGGGTTGAAGTAGAGACGACTGTATCCTCCTTCCTCGAAGTTTACGAGGACGTCGAGATCACCGTCGCCGTCCCAATCATGGTAATTGAAGCCATCGGGTCCGTGATCCTTCGGGTCAGGTTGGATGACGTTTACGCGCCAGCCGTCGGGCCCGGGTTTGCCAACGTGTTGTTTCCAGGCGTTCTTCATCTCCTCGCCGTTGCCTTGAGCCCATGCGCAGGCCAGGCTCGAGACGGTGAGGAGGAAGAATCCCGATAACGTCTTGGTTCGGCTCGGTTTTACGTGCTTCATTTACCTGCAGTATGTTTCCTGCCACTGGACCATCAAGCAATTCTTGGCCCTTTGAGGAAAATGAGACCGAGTCTCAAAAAAGGTTCGATTTCTCGTCGTTTTCAGTTATCTTCCGCCTCAACTCTTACACTGAACATCCAACCATTATGAAGAAAAACACCCTACTCCTCGTCCTGTCGGCCTTTTGCTTCGTCCTGTCGGGCCTAAGCGCAACAGCCGCTCCAAAGGAACCATCGAAGGCCGCTCTTATCAAGAAGATGCAGAAGGGCGGACTGGTTCTTTATATTCGCCATGCATCGACCGAGAAGGACTATGCCGACCAAGTAAAGGCAGACGTTAACGACGGCTCCACTCAGCGAGTCCTTAGCGAGAAAGGTTGGCATGAGGCGGTGCATATCGGACATGCTTTCCGTTTCCATGAAATTCCCGTGGGCAAAGTGTGGAGCAGCGAGTATTTCCGGGCTTGGCAAACCGCATGGCTCGCCTTCGGTGAATATGACAAGAACGCAGCCTTCAATTTCCTTCCTCACGAGGACTTCACCAAGGAGCAAATGGCGGAAATGAAGAAAAAGGTAAGCCCCTATCTTTCCGCCATCCCCTCCAAAGGCGAGAATACCGTAATCGTGGCCCATGACGATCCCTTTGAGGCGGCTACCGGGATTTATCCCGAACCCATGGGCGTGTGCTACGTCCTGGAACCAAAGGGTAAGGGCAAATTTCTCATCCTGGGCCGAATCGGACCCGGCGATTGGAAATAAGTCGTTCTTACCGCTCTTGGGCAAGAACCGGCCGGGTGCGGTGTCGCCCGGTCCGAAAGACTTAGGTTCCCGACGCTTTGCCGGTCGTTTGGGCTCTCTTGGAACGGGTTCCGGTCAGCCTCAAACTCCTTTGTCCCCGGAGGCAAGGGCAGTCGTTTCCCAAAGTAGCTCTAATAAGTGGAAAGGGGCATACCCTTGGCGACGTCTTATATGATACGGAAAAAACGCGAATCGACTGAATTTTATTATTGTATAAAAGAAGCATTGCTAGTACAAAATACAATTATTACTCGTTTCCAATGAAAATGATTACCCACTTATAAACCAAAAAGCGCGGGGCTTTTCCCGCACCCCGTTTACAAATTCCAACTCTGGCCTCCCGCCTTGGTTTAACTGCCTAAATCCCATCATCCGAAACATCATGACTACTGCCGTTGCCACCGAGATCTCCTACGAAGACGTAATCCACGCGATTCAGAAAAACATTCCCACGCTTCCTCAGATTCTCGAGGAATTGATCAAGAGGTTGTCCGACGTCGATTCATGCCTCGAAAGCATTGAGGACTTGGTCGAGGTCGACCAGGCCATTGCCTTCCGAATCCTCAAGGTTTCCAACAAGGTTGAATTTCTTGAACCTGACGAACCGAGAATTACCTCGGTTCATGACGCCCTGCACAAGATTGGCTTGGAGCATGCCAAGCGGATCGCCCTCAACGTATCGGTTCTCAACCTGATGGAGAACGTTGAGTTTCCACCCGACTTCAGGTTCGCCTTTCTCTGGCAGCATAGCCTGGGCGTGGCCGTTGCCTCTTCCATATTGAGCGAGGCTACAGGCTATGAAAACCCCGACCAGGCCTACACTGGTGGCTTGGTGCACGATATTGGCAAACTGATCAAGATCAAGTTCAACCAAGAGGAGTTTTGTGACGAGATTCGGGCGGCCCGGGAAGGCAACCTGGACCTGCGTGACTTTGAGTTGACCAATGAATGCCTTCTGCACGACAAGTTGGGTTCCATGATGATGGACTTTTGGCAAATGCCCTTCGAATTATCGGCCGTCATCCGCCATCACCACGTCGCGAACAGGGCAAACCGAGCGGGTGTAGAATGCGTAGAACTGCATCACCTCATCGACGTCGTCTACCTCGCCAACCTTTTGGTTAAAAAGCTCCAGATCGGAAACAGCGGTCACAACGTTGCCAAGACTCCTTCCCCCGGTTTTCTTGAAGCCTACGGCCTAGACGAGGAGCGACTCGAGAAGATCGAGCGGGACATTCTGAGGAAGTTCGAGGAAAGCTCCTCTTTCCTGGCTACGCTGTAGGCTTTTCAGACGGCTCCTTTCCTTTTGGACTTGAGCCGATGCCCAAAAGCGTCGATTCCTTGTTCCTCGCCAGAACCATGAATCGATTCAACCCCATCGTCCTTTTCGGGCTTCTTTTGTCGCCTGTCCTTTTCTCGGCTCTTGCCGGGCGGACGGACGGAAACCGTCCCCACGTCCTCTTCATCGCCATCGACGACCTGAGGCCGGAGCTCGGTTGCTATGGTTCCCCCATAGCCAAGTCCCCGAACCTCGACAAGCTGGCGGGGGAGGGCATGCGTTTCGACCGCGCCTACTGCCAGCAATCCATTTGCAGCCCATCTAGGGCGAGCCTGATGACGGGAGCTCGGCCCGACCAGATCGGCGTGATCGAGAACACGGCCTACTTCCGTGAGCTTAACCCGGACGTCGTAACCTTGCCCCAGCACTTCATCAAGCATGGGTACGAGGCAGTCTACTGCGGCAAGATCTACCACGCCCGCATGACCGACGACCACCATTCCTGGAGCCGCAAGCCCGCCTACGACCGATGTCCGAAGATGAAGTGGTTGCCCGGGAACTATGCCCTCAAGGAGAACCAGGAGTTGTGGGCCTCCAACAAGGAGAAGATGCTGGCCAAGTACGGCAAGGCGGGCTCGGGCGGGCTGATTCACGGTCCCGCCTACGAGGCGGCCGACGTCGAGGACCACGTCTACGGTGATGGCTTCAGCACCCGTTTGGCCATCGCGACCCTGGAAGATCACCTGGAAAGAAAACCCAGTCAGCCTCTTTTTCTGGCCCTCGGCTTCAAGAAGCCCCACCTTGATTTCGTCGCGCCCAAGAAATACTGGGATCTCTACGACCGGGACGAAATCGAATTGGCAAGTCAAACCAAGGCCCCCAAGGGCGGGGCCGCCACCGGTCTGCACGCATCCTTCGAGCTGCGGACCCGTCACGGCATTCCCAAGAGCGGAGCCATCGGGCCGGATTTGGCCAAGACTCTTCTTCACGGCTATTATGCCTGCGTGAGCTACGTCGACGCCCAGATCGGGCTGATGCTGGAAGCCCTCGACAAGGCCGGCATCCGTGAGGATACCATTATCGTGGTCTGGGGCGACCATGGATGGCACTTGGGCGAAATGGGCATTTGGGGAAAGGCCACCAATTACGAGATTGCCACCCGCGTGCCTCTCATCGTGTGGACGCCAGGCATGAAGGCCCGGGGACAATCGACCCACGCCCTGGTCGAGTTGATCGACCTTTATCCGACCTTGTGCGAATTGGCCGATTTGCCCCGGCCCGACCACCTGGCGGGCAAAAGTTTCGTTCCGCTTCTTGATGAGCCGAAAAGCAAATGGAAGAAGCATGCCCTCAGTCAGTTCCCCAACCCAGCCCTCAGGGAGTGGGCGGCCAACCCGCTTTCACCCGGCATGCGACAAACCTTCTTCGGTCCCCTGATCAAGGAGGTCGAAGGCAAGATCATCAGGCAGCAGGGGAAATCCTGGGATCGCGACCTCTTTGAGAATCATCTCATGGGGTATTCGCTCCGAACCGAAGGCCATCGCCTCGTTGCCTGGATGGATTATCGAGACTTGGATGCGCCACCGGTCTTCCTCGAACTTTACGATCAAAAGGCCGATCCCGACGAGACGACGAACGTCGCATCCGGGAACCCGGGCAAGACCGATGCCTTGCTGAGGCAACTGAAACGGGAATTGGCCCGGACACCCCCTAGGCCAGCCAAATGAAGCGGTTGCTTCCAGCGCTTGCGTGCCTTGCCCTTGTTGCGGGATCGGTTTCCTTTTCAGCAAGTCGGCCGAACGTCGTTCTCATCATGGCCGACGACATGGGATACTCTGATCTCGGATGTTACGGCGGAGAGATCAGGACGCCCAACCTGGATCGCCTGGCGAGGAACGGAATCCGCTATACCCAAGCCTACAACACCTCCAAGTGCTGGACGACCCGGATCAGTCTCCTGACGGGGCTGTATCATCACCGAAGTGACCGTGACTTCAGCAACAGCGCCCTCATCGGGGAAATCCTCAAGCCCGCCGGTTACCGGACTTGGTGGTCCGGCAAGCACCATGCGAGCTTTAACCCCCACGGGCGAGGCTTCGATCATTTTTCGGGTTTCCTTGGAGGAGCGATTAACTTCTGGAACCCGGCCGACAAGGCCAGACCGGGCGAAGCTCCACCGGGTTGGCGTGCGGTCTATACCTGGGCCTTCGATGACAAGCTGGTCAAGCCCTACCTCCCCCCCAAGGGCTTTTTCGCCACCGACGCCTTCACCGACTGGAGCCTCGATTGGTTGGACGAAAAGGAAGGAAAGGAGGCCCCTTTCTTCCTCTACCTGGCCTACAATGCGCCCCATTGGCCACTTCATGCCCATGCCGAGGATATCGAGAGGTACGACGGCGCGTATGACGAGGGATACGAGGCCGTACGGAAGGCCCGCTATCGGAGGCAACTGGAGATTGGCTTGTTCGATGAGGAGGTGACGCCACTGAGCGAGCCCGAACACAGAAACTGGTCGACTCTCAGCGAAAAGGAGAGGAAGGAGGAAGCCCTGCGCATGCAGATCCATGCCGCCATGGTGGACCGGATGGATCAAAACGTAGGGCGCCTGGTCAAGAGGTTGGAGGAACGGGGGCAACTGGAGGAAACCCTCATCATCTTTCTGGTCGACAACGGAGCCAGTCACGAGAGGCCCCGCAGGGGAAGCAAGGACCCGTCGGCCGAATGGGGAAGCGTGGGTTCCTTCGAGGCCATCGGCCAGTCCTGGGCCAATGCAACCAACAGCCCGTTGAGAAAATGGAAGGTCCAGGGTCTGGAGGGGGGGATCTGTACCCCCATGATCGCGCATTGGCCCGCGGGGATTGACCTTCCGAAGGATGCAATCTCCCGCGAGCCCTGTCATTTGGTCGATTTCGTTCCGACCTTTATGGAACTGGCCGGCGAAGGGACGAGATACCCGAAAAACCTTCCTCGACCGGACGGCGTAAGCCTGACCCCGACCTTTTCCGGGAAAGAGTTGAATCGCGAAAAGCCGCTCTTCTTTCAATACGGGAGTTGGCAAGCCATCCGGGAGGGGCCTTGGAAACTCGTTCGGCAAAAGACCAACCCATGGGCCCTTTACGACCTCAGCCGGGACCGGACGGAAACGAGGAACCTGGCCTCCAGTTTTCCCGAGCGAGTGACTGACATGGGGAACCGCTGGGAAGAGTGGGCCCGGGAAATGAACCTTGCGACAAGCAAGGGCCCGCGAAAAAAGAAACACAAATCCACTCAATGACCACGATCATCCGATATTCGTCCTTGTTTTTTCTCCTCACCCTGATTGGGTCGAGCTGTCTTGCCCAAAGGCTCGATCCGACCTATCGCAACCTTCGCTACAGCAAGGAATTCGACCGCAGCGTGCTCGACCTCTGGGCGGTCAAGGGGAAGAAGCCCGCTCCCCTCGTCGTATACTTTCACGGGGGTGGCTTCAAGGGAGGCGACAAATCCTTTTTCTCGCGCAGTTCGATGCTCCGTCGCCACTACCCCAAGGGGGTGGCTTTCGCGAGCGTCAATTATCCCTTTCTCGTTCACGTGGACAAGGACTACCTGAAGATAATGAAACATTGCGCAGAGGCGGTCCGTTTCCTCCAGGCCGGAGCCAAGAAATACAACCTGGATCCCGATAGAATATCCCTCTCGGGAGGTTCGGCAGGCGCCCTCATCGCCTGTTACGTCGGTCATGCCGAGAAGCTGGGCATTCGTTCCATCTTCCCCGTTCAGCAACCCATGGGTACGCCCCTGCTCACCATTCCCTTCTTGCGCCGGGATGGTCCGCCCATCTTCGTCTACAACCGCTCGGGCCGAAACGACCGGGTGCATCACCCCGACAACGCCCTGTTCGTGAAGAAGCAATGCGATCTGCTGGGCGTGAAATGCACGGCCTACGGGTCCAAGGGTTCGGGCTTGCCCGTTTTGCCCGAGGGCGAGGACGTCAACGATTTGGCCATGAACTTCTTCCGCGAATCCTGGAAAACACCAAGCAAGAAGAAGAACCGGAAATGATTGCTCGCCATACCTTGTTTCAAACCGGAAACGAATGGGTTGCCATCCGGCGGCGGGGCGGCCAATAAGGAAGAATGAACGAAAGCATTTCGGTACGTCCGGTCGGTTCGCGCGTTTCCCAATGGGGGGAGGGCCCCATCTTTTGGGAAGACCGACTCCTCTACGTTGATATCGAGGGCCATGCCCTGATTCGTCTCAATGGCGAGAGCGGGGAAGAGGAGGTTTGGGACATGAACGAGCGCGTCGGGACGGTTGTGCCGAGGGCGGGCGGAGGTTTCCTCTGCGCCGGCGACTCCGGCATCTATTCCTTTGACCCGCAAACCGGGCAAAGGGAAAACCTTGCCGACCCGGAGGCGGCCAAGCGCCCCGATAACCGTTTTAACGACGGCAAGTGCGACCCGGCGGGCCGTTTCTGGGCGGGTACCATAAGCACCGTCAAGAAGACGGGGGACGCCAACCTCTATATGCTCGACCTGGATGGGCGCCTAAGCCGGAAGGTTCCCGGGGTGACCAATTCGAACGGGATTTGCTGGAATGCGGAGGCGACCGTCATGTACTATATCGATACCCCTACCAAGAAGATCCTGGCCTATCCCTACGACAACGCCTCTGGAGAAATAGGAAAACCCATCTTGGTCCTCGACACCGAGCAAGCCGGTTTCGAAAGTTCGCCCGACGGCATGACCATTGATGCGCAAGGCAAACTCTGGGTGGCCCTATGCCATGGGGGCGCCGTCTTGAGGATCGATGCCGACTCGGGTGAAATTCTCGGTCAAGTCGACTTTCCCTGCGTGGAGACCACGGCCTGCGCCTTCGGCGGGCCCAACCTCGAGCGCCTATACGTTACGACCGGTTTGCACAAGACCCTTGAGGAACCCGACGCGGGCAAGGTCTTCGTGGTGGATGGGTTGGGCGTGCGGGGCGTGCCCTCCTTTCCCTACGAAAGCTGAATTTCTCATTCCTCGACCATGACTATGAAACCCCTGTATCTTCTTCTCTTCATCAGCGCCTTTTCACTCAATGCCGCGGACTTTTCCAGTAGTTTTAAGAACACCTACGACCGGGTCTGGTTGGGGGAGCACTACTGGGCCAACCCAATGGAGGACTGGCTGATCCGAGACGGCCGGGCCGTCTGTCTGAGCAACGGGCCGAACCGCAACGTTCACTTGCTTACCCACGGGTTGAAGGAAGACCCGGCTGAGGCTTCCTTCTCGATATCGGTTCGCCTGGGCATCGAGCCGGGGCCTTCCAAGAAGGGGTCGGCGGGCTTCCTGATCGGCGTAATGGATTCCGAGACACGCGATCCCCAGGCTAGCTTGCTGACTGGGAAGGGGTTAGTCGCCGGGGTTAGGGCGGACGGCAAATTGTTCATTGGCAAAGCCGTGTCCGAGAAGACCGTGCCTTCGCTACGGGATCTGGTCCTCAGCCTCGATGCTTCCCCATCGAAAAGCAAGGGCTCCCACGAGTTGTCCTTAAAGGCGCTTGCCGGAGGAACCGAAAAGGAACTTGTCCGGTTGTCTTCCGTTCCGGTTCAAAGCGCGACCCTTTCCGGAAACCTGGCCATCGGTTGCAACGCCGACGCCCCGGGCGGCAAGGGTGGTGGATTCGCCCGTTTCTGGTTTTCGGAATGGAAGGTTGCAGGCGGGATGGTGGAAACCCGGCCCGGTCTTGCTTTCGGCCCGATTCTCTATGCCATGCACACCTTGAGCCGGGGTACGCTCAAACTGACTGCCCAGATGCCCCCCCTCGGAAAAAAGGAAGCCGGGTCGGTCCGCCTCGATGCCAAGGACGGTTCGGGGAAATGGAGGAAGCAGGCCGTTGCCCCGATCGATCCTCTTTCCCGCACTGCGACCTTCCGGGTTAAGGATTGGAAGGACTCCCGGGACGTTCCCTACCGCATTGCCTTCGAGCAAAGAAGGAAGGATGGTTCGGCCAAGGAACGGTATTTCGAGGGAGTGATCCGCAAGGATCCGGTCGACAAGAAGGAAGTTGTGGTGGCCGGGTTTACCGGCAACAAGGCTACGGTTTTTCCCAACTCCAAGCTGGTCGAGAACGTGGGGATCGTGAACCCGGACGTCCTCTTTTTCTCGGGCGACCAGATCTACGAGGACGTGGGTGGGTATGGGATTCACCGCAGTCCCGTTGACTTGGCGGTGCTCAATTACCTGCGCAAGATCTATCTCTGGGGTTGGGCCTTCCGCGATCTTATGCGCGATCGTCCGACCCTGGCCCTGCCCGACGACCACGACGTCTACCAAGGGAACATCTGGGGCGCCGCGGGCCGGGACTGCGGGGGAATCAAGGGCCATGCCAAAGGAGGTTTCGCCATGCACGAGGATTTCGTCAATGCGGTTCAGCGAACCCAGACCGCTCACCACCCCGCTCCCTTCGATCCGACCCCCGTGGAACGCGGGATCGGGGTCTACTATGGGGACATGATCTACGGAAGGATCGGTTTTGCCATCCTGGAAGACCGAAAGTTCAAGTCGGGCCCGGAAGGGAAGGTGAATGATTGGAAAGGGCGACCGGATCACGTCAAGGACCCGAATTTTGATCCCGCCTCGGTGGACAAGGAGGGCTTGGTCCTCCTCGGGGACAGACAACTGAAATTCCTCCGCCATTTTGCCGGGGACTGGAAGGGAACGGACCTCAAGGTCGCCTTGTCCCAGACTATTTTCTGTAACCTGGCCAATTATCACGGGGGCGGCCAACAATACATAGTGGCCGATCTCGACAGCAATGGTTGGCCTCAGGCGGGTCGCAACCGAGCCCTGGCCGAATTAAGGAAGGGCTTCGTCTTCCACTACGCAGGCGACCAGCACTTGGCCTCCATCGTGCGCCACGGGATCGACGACTGGGGGGATGCTGGTTTCTCTTTTTGCGTCCCCAGCATTGCCGCGGGTTATCCTCGATCCTGGCGGCCGGACAAGGAGGGGCGCCCCGTCCGAAACCGCCCCGCGCCGGGCTTGCCCAACACGGGAGACTATAAGGATGGACTGGATAACAAACTGAGCGTCTTCGCCATCGGCAACCCAGCCAAGGAAAACCGCAAGGGAAGGCTCAATACCTTGCACGACAAGGCTTCGGGCTTCGGGATCGCCCGCTTCAATGCCAAGACCGGTTCGATCAAAATGGAATGCTGGCGTCTTCTCTTCGATGCCGCCAACCCACGGCCCGAGGACCAGTTTCCGGGTTGGCCCAAGACCATACGCTATACTGATAACTATGGCCGAAAGCCGGTCGGGCATTTGCCGCTCATCAAGGTCACGGGGATGAAGAACCCGGTCATCCAGGTAAAGGACTCGAAGGGGGAACTGGTCTATGCCCTGCGGATCCGCGGCGGTTCCTTCCTTCCGCCGGTCTTTGAGAAGGAAGAAGCTTATGAGGTGAAGGTGGGCGACCCGGACCTCGATTCCTGGAAGACCCTCCGCTCCTTGAAGCAGGGCGTTGCTCAGCCCGAAAAAATTCTCCGGTTCTGAGCTTGAGCGAGCCTTGGAGATGACCGCCCGCCAAGTAGTTGATTGACTTGCCGGGCATTTGAACAAGGATTTCACCCTGATGAAGGATCGTATGCTCGGGTCTTCCCTCCTCCTGCTCGTTTGCTTGGCTTGGGGTGTTCTTGGCTTAGCCGGGAAACCCAACGTCGTCCTGATCGTTTCCGACGACCAGGGTTATAGGGATCTCGGGTGCTTTGGCTCAGCTGAGATCAAGACCCCGCATCTCGACCGCTTGGCCGAGGGTGGCGTCAAACTGACCAATTTCTACGTCGCCTGGCCGGCCTGCACGCCCTCCCGCGGGGCTCTTCTGACGGGTCGCTATCCGCAGCGCAACGGAATCTACGACATGATCAGAAACGAGGCTCCGGACTATGGCTACAAGTACAAACCCGGGGAGTACGAGGGCACCTTCGAGAGGGTTGGCGGGATGGACGAGCGTGAAGTACTCCTGCCCGAGGTATTGGGGAAGGCTGGCTACCTCTCGGCAATCTACGGCAAGTGGGACCTCGGCGTCCACCGGCGCTTCCTTCCGACCTCGCGTGGATTCGATGATTTCTACGGTTTTTCCAACACCGGCATCGACTACTATACCCACGAGCGATACGGGGTGCCCTCGATGTTCCGCAACCTCAAGCCCACTACCGAGGACAAGGGGACCTATTGCACTTCCCTGTTCGAGCGAGAGGCCCTGCGCTTTCTCGATGGAGCGAAGGATCGGCGGTTCTTTCTCTACCTTCCCTTCAACGCTCCCCACGGGGCCTCCAACCTTGACCCCGTGATTCGAGGGGGGGCTCAGGCTCCGGAAAAATTCAAGGCTCTCTATCCCGGCCTGCAGGCCCGGGTCGGGACCGAGGAGCGAGTGGTCAGAAGGTATGGGCCGAAGACCTTCACGGTTCCGAACAAAGCCGCCCGCAGGCTTGAGTTCGTGGCTTCGGTCACGGCCATGGACGAGTCCATCGGAAAAGTGCTCCGCTTCCTCGACGACCGTGAGCTGACCGAGGATACCATCGTTATCTTCTTCAGTGACAATGGGGGAGGCGGAGCGGCCGACAACACACCCTTGCGCGGGGCCAAGGGACAAATGTTCGAAGGGGGAATCCGCGTTCCCTGCATCGTTCGATGGCCTGCGAGCCTTCCCGCAGGGGAGACTTGCGACGAGTTTCTTACCTCGCTTGAAGTCTTCCCCACCCTCTGCGAGGCCGCCGGAGCAAAGAAACCAAAGGGGATTGAACTGGACGGGTTCGATATGATTCCCGTCCTGCAGGGAAAGAAAAAATCCAAGAGAACGGAGATGTTTTGGCAAAGGCGTCTGGACAAGGCGGCCCGGGTGGGGCACTGGAAGTGGGTGGAGAGTGGCCGGGGGAACGGATTGTTTGATCTTCGAAAGGACTTGTCCGAGAAAAGGGACTTGTCCGCCGCGCGCCCCGAGATCCTCAAGAAACTGAAGGACCGGTTCGAAAACTGGAAAAGGGAAATGGCCGCGGCTGAGCCGCGTGGACCGTTCCGTGATTTTTAAGCCATGAAAAAGAAACTCCTATCCACCACCTTGTTCGGCCTGCTCCTCGTTCCCGGGCTCCTCTTTTCCGACCCGGGCGCATCTCCGCAATGGCAGGGCTGGCAACCCTATTCCCCCCGCCCTGAGATCAGCCCGGAATTTTCCGTGAGGAAGAAAGGTGGGCCGGAGGGGAAAGGCGGGTTAGTCATCCGTCATGGCGCGAAGGAGGGATTGTTCGGAGCTTGGAGCAAGACCTTTGAGGTAGAGGGAGACTTTCATTACAGGGTGACGGCCTTGGCCAAGGATCGAAAGGTTAAGAATGCAAGGGCCAATCGTTATGTGGAGGTGTTCTTTCATGACCTGAACGGCAAGTACGTCGTTGATGACCGCTTGGGTGTGCACACCCGTCCTATGTATCCCTGGGACCAACCCGCGGGCGCCAAAGGATGGACCGAGTTCACCGAGATTTTCCAAGCTCCCGCCAAAGCCACCCATGCCACCGTTCGGCTTTTTCTCAGGTGGGAACCGGGAGGCGAGGTGGAATGGGCCGGTGCCTCCTTCGAAAAATCCCCTCCTCGCCAGCCCCGAAAGGCCAGGCTGGCTGCGGTGAATTTTCGGCCTCGGGGAGGAAAGACGACTCTTGAAAACTGTCGTATGCTTACTCCCTTCGTCGAAAAGGCGGCCGCCAAAAAAGCCGACCTTGTGGTTTTCGGGGAGTGCATCACTACCGTCGGTAACAGTCTCGATCACGTCACTGGAGCGGAACCGATTCCCGGTCCCTGTACTGAGTTTCTCGGTACCCTTTCCGACAAGCATGACCTCTATCTGGTGACCACGCTTTTCGAGAGGGTGGGGCACAAGGTTTACAACACGGCCGTCATGCTTGGCCCGGACGGAGGACTGGTCGGGACGTACCGTAAGCTTTGCCTGGCTCGCGGGGAGTACCGGCGTGGGGTTTCACCGGGCTCGGGTTTCCCCGTTTTCGACACTCGTTTCGGAAAAGTCGGGATGATGATCTGCTTCGACGTTCATATGCCCGAGGTGGCCCGGGGAATCGCCGCCAATGGGGCCGAGGTCATTGCAATGCCCATCATGGGTGGACATCCCGCCCTGGCAAAGGCCCGGGCAATCGAGAACCAGATCCACCTCGTCACCTCGACCTACAGCCTGAACGACGACTGGATGCAGACCGGCATATGGGACCGGGCGGGCGAACTTCATGCCCGGGCGACCACCAAGGACGAGGTTGTGATCCACGAGGTCGATTTATCCAAGCAGAACTTCTGGCGGGCCAACGTGGGGGATTTCCGGGGTCGCCTGAGGCATGAGCGTCCCCCCTTCGAACTGCCCGAGTAAGGGGCCTAATCTTTATTGAGGCACCACTTTACGGCGTTGAGCAGAAGATTGTTGAAGGCTGGTTTATCGAAATCCTCCAGGTGACCGAGCGAGGTGTAGAAAACTTTGCCGCCGGATGGAGAGCGGTGCGTCCAGGCAACCGGTTCGGAAGGGAAACCCTCGATCGTTCCTCGTAGCAGGGGAACGGACTTGTCGGGCAAGGGAGAATTTCGGTAGAGAGAGGCAGGGGTCTCGAAGGGAAATTTGAGGTTCTTGAGAATGGGATGATCGGAACCGGAGGGAAAACGATTCACGCGGCAGGGTTTGCCTCGACCGTGATGACCGTCGTAATTCCCGCCCATGACCGTCTTGTCCCAGTCGTCCCAGGTCTCGTGCCCCTCGGGCGGCGACCCCTTGCGCAGGGCAAAGGCATGGGATGCGGTGCGGATGCCCACAACGGGTTTGCCGTCCGCGACGTGCTTGCGGATCAAGTTCATGGTCTTCCCCGAAAAAGCCCGCCGCCGAGCACTGACGAAGAGCAAGTCCGCGGATGCGATGGCCCCTGCATTCTTGAGAACGTTTCGGTTGGAACCTTCATCCTCGGCGTTGCAGTAGCGCAGGGTATAGTCGCCGAGTGTCTTCTCGGCGAAGACGGGAAGGCTCTCCTTGGTCTTGTATTCCCTTTCCGCGATGAGGAAGACGATGGTTTTGCCTCCGTCCTTGGCTCCGGCGACGCTAAGAAGGAAAAGAAAGAGGAAACCGAAGGACTTTTTCATGGGCTTAGGATGAAGCCATCCGAAACGTCGGTCGAGGCATAAAAGGGTGAACGGAGAAGGTTTTGCCGATTGACCCCACCGGATAATGCTTTGATATATCAAACATACCCCAAATATGAAAATCAAACGCTTGGGCACTTTGGGCTTCAAGAATACCCTTGCATCGATCATTCTCCTCGGAACTTGAATTTTTCCCTCTCCAAAAAAGTGGCCCTGGTCACCGGCAGCAGCCGTGGCCTGGGTCGTGGCGTGGCCTTTTCCCTTGGCCGGGCGGGGGCCAAGGTGGTCCTCAATTACCTCAATGACCGCGAGTCGGCCGAAAAAACCCTCACCGCCCTCAAGGAAGAGGGAGTGAAGGCCATGCTGGTGCGGGCCGATGCCTCCGACCCGGAGCAGGTTTCGGCCCTGGTGGAGGCAGTCCGGGAAAAGTTCGGGTCCCTGGATATCCTCGTCCCCAACGCCACCCCCGATCAACCCCAAAAGCCGATCGAGGAATACGATGCCGACTTCTATCGGCAAATGTATGAATTCTTCGTTCTCAGTCCCTATCACTTGGCCCGGGCCGTTCTGCCCGGCATGAAGGAGCGCGGGTGGGGGCGGATCATCAACGTTACCAGCGAAGTCTTTCATTGCGGGGTTCCCGAGTTCAGCGCCTACGTCGCGGCCAAGGGCGGGCAAATCGGATGGAGCCGGAGCATGGCCAACGAGCTGGCCCCTTTCGGCATCACGGTCAACACGGTTGCCCCGGGATGGATCCCGACCGAGCGCCATGAGAACGACCCGCAGGAAGCCAAGGACGCATACCTGGAGACCATCCCCGTCGGGCGCTGGGGAACGCCCGAGGACGTCGGGCACGCGGTGGCCTACTTCTCCTCGGACGAAGCCTCCTTCATAACCGGCCAAACTTTGTGCGTGAACGGTGGGCGTACCCCGTGGTAGTATTCGGCTTTACTTTTAACACCAGACACCCCTCCAACCCAATACCATGATCAAACCACAGCTTCCCAAAACTCCTTCTCCGCTGGCGCTTTTGCTTTGTCTGCCCCTCGCCGCCCTAATCCTTGGCTGCGGCGGCGGCAAGAACGACCCCTCAGCCGTCATCGAGGGGAACGGGTTCACGATCCTCGGCACCCTGACCGATCAGTTCGACCGGGCCAAGGCCAAGGCGAACGTTGAGGATACCCTTTCGCGACATCCGGACATCGATTGCATGGTGGGACTCTTCGAGTACAACCCCCCGCTTATCCTTGAGGCTTTGGAGCAGGCGGACAAGCTAGGGACCGTAAAGGTAGTGGCCTTCGACGAGAACGACCGCACGCTCAAGGGTATCCAGGACGAACACGTCGTAGGGACCATTGCCCAGGATCCCTACATGTACGGTTATAAGTCCATGGAATATCTGGCCAACTTGCACGAGGGTGACGCTCCTGCGAGGCTTGCCTACGTGACCAATGGTGTGGCTCCCTTCTGGACCATTGCCGAGAAAGGCGCCCTCCAAGCGGAGTCAGACCTTAACGTCAGCGTCGACGTGGTCATGCCCTCGGGTGGTATAACCGACCAGAAGGACAAGATTGAGGATCTTCTTACCAAGAAGGTGGACGGAATCGCCGTCAGCCCGATTGATGCCGATAACCAAACCGAACTCCTCAATAAGGCCGCCGAGCGAACCAACCTCGTGACTCACGATTCGGATGCTCCCGCCTCAAACCGTATTTGCTACGTCGGAATGGATAACTACGAAGCTGGGCTGATGTGCGCCGAGTTGGTGAAGAAGGCCCTTCCCGAAGGTGGCAAGGTGATGATCTTCGTTGGCCGCATGGAGCAGGACAACGCCAAGCACCGGCGCCAAGGCCTTATTGACGGCCTAATCGGAAAAAAGCGCGAAAAAGGGGGTGTTGACCTGCCGGAGGAAAAGTTTATCCACGTCCCCGCCCAGACCATCGAGAAGGGTAATGTGGACGAGTTCTGGAGTACCCTCAAGCAACGTCTCGGAAAGGAATGACGGGAGTTTCCGCCCACCTGCTTACTTCATGAGCGAGGATTCTTCTCCTCAGAACGTCCCTCTGCTGGAGGTCCGGGGCATAGGCAAGTCCTTTCCCGGGGTGCGGGCTCTGAACGGGGTCGACTTGTCTCTGCATAAGGGGCAGGTTCTTTCCCTAATCGGTGAAAACGGCGCCGGCAAGAGCACCCTCATGAAAATTCTCGCAGGGGTTCAGCCCCCGGACGAAGGCAATATCCTGCTCGATGGGGCCAAGGTCGAAATCGAATCTACCCGGGCAGCCTTGGACCTCGGCATTTCGCTGATTCACCAGGAATTGAACCTAGCCACCAACCTGAGCGTGGGCGCCAACGTCTTCCTGGGTCGCGAACCCCTTCGCGGAGGATTCATAGACGAGAGCACCATAAGAACTGAATCGGCCAAGTTTCTCGAGATGGTCGGACTCGACGTCGCTCCGGACGTCCTCGTGGGTGACTTGACGATCGGTCGGCAGCAAATGGTAGAGATAGCCAAGGCCTTATCGGTCAATTCCAGGGTCCTTATCATGGATGAGCCAACCTCCAGCCTTTCGCAGGCCGAGACGGAGAACCTCTTTACCGTCATCAAGGACTTGCGCGGGCGGGGAGTCAGCATCATCTACATCTCCCACCGCCTGGGCGAGGTGAAGGAACTGTCCGATCACGTCACCGTTTTGCGGGACGGCGAGAATGCCGGTGAACTCCAGAGGGAGGAAGTGGATCACGAGGCTATGGTCCGCCTCATGGTGGGGCGCGACCTTTCCGACTATTACGAGCGAAAGGATCGGTCCAAAGGCTCTCTTGCCCTTGAGGTCCAAAACCTCAGGACGCCCGCTCACCCCGATCATGAGCTTAGCTTCTCCGTCGCATCCGGCGAAATCGTTGGGGTGGCCGGTCTCGTTGGAGCCGGAAGGACGGAGATGCTGGAGACCCTTTTCGGGGTTACTCCTGCCCTCGGCGGAACCGTTCGCATATCCGACCGCGAGATTTTTGTAGATTCCCCCCATTCGGCGATCTCCGCTGGGATCGCGCTGGCGCCGGAGGACCGCAAGAAGCAGGGGTTGGTCATCGATATGACGGTCCGGGAAAACCTCAGCCTTTCGGCCCTCCGCCGGGATCAGAGAAGAGCGGGCTTCCTCGACTTCTCCAAAGAGGATGAAATTTCAAGGGAAATGATTGAAGCCATGAGGGTCAAGACACCCAATGAGGATCAGGTCATTCGTTACCTGTCGGGTGGCAACCAGCAGAAAGTCGTGCTCGGCAAATGGTTGGCCATGAAGCCCAAGATTCTTCTTCTCGACGAACCGACCCGGGGGATCGACGTCGGCGCAAAGAGCGAGATTTACTCCCTTATGGAAAAATTGGCTGAGAAGGGTGTGGCAATCCTCTTCGTTTCCAGTGAGATGGAAGAGGTTCTTGGTATGGCTGATCGCGCATTGGTCATGCATGAGGGTCGGATAACCGGCGAGCTCGCTCGTAACGAATTAGCGGAGGAAGCCATCATGCGCTTGGCTACCGGTAGCCAAGTGGGCGATCAGGCCGCCTGAACCAAGCCTTTTAAGATATGAAAAAAATACTCGGCATCCTCTTGCTTCTGGTTTTTGTCTTCATCGCCACATCCATCATTAGCGACGTTTTCCTAGACCCCTATAACTTGGAGAACTTGCTTCGGAGGACGGCCCTGTTCGGCATCATTAGCATTGGCGTTGCCTTCGTTATCATAACCGGGGGCATTGATCTCTCGATCGGTTCGGTGGTTTGCCTTGTGGGGTGCGCTTTGCCGTGGATGCTTACCGAGCAAGGGGTTTCAGTTCCGGTCGCCCTCGCCGCCATACTCGGCTTCTCCCTTGCCGTGGGCCTTGTCCATGGAATCCTCATTACCAAGGTAAAGCTCCAACCGTTCGTGGTAACCCTCTGTGGCCTGTTGCTCTACAGAGGTATTACGAGGGGTTTTACGGGCGACCAATCCCAGGGGTTCGGTACCGACTACAAGGGCTTGCGCGAGCTGGCGACGGGTGAAATAAACGTCTTTGGTTTTGATCTTCCCATGCCTTGTATTTTCCTCCTGGTGGTTGCCGCTCTGGCTGGGATTTTTCTGAACAAGACGATCTACGGTCGCTACTTGCTGGCCTTGGGGAACAACGAGGAGGCGGCACGATTCAGCGGCATAAACGTCGACCGGATGGTAATCCTGGCCTACGTCATCTGCGCCCTTTGCTCCGGTTTGGGAGGGTTGCTTTTCGTTCTCGACGTAAACTCCGCTCAACCCGTTGATTTCGGAAATTTCTACGAACTTTACGCAATAGCCGCGGCCGTGTTGGGTGGTTGTAGCCTAAGGGGCGGAGCAGGTACCATCATTGGGGTGGTTATTGGGGCGGCGCTCATGCAGGTCCTGCGCAATATGATCGTCCTCGTGGACTGGATTCCAACCCATATCGAGTATGCCATCATCGGGGCCGTCATACTAGCGGGCGTGGTTGCCGACGAGTTGCTCAAGAAAGCCGTTGCCCGCCGGCAGGCTTCGAAGTCCTAGTCCGAAAAGCCTTGGCGTTCCCGCGCCCTTGCGCCAGCTTGGCAGGTTTTCACTTTCACGCGCATCCACATGAGTTCATCCAACGCCGCCCGTTCCCTCAGTCCCATTAACGAGTTCCTTGTCTCGAACGATCTTCGAATAAGCGACAACCCATGCGTCAGTCCCGACTTCTGCCTCGACTGGGAATCCTTCGTACGCTCGGTCGGGGAGGGCGGGGTGATCAAGGAGTATCCCAAGAGCGCCTTCGCCACCGAGCATGGCGACTGGACTTTGGTTGAAAACGAGGCTGGCGACCATGCCTGGTGCCTGAGTTCGGAATCCCCCGCCTCGGATGTCCTGGCCGATGGCGTGGAGGTAGCCGGAGCAACCTATTTCCCGGCCAGTTTCGAGAACTTGATCGGAGTCAAGAACCTTCTCCAGGAATGGGACGCAAGGAACACGGCCTTTCCCACTGCGGGTGGGGACTTGGGAAAATCGACCCTTGGTATCGGGGCCCGCTTCACGACCCTGCACTGGGATGGGGTGGATTGGGCCATGAGTCGCCTCGGCAAGGGCCTCACGGCCAACCAGAACAGCATTCCGAGGGAGTTGGTCTACGACGTCGACGAGATGCTCGCCGACAACTTGGACTCCGTGCCTTTTCCCTTCATAGGTTGCGACGTTCCCGAGGGCCACCAGGGCCAGAGCGTGGAGGGCATGACCCATGGCTGCATCCTGGCCAAGTTCAAGAATGGTTTTCACAAACTGGGAATCCCCTGGAGCTTCAACGCCGATCACCAGCCCATCGGAGGGAAGTTCGACCAAAGGGAGGACCAACTTGTGGCGGGCTGCATGTTCGCCAGTTACGTCACCTTCGATCTTTCCCCCGAGTTGGCTCTTACGGAAGTTCCCGACTCGGCCGATGAGAAAGCTTCCTTCGTGCGCAAGGAGATACCGGCGGATCTGGTCGAAGCTACGCGCAAGCGCGTTGAGCAGGCGGGATTGTCGCCTACCGTAGACGAGTTCAACGGTTTGCTCGCCTACGTCTGGCCGGCGATGAGAAAGATGAAGGTCCGCGACGAAAAATACCGGGCCATTCGGGAGAAGAACTTTACGACCGAACCGGGGCGCGACTACCTGCGCGAGTTGTCCATCGACGAACTGCCGGGGTTGACCACCCCCGAGACCACCGCGGTGATGCTTGCTCTCTCCTTCGAGATGGGAATGAAGGTTCATTTCGTGGCCCCTGCCTTTGGCTTCCAGAAAAACATACCCTATCCCGACAACGATCAGCTGCGCCTGATGGTTGAACCCATCTGGTCGGTATGCGAATCTTTCGGAGTTTCCATCGGCTTCCATTCCGGTTCCGGAAAGTCGGCCGAGAACTATCAAGTCGCGGGAGACGTCACGGGCGGCAATCTTGAGATCAAGACGAGCGGTCGTTACACCTACGAAATGGGAGTGGCCTTGCACCGTTCCGAAAACCCCGACGACCAGGCCCTCTGGAAGGACTGGTATGCCTTTACGGTTGAATTGGCGTCAAACGGTTGCTTTGCCGAGGACGAGACGGAAAGAAACATGGCCCGCGAGTTCGTGCGACTGACCATTGGCGATCAGGCGGACGAGGCATTCCAGAGTGAATCCGCCTGTCGCGCAATCCTGGGAGGACTGGAGCCTGACCCCGATCACTTTTTCTGGTTCGAGTACAATTTTCTCTACGTCCTTGCTGCCGAAGGGAGTTCGGGTAAGGAATCATTGGGCGATCATTCGGCGGCCGGTTACCGCCAGCGAAGCCGGTTCTACCAAATTAGCGACGAGGGAAGGCTTCTCTACGCCCAAGGGGTCGCCGGCTATATTCTTTTCCTTGCTCTCAATACGGGCATTGCCCCCGAAGATACCTGTCGCTCGGCTCTTGAGGAATTGAGCGCAATTGGGAGTTTCGAGGAGTTCCTGAACGGCATATCCGGGGATTGAGCCGATGGATCATCCCCTTGTGGGAAAGGGAATCCGGATGCTTGGTCCCTAGCTCTCTGAGTGACCGAGGTTTCGTTCCGGCGCTACGCAATCCCTGATCGCCTGCTTGAGCGCCTTGATCTCGGGGAAACCCCCATCCCGATTTCTGCACCAGACGAGTTCTCCGTTTGCCTCGACGCGAAAGACCCCGCTTTCGTCCCTGGACGGTCGAAGGGTAAGGTCATCGACTTCCTCGCGAAAGGTGGTGAGGATTTCCTGGGCCATCCAGGCCGAACGAAGAAGCCAGCCGCAACCCGGACAATAGGTTATGGTTACTTGGTTGCGCCCTTCGTTTTCTGAAGAGTGTTTGCTCATGGACGTTCTTTCGGTAAAGGTTTGATCTTGGTTTGCGGGATCCTTGGTTAAGAAGCAAACTTTATCAATCCGCGATCGGCTTAATTGACAAGCCATCGATATTTTGAATGCTAGGTAGAATGCCCATCAAAACACGAATTAAAAGGCAGTTGTTGCTCGGCTGGCTTTTGACTCCGATTTCCTTGCTCGTCGCCGACGACGAAAAGAAGACCTTTTTCGAGAGCAAGATCAGGCCGGTTTTGGCCGAAAAATGCTACGATTGCCACAGTGGCCAGTCGAAGAAGGTCAAAGGCGGCCTCAGGCTTGATCACATCAGCCTGATCAAGAAGGGTGGGGACACCGGTTCGGCCATCGAGTCCATTGACGGACTGGAGCCTTTGCTTTTGGAGGCTTTGAGCCATGAAAACCCGGATATGCAAATGCCTCCCAAGGAAAAGCTTTCCTCCTCCGTCCTGGCCGATTTCAAGCGCTGGATCGAGGGAGGCGCCTATTGGCCCGAGGAAGCGGTCCCTGAGGTTGGCGCCTCCGTTGCCCGCTCTTCCTTTGACCTGGAAAAGAGAAGAAAGGAGCATTGGTGCTGGCAGCCTATCCTGCAGGCGAAGCCACCCTCTCCGTCGAGCAAGGCGATCATCCGCAAGCCCTTGGACGCATTCATCCAGGCCGCCTTGGGTGAACGTGGAATCGCGCCTGCCAAACCGGCCGACCGGAGGACTTGGATCAGGCGCGTATACTTCGACTTGATCGGCTTGCCCCCGAGCACGGACCAGATTGCGGCTTTTCTCGAGGATTCCGCCCCCGATGCCTTCGAAAAGGTGGTGGACGAGCTTCTCAAGAGTCCTCATTTCGGGGAAAAGTGGGCCCGTCACTGGATGGATCTGGTTCGATATGCCGAGACTTGTGGCCACGAGTTCGATTATCCGCTCGAGCATCCCCATGAGTACCGCGACTACCTGATCCGGGCCTTTAATGCGGACTTGCCCTATGACCAGCTCCTTATCGAGCACGTCGCCGGGGATTTGTTGGAGAAACCCCGTCGGCATCCAAAGGATCAGTTCAACGAGTCCATCATCGGAACCGGTTATTGGTATTTTCACGAGGCGGTGCACGCCCCGACCGACCCCAAGCAGGACAACGCCGATCGTATCGAGAACCAGCTGGACGTCTTCGGCAAGACCTTTCTCGGCCTGACCATAGGCTGCGCCCGATGCCACGACCATAAGTTCGATGCCATTTCCGATGAGGATTACTATTCCCTGGCGGCTTATCTCCAGGGAAGCACCCGTCAGGAGTATCCCCTTGACCTTGGGCGCAAGCGCGAGGAGGCCCGCGCGAAGATTTCCACGCTTGCCGGAAAGCTTCTGGATGAAATCAAGTCGGATGCGGCGCTTGGCCTGGATGCCTTCAAACCGAGCGCTTATATCGGGGCAGCCGATGAACTGTTTGAGGCATTGGGAAATAAGGCAGCCTTGCCCGGAGCTAAGGAAGTCGAGGCTCTTGCCGGGGAAAAGGGACTTGATCCCAAGATACTTTTGGAATGGTGCCGCAACCTCTCAGGCAAGGCCAAGCTCGGTCAATGGAACCAAAAGTTTCCCAAGGAGGCCAAGGGTTGGAAGGATCGAATCCTTCAGGAGGAAAACTTCATCAAGAGCACCCGTGAGCTGGCCGATTTTTCAACGCCTCTCCTCCCCGATGGCTGGAAGGCCACCGGTTATTCCTTTCCCTCCCGGAAGGAGGGTTTCCTTTCCCCCAACGTCACTTCCTTCATCCCCTCACCCGACCGCTTCGGTTCCATCGTTTTGCCCGGTCGTTTTTCGGGCAACCTGCGCTCCCCCCTCTATACCTTGGAAGAGGACCGGATCTACCTGAGGATAAGGGGGGAAAAGGTTTTCGTTCGGCTGGTTATCGACAACTTTCACATGGCCAAGTACAACTCCCTTCTTTTTCGGGGTACCCTTCATAAGAATTACTCAAGCAAAGGACAGTTAAGCTGGCTGTCGGTTTCCGGGCTGAACAAGTACAAGGGACACAAGGGTTACCTTGAAATCCTCGGCAAGGGCAACGCCTTCATCGAGATCGAGCAGGTCAGGGCGGGAAGCATCGGTGCGCCCGGCGCCCATGAGTTCCATCCCTTGCGGGCCGTTCTGTCCAAAGGGACTGGGCCAGAGGATTCGCTTGCCGAAAACCTGGACGAGGTTTTTGCCGATTTTGTCGGCGGTTTCAAAAAAGGGAAGTATTCGCAGGAGCAGGCCGATCTGGTCAATTGGCTGGAGCAAAGGAAGCTGATCCACTGGGGGGAAGGCAATGCCCGCGTTTCGGAATTCCGTAAAAAGGCCCAGGAAATTGAAAAATCCCTCCCGGGTGAGAGGTATGCCACGACCATGGGCAAAGGGGTCGACTACAAAGGCTACGTCTACGTCCGGGGAAGCCACCGAAACAAGGGAAAGCCCGTAGCTTCCCGCAACCTTACTGCGCTCGGTTCGGAAGGCGGGGACAGGCTCGCTCTTGCCAAGGATTTGGTGGAGAAGGACAACCCTCTGGTATCCAGGGTGATGGTCAACCGGATTTGGCATTATATGTTCGGCCGGGGAATCGTTCCGACCACGGATGACTTCGGGCCCATGGGGCAACCGCCCAGCAATCCCCTGCTTCTCGACTGGCTTTCCCGGGACTTCGTAAGGAACAACTGGTCGGTCAAGGGCATGGTCAGGGAAATTGCCCTTTCCCATACCTATCGCCAGTCGAGCAAACCACACCCCTCCAATTCCGTTGCGAAAATCAAGGAACTGGATCCGAACAACGTGGGCTTGTACAGAATGCCGGTAAGAAGGATTACGTCGGAAGCCATCCGGGATTCCCTGCTCGTGCATTCAGGGCGCCTGGACCGTAAGATGTTCGGGTCCTCGGTCGCGGTCCACCGCACGGCCTTCATGACCGGTCGGGGAGGGCGCGGAAGCGGTCCCGCCGACGGCGCCGGGAGGAGGAGCGTCTACGGTTCGGTCTACCGAAATTTCCTTTCCCCCTTCATGCTGGCTTTCGATCAACCCGCGCCCTTCGGGACCAAGGGTCGCAGAACCGTATCGAACGTCCCCGCCCAGTCTCTGGCCTTGCTGAACGACCCCTTCGTGGTCGACCAGTGCAAGTTGTGGGGAAAGAAAGTCCATCTGCTCAAGGTTCCCGTCGAGGAAAAGATAAGCCGTATGTACGAACAGGCTTTCGGTTCTCTCCCCGAACCGGATAAGGTTGCTCTTTTCCGTACCTTCATGGACCGCCAGACTACCCTCCATGGCAACATGGACGAGCGGGTCTGGGGAGACCTCGCCCATGTTTTCGTCAACACCAAGAACTTTATTTATCTGAAGTAACACGACCCATGCACTGCCGAAATTTTCTCAGTAACGCCCACCTGACCCGAAGGTCCATGCTCCAGACTTGCGCTATGGGATTTGGCGGGGTCGCCCTGCAGGCCATCGCGGGTGAGAAACCATCGAGTCCCGTCGATCCGCTCGCACCCAAGCCCTGCCATTTCGCTCCCCGTGCGAAAAACGTTATTTTCCTCTACATGGATGGCGGCCCTTCTCAGGTGGATACCTTCGACTACAAACCGGCCTTGGAGAAATACAACGGGCAGGATCCCCGCAAGGTAATCGGGAAACTCGCCCCGACTCAGTTCGACTCGATTGGCAAAGTGCTCAAGAGTCCCTGGGCGTTCAAGCAACGAGGACAGAGCGGAGCCTGGGTGTCCGATCTATTTCCCTACCTGGCGGAGGAGGACGTGATTGACGAGATATCAATGGTCAAGTCCATGACCTCAAACTTTTCCGAGCATACCTCGGCGAATTATTTCCTTCATACCGGTAACGGGTTTCAGGGTCGCCCGAGCATGGGGGCCTGGTTTGGCTACGGACTCGGCACGGAGAACCGCAACCTTCCCGGTTTCGTGGTGCTCAACGGTGGACTGATCCCCCCCGGCGGACTGGATTGCTTTGGTTCGGGTTTCCTTCCGGCAACTTATCAGGGATCGGTTTTCCTGCCCCGCCCGGAACCCGTCGCTAACATCAACAGGCGTGAACCTTCCGAGGACCTGCAGAAGTCCAAACTGGATCTTCTGCGCAACCTCGACAAGAACGCCCTTGCCGACCTTCATGGCGACCCGCAGGTGGAGGCGGCTATCCGCAACTACGAGACTGCTTATCTCATGCAAAGCGCCGTTCCCGAACTGATGGATCTCAAGGGCGAGTCGGAAGCCACCAAGAAGGCCTACGGGATGGATGCATCCTTCAAGAATACGAGGACCTTCGGCCTCCAGTGCCTAACCGCCAGGCGTTTGGTCGAGCGGGGCGTGCGCTTTATCGAGTTGACCTGCCCTGGTGGCAACGGGGACAGGTGGGATCAGCACAACAAGCTGCAGGACGGCCATACCAAGAATTGCAAATCCGTGGACCAGCCCATCGCCGCCCTGATCCGGGACCTGCGCGAGCGGGATCTCCTGAAGACGACCCTCGTCGTCTGGGGGGGGGAATTTGGAAGGACGCCCTTCGCCCAAGGCTCCAACGGACGGGACCATAACCCCTTCGGTTTCACGATGTGGTTCGCGGGGGGAGGAATCAAGAAGGGCGTCAGCGTCGGAAGCACCGATGAGTTCGGCTACAAGGCGGTCGAGAACCGTTACGAGATTCACGACCTGCATGCCACCATGCTCCATCTGCTGGGAATAGATCATACCAAGAGCACCTTCCGATTCAGCGGGCGCGACATGCGGTTGACGGACGTGCACGGTCACTTGATTAAGGAGATACTCTAGGCTCGCTCTTTCCCGAGCTTTTGTAGGCTTGCGAAAAAAACCTTTATTTTTTCGCTCTTTCTGTGACATAATATATTGATAAGCAATTCCTTTCAAAGACTAGATGGACGACACCGCTGATATAGAGGAACTCGAACCCGAGGTGATTCAAGTTGGGGAACCCTTGGAGACGCCCGTGGGCAAGTACATGAGGGAGTACCGGCTCCTCAATAGTATGTTGCTTTCCCTGCTCATGCTTATCCTCCTCTTCGCCGCCATTTGGAACATCATTATCTGGGTCGCTCCGGATGGCGAGTCGGGTTCCGATTTCACGGATGGCGGAAAGCCCACCTCTTCCCCGAAGAAGCAGGAGCAAAAGGTTCGCCTGATGCAACGGCAGAAAAGCGCCAAGCCCAGCCAAACCTTTACCTTTCGGGCTCAAGCCATATCGGACATCCCCGTTCCCGTCGTTGACATCGAGACGAGAAACCTCGACCCCGCTATTGTGGTCAGCACCATGGGCGACGTCGGCGACGTTAGCGTGAAGGTCGACATGTCGGTCCTCAACAAGGCCTTCGCCTCCAGTTTCATGGGAGTCAAGTCGTCGGCCAACAAGATCATGTTCATTATCGACTACTCAGCCTCCATGCGCGGTCGGGACAAGGTCATGCGCTACGAGCTAAGCAAGGCGATCGACAAGCTCCCCGCCGTCGGATCCGTAGCGGTTATCTTCTTCTCCGGCCCTACCTGGGTGGCGGGGGAGAACGCCAAGGCCCTGCACTCGAAGTGGAAAGGGGACAACAGCAAGACTGGCTGGAAACCGCTGGCCGGATTCAAGCCCACTCGACCCAAGTGGCTTCCCGTCACGCCGTCCAACAAGAAAAAGCTCATCAAGGCGGTCAATGATACTCCTCTTACCTTTGGAACGGTTTGGGACAATTCCTTCGAATGGGCCTTTTACATGAACCCCAAGCCCGACGTCATCTATTTCATGACGGACGGAAATGCCAACGACAAGTTCAAGGGAATGGACATCATCAAGAGCAAGAAGGGGAGGACCAAGATATACACCATTGGGTACGGGGCCCCCCAAGGGGCCAAGAAACCCCTCGAGGAAATTGCCGCGATGTCCGGTGGAAAGAGCAAGTTCGTCGATATGGATAAGATCAAAGCCATGGAAAAGGAAATCGGTCAGAAGAAAATCCAATAAAGAACAGGTACCGGATTTGAAACTGGCATCTTCCTGAATGCTTTCCTTAGTTACAACTTTCTACCTTTCTTAATCCCTTCGCAAGCTAAGGCTGTTTCTCACAACCGATTTCCCTAAACCGGGGATTCTTTGAAGGGCCAAAAAAAAGACCGCCCCCGGAAGGGCGGTCTTTCTAAAATCCTTAAGGGAGGGACTTAGCTGCCGTTGGTTTCGGCTCCGGTCTCGTTATTTTCTTCCCCCTCGCTCGCACCACCACCGCAAGAAGCGAAGAGGGCCAACGAAAGGATGCTTAAGATGGTCAGAAGAGTCTTCATCACGTCTATTACCTTTTGTTTGGATTAATAATTTTGGTTGGATTGCAGTTGATTGGAACAACTTCCCCTAAAATTGACGTTTAACCGATACTGTCAAGGTGAATCCACCTCATTCGATTTTGGAGAAAGACCAAAAAAAACGCATTCTCATTGCAAAGCGCGGTGCCATTTGGATGCTAGGCTTTCATGTATTACGTCGGACTAGATATCGGTACCTCTTCGGTCAAGGCGCTCCTCGTCTCTGAAGATGGGAAAGTCACACGCTCGGCCACGCCCGAGTACCCTTTTCAGACCCCCCGCCCCATGTGGGCGGAGACGGATCCGGAGGTCTGGTGGGAAGCTACCCGGGATGCCGTAAATTCGCTTCTCGAGGGGATTGATCCGGCTGAGATCGCGGCAGTTGGCCTGACCGGCCAGATGCACGGCATGGTTGCCCTTGACGGAAAGGGGGAGGTCTTGCGTCCCTGCATCATGTGGAATGATCAGCGCTCCTTCGGCGAGTGCGAGGAGATTACCCGGACGGTCGGAGAAAGTGAGATCCTAAGGATTACGGGCAACCCCGTCCTGGCCGGATTCACCGCCCCCAAGATCCTCTGGCTGAAGAAGAACGAACCGGAACTTTTCTCGGCCATCGACAAGGTTGTTCTTCCCAAGGATTTCATCCGCTGGCGGCTGACTTCCGAATTCTTCACGGACGTCTCGGATGCATCCGGCACTTCCCTTCTCGACGTCGGGGCCCGCAAATGGTCGCAGGAGATGCTCGATGCCCTGGAATGGCCCCTTAGCTGGCTGCCCGAGGTCACGGAATCCACCGAAGCCACGGCAAAGGTATCGCAGGCCGCCTCCGAATCGACCGGACTTCCCGAAGGTACCCCGGTGATCGCCGGGGGAGGGGATCAGGCCGCCCAGGCGGTCGGTTGCGGAATCGTGCGCGAGGGAATGGTCTCGGCAACCCTCGGTACGAGCGGGGTGGTTTTCGCCCAGAGCGACGAGTACCGGGTCGAGCCCCAGGGCAAGCTGCATGCCTTTTGCCACGCCGTGCCCGGGAAGTGGCACCTGATGGGTGTCATGCTCTCGGCGGCAGGATCCTTTCAGTGGTACAAGAACCAGCTCGGCCGGGAAGAGCAGGCAATCGAGGATAACGGTGGGGAGAACGCCTACGACCTGCTTACCGCAGCCGCCCAGGACGTTCCTCCGGGCTCGGAAGGCTTGGTTTTTCTGCCTTATCTTTCGGGTGAGCGCACCCCTCATCCCGATCCGCACGCCCGCGGTTGCTTCGTCGGATTGAGCGTACGCCACGAAAAGAGGCACCTTACGCGATCCGTACTGGAGGGAGTCTCGTTCGGCCTCAACGATTCCCTCGAGCTCATGAGGGGCCTCGGCGTCTCTCCCGAGGAAATCATTCTTTCGGGCGGGGGTACCCGTTCCGCTCTCTGGAAGCAAATGCTTGCCGACGTCTTCTCCTCCCGCTGTTCCATGGTCAATGCCATCGAGGGAGCGGCCTACGGGGCCGCCGTGCTGGCGGCAGTCGGATGCGGGGCTCATCCCACGGTCGAGTCTGCCTGTGGCGAATGGATTCGGAAAACCGAATCGGTGGAGCCTGGCGAGCAGCGTGGAGCCTATGGCAAATACTACTCGATATACCGTTCGCTCTACCCGGCCCTGAAGGACGCCTTCCAGTCCATCTCGGAATCCTCGGAAGGGTAGGAAGCAGGTTGAGCACCACCTCCAATCCCTACGAATCGCCCGACCTGCTGGGCGAATACATGCTCTTTCACTATGGCTCCGCCGCGGACCTTATGCCTTGGCCCGCGGGCCCGTCGGAAGCGGTCGGCTTCCCCGTGCGGACGGTATCCGAATTGATCGATCCAGCGACCTTGGGAGAAGGAGCCCGTGGGTTGGACCTCGGGTGCGCCGTCGGTCGCTCGACTTTCGAACTGACGAGCCATTGCTCCAGGGTGAAGGGAATTGATTTCTCGGACTCCTTCATCCGGACCGCCAAAGAGCTTCTTGAAAAGGGGAGCCTGAGCTACCGCTTCCGGGAGGAAGGAGACTCCTTCCGCTCCGCTACGGCTACCGTTTCGCCTGCCGAGGGGTCGAGGGTCGAATTCGAGGTAGGGGATGCCTGCGACCTCCCACCCGGCTTGGGTTCCTTCGACGTCGTGCATGCGGCCAACCTGCTTTGCCGCTTGCCCGATCCCCGTCTTTTTCTCGATCGACTGAGGACGCTCGTGAAGCCCGGTGGACAGCTTTTGCTCACCACCCCCTTTACCTGGCTGGAAGAATTCACCCCGCGGGATCATTGGGTCGGCTCGGGGGATTCGGAGGATGCCCTCGGAAGGATTCTCGAGCCTTCCTTCGCGAGCGAGCAGAGAAAGGAAATCCCTTTCGTGATTCGCGAACACCGAAGGAAATTCCAGTATTCCGTTTCCCTGGGATCGCGCTGGAGGCGACTCCAATCTTGATCCTTCCGTCGAAGTTTCCTAGTTCTATGTCCGCATGAAGACCGTGAGCGACTTTTTATCCGACGTCCGGGAGAATGATCAGCCGTCGGGTGAAATGTCGGACTGCCTGCAGGCACTCTGGTGGGAAGCCAAGGGAGACTGGGACCGGGCTCACGACATTGCTCAGGATGCGGGTACCCGAGACGGAGACTGGATTCACGCTTACCTTCACCGCGTGGAGGGAGACTTGGGAAACGCCGGGTACTGGTACAGGCGGGCGGGGAAACCGGCCAAGGGCAGGGAGAGCCTGAAGGACGAATGGGAGGAACTGTCGGCCTATTTTCTGTGCCGACAAGAGGGTGACGGGGGATGACGGATGATACCGGATAAGAGGATCGACCTGCCTTCCGCCGAGAAGGAAGCCAAGGCCTACCTCGCGGAGGAGAGTCGTTGGGACCTGCTGACTCCGATCAGCCTCGTCATCCTTTGCGTCATGAGCGTGCTCTTCATTCATTCTGCCCAAGCCTACGTCGGGGGGGGGCAGTGGAAGATGCAGATCGTCTGGTGCGTGATCGGCTTTTCCCTCTACTTGGCGTTCTCCGTAATCGACTACCACTTCTGGATGAAATTCGCCCATGTCTTCTACCTGCTTGCCATCCTGGCCCTCTGCATGGTCTTTTTCGGGCCCGTTATCTACGGCGCACGCAGGTGGATCGACTTGGGTCCCTTCAAGATTCAGCCCTCGGAGGCGGCCAAATGGGCCACGATGGTCCTCGGAGCAAGCATTCTGGCCCGTTCCAAGGTGGGCAATATGCGCGATTCCCTGCGAGGCATTCTCAAGCTTGCGGGTTGCTTCGCCCTACCAATGTTCTTGATTTTCCTGCAACCCGACTTAGGATCAGCTCTGGTATTTCCACCCATTGCCTTTTCAATCTTGTACGTCGCCCGCATACCCACTCGTTTTTTCGTGACCACCTTCCTCGTGTTCGTGGTCATGGTGGGCGTGCTGGGGTACGACGTCTTTCGCTACTATCAATATAAACTCGAGAATCCGCGTCCCTCCGAAGCCGTCACGGCCTACGAGGAAACGTCTCTCCTACCACTCAAGGACTATCAACGTAAACGCATTCTAACTTTCCTTGCGCCTAAAGTCGAGGACCCCGGCGGGGTCGATGCAAACTGGAACCGAATCCAGGCACTGATCGCCGTTTCCACTGGTGGAATAACGGGCAAGGGCCTTGGCGACGGCATGCAGGCCAAGTTGGGATACCTCCCCCCCGCAGTTGCGCATAATGATTTCATTTTTGCGGTCTTGGCCGAGGAATCCGGCACACTGGGATGTCTGGTCGCGCTTGGCGCTTTCTTCTTAGTCATCTTCGGATGCCTGAAGGTTGCGGCAAAGTCGTCCGACCGTTTCGGCGGCATGCTTGCCGTCGGCGTTTCCGTCTTGTTGATGACGCACGTCTTCATCAACATAGGTATGACCATCGGGATCACCCCGATCACGGGCTTGCCCCTGCCGTTCCTCAGTTACGGCGGTTCTTTCCTAGTTACTTGTTTCGTCATGCTTGGTATGGTTCAGAGCGTTTATCGGCACAGGAGGGAATTTAGGTGAGCGTTCGTCGCCTCCAGTCCCTTTCGCCGACAGCGGGTCGTGGATTCTCCACCACCAAAAAAAATGGCCAGAAACACCAAGCGTCGCCCCAATTACTCGAAGCGTAGAAGAAACCGGACCTCTTCCCCCTCCCCCGATCCCGAGACCAACGGGAACGACCTGACCGCCCCGCCCGCCGAGGCCAAGCCGATACATATCGACAAGAGGGAGCTCAGGGATGCCTGCCTGGAGCGTGTCAAGAACCGTCCCATCCGGGAAAGGATCGTCTCCTTTTTCCGGCGCGAGCCCGACAAGGACTACCGGGAGCTGATCATCAACACGGAGGCTCTCGAGAGGAGGGTCGCGATGATGGAAAACGGCATCCTGCAGGGCTTCGACATCGAGCGCCTGGACGAGGACCGGATGGTCGGGGCGATATTCAAGGGCAAGGTCCAGAACCTGGAGCCCGGGCTGAAGGCCGCCTTCGTGGACATCGGCCAGGAGAAGAACGCCTTTCTTCACTACTGGGATATGCTTCCCGGGGCCAACAACGACCCCTCCATCGAGATCGTCCGCCAGAACAAGCGCAAGTCTTCCGGTCGCAAGGAAGCCAAGTCCGTCCAGGACATTCCTCGGGCCTTCCCCGTCGGTTCCGAGATTGTGGTCCAGATTACCAAGGCCCAGATCGGCAGCAAGGGACCCCGCACCACGACCAACCTCTCCCTGCCCGGACGCTTCCTCGTTCTCATGCCCTATGCCGGACAGTGCGGCATTTCGCGCAAAATCGACGACAAGCAGGAAAGAAGCAAGCTCAAGAGGCTGATCAACACCCTCAACTTGCCCGAGGGCATGGGGGTGATCATCCGCACCGCGGGACAGGGGAAGCATGAAAAGTTCTTCAAGCGCGACTTGGAGCTTCTGCTCCAGCAATGGAGTAAGATCGAGGCCAAGATCAAGAACAACAAAACCCCGGCCTTTCTCTATCAGGAACCGGACCTGATCGGCCTTACGGCCCGTGATTTCCTGACCGAGGACGTCGACCGCGTCCAGGTCGACAAGAAGGATGACTATAACAAGTTGATCGAGACCATCCAGAAAATTTCCCCCAAGTTCGCCAAGAAGGTCACCTTCTTCGACGAGGAGATTCCCATCTTCGAGAGGTTCAACGTCGAGCGCCAGATCGAACAGACCTTCATGCGACGGGTCCTCCTGCCTTCCGGAGGCGAGATCGTGATGGAGGAGACGGAGGCCCTCGTGTCCATCGACGTCAATACCGGTAGCCACAAGGGGAACCGCAAGGACGGCAAGAACTTCATCCTCCAGGCCAACGTGGAGGCGGCCATGGAAGTCGCCCGCCAGATGCGCCTCAGGAACCTCGGCGGGTTGGTCATCATCGACTTCATCGACATGAAGAACAAGGGGGACCAGAGGAAAGTCTTCCAGAAGATGAAGGGGGCCATGGCCGACGACAAGGCCAAGCACAACATCCTGCCCATTTCCCAGCTCGGGATCATGCAGATCACCCGCCAGCGCCATGACGAGAGCAACTCCAGCGGCGTCTACGAGCCCTGCCCCTACTGTGCGGGCCGAGGCATCGTCAAGTCACCGCGGGCGGTCAGCATCGAGATCCAGCGCAAGATTACCAGCGTGGTGCGCCGCTTTCGCATGGAGGAAGGCAAGCAAGACCTGAGCCTTAAGGTATTCCTTCACCCCTCCACCCTGCGACGCCTGCGCGGGCCCGACTCCAAGCTCATCGACCGGATGGAGAGAAATTATGGCCTCAAGCTTTCCTTCGAGGCGGCTGACACCTATCACGTCGAGAACTTCAAGGTTATCGACGAGTCGACCGGCAACGAAGTCATCTGAAGCCCTGGCTATGCGAATACTTGCCGCTTTCGACAAATGCAAGGATTCGCTCAATGCGGACGAACTCTGTTCCCTTTGTCGCTCTAGGATAGAGGCCAAGTTTCCAGCCGCCACGGTCAGGGAGATTCCCCAGACCGACGGAGGCGAGGGTTTCGCCTCCATCCTCACACGCTCCAGAGAGGGCCGAATGCGACTCGTCCGGGTGTCCGATTCCCTGGGTCGTCCGCATGAAGTCGAGATCGGCGTCCTCAAAATTCCCTCCCTTGGTTCAGGCGTAATCGATTTTCTTGGTCTTCCGCAGAGCGGGACCATAGCCCTTGTGGAAATGGCCTCGTCAGTCGGTTTGTCCGACCTTAGGCAGGAGGAAAGGAACCCTTGGTCCACGGGAACCCGTGGGGTGGGGGAGTGTCTTCTCAAGTGCGCCGAGTGGGGCGTCGACGCGATCCTTCTGGGGATCGGGGGCAGTTCCACCAACGACATGGGCGTCGGGGCCTTGCGAGCCCTGGGGGCCCGTTTCCTCGACGAAGCGGGGGAACCGGTCGATTTTCCCTCCCCGCGAACCTGGGAGCGGATCGAGTCCGTCGACGCCTCGGGCCTTTCTTCCCTGCCCCCCGTGATCGTCGCGTGCGACGTAAGCAACCCTCTTCTGGGAGAAAATGGTGCTACCAGACGATTCGGTCCCCAGAAGGGCCTGCGGGAGGACGACCTTGAGCGCATGGAGGCGGAGATGACTGCCATGAGCGGAAAACTGGAAAAGGCCTTTCCTTTCGCGGGCGACCTAAGGGATCGTCCCGGGACGGGGGCCGCGGGAGGAATCGGGTTCGGCCTGAGCCTCGCGTGCGAGGTATCCATGGTGGAGGGTTTTCCTCTCGTCTGCGAATGGTTCGACCTGGAAAGTGAAATCCGCGCCTCCGATCTGGTCATGACCGGTGAGGGCCGTTTCGACTCTACCTCCCTGCAGGGCAAGGGGCCGTGTGAGATCCTGCGCTTGGCGGAGAAATTCGGCAAGAAGGCCATCCTCTTCGCCGGTTCGGTGGAGGAGGATGCGGTCGCCCGCCTGCGCCAGGAAAACGATCTCGTCGAGGTTAGGGAGTTCGGCCGCCCCGAACTATCCCTCGAGGAGAACCTGGCCCGGGGAAGCGAGTTTTTCGCGGACAAACTGGACGAGGTCCTCGACGGCCTCGGCTCGCTCACCGAGGAAAAGGAGCTCAGGTTCAGGCGCATCCGGAGAGTCAAGCGCCTCATGCGCCGCCTCCCGCGCCGTTCCAACGTACACCGCTACCCTGTCCTCAAATGGTTTTCCAAGACGGCCTACGAGCGCTCCTACCTCTGGTCCTTCCGGAGCAAGGCAATCCTGCCTGCGATTTTTCTCGGTACCTGGGTCGCCTTGCTGCCCATCGTCGGCATCCAGATGCTGGTCGTCTTCTTCATCGCTCTATGGGCGCGGGCCAACCTGCCCGTGATCGTGGCTCTTCAATGGATATCCAACCCCATCACCATGGGTCCCATCTACTATGCGGACTACAAGATCGGGATGGCCCTCTTCGGCCTGCTCGGCATCCGCCATGAGCCAAGCAATCTCCTAAGCGCCCAAACCGAATGGTCGACCCTCGAGTTTTCCGACCTGCTGGACTTGATCGACACCTTCCCCCCCATGTTTCTGGGCGGTTCCATCCTGGGCATTTCCCTAGGGGTTCTTGCGGTCTTTCTTTACAAAGGCCTGGCCAAGCTTTACAAGTCGCCAACCACGGAACGCCAATGAACCCGATCTTCATCCCAAAGCCAGCCAAGTTCCTCCTCCCGTTCCTTATTTGCATCCTTTCCGCCTCTGCTCCCGTTCTTGAGGCTAAGCCCGCCATTCGTCTCGGGGTCGACTACCTCGAGGACACCGATTTCGGCATTCTCAAGGGCAAGAGGGTCGGGCTTCTCACCCACCCGGCGGGCAAGAACGGCTCTGGCCGCAGCACCGTCGACGTACTCTTTGGGGCCGGTCCGGTCAAACTGGTCTCCCTCTTCGGTCCCGAGCATGGGATCTACGGGGACGAGAAGGCGGCCGTCCCGGTGGACGACAAAGTCGACCGGCGCACCGGCCTGCCCGTCTACTCCCTCTATGGAAAATTCCGCAAACCCACCCCCAAGATGCTGGCCGGCCTGGATTGCCTGGTGATCGACCTGCAGGACGTCGGGGTACGTTGCTATACCTACGTCAGTTGCATGAGGTACGCCATGGAGGCCTGCTTCGAGGCGGGTGTCGAGGTCGTGGTCCTGGACCGGCCCAATCCCCTGGGCGGGATTAAGGTTGCCGGTCCCCCCATGGATGAGAAATGGATGAGCTACGTCGGGGCCTTCCGCATGCCCTTCGTTCACGGGATGACCATCGGGGAAATCGCCCTCTGGTCCAAGAAGAGCCCGGGCGTCCTCAAGACTACCGAGGGAGCCCGCCGGCGTGGGAAGCTCACCATCGTCCCCATGATCGGCTGGAAGAGGTCCATGACCTGGCCTGCTACCGGTTTGGCCTGGCACCCGACTTCGCCCAACATTCCCACCCTCGATTCCGTTGCGGGTTATCCCATGACTGGGCTGGGGGCCCAGATGGGGAAGTTCAAGCACGGCATCGGCACCCCTCATCCCTTCCGTTTCCTGACCTTCGAGGGCAAGACCCCCGAGGAGCTCAAGCATACCCTCGAGTCCCTTCGGATCCCCGGTCTATCCTACCGCATCAAGACCTTGTCCGACTCGAGCGGCAAGAAGGTCCGTGGGGTTTACCTGGTCATCAGCGACTGGGCCGCATGGAAACCCGTCGATCTGCCTTTCCACATGATGAAGCTGACCGCCGCCTGGCAGTCCCCCAGTCCCTTTTCCCAAGCAAACAAGGCCCAGGCCGGGCTCTTCAACAAGCACGTCGGTTCGGGCGTGTGGTGGGAAACCCTCCTGAGCGAGGGCGGGAAAATAGATTTGGCTCCCTTCCTGACCCGGTGGGAGAAGGACTCGCGGCGGTTTCGGGCCCAGGTCGGTCCCTACCTGCTCTATTGAAGATCCTAGCGGGCGAAATCCTCTTGGGATAGGACGCGCACCTGATACCTCTTGAGGGCATCCTCTCCGATATCCTCGTCCTCCATGGCGATGGCCAGCACCGGCTTGTGGTTGGGTTGATGGAGGAAGGGATAAACGTAATGGATGTTGATCTCGGCCCGCAGGAGCGAGCGGGTGATGGTGTGTAGGGAATCTTCCCCGTCCACCTCCACCGCCAGGACGTTGCGCTCGGTAAAGCTGATGGACTGGGACTTGAGCAAGCGGGCGGTTTCCTTGGGGTAGTTCGGGATGAGGCGGATGACGGCCGAGTCGCTAGTGTCGAGGACGGATATGGCCATGACGTGAATATGCTCCGCCCGGAGCATCTCGATGAAATCGTTGAGCCACCCGACCTTGTGTTCGGCATAGATCACGAACTGACGGATCGTTTCCCGGCCCGGGTTGCGCAGGGTCGAAATCGGTGGGTCGCTTTCAGTCACTTTGGGTGGGGTGGGCGTTGGGGAGGATCCTCTTGGTCGCTTCAGGGGCCGGGCAACCTCAAGCCGGCGGCCTCAATTGCGCGCTTGCAAGGGCAAACCAATGGGGTAATAAATACGGCATCATGAAAATGGGCTTTTTTAGGATTCCCTTATACTTTCTTTGCATTATTGCGCTGAATCAAGCCCTTTATGCAACGAGCGGAGCCAAGTGGATGGCCTCTTCCTACGAGGACCTCCGCAAAGCGGCCGAGGCCAACGATTCCTATGCCCAGGGCTTCCTGGCCCTCGTTCACGCCCACGGGGACAAGGGCAAGGACATCACGGCCGAAGTGGCGCTTCCCTTTGCCCGTCGTTCCGCCCTCGCCGGGCACTGGTTGGGGTATTTCGCCGAGGGCTTCCTCGCCCGCATGCGCGGTGGCGGAGGGAGCGCCCAGGAAGTGCGCGAGCTCTACCTGAAGGCCTTTCGCGACCCCGACGGCCGCATGATCAAGGCGGCCGCCTCGGGGGATCCCGTCGCGGCCTACGCCCTAGCCGAGATCTTCACCTCCGACGAGATCCGTCCCGACCTCGTTCCCTCCCTCGACTTGGCGGCCAGGCACTACTCCGTCTCCGCCGCTGGGGGCTATGGTCCCGCCAAGGTTCAGTTTTCCCTTCTCAAGACCCACGCCATCGGGGATACCGGGATCACCAAGGATCTGGGAGGCGGAATCGCCCTGCTCGAGGAAACCGTCCGGACCCACCTACCCTCCGCTCATTTCTATCTCGGAAGGGCCTATTTCAAGGGGATCGGGGTCCAACCCGACAAGGAGATGGCCCTCGTCCACTTCCAGGCCGCGGCCGATCGCGGACACGCCGTCTCCCAGTTGACCGTGGCGGACTTCTATGCCCACGGCCTGGTCGGGCAGCCCAAGATCGACCTTGCCCTGCGCTACGCCCGCCTCGCCATCGGGCAACGGGAGACCGAGGCCCTCGCCAAGATCGCCGAGTACGAGTCCCTGCTCGCGGGCAAGGCCGTTCCCGCGGGCCTTAGACCCAACGTTCCCTCCCCACTCGATCCCTCCTCCGGGGCCGAGGTTCCGCTTCCTCCGCCTCCCTCCTTCCCTCCTTCCCCGCCACCTCCCTCCCCCGATCCTCCTCCGCCCTTTTCCGCAACCAAGCTGACCCCCGATCTTCCCTCCCCCTACGAGGGTGCCCCGATCGTTCCCTCTCCGCCCGCGCCCCGTCCGTCTCTCCCCGAGCCTCCGCCTTTTCCCGTTCCTTCCGCCACTGGTTCCACGGAGGAGACCAGGGAGTTGGCCAAAAAGCACTACTTCGGCCGCGGATCCGTCCCGGACTACGGCAAGTCCCTTTCCCTCTTCACCCAGTCGGCCAATGCGGGAGATGCGGAGGCCGCCCGATACCTCGGCATCATGTACCTGCGCGGCAAGGGCGTGCCCAAGGACAACGCCAAGGCCCTTGAGTGGTTCACCCTCGCCTCCGACCGCGGGGATGCGCTCGCTGGCAAGAACGTCCAGATGCTCAAGTCCCTCCTCCGCAAGTAGGCTGATCCACCCCGTGCGGGAGCGTTTTTTTTCTGCTCGCCATTTTTGCCCCGCGGCTAATGAATGGTGAATCCTTTGCTGAAAACCCTCCTCAAGACACTCCTTTTTCTCGTCGTCCTCGTGTTGGCCTACGAGGTCGCGCACCTGCTCTGGCTCGGCCAGTCCGATGGCTGGTCATCCCTTTCCTGGGTCGAGGGCGTTTCCCACGACGGCCCTTCCACCAAGGCCCGGGATGAGGACGTGGGCCGGTTCGAGAAAGTCATCTCCTTCGATGGAGAGACCTCCAGCCCGCTGCTCGACCTGCTCATCCTCTCCTCGGTCGCCCTCGCCGTGGTCTCGGCCTGGCTGCTCTGGGGGCGGGACTATCCGCCGAGGCGCTCCGGGCGCTGGCGGAAGGTCTTCGCGGGATCTCTCGCCGCTTTCGTCGGGGCCACCATTCTCGGTTTCTCTGGCGTGTTTGGGCAAAGCAAGGAAACGGGCGATGCCGAGTGGCGGTTCTTCACCGACCGTCTGGAAGTGGGAGACGTCATTGCCTACCGCAAGGAAAAGTGGAACGCCCGTCGCCAGCTTTTCGCGGAGGGCAAGCTCTCGGTCATTGGCTACCGTCTCTTCAAGTACGGGCACCTTGCCATCGTGGTGGAGGATCCCGACAAGCCCGGGCGCAAGGTCCTCTTCACCAGTGCCGGGGGCAAGGGGGTGAACCTGGACGAAGGGATCGATTCCCTCCGAACCTACAACTGGGACGCCTACCGTCTCGACAAGTGGGACCGCATCGATCCGGAACGGATCCGGGAAGGGATCCGTCTGTGCCGGGAGAAATCGGGCCATTTCTTCGGCTACGACTTCACCGGCATGCTGGCCCTCTGGAACGAGGACCTCAAGCCCGAGGAGGGGAGCGAGTTCGGTTCCGAGTACATTTGCTCCACCGCGGTTGTCACGCTCCTCTACTACGGTGGCTTCGAGAGCGATGCCGCGCCCCGGCGCGAGCTCGATCTCGTTACCCCCTTTCAGGTCGTGCGGGCGAAGGGCCGGTTCGTCGTTCCCCCTGAGCTTCCCGGCTCCGAAGAGCCGGAGGAAACCGAAGCCCCCTAGTTCCCGGCCGAGCAGGTCCCGTCGTCGCAGGAACCGGAAAGGTCCTTCCCCTCGATTCCCTGCAGGGCGGTGCGCACCACCACCCCCGCATTGACCGCTGCGGTCAGGTCCACCGCTGCGGTCACCGTCTCCTGGGACAGTCCCGCCGCGAGGGCCTTCTCGATGCGTCCGCCCGAGCAGTAGACGCAGCCCCGGGTAAGGGTGACGGCCAGCCCGACGAGGTGTCTTTCACGCTCGCTGAGGTGCTCGCTGGCATTGGCTTGATCAAGGGCGGATATGCTGTGGAGGTCTTTCGGGTTCATGGTGGGTGTTCTATTCCCAAGGTTACCTTCTGGTCAACCCTCGGGTCGAAAAAGGCGTATAAAATTACTGTTTTTACTAGGAAAAACTCTAATAAAGCCGTACCATGCATGAAGTCACCATGCTGAACCTTCTGGGAAAAAACCGAAACAACCGATCGCACTGCGACGGGATACCTAGGCGCGACTTCCTCAAGCTCGGTGGAATGGCCGCCGGTGGCTTGTCCATGGGACAGTTGCTCGACCTCGAGGCCAAGCAGGGCGTGGGCAGCTCGCACAAGGCGGTCATCAACGTCTTCCTTCCCGGCGGGCCCTCCCACCTCGATACCTTCGATCTCAAGCCGGACGCATCGAGCGAGATACGCGGGGAGTTCAGCCCCATCCCGACCAACGTCCCGGGCATGGAAATCTGCGAGCTCTTTCCACGCCTCGCCAAGCTCGGGGACAAGTTTTCCATCATCCGTTCCATTTGCGACTCGGAAGGGGCCCACAGCTCCTACCAGTGCATGACCGGACGGACCAAGCGCGACGCCAACAACGCCCCCGCCGGGGGATGGCCCAACTGGGGATCCTGGGTCTCCAAGATCCAAGGTTCCAAAAACGGCGTTCCGGCCAACGCCTCCCTCGTCTACCCGACGGGTGCTGGCTGGAGCAAGAAGGGCGACGGCGGGTTTATCGGGCCCGCTCACGCCCCCCTCCAGTTGGTCGAGAAAGATCCCGGCAAGAGGGTCTCCAACATGACCCTCGACGGGCTTAGCCTGGACCGCCTCAACGACCGCGTGGGCCTGCGCGCCTCGCTCGACAACTTCCGCCGGGCCGCCGACCGGAGGGGACAGATGAAGGGCTTGGACGCCTACGAGTCCCAAGCCCTGGAAATCCTTTCCGACACCGGCCTGGCCGATGCCCTCGACCTGACCAAGGAAGACCCCCGGGTGGTCGAGCGCTACGGGGTCAACGATCCCCGCTACCTGCGCGACGGGGCTCCCCGCATGATTCGCAACTTCTGCGTCGCCCGTCGGCTGGTGGAAGCGGGCGTCCGGGTGGTTTCCCTCAACTACGCCCGCTGGGACTGGCACGGTGGGGACGGCCTTAACTTTCCCCGCTCCCGTGAGGAGTTTCCTCTTCTCGACCAAGGCCTCTCCGCCCTCCTGCGCGACCTTTCCGAGCGCGGACTGGAACGGGACGTCTCGGTCGTGGTATGGGGCGAATTCGGACGCACCCCAAAGATCAACAAGATGAATAGCCGTGACCACTGGCCCCGGACTTCCTTCGCCCTTCTTGCGGGGGGAGGCATGAGGCACGGGCAGGTCATTGGCCGGACGGACAAGCAGGGAGGAGAGATCGTGGACCGCCCGGTCCGCTTTCAGGAAGTCTTCTCCACACTCTACCATTCACTCGGAATCGATCCCCGGGCCAACACTGTGGAAGATCCCGCCGGCCGTCCCCATTACCTAGTCGACCCCGACGTCCGTCCCATCCGCGAGCTCATCTAGTTCCCCGGGCCACCAGCCCGCAAAACCTTTCATCTTTTGGGTTTACCTCCGCGTGCTCCATCGCTTATGCTCGTTTCTCGGCTTGGAGAGATGGCAGAGTGGTCGAATGCGCTGGTTTGCTAAACCGGTGAAGATCTAATAGGTCTTCCACGGGTTCGAATCCCGTTCTCTCCGCCATTTCCCTATGGGCGGGCTTAAGCAAGACCGATAATTTATCTTGCTATCGGATTGGCATCCCCAAGGATGCACCCATAACCTTTTCTTACTTGAAGCCCGCTCCCTTCCGATTTCCCCTTCCTGTATCTCGGGAAATTTTTCGGCTCGTCCCGGTTTTGGTTCTTCTTGTCTCGGTTGCCGGACTGAGGGGAGGGCACAGTGTTTATTTGAAGTCCGCCGGAACGCTCATGGCGATGGGGCAAAATACTTATGGTCAACTGGGAGACGGGACGACCACGGACCGTTCCAGCCCTGTGCAGGTGGTGGATTCTTCGGGGAATCCCCTTAGCGGTGTGGCTGGAAGTTCCTCGGGAATTAACCATGCGGTCTATTTGAAGAGCGACGGGACGGTCTGGGCGGTGGGGAGAAATAATGATGGCCAACTAGGGGATGGGACCACTACGGACCGGTCCGACCCCGTACAGGTTTTGGATTCATCTGGGAATGCCTTGAGTGGGGTGGTTGGGGTTTCGGCTGGAGTTGAGCACACGGTCTTTTTGAAGGCGGACGGGACGGTTTGGGCGACGGGAGGGAATGCTCACGGTCAACTGGGGGACGGGACGAATACGGACCGACTTTATCCCATACAAGTGACTTATGCGGGCGGGTTTCCGCTCTCGGATTTTGTGGGCGTTTCGGCGTACGGTTACCACACCGTATTTTTGAAAAACGATAGGACTGTGTGGGCGGTGGGGAGAAATAATGATGGCCAACTGGGGGACGCAACGACTACGAACCGTTCCAACCCGGTACAGGTGGTGGATGCCGGCGGGGTTCCTCTCTCGGGCGTGGTCTCGGTTTCGGCCGGCAACGTTCACAGCCTCTTCTTGAAAGGTGATGGGACGGTTTGGGCTGTGGGGGATAATACGGATGGCCAACTTGGGGACGGGACGACCACGGACCGTTCCAATCCGGTACAGGTTGTGGATGCGGTAGGGACTCCCCTGTCGAGCATAGTTGCGGTTGCGGGCTCTAATCACAGCGTGTTCCTGAAGAGCGATGGGTCGGTCTGGACGGTAGGATTCAATAACGCGGGTCAACTAGGGGACGGCACTACCAGCGACCGCAATCATGCGGAAAGGGTGAAGGATGCGTTAGGGAACACACTTACCTTGGTCGCGGGGATCGCCGCCGGCAACGCTCATACGATCTTGCTCAAATCGGACGGGACGGTCTGGGCGACGGGAAATAATTTTAATGGGCAACTGGGCGACGGGACGAATGTTAACCGTTCCAACCCCGTGCAGGTTGCTACCCAAGTTCAGCGCCTGATGGAAGAGTTTCCGCCCTATTTCGTAAGCGTGGCCACGGTGAGCGTCCCGGAAAACCAGACCCTGGCCATCGACGTAAATGCGAGCGATCCGGACGGGGATACGCTGGTCTACTCGCTTATTCCGGGGGGGGATTCCTCGAAATTCTACCTGAACACGAGCAGTGGAGGACTGACTTTTCAGAGTCCGCCCGATTTCGAGAACCCGGACTCGGTTGTCGGAAGCAACACCTATACCTTGACCGTCGGGGTGACCGACGGCACGGCCCCGGTCACCCTGGCCCTGACCATCAACGTGACGGACTGGAACGATCCCCCTGTTTTCAATTCCTCGGCCACGATCAGCGTATCGGAGAACCAGGTCCTCGCCATCGACGTAAATGCGAGCGATCCGGAAGGGACTGCCTTGGTCTATGCCCTCGCGGGAGGCGCCGATCAGGGCAGGTTTTCGATCGATTCCTCGACGGGGGTCCTTACCTTCAAGAGTCCCCCCGATTACGAGGCCAACGCTTCCGTGGCGGGGGACAACGCCTATGCGGTGACGGTTGAGATGACCGATGGGGTTTCCACGGTAAGCCAGTCCCTGGTGGTCAACGTTGCCAACGTCAACGAGACCCCGGGCGTTCTTTCCGGCGCGGTCGCCGTTATGGCGGAGAACCTGACCGTCGCTCTCGACGTCAATGGGAGCGATCCGGACGGGACTTCACCGGTCTATTCGCTCAGCGGGGGAGCGGACGCGGCGGCATTCTCCATCAACGCGGCCACGGGAATCCTGAGCTTTCTTTCGCCCCCCGATTACGAGAGCCCGGGGTCGGCGGCGGGGAACAACGCCTATGCGGTGACGGTGAGGATATCGGACGGGTCCCTTTTCGTCGATCAGGCGGTGAGCGTCACGGTGACGGACTTGAACGAGTACGCCCCCGTCTTAACGACGCCCGCATCCTCCAGCGCTCCCGAGAACCTGACCTTCGCCCTCGACGTCAATGCGACCGATGCCGATGGGGATTCCCTGATCTACTCCCTAACGGGCGGAGCCGACCAGGCCAAGTTCTCCATCGATCCGGCCAGCGGGATCCTCAGGTTCGTCAACCCGCCCGACTTCGAGGCCAACGGGTCGGTTGCCGGGGACAACGCCTACCTCGTGACGGTACAGGCCGACGACGGGTTCTATCCCGTGACCCAGGCCGTGACCGTGACCGTGACCAACCGGCCCGACCCCCCCGTCTTCACGTCCCCCGTGGCCGTCGATGCCTATGAGAACCAGGTCGTGGCTCTCGACGCAAACGCTACCGACGACGATGGGGACATCCTGGTCTACTCGTTGGCCGGTGGCACCGACCAAGACAAGTTCGAGATCAATTCCACTAGCGGACTCCTCCGCTTCAAGACCCCGCCCGACTACGAGAACCCAGGCGATGCGGATGCCAACAATTCCTATGAAGCCCTCGTACGGGTAGCGGACGGTACCTTCCTGCGCCACTTGACTTTCAGTATTACGGTTACGGACGTTTTCAGGCCCATCGTTGAGACCCGTCCGGCGGAATCGGTGGGAGCGGATTCCGCGGTCCTCAAGGGCGAGGTGATGGATGGGGGAGGGGCTGCTGGAGTGACCAGCGGATTCCTGCTCTCGCTCGACCCCGACCCGAGGTTTCTGCAAACCGGGGTAACCGACCTGAGGGGCGGAATCGATACGGGCGCCTTCTCGGTAACGGCGAGCGGGCTGGTGGCTGGAAAAAAGTATTATTTCCGGGCCTATGCGATCAATGGGGAGGGGATCAGTTACGGAAGCGACCGGCATTTCACGACTATTGCCGATTTGCAACCGGGCTGGATCGGGGCTACCCCCGGGGCGACCAAGGACTGGTGGACGAGCCCTTGGCTGGGGAGGTTCTTCCAGTCCTCTAACGGGTGGGTCCTGCACGAAAAACTGGGATGGGTCTTTCCCGTACGGAGTCCATCGGCCGGTGTTTGGCTCTGGCTGGACGGAGTGGGGTGGCTCTGGACGGACGATAAGGTCTATCCCTTTCTCTATGGGGAAGGCGGGGTGGGGTGGCTCTATTTCTTCGGCCTGCACGACGGGACGCGCCTGTTCTACGACTATCAATTGAAAAAATGGAGGACCGTGCAAAACCCATGAGGGCATTCCTGACCATCGTCTTTCTCTGGGGGACCTGGACCGCACTGCCGGTTGCCGGCGAGCAATCGATGGAGCGGGGAGCGGTAATCTTGGCGGCGAAAAGGGCCCCCCTTGAGATTCTTCACGGGCAGGGGCAGAAGATCGCGCCCGAAAAGATAAGGCCTGGAGCCCTCCTGACCGATGGGCATGCAATCGCAACGGGCGAGGGGGGTGAGGCCATTCTCCTGCTGAGCAACGGGACCCTGGTCACGGTGGGGGAGAACACCACGATGAAGGTGGAGGCTTTCTTGCAGGAGCCTTTCGATGCGGCGGGGACCCTAGCCGAACTGAAGGAGGAACCAAGCGTCTCGAACATCCTGATCGAACTGGAGATCGGGGACCTCGTGGTGAGGACCAAGAAGCTCAACGTCAAATCGAATTTCGAGATCACCACCCCGGTAGGTACGGCGGGCATCCGGGGAACCCAGTTTTCCATGAACTTCACCCCGGGCCGGGGCATGCTCCTCGACGTTACGGAATCGACCGTTTCCTTCCGCCCGCGGGCGGGGGGAGCCCTCAGAATGGTGGGTGCGGGAAGGGGGCTCACGGCACCCCCGAGGATGAACCCGGCGGAACGCCCGGTTGCCCCGCAAGCGACCCGCCGCATCAATCGTTCCAACGACAAGGCGGTAATCTCCACGAGAAGGCTGCCCATGACCTTCGTCCGCAAGTCGATGACCCGGGCAACCAACCGGAAGCCCCCCGTGCGGAAAGAATTCGTCCCGCGGACCCGGCCCGAAGGGCAACCGGGCGAATCCCCGGATGGCAGGGAGCCCCCACCGGGGCAACCCGGGCCCGACAAGCCGGATGCGGAAGGCCCGCAGCGGGGCGCCCCGGACGGTCCCGATGGCAGGCTCAGGCCGGATGCCGAGCCGGGGAAGCAAACCAAGCCGGGACCGGGGGCAGTCATCAAGCCCGATGGGACCGAGCCGGCCAAGCCGGAAAATCCACTTCCTGTATCCGTATCACGGGTTTCCGGTTCCCCGGAGAGGGAAAGGCCGGCCCGGGCAAGCGAGGTCTTGGACAACATTCCCTTGGCCAGGCAGGCGAGGAAGATGGGCAGGTTGGACGAGATGACGGCGGTCCTGGCCAAGTACGACCTCGATGGCCGGCAGGCCGATCTTTTCTTTTCGCTCTCTGCTCAGGCCCAGGAGAAGCTCCTCGGGGAATCCCCCGAGGTGACGGCCCGGGTGCTCCGGATGGATGGTCTGTCCATGGCCAATGCCTATGCCTTCTTTACCTATTCCGACGATACCCGGGCGAAGATCCTCGGCCTGACCGACGAGGCGGCGGTACAAGCCCTCGAGCAGGGACTCCCGGAGAGCCTGCTGACGAGAACCCTCACGGAGTCCAACCTGCAGGGCTCGGCCCCCGACCGCCTGCCCGGGAATTCCGCCCCGGAGACGGCGGACAAGAAGCACCTGGGCCTCGGGGCCAAGCTCAAGGAATCGGGTAATACGTTTATCCTGGAGGAACTGGAGGCTTCCTCGGGTGGCGCCGCCTTGACGGATGATCAGATTGCGATCGCGGAAGTGGCCGACGTCTTGGCGAGTGACTATTCCCTCACCGGGGCGGCGGGCTCGGGACCGACCGAACTGAAGAGTTCTCAGGTGATCGGGAACCCTTTCTACAAAGAGATCTCCGCCCTCTATCGCAATCTGGAAACGGACCAGTTGGTGGCGGGGGAAACCACTTTTGTGGGTGGCGCGAACCTCGTCGTGCCCGCCAATGCCCAGGCCCTTTCACCCTACCTGTCCGGCGCGGGCGGAAAGACCGTGGTGCTGAGCGCATCAGGTACCCTCGTGATGGAGGGCGATTTGAGCTGGGGGGGCCAGGCTACGGACAAGGCAAGGTTGGTGGTGATGAGCGCGGGGGAGGCGAAGCTTTCCCCGGGAATGACCCTCAGCTCGGCGACCAGCGATCTGGTTCTCTCCTCGCGCTCCGACTTGTCCCTCGACGCAGTCAAGTTCCTGGTCTCGCAGGAGGCGACGGTGCAGGGGATGCGCGACGTGTCCCTCCAAAACGTTGACTTCGGTGCCAACGCGAAGGCCACGGTGAGGGCGGCCCGGAACCTGAACGTGGACGGGATGACCTTCTCCCGCCCGCCCGCCAGCGTGCTCATGGAGGCAACCACCCTTCGTCTCAGCAACGTGAATTTTCCCGCTACCTCGACGATCCGCCTGAACAGCCTGAAGGGCCCGATCGATGGGAAGTATCCCAACTTCGGGACGGCCATCCCGGCGGCTCAGCAGGTCGGGCGGGTAAACTTCATCCAAAACGTCTCCTCGGGGGGCAACCCGATCGATACCCGCCAGGCCTTCGACCAGTTCGGGGGGAACCTGAAGATCGGGCGGACCGGACAACCCTGAGCTGAGCCAATCCGCGTGGTTGACTAAGGAGCGGGGCGTTGCCAAGATGAGCATCTCGGAACGATGAAACATTCAGGTTCAGGAAAGATTCTGCGTATCTCGCTGGCGCTTCTTTTGCCCCTCGGGCTAACCCTTTTGGTTTCCTGCGAAACGGGTGGCACTTTCGCCAGGCAGGGAGGCGGATTCGGGAACGGCCCGGACCAAGGTGGATCGACGCTGGAACGGGATCTGAAATTGGGCCAGGGAGAGAGGATTTTCCGCAAGAATAACCTCGAGCACCTGGCGATCGGAAGAAACCGCATAGAAATCCAGCAACTGATGGGACCTCCCGACGGGCGCAGCCTGGATGGGGGAAACGGATACCTTTGGGACTACCGCAGACCGATTTACGACGAGGCGTCCGATACGGTCTATGCCTGGAGCCTGGTTTCCTTCAAGTTTCTCAAGGGGCTTTGCGCCTACGTCAACGTTCGGCTCGAGCATCCCCCGGTCCAGTTGACCGAGGGGGAACCGGCTCTTGAGCCCGGGCAATAGGCAAAAAAAAGCGCCGCT
>Ga0310343_10000046_pt1 | contig 48996 bp, 87 predicted proteins | sample HC15DNA2025_MG_FD_203519 | JGI IMG/M metagenome (GOLD analysis project Ga0310343, IMG submission 203519) | Marine microbial communities from station ALOHA, North Pacific Subtropical Gyre - HC15-DNA-20-25_MG | ecosystem: Environmental > Aquatic > Marine > Oceanic | place: Pacific Ocean: North...
TATAGTATAGGGTTGAATACTTTTACCACTTTGTGCCCCTTTATCTGTTTTGAGTGTGTTACAAGCATGAAACTTCCTGAAACCTAAATCATATAATTTATCAATGTCACGTAAACTCATTTGAGGGGATAATTTTACTATAGGATTTCTACCAACAAACTTTTCTATTCCGTTTGTATATTCGTTGTAATGTTCTATGTTTGGACAAGAAATATTAAGTTCTAATTTAATGTCTTTTGGGATCAGATGTTCTAGTTCTTTCCAATCTCCTACGTCGATGGCCGCTATACTTAATATGTTATCTGGTTTGCATTTGCCTATACCATTTATTACACCAGGATTACGTAAACCTAAAGCATTGTACCAACAACCATCTTTAAAAGAATATCTTAAGGTTTTAATCATCTGCATCAACAATCCACTTCTCTTATTAAGTGTAAAAGTTCCTATTACAGATGTGGCATTTTTGTGTGTAAGATAATTTCCAAATGGGGCTGATATGAATAACATTTTAGTATTCCTGCTTCAGTTATTTAATCCTTGCATTTCTTGTTGTACACAAATCGGAAATGTAGCAGTGGCAATCATAACCATTTCTGAATTTGTTGAATTATCTAATATTTCCTGATATGTAACTGAATGTCTAAAAGCATCAACTACACAACTACAAACAGATCTTACCTGTTCAGGCCACATAGACTGTGTAAATGGTAATTGATTTTTTTCTACTTGGTCGGCACACCCAGTAACATAACCATATATGAAACTAGAAGGATACCAATACGGTTTTGCTCCATCTGGGTGTGCCTTAACTATTGTAGTAAACAAGATAATTGCTATGGTAAAAATTAATGTTTTCATTTTTTGTTTTTTAGTTTTTTAAGTAATATCGTATCACTGTAATCTGCTTTGATTTTTTCTAATTTTTGAGCAACCTTAGCAGATTTAGAATCTTCTTTGATACGTTTTTCTAAAGCTACTGTTTGAATATATTTTTTATATAAACTATCGCAATGGTTTTTATACTTTTGATCCTCTATGCGCCATTCATCTTCAATCATCGATCGATGATCACAATACCAGTAGTATTCCATTAAGATTTCATGAGCAGGTCTGTGTTTAGTATAGATTGTTTCCATGCAATAATATTATACATGAGGCTCCGTATGACCGTGAGCGTCCTCAATATTTATACCGTCTGTGTGGCATCTATTGTGCATGATATTTTCTTTCAACACAAAAGTAAATCTTATAATTACGGCTAATGTTACTGTAAGCACTAGTAACATCGCCGTAAGACATATATACATCATATATTATTTTTTTAGTTTATGACAAACATATTTGTTGCCAATTGGTGTTTCTATTGCAATATGAGGTAATGACTCATTAGGAGCTCTACATTCGATTTGCTCCCATTTATAACCTTGAGCCAATTGCTCATTCATTGTATCAATATATTCTCTGTTGTCCATAGACCATAAAGCCAGAACGACAACGCCAAATGCTAACATGTTTTTTCTCCTTTGATAAAAAAGTGGAGCCACTGATAGGACTTGAACCTACAACCTACTGATTACAAATCAGTTGCTCTACCAATTGAGCTACAGTGGCATCACTTGCAGTATAAATCTACAAGTTCTAAAGCCTTATCACCCTTATGCCAATAACTGAAAGCCTCAGCTTCTAGTAATGCATCTTCTTTATTGTATTTCTTAGTCACATAAGCTGGTATTACTATGTCATTATTAAGAGCTACAAGGACACTGTTATTTAATCCTGCTTTACAATCTTGGGCAACATGTACTGCTTCATGTAAAAGTATTTTCCTGTATACATCTACATGTCGATTAGTTGGCCAATTGCGTTCAAGATTGGTTTTGCAAAATTCTAATCTATTCATACCCGGTCTGTAAAAGCCATCAAAATTTGTATTGGTTTTGCATAGACTTGTGTCTACTTCAATTGACACATAATTATTAAGTTTTGTAATAATGTCTTCATATGCAAAAGCAGGATGACATCCTTTTAAAGCAAAAAATACAGAAGCAAATATTATAGATATTTTTTTCATTTTTGGAACCTAACAGTATAATTCTTTCCTTCGTACATAAAACTTACAATACTATGACTGTAAATTTCTCTAGGTGTATCATTGTACCTCGTTTCGATACGACACACTCTTTTGGTGCCTCCTGTAGCATTGCTATTGTTATGACCTAGCATACCTCCAATAACTGCTCCCAATGCACCACCGTTCTCTACATTACCAACATTGTTACCAATAATACCTCCGATGATTGCACCTTTGAGAGTATCACCTGTTTTATCACCAGATACTTGTTCGTTGTAGCATACTTCTACATCGTAGGCATCTCTTTCAATTACTGTCTTGTAATGATCAGTAATTTTAGTTACGGCGCCTACATATTCGGCATTAGCCACTCCGGTAAGTCCACATAATGCACTTGCCACAGTAGCCAAAGTAATTTTAAATTTTTTCAACCTTTTCTCCTCTAGTTACTTTAGTTACTCTGTCATATTTAAATGACCGCCAGCCGTTGGCGTTAATATCCCAAACTGTAACATTACCCTTAGGAGGTTCTTTGTCACTCTTTGGATGATGGGATTCTGGAATTAGTTTAAAATTTTTCGTGCAACTCATTACACGTTCGTCGCCATTTAATTTGTTAAAGGTAACTACAAGAACTTCTTCTTTTAATTGTTTAAGTAGTTCTTCTTGTGTAGGAATACCTTTAAGTTCAGCGACTTTCGATGACACTATCTGCGAGTCCATATTTTACTGCCTTTTCCGCACTCATAAAGTTATCTCTATCCATGTCAGCCTGCAAAATATCTACAGATTGACCGGTGTGTTTTGCATACAAATCTGTCAGTCTATCTTTCCAGAATTGTAATTCTTTGTATTGTATTTCAACATCACTAGCTTGTCCTGATGTTCCGCCTAGTGGTTGATGAATCATATGTCTCGAATTTGGTAACACAAATCTTTTGCCTTTTTCTCCGGCACTGGCTAAGAAACTACCCATACTTGCCGCTATGCCCATTACAATAGTATGGACTGGACATTTAATATACTGCATGGTATCATATATACTCATTCCTGCCGTTACACTACCGCCTGGACTATTAATATGAAACCTAATTGGTTTTTCTTTGTTTTGTGATTCTAAAAACAGCATTTGTGCTACAATTAAACTTGCTGAAGTCTGACTTACTTCCGTGTCTAACATGATAATTCTATCTTTTAACAATCTTGAATAAATGTCATAGCTACGTTCACCACGTGCTTCTTTTTCTATGACTACTGGAACTAAATTAGGCATCTTGTTTTACCTCTTTCAGTGGAGTAGTTGAAGATGTATCATGATAGTCACCATCCTTCATATATCTTCTAGTTGCTACCTCTTTTACTATCATACCGTCTCGGACTTTATATACTGTTACTTCTTTTAAAAATACACCGTCTGAAATATCTTCTTGAGCGGTTGTTACAAATGGACCATCGTTCATCTTTGTCTCCCTAAATTGACTTCGTACTGTTTCGGACCTTTACTAATAAACTCCATACCAAGTTTATTTCCTATATACATACCTTTACCATTATAATTTAGCTGAATTTTGTTCCCAGCTATTGCAACTATGAGTCTGTCCTCAGGCTTGAACTGCATTACATCACCAGTGGCCTTAACGTCGTTATCGTTACAGACTATTTCGCATTTATCTTCATATCTTAACATATACTACCTTTATTCTATTAATATAACACATTGCACAAATAAATGCAAATATCAATTTAACCAAACTACACACGATATAGTTTGACATAATTAAGTTGTGTTTCGTTTACATCAAATAACTTGTTCTTTACGTGAGCTTTGACTTTTGCCTTTATTCTTCTACGTTCATTTACAGGTATTTCCCACTTAGTCCAAAATGAAATTAAGTTTCCCATCATATCAGCAGTATACACATGCTTTTCATATTGACTTATGTAGTTGGAGTTTAGAATAAGGCAGACACCTTCTACAGGATCTCCTTTTTCGCCTATAACATTACTATCTCTATATTCTGTTCTAATTGTTTTTTTGAGACTGTTTTCTTTTTGTTCTCTTAATACTAGTTCTGGAACATATGCCGCTATGCCCAATTTCTTCATAGGTATTGTTTCTGATAAAACAATGTCTAAAATATCCTGTTGAAAATCATTTAAACTTTCTCCCAACAATCCTAGAGTATATCGTCTAAAATGTTTTAATGCACTATCAACAGAATCGTAATCTTGTTCACATACTTTAATAGGTATAAAGTCTGGTGGTCTATGTTCGGGAATAAACTGAAATTTTAAATAATCTTTATTTGAAAATATTGTTTTATTGTTTGTTTCACTGAATCTTTGGGTATCTTTCATGTACCCATTATTTTTATTTTGTATAGCATAAGCATATGCTAAAACTTCTTGTGTATTAAATACTGGATTCATTTTTGCCTCTCTTTATGCCTTATTTTATACATACTAACATACTACTATGTAAAAGTCAACTAAAAATTATTTAGAGCTTTGAGTCCATTTTAGGTGGCCTAACTTATTCTTCTCAGCCCACTGCACAAATAACCCAATTTCTCTACCATGTGCTTCTATTTCCCAAGGTGCGTCCCAGTACTCAGGATCTTTGTTTAACCACGTACCTTGCCATCTATGCTTATTAGCACTATTTTCATATAATTCGCCTCTAGCAAATTGTTTAACATGCACCATTTCGTGTGCAACAGTTTCAAGTAGTCTGCGATTTCTTTGATTTTTGTGAATTTCTATTTCAAATTCACGAGGTCTATGCGGATCTGCATTGTCTTCTGGTATACAATAACCCAGAGAATCATCTCTACCAAAATTTTTCAGTTGAAAATTTACAATGACACTGCCCATGCGAGGCATCAATTTTTGATGACAAAATTCAGCCATACTTCTAACCAGCTGTTTTTGACGTTTTGAGCCACCCCTAATATAGACTTGCATATACTCTTATCCTTGCTAAATTATACAATATACTTATAATAGCAAAAATATTGGTAAAATGCAACTATTTTGGTTAACTACCGAACATTTGCATTAATTTTGGACCAAAACTACTGGCGGCCCAGCCCAAAGCTACGATTGTAACCACTCCTAGCACTAACCATTTCATTTTGAAGTCATCTACAGTCATTTTTAAAGCAATTAGCTCATTGCCTAATACTCTTACTGCAACTTCTAGTTTTCCTTGATCATCTGATTTTTGTGACATTTTTATTCCTTGATTTCTTCTTTTTCATACCCATATAGTGTTCACTTGGTTCGTAGTTCCATTTCATTCCATGATGTCCACGTATATCAGCATAAAATACTCTAAGTTTTACTAGATACTTTACCAGGGGATTCTGACTTACTTTCACTGTCGTCCTTTACTTCTTCGATGATGATAGTACCCTGATCACCGATCTTAACTTTTATTTTTGTGCCTTCTCCCCAGCCTTTGGCTTTGAGCATTTCATCAGGAATCTTCATCCGAATGTTCTTAGGGTTATCTGGGTCAGGAGAAAATATCTCCTCTTGGCTGAATGTTAATTTTCCGTCTTGTTTCATATTATATACCTATTTATTAATTTTCTTTAAATTCCAAATCAGCGGCTACTATAAACCTATTTTGCTTGGATTGAAGTATACCAGGACGATGCCAAATTTTTCCAGGATAGATCATCCAGTGTCCAGTTCTCCACGGAGCAAAATATCTACCATCGGCTTCTACTCCTCCAGGTGCTAGTTCCGTACCTGCCATTTCCAAGTCAGTAACATCATCTGGAATATGCATGTAATACACTCCACTGACAGTTTTTGTAGTTGGATCGTGATCATGATTGTGCCACAATGAATCTCTATGTTCACCAGGCAAACAGGTCATAAAACTCCAACTCTGAATATTATGTATTTTTACTTCTTTTCCCATGTATGAAAAGCAAGACCAAATGAAGCTCATTTTTAAGTTTACAAAGTCTTCATTTGGTGTTGCGAATATGTTCCAATTAGTTTGAAACTTAGGACTATTATGCCAGAACTTTCCGGCCTTGATACCCATTTCAACATTGTTACACATTCGTTGACGTGCATCTTTGCTTATAAGGTTAGTCCAATCAAAATACTCATGCACCATTTAGATAACCTACACAGTTTTCTGGTGTAGTTTCTACATACGGATCGTCATCGTCTCCATCGTTGTTGATGCCAGGTTCCTGCCACCATTTTTCAACGACACCGTCATTAATGACTGCCATATATCTCCAAGACCGCATACCAAAACCTAAATGATTTTTTCCTATAAGCATTCCCATGTATCTTGTAAAGTTACCAGAACCGTCTGGAATAACTTTTACATTTTGAATCTTTTGGTGTTTAGCCCATGCATTCATAACAAAGGCATCATTTACTGAAATACAGTAAACTTCATCTATATCTTGATTCCTGATATTGTCATAGTTTTCTTCAAAACCTGGCAATTGATATGTTGAGCAAGTAGGTGTGAATGCTCCTGGTAAACTGAACAACACTACCCGTTTACCTTTTAGTAAAGAATCACTTGTAACGTCTTGCCAACGATAAGGATTATCTCCGCCAACTGATTCATCGCGAACTCTCATTTTGAAAGTGACGCACGGTACTTTAAACCCTTTGATCATAACATTTTTTCCTTGTGTGAATAAGTGCTTTGCACTATATATTTAATCTAATCAAAACAGTAATTTCTGCTTTTTGATTTACATATATACTAGCATCACAATCAATGCTTGTCAACTAAATATTTTACGAAGGGGCATTTACTTGGAAATCTATATTTTTTTGTTGTTATTGTTAAAACATGCAGTTGTTGACTTGTGTATGCAGTCTTATAATGGTGCAGTTAAAAAAACTGAATATATAAGCAATGCTCATAAACATTATCTACAACATGGTATCTTTACGTTTGCGGTTCTATTTTTTTTCGGACCTCTTGAATTCGTCCTCTTAGCCACATTTCTCGATTATGTAGCACATTGGCATATTGATCTTGTGAAGTCGCGGATTGTACAACGTTTTGAAGTAGATCGCCAAAGTTCGACTTTTTGGACGATACAGGCTGTGGATCAGGCTTTACATTATTTGACTTATTTTGTAATTGTAATTTCATATCAGCAATACGTTGTTTGATATCACTTACCCTCCATTCCATCTCTTGCATCTTTTTTAGGTTCCTTCCATTGTAATTTTTCACGCATTTGAAGTTGTGATTTGAACTTCTTTGTTACGGCAGGATCATTACCTGATCTTGATATAAACATCTTCAGTGCCATATAGCCATCCCCCAGGAACACTAATTGATTACCATCGTATAGTTTTGCCCTGGCAGAATTATCCAAATCAAGGACTAGGTGTTTCCAATAATATTTCACTGCACTGATATTTATTTTATGTTTTCTCGGAATTTTAAAATTTGCTCTTCTGTCCATTTGTTCCCCTTGTAGTCTCTCTCTTTGAAAGGTAATGGTTTTCGATCAACATAAATTTTTACAGGACATTGATATTCTTTTAGTGTTCTTGCGAATTCTTTAGTCGTGTCTCTGCATTGATAAAAACATAGTATATCATCTTTCACAATCATTTCTTCTTTTATATCACAGGCTAACATTCCTGCCATGGCTAATTCAATGATCATATATATTAGGTCCGTCCTTTACATATACTGGTTTACAATAAGCTGTCACTCTATCTTTAGGGTCTATATAATCTTTGTATTTGTAGTTCCCGTATTGTCTAGGAATACGAGCGGCATAATATTGACATACATTTATACTTCTAAATATCATTGCATTAGGCTGGATCTTCCTAAACTCGCCTGTGCCCAGCACCACGACGAGCATAAAAGCATGGATCATTAGTAACCTCTATTCATATAGAGATAAATTACTCCACCTACAAATCCGATTATAACAATTACTAGCAATCCAATTGCACACCATTCCATGACTTGACGCCTGCGTTCTTGTTGTGCATAAATCATTGCTTGTCTTTTCTTACGAATATCTGCTTCAGTTTTAATCAGTTCATCCCACGCACTCATTCCTCTTGTCATTGTAATAAGTTGTCTAAGTTGCTCTCGCATATCTTCGGCTTTTTTCTTAGCCATAAAAACCTGCATAGCTTCTTCTTCAACCGAACCGGCCGCAAATAATTTTTTGAATAGAGGTGGTTTTTTGGTATATTCTTCAGCTTTTTTAAGATCAGATACACAGTTCATCCACCGGCCCAAATCACCCGCCATGGATTCTATATCCCTGCCTACACTAAACCCGGATTTGATTGCATTGAATGCCGCGGTTGCCCCCGCAATGGCCGTTACTGGATCTATCAAATTCTAAAGCCCTCACGCTCTGCTTATACATATTTAAAATTTTTTGAGATAGAATTATAGTAGTAGTTTATATGGTAAAATGCATTTGAGGATGAACTTGTTGTTCTGGTCCTACTACATAAGGTTGTCCTGCTATGAGTACACCACTGACTGATTGAGCATCAGTAAAAAATAGACTATGTGCTTTTGGACCATCTAGCAATAACATAGCATCAAACTTACTCATTCTTTGATAGTTAATAAAACTTAATAGTCCCCATTCATGTTTAATTTGATTCATATCACCATTTACCAAAGCATTTTTCAATGCATTGGATTCTGATGCTTCAACAAATGCAAATGCCCCCGCTATAATTGTGTCTGCTAATTTTGGTAAGGCTTGTGGATCTAAATTAGGTCTGACATCCATTGCATACATCCTTCCGGATATACCTTTACCTATTTCAACACCTAATGCTTTAAATGCTTCTTCTACCATACGTTGATTCATTTTTGCTTTTCTAGCATCCATGAATCTACCGCCTGAGCTTTGTTTTGCTTTTACTTCTGTCATTACTCCGTCTATAACAAGGTCTCCAGCCATTTCTGCAGATCGGCCTGAGAATCTAATTGATGGACTTAATACTGCTAATGCAAATTCACCTGCGCCAATACCTTGTGGTGTATATGAGTAAATGTTAGTGAACACTCTTCTTGTAAAATCATCTCCCATTAACCATTCACTGTATGCATGAACTTGATTAGGAGCCATTAATTTTTGGACATCAATAAAGCCTTGTGGATATTTTGCGACAAAGTTTTGCTTTTCAGCAAATGTGCCTTCAGTATTCATAACCATGCCTGCAAACACTTGTAATTTAGATTTAGCATCTTCGTCTGCGGCTAATACGGTAGTAATTCTTTCATCTAAGGTAGATTTTTCTAATGCTTGATATATTTTGTCAAGCATTTGTCTATCTTGTTCTGTTTGTAAACGTTGCACAATCAAATCTTTTAATTGTTCATCAGAAATATTAGGATCATACTCTAAAAGTATATTAGGATTTGGTACTGTTTTGAATTCGTTGAAACGCATATAATACTCCTAAAAGTATTTATGCAATTTTAGGAAAGAGCATATCAGTGCAGAACTTGTCTACATCTGCTTCATTCAGTCCTAAACTTTTCATTGTGCGGGGTGTATGAGGATTTTTTTGTTGGTTTTCACAGTAATAGTTTTGCGACCCTATAGTCATTTCTCTATCACCATAACCTGCATATTCAGGTATTTCTTTAAAATAAGTTTCTAAATTACTTAAAGCTAGATCTATAATTGCGGTTGCTTCTTCTTCCGACTTTACATTACCGGCGGCAATCATACTGTCTGTAAAAATATTTTGAGCCCATTCAGGTAGTTCACGTTTCTTACTTGGAATATATTCTTTAACTGAATCTTTATATCCTATTATCATAGGATGGTCTTCACCACCAGAACTAGCACTGAAATCGTGAAATGCTCCAGTCATTTTTTTAGATCCTGCTATGACATCGAAACCATATATTGGACCGTCGTTGTCAAGCTGGGGGAATATACAAACATGCATCATCCAAAGACCTTTAGTTTTTCTTGCATCAACTACATCTATATGAGCTCTTCTAATAAATTCATTTGCCCATACTCTGTTAATCCAAGTACCGTCAGGACGATTGAAGTAATCTAATCCTTCTTCTTCTATTTCTGTTGCTTGTTCATCAAAAATGTTTATAATTTGATTTTGACAGTCAATCAGTTTGTTCCATATAATGCTCAATATCTAACTCCATTAAATCTTGAAACAGTTTAGTTGCAGATTCAAACACAAACTTAGCTTCGTCTGCCATGTCATCATTGGTTTTTGCTCTAATCAACTCTTTAAGTTCTTTTTTATCAGTATCAAATTGGTACATACGACCTTCACCTGGTACTTTACGGGCAATCATTTGTCCACCACTTAAATCACCCATATGTAAAACATATATGTGAGCCATAAGTTTAGCAGGATTATCCATAATTTCTTTCATATGCATAATATAATCTCTAGTGCTTTGAACGATAGGTGGTTGCTCTTCATCTTTCCATAGTTCAAGAAAATCTTGTTCTATTTTCATTTTACGTCTTATGTCAGGTAAATCATCTAAACAACCTTGGGCACCTGCTAATGCTTCTAATAGGTCGTACTTTTTATGTTGGTTCCAAAGATATGTTGCATAAAATTTTGGATTTATTTTTCCACTTAACAACACCTTCACGTAGGATTGTCTCTCTGCGTTTTTATGGTGTTCCCAAGTTAATTCTTTTAAATTACTCATGCTTTCTCCACACGTATATTTAATGGAAAGCCTGCATTCCTAGCGGCTAAAGTGGCTTCAGTACCTTTTTGTTCTGCTATCTCAAAACTGTAAGTACCTACTATTGCACTTCCATTTGTGTGGACATCAAGTGTAATTTTTTCTGAAGTTTCTCTTGAATGTTTAAAAATACCTATCAAGACTTCAATTACAAACTCCATAGGAGTTTGATTATCATTTAAAAATACAACATTGTATTTTCCAGGATCAATTACTGTTCTCTCGATTTTTTCGTCGAGTTTTACTTCTTCAATAGTTTCAGTATTCATAATATTCCTCTAGTGTTAGGGGGGTAGTTAGCCCCCCTAGACTTTTTACTTGTCTGATGATGTACCTTCGATAGTTTTGCCTACATTTATTTCGATCTTTTTAGGCTGTAACTCTTCAGGTAACTCTCTCACAAGATGAATGTTTAGCATACCATTTGCTAATTCTGCATTTTTCACATCTACGTGATCTGCAAGGGTGAACTCTCTACGGAAGCTTCTGCCGCCAATACCTTTGTGTAGGTAATTAACATTATCTTCTCCTTTTGGAGTTGTACCTTCAATCTTTAGTGCATTACCATCTTTGGTAATATGAAGATTGTCCATACCAAACCCTGCTACTGCAAGTGAAACCATAAATTCGTTTCCATCTTCGTCTAGTTTAGCAATGTTGTATGGAGGATACCCCTGGCTATTTACACTGTTTTCAAACAGCCTGTCCATTTCATCGAACATTCTGTCGAATCCTACCATGTGTCTATGTAGTGGGGTTAAGTCTAGAGTTGTTAGTCTTGTCATTGTTTTCTCCTTTATTAAGCAAGATTAATTATAGATCCCCTATTGGGCAATCTAGTAGTAAAAGGACTCTTTCCTCTTTCTACACTATTATTTATACAATCTTTTTCCAAAGTTGTCAAGAAAAGATTAGTCCAATTCCGGCTGTAGCTATTACTAATCCACCCCAACCGCATAATATAGTCAAATAATACCGTAATTTTGTACCAAAATACAGCATACCAATTGTTACACATTTATGCATTGGACTTATAAGATATCCACAGAAATCCACGGCAAAAAACCAAGGTAAGTACTCAAGACCGTATATACTAGCTAAAATTACTGTAATTGCACCAAATCTTGAACTAGATCCTAGTGCAAAGGCTCCTGCAAAGCTGAACAAACTTAATAGTGTAAAGCCAGATATAGTATTAATATCAAGTCCTGTATTTCCAAGGAAATCTTTTATTTCATTAGTATTTGTTCTTACTAAATTTGCTAGAAATATAATCAATGCCACCCAAGCTACAAGTTTCCAATCAACATACTTTAACAATTTTGGAATATCAAATGTTTTGGTTACTATCATATAATATGCAGTCAACGAACCAAATGCCCAAAGAAAATCTATACCTGCTACGATTGCTCCTACACCTGCAATATAAGGTAATACATATCTTGTTATACGGCTGACTTTGATTGTTTCTTCTGTAGTCTTTAATTCTACATCGCTTTCTTTTACACCCCATACTAGATAGCCAATAATAAATGCAATTGATACAACTAATAGAGGCCACATGATACCCATAAATGCACTATAGGATAATCCAAATGCCGCCATTGGCAGTATTACTGTTTTTTCTAATGGTGACCAAAAATAGTAGTGGTGAGTGGATACATAATCAATCGGACCAAATTTTTCTCTACCACAGCAACCTTTATCTGGAGCAAGTGTATCTAAAATACCTGCACTTACTGTTACCCTTCCTTTTATAGGTAACAATCCTGTTATTGCACTTACCACTGCAACTACAGCCTTTTTACTTTTTAAGTTTTGAGCAAAGAAACAAAATACATCAGTAAATAATCCATGTTCTTTTACCATACCTGCAATCATCATTACAAATATTACAAGGAAAAGATATACTTGTCCTTTAATTGCTAAGTCTAAATATTCCATTAAAAATTCCTAACTTTTTTTAAGAGTTGTACTGATTGAAAACTTGATTCACTTGTTGAGTACATCTCACAAATGTAGTACACTTGGGCATGTCTTTAATACGTCTAGCACCAATGTAAGTACAGGCACTTCTGACACCTCCTAGTATTTCAGTAATTGTTGCTTCAACTGGTCCTCGGTGTGGTAATTCTACAACTTTGCCTTCTGCACCACGATAGCCGTCTTTTCTTCGACCATGCTTAGCCATTGCGGCATCTGAACTCATACCATAAAATTGTACTTTGCCATCTACTATTTCACCTTCGCTTTCATCATGTCCAGCTAACATACCACCAAGCATGACAAAATGAGAGCCTGCACCAAATGCCTTTGCAACATCTCCTGGATAAACACAACCTCCATCTGCAATGACATGTCCACCAATACCGTTGGCGGCATCTACACATTCAATCACACCTGAAAGTTGAGGTACACCTACACCTGTTTGTAATCTTGTTGTACAAACACTTCCTGGACCAATACCTACTTTAACAACGTCAGCACCTCTAATAATAAGTTCTTCAGTCATTTCGCCAGTTACTACGTTACCTGCAATAACAGTTTTGTCCGGATATGCATCTCGAATACGTTCTATAAAGTCGCCGAAGTTTTCATGATATGCATTTGCTACATCAACGCAGATAAATTTAATATCTGGATATGCTTCTAAGACCTGCTTCATAGTATTGTAATCTGCGGCTTGATTATCCCAAATGTATCCAGTGCCTGTGCAAACACTAATATACTTCATTTTAATTCCGCTACCAATAGCTTCTTTCCAATCTTCAAAAGAGTTATGTTTACCAATTACAGTAAGCATCTTATGATTTTGTAATTCTTTCGCCATTGAAAATGTGCCAACACCATCCATGTTACTTGCTATGATAGGAATGCCTGTCCATTCGTTACCGCTATTATGGAATTTTATTGTACGGGTTAAATCTACATCACGCCGACTTTCAAGTTTACTTCGTTTTGGTTTAAACAGAACGTCTTTGTAATCAAGTTTTACATCATCTTCTATTCTCATTACTTTACCTCTATATCTAAGAATTGTCCTTGCTCAGCTTGGGCTTGTTGTATTTGCCTTTGTCTATTATAAGTGTTTAACAAAGCAATTTTTTCCCAATACTTTTCTAACATCAATTGTGTCAATTGAATACGTTTATTATGGTGTTCTTCCATTCTCTTTTTATTGTTATAATATTCTTCTAGTCTTTCTTGTTGTAATATTTTATCATGGTGGATAGGCACATTACTTTGTAAGTTTGAAATCTGTGTCATGACTTAGCCTCATAATTAAAACTGATACTTATTCTATCTATGTTACTTTGATTACCCTGTACCGAATGTTTTAACCAACCAGGGAATATATAAAGTCCATCTGTTTTACACGGATATGTTGCTCTACTTGCACTGTAATAGGTTTGCTTGGCAACATACTCGGGTAAAAAAGCTTCTGCCCCGTCCATTCTTTCGAATTGAATATTTCCTTGGTTTTCTTCGCCATGCACATAATATACTCCGCTGAATACTGCACCAATATGATTGTGTAAATGATTATATGAACCTGGAGGATTTATGTTTAACCATATGTTGGTAATTTGCATTTCAGGAAGACCTACCTGTTGTGAACACCAATTTACTTCTTTATCCAAGTGTTCTACTAATATGTCAATTTGTGAATTATCTTTAGGAAGAATGTCTGAACTTTGAAATCCCCCAAAGTTGCTCACTACACGACCGACATCATTTTGTTTACGTTCATATGCCCAACGTTTTAATTCTTGATTGTCTATCAGGTCGGTAGCTACTTTAGACCATATTACTTGGGGAAACCATAGTTCAGTATGCATTGCCATGATTTAATATCCACGATCTATTTTTTCTTTGGCTTGTTTTTTAAGCCATCGTGCTTTACCTGCCGCTTTAGCTTTTCTTTTCTTTTCACTAGGCTTGACATAAGATTGCCTTTCTTTTATTTCTTGAATAATACCTGCTTCTTGTACTTTTTTCTTAAATTTACGTAAAGCGGCATTAACATCGTTATTACGAACTATAACCGTAATACCATCTCCTGGAGTATAGTTATCTTTACTCCATTTTCTTTTGTTATTAAATCTCAAATTTACCTCCGAGTTTTGATTCAATTTCTTCTACTGCAAATATTCTATTCGCACTAATCTTATTATACATTATTTCTTCGGCTTTTGTCAAGTAATAAGTGTTACCAAAACTAACCAAATATGATTCTAATTTCTTCCAATATGGTGGTAAATTGTCCAAATCCAAAATTACTATTTGGCTAAGTTTGTGTACATTGAGAACCCAATCTATGTCTTTTCCGTTAGGATCTTCATACATATAAACATTAAATCTATTTTTGCTTTTTGAAATGATTTCTTGGAATTGTTCTTTCACATATAAACTAGGATAAAATAAGAATACTGAAAAATTTTTATTATGTAAAAAATCAGGTGGTGTTATTATATTAATATCACTCATTGTTTATTTTTCGCCATATGCTTTTATCAGACTGTTCGCTATTTTGTATATAGCTTTGTGGTTCAATTACTGTAGTTAGATCCGGCTTTATTCTTGGTTCCGTTTTAATATCTTTTTTTTTAGATCTGTGTCTTCGTCTTTGAGATATTTTTCCCATGGTAGATTATCTATCTTACCTTGTAAATACCATATTTTGTAGTTTTTAAGTTCATCACCTGGATTATCTATTTTCCATTTTTGTTTTGCTTCTTTCCAATCATCCAATTCATCAAGGGCATCAAGATCCTCTTCTGTTAATCGATAATCTTCCGACGATGACTCTTTTTTTTCGACCTGCTCAGGTACTTCATCTGGTTCTGCTGGAATAAGTTCTGGCTCTGTTTTATTGTTATGCTTGTCCCATGCTTCGCTATAACCTGTTGCAATATGACCTGCATCTAATGGGGTAGGGTTAGAAACCTGTCCTTTGTTTTCCTCCACTGTCTCCCGTTCTGGAACACTTGGCTCATCACTGGCTTCTCCATTTGGTTCATCGTCTGCCACATTAATTTCTTGTAGGTCGTTTCTAGCTTCGTCCCCATCATCTGATCTAACATTTTCAGATTCAGGAACTGGATCGTCAATAGATTCTGTATCATCTTGTTCTTCCTTTACATATCCGGGATTGGCAATTATTTTTTCTGCACGAGCTTTTTCATACTCTTTCCAATCTTCGTCATTAGTTTTCCTGGGACGGTTAAATTCAAAAGTATACTGACTTGCAATTAGCAATAGTACTGCTAATGGATCAAATACAATTATAAGAATTATAATCACCCACCTCACTGCTTCTTCTAATAAATCCCTATCAGCTTCTTCACCGTAAACAAATTCAGCAATGTATTTTATAGGTCCTACCTCAGCCTCTAATGCTCTGTATTCCGCTTCTAAAGAATATTTTTGTTCAGTTAATGTGTCTATCTCTTGATTTGCTTTTTTAATTTTAAGCAAATTCTCTTCTATCAAATCTGTATTATTATCTGGAGTAACACTGCCTATTTCTGAACGTAGTTTGTTAATAACTTTATTTGAATCTGCAATTTCTTTTTCTGCAATATCCCGTAATCTTTTTATTTCTTCATTTGCGGATATTATGATAGGCGATTCTTTTTCTTCTAGTTTAGTAATAGTTGAAAGAATGCTTTCCCTTTTTGCAATTAATCCGTCTCTGTAATTTTCAACCTGTTTTGCAGTTCTACTACCATAGGTTCCGTCTACTCTAGTGCCTACAATGCTTTGTAATCTTCTTATACTTTCACTGTCTCGTCTATTAAGTAAATCAGATAGTGTTGCTAGATCTTCATCTATACTTGTAATCTGTGCTAGATAAGGTTCTAGCTTTCCATCTTTTCTTTCAGTTTCTTCTTGTATTATTTTTTGTTGTTCTGCTACTAATGGTTGGATTCTTGTATATGCAGTATCAATTCTTTTTTGTTCTCTATCAATTTGATCTTGAATTGTATCATTTTTATTTGCACCTTGATTTTCAGCTTCTTCTATCTTGCGTTCTGCTTTATTAATAATAATTTCTTGGCGAGTTATTTCAGTATTCAGTCGTTCTATCTTTTCAATAGATTCTGTACTTGCCGAAGTCTGTTCAATGTGTGCTTTAGATAAAAATCCAAAAATCCCCATTGAAGTGATAATCATGAGAACTATTACTGCTATGCTAAGATAGGTTTTCAGCCACCAAGTGGCTTTCTCCCAATATCTATGTAGCCATACGGCTGTTACTAGTTTACCTATCTCTAAAGTACCACCCATTATCATAATTGGTACTGCGGCCGCGGCAAAGATAGCCACTAATCCAGCAACAGAGTAATATATAGCAACTGCACTAATAGATAATGCAGTAATTAATGTCAAGACTGCTAAGAACATGTAGTATTTACCTGGATTAGCTTTTTGAAATAAATGTCCATTTATCTCTCACGGCATTATAACAGGCAGTATCTTGCCAACTTTTGTGTTTTCCATTATAATGCACAGTATTATATAATACATGACACATTTTGCTATCCTGTGGATAAATCATTCTAATGGCGACTACACCTTTAGCACTATTGTCTGGACTATACCAAGTACACCCTTCACCAGCATCTAAGTTATCTAATACAAAATAAACACATTGTTGGTGTCTATTTCTATCTTTTCTTGGAACGGAATATGCACTATTTTTAATTCCGTTACCTAGTAAATGAAAAATTGAAGTTCCAGAGTGGGTCCTATCAGCAGTCGTGAACTGTCCATAGTATTGGTTTTGAGTTGAACAACCTGTGCTAATGAGGCAAAGGAGGCTCAATAAGCTCCCAACTGTCGCTACCCGGCATTTTGCAATAAATTCCTTTAGCATTTTTAGTCTTTCCATTTTTTAGATATCTTTGTCTGTACCTAGTACAGTCATCTGATATACCTGTTGTTTTTGCAAATATTTTAACAGTTGAATCATCACACTCTATTTTTGTGATACTATCAACTTGCTCACCATTTTTTACAGTAATGTTTTGTTTCGTAGAGCAATAATTATTTTCATTTATTGCATATTTAGGAGCAGAGCTACATGCAGTAACGATGAGGCCTACTCCAATAAGGAGTAGGATTTTATGCATCGTTATTTAACTTTGCTTGATTTTTAAGTGTATCAAAAATTTCTTTCTTCATCTTAACTCTTACAAACTTATAGTGTTGACCACCTAGTTCATACCATGCAGTTTCATATTGAACATATTCATTTATTGTAGTCATAGGTACAATATGCTTAATCATTGTTGAAGAACTTTTCTTTTGATTGTTAAATTTTACTATCGTTTCTGAATCGATAGTTCCGTTAATTCTCTGTGCTAAGGCATTCAAAGCAAATGCTTTCATTTCCTCTTCTGCCGCTTGATGATGTACACTTACACCTGCACCACAGGAATAAACATAATCTTCTTTCCACCAGAACCAACCATCAGTTCCAGTTTCTTGACATTTTTCATACCACTTGGGCATTGAATACGAAGTTCTTGTTTCAACTTCTGTCATTGTTGAACAAGCACTCATCAATGTTACTGCACCAATCGCTAGTCCTAATTTTACGCCTTTCATTATAGCCTCCTTAGCCTTAATTAAAAATTACTTACATAATAATACAAAAATGTTGAAAAGTCAACACTTTTTGGTTAAATTAGTTTTTTGAAAATAATTCAGCCGATTGTTTGGCTTTTTCTTTTACGAGTGCGGTGTATTTTGGATTTGTACTCCAAGCACTCAAAAGATTTATCATTCGATCAAGATCGACAATGCCTTCTTCTAATTGTCGTTGACGTTCTATCCTGAATGGATTATAAACTTTTAATCTGTTAAGAATAGAAATCATATCTGCTATAGATTTACATTTAGTAATATATGTTTTTACACCCCATTCAGCATCTGGATTATCTTTAGGTTTCATTTGTGCTTCGTTTTTGTTCCAAGTTCTTATGCCAAATAAATTATTACCTTGTATTGCAAATCTGCTTGTGCCATAACCAGATTCAATTACAGCCATTGCTACTATTATATCTTTATGTATTCTGTCAGCAGGTGGGGTAGTTAAATTAACAAAGTCCACACAACTGTTCACTGCTCTCATAAAAGTTTCATTATCATTGTATACTATTTCAGGCTCAAAAAATTTGTGTTGAGCATAATCTTTCTGAATTTCTGATGCTATTTTATTTGTTAGATCAACTAATACCTTTTGATTTGGTTTCATTGTTCCAAAATAGTAGGCTGAAGATGTTGTAAAAATCCACAGCCCAAGGTAAAGGATTATGTGTTTTAATTTTATCGCCATCTGTAAAAAATATGTGTTCCTATTCTGCCAACTAAATCCAAAGTAGGTGCCCATTTTGGATTGACATAAGTTGCATGATAGTGAGTTGCACCTTCAGTAATGCCACGGTGCTTACCTTCGTTAGTTAGCCTGTAAGCAATCTCCTGACATTTACGCCATGAATCACTATCTTTAATTTTATCAGATTTACCATCACACCACCAAGAAAATTGACATCTATCTCTTTTGGGTATATAAACTCTTTCTGAGTCAGGCAAGTCTTTTTGTTTTTGTGTTTTCCAACTTTCTCTAACAGGTCCTTCATATACTACTTCACAAATAGTATTAGGAAATCTAGTATCCTTGACTCTGTTAAGAACAACATCCGCAACGGCATATTGTCCAGCTATAGGCTCTGATTTGGATTCGAAGTAAATATTCTTTGCCAAACAGTATAGCTGAGGGTGAGAAACTTCAGTATATAATTCACCTTCTACTGCATTCATTAAAGTTACAGCCTGGGCCCAAGTTACAGGCACCATCCAGAAGCCGTAGAATACAAAGACGATGAATGTGATCATCAACCTCATGTAGTATTTACAATGGTGATATAATTTGTTAAACACTAACATTAGTTTTTTCCTTTCTTTTCTCAACATGGTTTTTGATAAACTGTTTAGGAATATCCGGATTTAAAGCACGAAGCTCTTTTTCAGTATATTCATAAGGTTGCTTGATCCCGTATTTTTTTAATTGATCAAGAGCCCATTCGGTAGCTTGTTCTTTTGTTTTGAACATTATCCTCTCCTCATTTTTGCGATTTCAGTTGCTTGTTTCGATCCTGTCCGATCGTCTTCATCAGCAAATACAGGAACCATGTTACTTTTGTGCATAGTTGCTATACCCACTAATCTTCTTTCACCTGTGTATTGTATTGATTCTTTTTTTACACATGGTGCAAATGACTTGTCACTGTTAAGGCTTGGTGCATCTATTGTTGGTCGCTCCCAAACTGTACCGCCTTCATGATACCAATCCGCAACCGGAGCGGCTTTTCTTCTCGGTTTATGTTCACCATGGCAGTAAGCTATGTACTGCTCTAAATCCATTTGTAAATCATGAGCTCCGATACGCCTCATGTGTTTATTATGTTCTTTTAGTGATGTTTGGTATTTTTTTATTCGCTCAGGGGTGAGCTTTTTCTTTTTGGACTTCTTCGTATTTAAAGTAGTAAGTCCTCTTGCTAGGTGCATTGTCATTATGTGCTACTCCGCATAATAAGTGAATTTTATACATTGTAGCACATAATTTATATAATATCAACCTGATTTGGTTAAATTATACAGTTACTCTTCTTCTTGGAATAGAGTAGCTTACTGCTGGTCTTCCTACGTTACCAGAATCAATTGAACTAACTTTTACGTTAAATCCAGCTTCTCTTAATTCAGTAAGTCTTGCACCTGGTGAAGCGATCTTTAATTTCTTTTTAAGATCTAAAGTGGTAAATGTTTTACCATTTCCCCAATAGTTTTGCAAGATTTTTTGATTTTGGGTACCTGCGTTAAAGAATTTTGTACCTACTGTTTTTGTTTTACTCATGATCATTATTACTCCTTTGTTATAATGTTGTGCTTAATATACAACAACTTTACACGAAAGTCAATTATTTTGGTAAAATACCTTTTGACAAGTCAATTGTAGGAATATCTTTATTAAATTCCTCCAAATCCCAATCATCTATACATACTAGTCCAAAATTGAAATCCACGGAATTAATATGAATTTCATGATCTAAACACTCTTCTAATGTATCAAATGTTTTATTTGTTACAATATTTAGGTTCAAATCGCTGAAGACGCTTAAAATTGTTAATACTAATACAAATTTCATAATAACTTAATATACTACGAATTTTCTTCTTTGTCAACCTCTAATCTGAACTTTATATCACAATATCCACATACTGCTTCACCATTTTCTGGAATGGTATAGTAAACTTTTGGATGATCCATGTCTTCCCCCATACACCAAACACGGGGGTTTTTAACATATATAATGGTTTCTGGAGGTTCTGTCACTTATCAGAATCCAAATAATTTCTTACCATACTGCCAAGACCTTTTTTTAATTTACTAAAGTATCCTGGTTTTTCTTCTGGTTTAATTTCTGGTTCTAATGCTTTAGTAACTGTTTTGTCTGTTGCAGTTTTATTTACTTTGGGTGTTTTTGGGTCTGTTTCTAAATCGTCAGGTCTTTTTGGAGGAGCCTTGGTAACCATTTCAGGACGCATAGGTTTATTATCTCCGTATATGTTTTTAGCTTTACCAAAATGCTTGTAGTTCCATGCTTTTGCAAAGTCTTCTAAAGTAGCAAATTCTCTGCCGCCTTTTTTTGCAATTCTATCTGCAAAATTCATTTTAAGTAGTATTGCTTCTAACATCAGTGTGGTCAACTTTTGTATACTTGTTACATCATCCCAATCAGCATAATTAAAAGTTCCTCCTTTTACATCTCCGTATGTTTTTGGTTCTACCTGTCCAGGACCTATACCACTGTCTAGTCTTCCATTAACATCATGATAACTGGCGTAGGCACTTGTCCATAAGTTGACTGGATTTTCAATAGCCTTCACAACGTCAATACAGCCCCTTGGAACGGTAGTTGCACTAGAAGATATAGATTGCTCTACCCTACTATTAATATAATTGTCTGTAAATCTATTGGCGTTTTCTAAAAATCCTCTCATGGTAGATACATCAAGAACACCTGATACAGGAAGACCACATTCTTTTTGCATCATACCTACAAATGTATAAAATCGGATTTTACTTCCTCCTCTATTCATTATGTTTGGGTTGATGTATTTCATGCCGTTTCTTTTACACCAAGTTCTAAAGTATGCTCTTGCTTTGGCATGTATCTTTCCAGGATCGTTTTGGAATTGACCCTGACTACCAGCTCGTTTTGCCGTTGGGGTCTTTTTTAATAGACTGATGATACTCTGGCCTAAATCAGCGGTTTTGTCTTTTTTCTCTATAAGGATTTCTTGTACAAGCATACTGTATTTATTTTATGTAAGGAAGGATTGGCCCGTTCTGTTGCCCGGTGGAACCATACCGCGAAGTTGCCGGTTATTAAGCGGCAATAAGTTCACGATCCATAGAAAGATCTAAAGAAGTGAACGCTTCAGGTGCAAAGTTTTCGTTTGCATTTGTAAAGGTGTTCGCGTTAACCGAGCTTACATCCGGACGACTCCACTTTCCTAATCACTGCCTGTCGATCCTATTTCACCCCCATCATAAACACACCAATAATATTTTGCAAACACTTCACGCCAACGATCTCCGTAAATCTTAATGTAAGTCTTTCGTAATTCATCAAGATCTTCCTTCGTGTGTTTATGGTGGAGGTGCGGGGTACCGCCCCCCGGTCCAGTCCAACTTTTGAATTGCTTCAACATCGTACTATATTTATAACATATATTGTATAGTCTTGTCAACCTGATATTTGAAAACTTGCAAATAAAAAATGTCTGTCACGATGTATGCAAATGATGTCCAAAATAAACAAAGAACTCCTAACCGAATTCTTTCTTTTCTTTTGTGTATCCATAATTGGAACTCTGGATCATCTGATGCATAGAAGACAACCGGCCGACCGTGATACAGCCGACCGATTCCTTTATATGGTTGATATTTTTTATTTGGCTTTTCGTCTTTAAAGGTTTGACCACCTTTCATAGCCATTTTTAATCACATATTGTTTTTCTTCTCTTGGATTTCCTTACGTCTTTCTTTTGTAAGTTTACCAAGGTCACCCAATGCTTTTCTAGCACGAGCCGCCGCGGCTTTCACACCTTTTGTTTCAAAAGATTCTTGCTCAGCCACATAATTATTAAATGCTTGAACAATTTGTTCATGTATACTCATACTTATCTCCTTTAGTTTAGTTTTAAACCTGTGGTTGCTTCTAGATATTTTTTGTTTATATCTTCAATAGTTTTTGCAGTCGTTATAATTAGACTTGCATTAAACTTAATATCTGTACTTGTAGTGGTAAACATGTAAGGTGCCAACCCTATACCTTGTCCAGACATTACAACCATCATAGGTTTTTTTAGCTTGACATGTGAAGGTGTCTCCTCAACCAATCTACCAACAACTTCTTCTCCAGATGTTATTTTGATAGACACAGTATCACCTTCTTTGTAAACATTTTCTACTAGCATATGATTACCCGTGTCCTGAATTTGTAAATCCAGTGTCATCGATGTACCTCATAAAGTCTTCGAATCCGCCTACATTTTGGCCATGTATTCTTATTTGCGGAAAAGTCCTGGCACCTGGAAATTTTTCTAATACATCTTCTCGAGTAAAATCTCGGTCAAGCTCTAAGTATGAAAAATCCCAATCACGACTTTCGCAATACATTTTAGCTTTTGTACAACTTGCACAATTTTGCTTTCCATATATTTCTATTCTTGTCATAGTTCAAACCCTTTCAGGGCGTCTTTTGTTACGTCTTGTTTTATTCCGCCTACTATATAACTTTCTACTTCAGTTTCTTGTGGAGCAACTTGTAGTCCTGCACTACTCAACCAGTGTTGTGTCCAAGGAAGCGGATTATTATTTTGTGGTTGATCAAATATTGCATCATAGCCTAATGCTTTGAGTCTTCTATTAGCTATGTATTCAACGTATCTATGTAAAAGTTGTGCATTCAATCCTATCATAGAACCGTCTTTAAATAAGTATTCAGCCCAGGCTTTTTCTTCAGCTACACACTCACGCCACAAATCATATACTTCTTCTTCACATTCTTTTGCTATCTTTGCCATTTGTGGATCGTCTTTGCCTTGTTGCCATAGTTTCAAAACGTGTGTACTTAATGCTAAATGTTGTGCTTCATCTCTTGCGATGAGAGAGATAATTTTTGCACTGCCTTCCATTAATTTTAATTCTCCAAATCCAAAAGTACATGCAAAAGATACATAAAAACGTAATCCTTCTAGTATGTTTACAGTCATCATTGCAAGATATAATTTCTTTTTTACGTCTTTCATAGATCCTTGCTTTAGATGCATAAACTTGTCTGCGGTTTCATTGAAAGCATCATAATGCTTTGTAACACTTACTGCTCTTTCTAAAATCTTTTCATCATCTAATATAGTATCAAACACTTCACTAGGATCTGCATATACATTTTTCATAATATGTGTATAAGAACGACTATGAATAGTTTCAAAGAAGTCCCAAGTTACAATACAGCCTTCAAGTTCTGGTAATGATACATGGGGCAAAAAGGCTAAACATGGACCTCTGCCTTGCACTGAATCCAACAAAGTTTGATATTTTAAATTTGCAGTAAAAATATGTTTTTGTTCTGGTCTAAAGTTTGCATAATCTGCTCTGTCTTTTTGCAAACTAACTTCTTCAGGTCTCCAAAAATAACCTAACATAGTTTGATTTAATTTATCAAACACAGGAAATTTAAATACATCATATCTTTGAGTATTTTGATCTGCACCAAAAAACATGTTCTGCTTGGTGAAATCTACTTTGTCTTTATTGAATACAGTTTTCGCCATTTTTCATTCCTTTTTAATAATGTAACATCAGATAAACACTGTGTCAACCTAAATAGTGCAGGCCTCACATTCTTCTTCGTCTTGCTGTTCCGCTGATATAGGTTGTGTATTTACCAATGGCTTCTCCTCTTCAACTTCACTAGGATCCGTTTTGAAGTCATAGGTGTTTTGATAATAACTTGTTTTCCAACCAAGTTTATATGTAGTTAACAAGTCCTTAATCATAACACTCATAGGTACTTCGTTATTTTCATACTGTGTTGGATTGTATGACCAGTTACCTGATATTGCTTGATCAAAGAACTTTTGCATGACAGCAACAATATTAATATAGCCTTCGTTACTAGTCATTTCCCATAATAATGTATATTCATTTTTTAAGCTATGATACTGCGGAACAATCTGCTTAAGAGGCCCTTTTTTACTTTTCTTAACGGACAGGTATCCTCTAGGTGGCTCAATACCGTTTGTGGCATTCGACACAACGGAACTGCTCTCTGAAGGCATCTGTGCGGACAATGTGCTGTGCCGTAAACCGTGTGTTCGTATGTTCTCGCGAAGAGTATCCCAATCATATTTTAACTTATGCGGAACAAGATTGTCCACATCCTTCTTATAAGTATCAATAGGTAGTATGCCATCACTATATTTAGTGCGGTTAAAATATTCACAAGCTCCTCTTTCTTCTGCTAATGTGTTACTAGCTTTAAGTAAGTAATATTGAAAAGCTTCTGATAAATCGTGTACATATTTCCATGCACGTTTACTATCATATGATACACCTTGTTTTGCCAAATAATGTGCTAGTCCTATATATCCTATGCCTAAACTCCTTCTAGCTTTTGTGGACTTTTCTGCCGCTACAATAGGATATTTTTGATAATCAATAATTTCTTCCAAAGCTCTTACAGCCAAATCACATAGATCTTCTAAATCATCTAATGATTTTATTACACCTACATTAATAGCACTGAGAATACAAAGTGCAATCTCACCATTATCATCATCGATGTGTTGCAATGGTTTTGTTGGTAATGTTATTTCTTGACATAGGTTACTCATGTATACAGGATCCTTAAATGAACTATGTGAATTACAATGATCTACGTTCATTATATAGATACGTCCTGTTTCTGCACGTTCTTTTATTAGTGCAGAGAATAATTCCATTGCGTCAATAGACTTTTTCTTGATACTTGTTTTTCTTTCGTAAGATTCGTATAATTCTTGAAACTTATCTGCATCTCCAAAATATGCTTCATATAATCCTGGCACATCATGTGGAGAAAAAAGTGTAATTTTACCTCCACTTAACAACCTTTCATACATAGTTTTATTCATCTGGATTGAATAATCTAACTTACGTACACGATTGTCTTCAGTACCTTTGTTATTTTTAAGTACAAGAATATCTTCAATCTCTTGATGCCAGAATGGAAAATGTGTCGTAGCACTTCCGCCACGTACACCATTTTGTGTGCAACAACGTACAGTTGATTCAAACTTTTTTAGAAAAGGAATGATACCTGTATGTGCTACTTCTCCTCCTCTGATTTTTGAGTTGACGCCTCTGATACGTCCTGCGTTAATACCGATACCAGCTCTTTGAGCCGTGTATCTACCGATGGACATGTCTGACGCAAAGATCGAATCAAGTGTGTCGTCACTATCAACGAGCACACAACTGGCAAACTGCCTAACTGGAGTACGCACTCCGGCCATGACCGGCGTTGGTATGTTGAGTCTAAAAAGGGAGGTCGCATCGTAATATCTCCTTACATAATATAACCTATCTTCTTTTGGATAATTTGCAAATAAAGTTGCCGCTATCATCATATACATATATTGTGGAGTTTCATACATCTCTCCGCTTGATCTATCTTGACAAAGATATTTGTCAACAACTTGTCTTAAGCCTGCATAGGTAAAATTTTCATCACGTTTATGATTAATCCATTTATCTAATTTTTCTAATTCGTCGTCTGTATATTTTTCTAAAATTTCTGGATCATACACTCCGTTATCAATATTAATATCAATAAGCTCTCGTAAAGGCAAAGTTTTATATTCGCCAAAAATTTCTTTGTATGTTGTGTAAAGTAAAAGTCTTGCCGCGGCATATTGATAATTAGGATTATCTAAGGAAATAAGATCATTTGCACTTTTTATTAATATTTCTTGTATTTCTGTCGAACTCATACCATCGTAGAACTGTATGTTAGCATTCATTTCTATTTGGCTACTGCTAACACCAGCTAACCCTGTACAGGCAAATTCAACTACTTTATGGATTTTATCAATGTTTAATTCTTCTTTGTTTCCGTCTCTTTTAATAATATAAATGTTATTTCCGTTTGACATATTTTTTCCTCGTATCCTATATTTATTGTATATTATCCATTAGAAAAGATTTTTGAACAATTAAGTTTGTGGGTAACTGGTTCATTTGTAAAACCTCTCCGTCTGAAAAGCCAAGTACATATCCCTGAATAGTAAGATAATAATGTAGTGATGAATTTTTGTTATCTTTTGCAATATGTATCTCAAAAACTTCTCCTTTAAAACGTTCTGTTAACTGTAAAGTGTAACACATTCCTAGTATTATACAAAAATTACAGTATTGATTTTCATATACTAATTCCCAAGGCCCTGGCCAAATCTTTTTATTCCAAGGATCAGTATTAATACTACATCTAGGAATACGATTGTAGAAGTCTACAACCTTTTGAAACGGATATTCATCCTTTTCTAGGCTTTGTCGAAACTCCGCCCATTCAAGGAGTCTATCCTCATATTGGCTAAGGCTGAACATTACACAAGGCTAGTTTTTCTATTGAGTACTCTAAACTTGAATTGTGTCGTGTCGTTGCTCGGCATTGTACTTACTACTGTAACATCTATTGTGTCGTTTGTCAAGTCTGCATTTACATCTGCAATCGCCGCGGTGAATGAAATATTATCTTCATATGTAACATCTCCTGAATAATCATAATCGTCAGTGATATTTACTGTGGGTGTAGATCTTATTTCGGTTGTTATAGTCATTGTTCCAATTCTCTGCATTTCGTAAGTTTCGCTCATCATCTGATATTCAATTATGAACGATTGATTTGCAAAGCCAGGCAGTCTAAATAATTTTGTTCCGCCTGTTTGTGATATTGAAAGACTATGTGTAAATCCGTCCGTATAATCTATTGTTCCTTGTATCTCTGGTACATACGGAGAAGAATTAATATTTGCCTGTGTATATGAAAGTGCTTCTGTTCTTGCAAAAAAATCAGATACACTTTGGTTGCCTACTTTGTTAAATTTAATACATGAATATACTGGTTGTGCTTCAGTACCACCTTCATTTCCTACCAGTGTAAAACTATTTCCTTTGGAAGTATTATAAGTGCCGTTTTCTACCCAAATACCATATCTATTGATATTTGAAAAAACATTATTAGATATTAAAGTATTGACCGGTCCTGTAGATCTACCAGTGGCAGGTGTGCTTAATGTCATATTCACACCTAAGTTAATTGCATTGCCACAATAATCAAAATGACATTTATCTATTACGGTATTATCAATATCAAAATTACTCATAATGCCATATGCCCAGTTTGTAATTTTACAATTTATAAATTTATTTTTGCTACTTTCAACTGATCCACTTAATGAATCCATTCTTACACCTGTGCTAGATGCAAAGTCTGCAGGAATAGTATCTGCAGTCTGCCAAGGTCCAATAATGTTTACATTTTCAAATACACTGTCTCTACAACTTTCTAAAAGCATTCCTAAATTTGTTGTATTATTTTGCAATGTCAAGTCTTTTATTATAATTTCTCTTGCTTGATTGTTAAAAGTACTAGACGAATCGTTTGCATAACTACCAGGTGTACTACTATCGTTGACTGTTTTAATTATAGGAAAGTTACCAGTCTGTCTAATTACTGTACGATCAGGCCCTGCGCCTTGTAAAATACAATAAGGTGGAATATTTATTGTTGCATCAATTATATAAATTCCAGGTTCTAAATTAAGCACTACTCTGCTTTGTTCACTTCCTTTTGTAGCAGAGTTTAAAAATAATTGATCAATTGCCCTCTGTAATCCTACAGTTGCATTTTGGCTAGTGACTCCAGTCAATCCAAAAGCTCTTACACTTACGTTATCATCTAGTCTATCTTGTAATGTTCGTTGTATAGGACTAACACTAGAACTGCCAGTCTGTATGTATGCATCATCTGTTCTGTACGTATATGTATCTGCTAGTGAAAATATGTTATCATATTGCGTTAATACTTTTGTGTTACCTACTGCTGGCGACCCTTCACTTACAGAACCATTACCTATGTATAATTCTCTTGTATCAATAGCCCAACCAAGTTCTCCGCTGGCTAATTGTGGTAAACCAGACCCTTGGTTCTTTTGTCCTCTTCTTATTTGTATACGTGATATCTGTACAACGGCCATTAAATGCTCCTAATTAATTATTAGTATTTATGCCGATAAGCTCTGTCGTATATTTTGGATTGTGTCGATCGGATCGCTTGACTCAGTAATAGATCTTCCAATAACCAAGAAATCTGCACCAAGTTGCTGTCCTTCTTTAGGAGTTGTAACTCTTTTTTGGTCTTTTTTTGATTCATAGTTTTTTGTTTGTATTCCAGGACAAACTTTAATTAAATGATTGTAAGGTTTTACAAATTTTATAGTTTTGATATCTAATGGACTACAAATTACACCAGCAAATTTATATTTTATCATTTTATCAATACTGGTTTCCCACATTTGTTCCACAGTATTGTTATATAAAGCTGTTCTTTCTTGTTCGTCCCAACTTGTAAGATATGTTACTCCTAAAAGTTTTGTCATACTTGCGAATGGCTGTATTGCTTCAAATACACTTTCACTGTTTTGTGTGCAAATAGTTGCCATTGTTGCACCTTTGTCTACAATTTTTTGTAATACCTGTTTGACAGTGTTAGGTGTATCCCATAGTTTACAATCAATAAAAAGTTCGTTATCTTTTGTATAATCTTTTATATAAACACTTTGACTCCATAATGCATGGTTAATTTTAAATCCGTCTACTACGTCTCTAAGTTTAGCCGCCATTTCTAATGCATCTAAAGGATTTGTGTAATCTAGTGCAACTATAATTTTAGTCATTAATATTCTTCCTTGTGTATAGCACTTCTATAAAAAATATAATCTATTAGTACTACATTTATTAGTAAACCTACAGGAGTTAATGAAAAACCAAATAAAAATGGTAATATGAATAAACAAAATGTTTGCCCCATACAGTATCTTACAGGCTTTATAGGTGTCCATTCTGTAAAACTTGGTGGAGGTCCTTTTTTCCTATAATCTTCAAACTCAAAATTCATTAGGCATGTTTCTCATAATAATTGTATACCCTATTGTACCATTCATTACGCCACTCTTCATATTCATGAGGCCATACATCAAACTGTTGATATTGCAAATCACGTGAACACATGAAAACATGTCCTTCTTTAATACTTGTTCCGTAAATTTCATTATGGGCTTCTGCGTAAGCAACCAATTGAAGGTAATAATCTATTACCCATTCTTCTTTCTTTGGTTTGTTAGTTTGCTTGAAATCCATAATGCAATCATTGCCCTTGTATTGTCCTACTAGATCAGTTGTACCTGCATACATACTGGGCATATATAAATTTACTTCTGACCCCCATATTTGATTTACATCTTTCAATGCTTTGTTTTTTATCTCACCTGCCATTTTATGGGCTTGTTGGGCATAAGGATTACTGCCAGGATTAGGCCAATCGCCTGTATCAATATAGTCTTCTAAATACTTGTGCATACGTGTGCCAACACCAGCCGCTTCTGTAGTAATCTCTTGGGCTTTTGCTTCTCCCACTCTCTTACGCCAATTGATTAAATGTGTTTTATCTTTTGTAGCATCTAGTATAGTAGTCACACTTGCGACAGCTTTTCCGTCAGGAGTCAGATATTTTCTTTTACCATCTATTTGTTTGCGTTCTATTGGATTATATGTAAATTTTTCACTTATCAGCGTCATGGGCATCTTCATATTCGTCAAACTTCTCCATAAATGGGTCATGCATGTAATATGGGTCTACATTACTATTTGGATCATCTTCTGCTGAAATGGATTGTACTTCAGGAACATAATGTTTAATCATGTTCTCCACACCCAATTTCAGTGTAATAGTGCTACTTGCACAACCACTACATGCTCCACCTAGAATTAGATTGAGATGCCCGTCTTTATAATTTACAAAATCTATAACACCGCCGTGACTTGCCACCGCTGGCTTCACATTGGTTTCAATAAGATGCTTAATTTGCTCGATGATTTCTTCATCAGTTCTATCAGTCATAAAAAGGTTCTCCGTATGTTATATATACTACACGAATTTTATTTAATTGTCAAGTTATAATTTATCGCCAAGGTTGGTTGCGGATTTAGCCATTGTTGCAACCTTGTCGCCTGTTGTGTCTTGTTGTGGAGTATCCCTATCTATTTTTTCAGCTGTTTTAGGTTCAATACCTTCTGCACTGAAATTAGAAACCATTGTTTTGACTCTTGGATCAGTGTCGTAGGCGGCTTTAAAAGTCCCATAATCAAACTGTTCACCGCCTACATTTTGCATTAGTTTGTTTAAGTCAAGGTTTTTAGCGCCTTGTTTAATGTTTTCTTCTTTAGGTTTAGTGAAATGTAAAAATAAAGGAGTGCCTTTTCTGTCCGCACTTGAAATCACAGTTCTTAATACTTGAACTAATTTAGAGCTCGAGTCTGTAACTTCGTTGATTCTCACTTTTTTTTTGAACTAAGAATTTGGCCTAGTTTTAATGATAATTCTATTGATTCTCTTTTAGCACGGCCTGCTTCGTCTTCACCACCTGCCGCTGGTTCTGAAGCGTCAAAGTCATCTGCCGGTGCCGCTGGCTCTTCTGCGTCCATGGATGGTTCCATATCAGCATCCATTGCTGGCTCTGCACCTGCTTCGTCGCCCATCATTTGTGCAGGATCTTCTTCGCCTGTCAATTTGGCTACGCCACTTGTAAGTGCCCCACGTGTTACCTCTAATGCCGCATACAAAGATTCTAAAGATGGCTTAACAGTTTGGATATATGATTCAGATTGTGATACTCCTAACTCATCTCTAATTGCATCACCAAGTTCAAGCATGGACTCAGCCTGCATTTCTGCTGTGTCTTCCATCCAACTTGTAATTCTGTCTACCATGTCCTTAGCCGCCATTACAATCTCAGCTTTATCTTCTTCGCCTTCAATTAAGGAATTGAAATAATTTTCAATAATTAGTTTACCTTGGTCTTTGTTTTCTTTCATTTCTTTTTTGCAATCTTTAATCATTGCCTTTAATTTGTCCTTATCTGCATCCGAATGCATGTCCATCATTTCTTTTTCAGACTTGCCATCTTTAACCATTTTCATTACATGAGCTTTTGTAGGATTTTTTCCTTCGTCCATTTTTTTCTCTCTTATACATCTTTTGCCATCTGGAGATAACTTGTATCCTGATGGACATTTACCGTCCATTGGCACTGGTGAAATACCTTCCATTTGTGACTCATCCTTACCTATTAACCTATAGAGACTTTCAATGTGCTGTCTCATAATGTCAAGTTGTTCACTTATGCCACCACCCATTTTTTCTCTATTCAATTGCTCTAATTCATCATAGACGTCGTTTATGCCTTCAATTTCACTGAAAGCATCTGCTCCCATGCCTTCCTTCATTTTTCTGCTTTTTGTTTTTTTAGAAGCATGTTTATGTCCTTCTGAAACAATATCAGTTGCTTCTGCAATAGGCACATTTTTTGCAATATAAAGTTTACCGTCTTTTTTAAACTTTACATCATAATGAGTAACAGTTCCATCTTCTAGTAAAGTATGTTGTCCTGGAATACATATACATTCACCTAACTTAGGATGTTTAAATGATTTTGCACAATCATGATAAATTCCATCTCCCTCTTTCATAGGCCCTTTTTTCTTTTTATCTTTAAGAGCTTTTTTCATAGGTTCTTTTTTATCGCCATCTTTATCAAAATCTAAATAATCTGGCTTGGCGCCCTTTTCATTTACAGTGCTCATTTTGTTATCCTCGTCTGCTTCATTATCTTCTGAAATAGATTCTCTGTCAGCTACTGCGGAATTTAACACGTCTAGGAACATTTTTTTCTTTTGGTAGTCGGAATCTTTCAGCACAGAGTCAAAACTTTCATTTGTTTCTATTTGACTAAGTTCAGTTCTTATTTTATTTCGAGCGTCCTGTAATTGTTCTAAAGTGAAAGCATCAACATTGATTCTTTGACCAAAGGTTTTTGCAAGACTCTCGTTTAGAGATGCAGTTGTTTGTGGTTTTGAAATTTCTTTTAGTTTCATAGCTGTTTTCCTAACGTATTATATTTATTTATCATATCAGTAAATAATCATATCGGCTAATTTGACTCTTGCATCATATATAAGATCATTTGCTATATCTAAGCGTGTTTGGGCTGATAGTATCCTTGATTTATCACTGCTTTTGTTTACTGTGTTTCTGTAAAACATAGCATCTAATTCATTTTTTTCTACAATTTTGTCTAATCTACGTATTTCCGGTGCGTTGCTTCTTGATTCTTCCCAACCTTTTACTAGTGCTAAAGCCGCACTTTTACTCCAAGTAGAAGTTTTTTGTTCATGAGATTGGCAATCATATATCAAATATCCGGATTTATTTTTCCTAATAACGTATTTGCCTATGCGAATACTGTTGCCTTTTTGGTAAGGAATTTTGGCCAGATATTTGCTATTTGTAACAATATCTTCAAGTTGTTGTAGTGTACGCTCATCTATCATTCGGTATAACCAAGAAATAGTCCTTATGTGCTATCTTACTTACTAAACTCTTCTTGATTAAATTCTCTAAAATGACTTGCTCTCTGTCTGTAAAGTCTGTAATACGCTTAGGCTCACTAGGCATAACATCTAACAGGGCTTGTTCTTCGATAGTTGTAAAGACGGTGAAATCACCTATAAGTTCGTTTAACTTCACTATACAGGACCGCCGACCTTGACCTTTGCACCTGGGCCAATTTCTTTGGGTACTGTGCCATTTGATTTCATGTCTAATTTAAAACTTTTTCCTGTAGCATCGTCTGGATCAGGTTGTATCATACCTGGCTTATTTGGATCTTTAGGAACGATAGTTTGAATTTTTGTCTTTGGATCGACAAGTGTGATTTGGCGGGCATCGGAGTTCACTACTGTAAGTTCTTGTTCTGACAAAAGTATTGATGCAATTTCATTTATTTTCATGTTACCCTCCTTGTGTTGCCAGTGCGTATGGTGTTCTCTGACCAACTTTCTTTTCAAGATCTTTTTCAGCTTGGCTTCCTACTGGAACTCCATCCAATGTTCTATTATCTATTCTATTGATTTGTCTATCAATATCTGCACTTTTCTTATTAAGTCTATCAAGCTTCGCTTTTTGTTTATCAGTGCCATGTTTTGCAACTGCTTGGTCTGGAGTCATTTTTTTGACTGCTAAAATTTCATTTCGCATTGCCATAACTTGTTGCACAACGTCTTTTCTTTCTGCCGGCGGTAACATTGTAGTTTTCTGTAGCATAAAGTCCAATGCTCCAGCAAAGTCTAATTTTTGCACATACATTGCTAAATCTTTATTAATATATGCTCTTGCAAGTTTACCAAATTCTTCTCCGCTTACTTTACCTTTTGCTGAAATTAAAGATTTTAAGTCATCAAACATTTCTGGATTACGCATTTTGCCTTTAATCTTTTGATCTACAAGATCAGCAATTTTTTTATCTTCTCTCTTCTTTAGAACATTTTTAACTAATGTGTCAAGTTCTTGTTTTGCTTTGCCAACGCCAGCGGCTTTCTTTGCATCCATTTCTCCACGTTCTTTTCTGTCAGCAACTTTACGCATCGCCATAATAGTATTTTTACCTACTAACCCGTCAACTTTCAAGCCTTGAGCTTTTTGGAATGCTTTTACAGCTCTTGCAGTGCCACTACCAAATACACCATCGTCATTAGGAAATGTTTTACCAGTTCTTTTACTCTTAAATGTAGGTTTTAGATATCCCAAAGCTATTAACATTTTTTGCATTTCTTTTACAGCTGGTCCTTTTGATCCTTTACGCTGTAGTTTAAATTCAAGGAGGTTGGTTTTTGATTCTTTGACTTCCTTTTTAACAAGGGTGCCTTTTGAATCGACTTCATGTCCTGCTGGTATGGGTTTGCACTTCTTTGATTCTCTGCAGAAGTATTCCCCATCACCACATTTGGCTTCTTTTATAAATTCATAGTATCTCATTTGAACTTTTTCCTTCCGAATGGCGAAGACTTTGGCTTGTTTAATCTTGGTAAACGTCTACTAGCTGGATTAACTCTCTTAGTAATTTTACTTTTTACTGCTTGTGTACCTGCACGTTGGGCTCTGGTTGCTCCCATTGAAGCACTCTTTTTAACATTAATCGGAGCATTACAAGCAGATGGACTGCTCATTACACGGCCTTTACGATGTCCGTGTGTACATCTATACTTTCTTGTTTGCTTTCCGCCAGTTCTAGCCCAAACTCTTGTTACTTCTTGTACTATCATCTTGCCGCCTTATTAAGTGTCGCAACTCTACGTGACACAGGATTCATGCGTTTTGTTCTGCGTGCCTTTCTAGCCATTCTCGGTCCAAGTCTTGCTTTGGTCTTTTTAAGTGTTATTCTTTTCTTTATATCAGGAGCCTTAAAACACTGTGAAACCTGTGCAACGACACGGCCTTTTCTATTGCCAGAAGTACATCTGTACTTTCTTACAACGCTTTGACCTCTTTTAGCCCATACTTGTTTTTCAGCCACAAGGGCAAATTCTTTTATACGCATAACGTATTTATGTTTATTGTACGTTTATAAGGATAACTACGATAGTGGATAGCAGTCCTGCAACTACTGTGCCGGCGGCACCTATCATAACTTTAATCATAGCTTTGTTGCCATGAATCATATCATTATGGATATGCTCTACTTTTTCTTCGATCTTCGTGAGACGACCCTCCAATGCTTCATACCTCTGTTGGCATAAGTCAACGTGTGCTTCTAAATTTTCTTTTTCTAAATCAGTGGCTCTTGCCATCTCTTTCTCTCCGTTCCTTTTGTCTCTTGGACGGGGCCTAATCTCTAATGCCTAGTAAGATGTAATGTTTGCCGTAATACTATTGCCTATTCTCTATATAATCTATTTATCTGTGCCTAAATCTTCTTTATCTACAAACTTAAAAACAATGTTAGTTTCAACACTATCTTTCGTTCTAAAAGCAGAGTTATTTATCAAAGCAGTTTCATCTAATCCAGTAATTATTGGCACTAAATCAAAATCGTCTTTAAGCTGATCTATATTAAGAGCATTTTCAAATTCATGTTGAAATGTGAATACCCAGTATCTCTGCTTGTCTTTTATAGATGATCCAAAGCCTATTCCATCAACTACATCTACCTTACATTCTAGTGCTATAGGCATAGGATTGACTCGCAAACCTGCTGTTTGTACCACTGTATTGTAATTTGCTTGTTGATTCCGTTGCTTGGCTTCTCCACTACGACCAACATTTGTTTCTGTCATGTCGATCACAGTGAATATTTGTATTCTCTCCATGCAACTATTTAATGGTCAAAAAAAAAGGGCGAACAAAATATGAACGCCCTTTTTAAAAATTCCCCCTTAGGGTGTTAATTAATAACCTTCGTGGAAATCAGCTAACAATGATGATGTAACACCAGTTGAGCCAATACCAAAGTTTGAAGCCGCTGTAAATGCGCCTGTACCTTGGATCATAACCTGAACATCATCAGTAGTTCCACCTGTGAAAATACCTGACTCTGTCATTGGTGCCACTGCCGCGATTGTGTGAGCATCGTTAGTGCCTGCAACATCACCTGCCGCAAGATATTTCAATGCCGCAGTTAATTCTGCTTCAGTCATGTTTGATTTATTAAGGTTAATGATTCTGGTTCTTGGACCGTTACCACTACCGGATCTGCTGATTCCGTTTGTATTTGTTACTGTTGCCATATTCTTCTCCTATTATGAAAGTAATCTACGATTATGCGTCTGCAATATCGAATAAGTTTGTTTGTAATGCCACGGTTGAACTTGATAGATCAAATCCATTCACTGTACCTAATGCTTGTACTCTTGCTTGAAGATCTGCCGCACTAGTTGAGTGCCCATCGACGATAATGCCGATGAATCCGTCTGTTCCAGATGAAACATGCATAAGTGCTTGACACTCTTGCATAACTGCTTCAATTGCTCCGCCAATTCCGCCTTGTGAAGCAAGTGTTGCTTTTGTGTCAATTGCGTAAAAGTCGAGGTTTGCTGTTGAATACAGAGTACCGTGTGCATGGCCTAAGCCATTTACTCTTGTTACTGTTGCCATTTTTTTCTCCTTATCTTAAAATAGCCTTCACGCTCAGTGAAGTTTTTACATATGTATTTAGTGAAAATGGGTATTTTTAGCTTTTTACGCTGTTTTTGGCCCGATTTTGGATAGATCTTAACATATTGATGTAAGATGGGCCTGCACGGACAATATCATCCATTGCTTTTGCTACTGGTTGGTATGCACGTACCATATTTCCTGGTATAGGTTTACCTGCTCTCATATATTCTAGGAAACCTTTTATAAGTATTAAGTTTTCTGGTTTTGCTAGGAGTCTATAGTATACATAGTCTGCACTAGTTGTTGGTTTTATATCTGGACTACTGACTGTTGGTTCTGTGTCATCTACCCAATTACTTTCTAATCCTTTACCAGCAACTAGTTTAGAAAAGTCATCTATGATATCACTGTTTCTTAATTTAGCTCGTAAAGCATACAGTATTCTTGTAGCTAAAGTTTTTTTATCGTTGTTAGAAAGTCTTGAAAAATTTGTTAAAGATCGTCTATTATTTTTATAATCTGTATTAGGTATATCTAAACCATTCTCTAAACGTATAAACATTTGATTTATGTTTGTAGGTTTTAAGCCACTGCCTACTTTACTTAAAAAGTCAGCAACATCATTCTTTGGCCAAGCTATTGATGCCTGCATTCTTTTTGCGGCTCCAGGATCTTTTAATTTTCCTAGAGCATGTTCGTCACCTCGTATAAAGTAAATTAAATTATACAGATCAGTACCACTTATTTTAAAATGTTGGTAGTTATGATGTCTTGATTTTTTACAATAGTCCTGCACAAAAGAAGTGTAAGATGGAAAGTTTCTCATAAACTCTAATGCTAAAAGAGATAGATAAGTCCGCTCACAACAATCGGTATAGGTCAAAACCCTTTGGTTTGAACTATCACGTGTCATTCTAGCTTCTGTAATCTCTTTTATAAATTCCATCTTACATATACTTTTGCATAAAAATTTGACCCATCTTGTGGTAATCTTTGACATCAATAAAATCATGTAGTGTTTGACTGTTTTGGATATCCTTTGTAAACTGCATCTTTACGTTAGGCTTTATACCTTCGGCAGTTAACAGTTGTCTAAGCACTCGTGCCTGTTGAGGTGATACTTCAATTTTTTCACCGTCATCTGTCATAACATGCTTAATAGGATTTGGATTTCCAGCACTATCAAGGATTTTACCTAACTGTTCAAACATCGAGTCATTCTTAAAACCTGCTCCTGTGTCGTCTTGGTCTAGTTCTTTACCATAATTTTTTAGACCTAAATCGTCAAAGTCGCCTTCTTTCATTATGTCTTTAAGTTTCATAGTTTTTTCCTTATCTTTGTACTGCTCTATTAGCGGCAGTAAATCCACTTCTATTTACTAGTTTTATATCACCTTGTGGGTGAGCTAAAACATATCCTTCTCCGCCTGGATTATTGCCTATACTTGCCTTAACATCAGCATCATGGTTATCAAATTGGTTGATTATATCATTCTTAACCTTTTGGATGCCAGATACAACTTGCCACAAAGCGTCAAATCCTGCTTTGTTTTGTCCGATGTATTCTATCATTTTTTGTTGTTTTATCTTACTCACACTACTCGTGCCTAACCATTGTACAAAATCACTTTTCATATTTGTTTGATTAACATACTTGTAAAGCACGTCACTAAAGTCACTTAATTTAAGACCAGCTAATGTATTTTTATCTAATAACTTGTCCATTGCAGATGCGTTTTTAGAAACTATAGTTTGTAATTCTTGTATTTCTTTATCTATAATTTGCGGACCTTTTGTTACTGTTACTGGAGGAAATACCAACACATCATTGCCTTCAAAGAAAGTATTAGCATCTATAGTTATAGCACTTTCATTACCTTGTTCATCTAACTGTCTGTGTATAACAATACCAGATTGGCTTTGTTGTATACGTTTTCCAATGTCACTATCAACATCTACAGTATAAGTTACAATATTAGGTGTAAAAACAAAAGTATTATTCTTTAAAGGCGGAGTTGTGTAATATAACAAGTCTCCTTTGAAATATCCTCTATGATCTTTTGGTGTTGCACGTTCATATAATTTAAATGCCTGCTTCATCTTTCCGGCAAATGCTATGCGGTCTGGGTTATCCTTGTTTGCTCCGCCACCGCGGTTAAGTAAGAATTGTTCAAGGTCAGCGCCGCTGGTTGCTCTCTCAACTCCTCCTTTTTTGACGAATCCACTCTTGTCGGTAAACACGAACTTTCCATCAACATCGCGTCCAAAAATGATTGCGGGAGATCCATCCCATTTGATTGTAACATCATTATGTCCTCCTTGCTCAAGTTTCTTTAAACTTTCTATAGCTCTGGCCGCACCTTTAGAACCTTCCCAGAAAACAACATCTTCAGCATGTTGAATACGAGCTTCAGCTTCAAATAATTTTGACTCTGTTAGTTTAAATTCGTGGAATCTCATAATCCTGCTAACTCTCTTATTCTGTCTATTTCTTTGCTTTCAGGTAATGTTAAGTTCATTCTACTAAATGTTTCTCTAGCATCAGCCACTAGTTCTTCGTAATTAGGTAAAGTTTTTGCTCTAGTAATAATAGTTTCTACTGATTCTAAATCATCTTGTTGTGCATTTGGTCCTAACAGTTTCTTTGCAATATCTACAGGACTTTTGCTAATAATTTCATTTGTTTCTCTATCCATTAAACCAACGTTAGCAGACCATTTCATTCCTTGTGCTGATGCAATGCTACTCATAAGTATCTGCCTATGTTGTCCTTTATATGGACTATCACCACTTGCCCCACGTAAACTCCACTTCATCCAATTTGGATCACCAAACATAAGATCAGTTTGTACAAATCCATTTGCTTCTTCACCTCTTATTGGTGTAAAGAAGTGTACAGATATACCAGACTTTTTAATCCATTGCTTTGGATCTTTTCCATTTTGTTTACACCAAGCTACTAATCTTTGTACAAGATCATCTTTTGTAACTTCTTCTTGATTGACTGCAACATCTAGGTCACCACTAGTGTCTTTTTTACCAGTGGTGCCTAGCATAAAGTCTTCATGGGGTAGATTGGTAATTTTTTCAAGCCATTGCAAGGTAGGAATAACATCTTCTTTGTTAATCCTTTGTGTTAAAGGTTCCTTTGTTTCAGGATCCTTAAATATATTACCACCTTCTTTTAATAACAAATTACTCTCCTTTGTAACTACGTAACTCAATTCCTTCGGGTACTAATTTAAAATTAACACCAAAACCTATTACGCAATACACATTATAGGGTGCTTTATGATATTCTATTACTGTAAAAGTACCTTCATCAAGATTGGCATATAAAGCCCATGGTAAAATTGCAGGACTAATTGATATTCCATCCTTTTCATCTGGGTCTCTCACTTGAGTAAGTTGGTCACTTACTGCAATTAAAACTTGATCTCTAGATGCTATGGCTGAAAATGTTTCTGCTTGATCTGCACATATAACCGGCTTATCGTTCCATTCACCTGCAAACGCAGGTACTACAAACAATGCTATAAACATAACAAATAGTAATGCAGGATATATTAATCCGGTTGTCAAGTTATTAAGTTTCATTTTTTGCTCTCTATGATTTTTTGTACACCACGTTTGAACTTTCTAGGATCTCCAGACTTTATAGAATTCAAAAATCTACGTTCCAGTTCATTAGCAGTATGAGCGTCGTATGTTTCATTTATTAGGTTTAATAGGTTGATACTGCTTTTAATTATATTATCAGCAGTCGTTTCAATCAATAAATCACTATTCGGCTTGTTTAAAGCTAACGAATTAAGTTCCTGTAATATTGTTCTAGTTTGTTTTTTCATGGCATCTACCCTGTAATTGTATTTAGCGTGATAATAAATATGTTTATAATAATGAGGAGCAGGGCAATGGACTTAATTTCATTAAACTTTAAAGATCGATCTCTATTGTTTGCTAATTTAGCAAGGATCGCTTACTATAACATTGACAAAGCTAAAAGTCAAGCAAAAAAATTAGGATTTTCAACAATCGAGTTTTACGACAAAAAAGGTGCTCAAGCATACAGATTTATGAATAAAACAGATCTTGTTATTGCATGTAGAGGCACAGAACCTACTTGTTGGAATGATATCAGTGCAGACTTAAAAGCTATCCCTGTTATGTCAGAAACTATTAGCAGAGTGCATAAAGGCTTCAAAGAAGAAGTAGATGAACTTTGGCCAATGGTATGTGAAGACATAAACAGAAAGACAAACCTAAAGAAAAACTTATGGTTTTGCGGACATAGCCTAGGCGGAGCAATGGCAACAATAATGGCGTCAAGAGCAAAATTTAATGATGAACTAAATGATCCTGTCGAACTTTACACATATGGTTCTCCTAGAGTAGGTTGGAAAAAATATGTTAAAAGCCTAGAAGTTAAACATCACCGTTGGAGAAACAACAACGATATAGTTACCAAAGTGCCTTTATGGATAATGGGTTATAGACACCACGGCACTTTACATTATATTACAAGTGATAACAAAATAGGTAAACCGGGATTCAAAGACTGGTGTAAAGGCATGTGGGCAGGAATCAAAGCTAGGAAGTTTGACTCAATAGGCGATCATGATATAATTGCATATCACACAAATATTAGTGAAGCAATGTAATGAAAGATTGGGTTCTTATACTTGTCACAGCCTTGAATGACGGATCAATTACTACAGAACATGTAGCAACATTTGACTATAAACCTAGATGTGAATACTCTGCCAAAGCAAGAAAGTTGTATTTCCCTGCACTTTTTAATAAAGAATTTATATGTTTACAGAAACCTATACAAGCCAAACATAAGTGATCCTGTAATTACACAGCCTACTGACATTGCTATCCAAAACCCATAGGCTGGCAAAGTATAGACAAATATAGGAAAGAATAACAAACTGACCAACACAAAGTATATTGTTTGAATACTTAATGTTTTAAATGTTTGAATATCAACACCTGCATAATATAAGAACACAAATGATACAAAACTTGCTAATGGTATTCCTAATATAAAAGCACCTATGGTAGGATATCTTTCACTTACTGTGCTTACTGTAGCAATTATAATCCCACCGATTACTGCTTTTATTATAAGTTCCACTAATCCCAACCCATTGCTAATTTTGTTTCTTCAGGAACCATGTCCATACTAAATGGTGGTTGGAATGTACAATTTGCTATTGATTCTTTGATGCCTTCTACCATACCAGCATTTTTTATATTCTGGTTAATTTCATCAGCCATAGGACAAAAAGCACTGGTAAGAGTGTGTGTGATTTTTACAACTGTATTTTCTTCCAATACTTCGATATCATAAATTAATCCAAGGTGTATTACAGATACACTAGGCATTTCAGGGTCAAATACTTGCTCCAAGTTTTTAACTACATCAGCTACTATTCTGTTTCTTTCCTGATTCATTTATTCTTTTACTTCTATTACAGACGGTTTACACCAAGCAGAATAAGCACCTGCTAACCTATCGCTTTCTTTATTAATCATTTTAGCATACCAACTACATTTCTGCATACTTGGATATTGTATTTGTCCTTCAGTTTCTTGACCGTTCATTATCATTAATATAAAAACTAGCTTTGACATTATATAAACAAACTACTTACTGACTCTTCGTTGTGTACACGTCTTATTGCTTCTCCAAACAATTCAGATACTGTCACTTGTCTTGTTTTTTTACAGCCTTTAGGACAACGATTAGGTATGGAATCTGTTACAACTAATTCTGCAAGTACACTTTTTTCTACACGTTGACAAGCATCATCACTTAATACACCATGTGTTATGTAAGCACGGACACTTAAAGCACCTGCATCCATAATTGCTTTTGCGGCATTGCAAAGTGTGCCTCCACTGTCAACAATGTCATCTACCAGTATTGCATGTTTGCCTTTGACATCTCCAATCAAATTCATTACTTCTGATTTGCCTGCTTCAGGTCTACGTTTATCAACTATTGCAATGTCTCCTAGAAACATGTCTGCAAATTTTCTAGCACGAACTACACCACCTGCATCTGGTGATACAAATACTGTGCCTACTTGATTCACATCAGGATCATCTACCAAGCCAATACTTTTTTTAATGTCTTTAGAGAAAACCACCCTGCTGGTAAGATCATCTACAGGTATATCAAAGAAACCTTGTATCTGACCAGCATGAAGATCCATCGTAAGTATTCTATCTGTTCCTGCTGTCACTAGTAAATTAGCAACTAACTTAGCAGTGATTGGAGTACGACTTGCACTCTTTCTATCTTGTCTGGCATAACCATAATACGGAATCACTGCGGTTATCCTATCTGCACTAGAACGTCTGGCGGCGTCAATCATAATCATAAGTTCCATTAGACTGTCGTTGACAGGTGTGCATGTTGGTTGGACAATGAAAACATCTTGCCCTCTAACATTTTCTAAAAATTCTACACTAGTCTCGCCATCAGCAAAGGTGCTGATCTTCGCTGGGACTAGATTTGCAAAACAATGTTCTGCAATTTCTTGTGCCAATTTATTATTGGCGTTACCTGAAATAATTTTCATACTCAATGTAAGCCTTCCTCTTAATAGATTTAGTTATAGTATACAATAAATTTACACACATGTCAATAATTTTTATATCTATGTGCTTTAAAACAGGAATTTTGTTTACCAGTTATAAATTTATTGAGCGGTTCCGGGTATTCGGCAAAGTCAGGAATTACGTATTCCCAAACTGTTTCACCTTGTGGAGTAACTTCGAAAAGCCTGCCAAAGGCACTTTCACATATAAAAGTATTGCCATTCCAAAGTCTTTGCACACTACCCATATAGGGACTGAAAAATGCTGGGGGCATGTCGTCTACGTAAGTCCAGACCATTTCTTTAGTCACTAAATCAAATTCTACTATTCTACTATGATGTACACTAGGAGGACGTATGTTGCCGTTACAGAATGCAATCAACGTTCCTTTGTCAGTTACAACAGGACAATGTTGTTGTGCTACATCTGGCCATTTCTTTTGCCACACAACATCTTTGCTGTCTATGTGTACACCAATTATACCTGATGTATTTCTCAAGCTCATGTATACTATATTGTCATGTAGATGCACACCATTAATCATGGGCCAATGGTTGTCTGGCATACCTTCATGCACAGGCCAGTTCTTTTCGCTTAGTTTTTTCCATGCACACCATTCCCATGTCACGTTGCCTTGACGATCAATTATTCTAACTACATCACTGTAACGACCTTCTTTGTAATCAGCCGCGGCAACATAAAGTAATCCGTGTGTTAACCATTGTGCATCGTGATGGGCATATGGATCTTCATACTCCCAAACAATATTGCTTTTGCTATCTGCTTCCATAAAATGTCCGCCATGCCAAATATCCCAAGGTGGATAAAGATCAACACTGGTGTTGTGACTGCCATTGTATCCTAAGTTACCATTTGGTAATATCACAGCATCACGACCTGGTCGAACTGGCATGTTCCATTCATGCACTAGGTCACCTCCATCGTCGATCAATGGCACTCTACCGCCACCTGTCTGTGGTGCAAACAATGTGTAACCACCTGCTGTTCTATTATCGTAATGTGTAAGTCCTAGTTTTCTACGAGCTACTGTTGTCATTTTGTATCTCCAAGTTTTTGTTTTTACCAAATTTCATCATTAAATGTTCGCCTGACGTTGTCCCGTCTACTTCTGTTTCATAATTAGGTGCATGAAAGTATACAATACTCATGCGTCTTGACTCACTACCTACTGGAGGATTAGTAACTCTGTGTAATGTGCTACGCCATTCAGGATTCCAACGTGGCATAAGGTCTCCCAAGTTTACAATAAAAGTATATGGCAACGGCTTTACATCGTGCCATTGATCATCTAAACCCATTACCTGTAGTCCACCTGGTTTGTCTTCAGTCAATAACAGAGTAAGACTTCCAAAGTCTGTATGCATACCTGCTCTTATACCTTCAGGCGATACATCTTGTTTAGGATAGTTATGCACAATCAAATTGCTAATTGGCTTGTCACTGCGTAGAGGACAATGCATTAGATCTAGTAAACGTTGTGATAAATCAACACACATCTTATCGTACTCTTCATAGACTGCTTTCATATCTTCATTGGGCCAGATGTTTGGATAGAAGAAACCCTTGGCACCGTCTGTTTCGTAATATGGATCTCCAGCAACACCTTCCTGACCCATGCTGAATGTTTCTTTTTCATCAGGTGGAGCATCCTCAATACCTAAAGTTTTGGCAAGTGCCTTTGCTCTTACTTTGTAATAACCTCTGCCATGCTCCATATTTTGAAACTGTTCTTTATGTTCTAATGGCTGATCAAAAAATGTTTTGTTAATACTAAACATTCTATCAATAAGATCTTTGCTTATTCCATGTCCGCTTACAACAATGAATCCCCATTTTTTACATGCTTCATCTATTTCTTCATGTACAATTTTAGGATCTCTACTGATATCTATTACTGGTACTTTATCCATTTAACTTCCTTTCATTTCTGATTCATGCCATTTACGCATCAAGTACCAACCAATAGTTTGTACCGTTATAAAAAATGCAAAGCCTAGTCCTGTGGCTGTCAGTATTAAAGCCATTACTAGAGCTGTTTCTAATTCTGCTTGTGCATATATAATCTGCACTCCTAATCCGCCTGCCATGCTACCACTGCCTATAATAAACTCTCCTACAATAGCACCAATAACACTAAGTCCTGCACTAATCTTAAGTCCTGCAATTATGTTAGGAATCGCGGCAGGAAAACGTAATTTTATAAAATTTGTAAAACTATTTGTTTTATGATATTGAAATAGTTCAACAAGTGTTTTGTTTGTACTGTTCAATCCTAAAAGTGTATTGTTGATAATAGGAAATAAACTAATAATAATACTGATAATAATAATGCTTTTTATTTCAAACCCAAACCATAATACAATCAATGGTGCAACAGCAACCACTGGAACTGTTTGTAATAATATTGCATAAGGATATAAACTGCGTTCTAAAACTTTGTTAAGACTCATTACTGTAGCAACAGTTATGCCTATCAATATTGCAATTACATAGCCTGTGAAGGCGGCTCTAAATGTAAGTCCTAGTCCTATCATAATTATTTCAAAGTCAGATACAAATTGTTTTGCAACGGCAAAAGGAGTAGGCAATATAAAAGCCATATCGTATATTAACGCACCAATATGCCAACCTCCTAAAAACAAAGCCAATATCAATGCAGGTGGTATAATCTTTTTTATTTCCATGTTCTTAACTTTCCTGCTATATCATTTACAACTTTACTAAATTGTGGTTTTGTTCTTATATCTGGTGTTCTTTTATTAAATGGTATATCTACTATGTCTGTAATTTTGCCAGGTCGAGGTGACATTACAACAACCCTGTTGCTTAGATAAACTGCTTCAGCTATGTTGTGGGTGACTAGGATTGCAGTGAACTTGTCTCTGGTCCACATGTCGTATAATTCTTCTTGCAGTACTTCTCTTGTTAATTCATCTACTGCACTTAATGGTTCATCTAATAAAATGTATTCGGGATCTAACACTAAACTTCTTGCAAGGCTTAATCTCATTTTCATACCGCCTGATAACTGATGTGGGTATGAACGTTCAAAGCCATTTAGGCCTACCTGTCTTAGAGCTACCGCGGCTTTGGCTCTTTTGTTGTCTGTATGTTCTAGTTCCATAAGCAATTCTACATTGCCTTGTACGGTACGCCATGGTAACAATGCACTGTCTTGAAATACAAATGCACCTTTTTTGGGTTTGGTCACACTTCCATCTGTTGGCACTAGATCAGCAATTATTCTTAGTAGTGTAGATTTGCCACAGCCTGAAGGTCCAACTATAGAAATGAACTCGCCTGTGGCAATATCTAAATTTACTTCTGCTAATGCTTGAACTTCATCAAAGTGTTTACTAACTTTGGAAATTCCTATCATTGCAGTTACCTTTTATTCACAGTTGCCCATAAAAGATAAATTATAACTCGTTGAAGGATCAAAGTCTGCAGGTACCATATCAACTTGTTTTAGTTGTCCTGCCAATTCGTCCCAACGTTCTGACTTCATACAACCTAGTTTGCTATAGTCTTTAGGTAAAAATTCAGCCTTCATAAGCTCAATAGCATTCATATGAATATCTCTAGTAACTTTCTTTGATTTTGAAAGAATAAGGTCAGCAGTTGGATCTGGATTGTTAAGTGACTTTACAAATGCCGCTCGCAGTCTATCCACAACTTCTTTTACAAGTTCTGGGTTCTCGTCAATCATCTTTTGTGTTGTAAAAAGAGTACTGTAAGGTCTGTAGCCTAAGTCTACCAATTTAATTTGATCTGTTGGTACACCTTTGGCGGCGAGTCTAGCAGGAAGAAAAAGTGAATAGCCCTGTTGGAACATTTCTTTTTCTCTAGCAAACAATCCTAAGTCGCCTTTTAGTGGAAATTCTTGTGCAGTTACACCGTATTCTGCTTTGACCCATTTCCAATATGTTACACCCATCTTAACGGCAAATCTTCTACCTTCAAGATCCTTGACAGTTTTAATCCCTTGGTCAGGATGAAATACAAGTGTATAGGGCACGTGGTCAAGGTTGGCAAAAATTGCAACAAGACCTGCACCTTTGGCGTTAGCGGCCATTACTGAATCAGATGCTTGAAGTCCAAATTCAACTGAACCTGCGGCAACCTGTGCAGTGGTATGTACTTTTGGACCACCTGGTTTGATATTGATTTTTAAATCGTGATTGTCATTGTCAAGCATTGCTTGCCAAAAAACACTTTGGTTACCTTGTGGGAACCAATCCATAAGCAAAGTGACTTCCTTTGCTTGTACTGTAGTCGCAAATAAAATTGCAACAAGAGTTGTTAAAAAAGTTTTCATTTGTTATCTCCTTCCGAGTTATTACTTTTTTATACAGGAGCATTCCACCAATGCTCCCAAGGAAAGTGTATCCAGATATCTTTTGAATCTTTGGCACATTCCTGTACGTGATAATGAGGTTTAAATTCACACTCATTATTCCACCACAAAGATGCAAACCTTACCTCAACTGGTAAGTTGGTTGCACCTTTAAGATGTTCTTGGATTTTTAAAAATGTTTCGCCTGAGTCACAAATGTCATCTACAATCAAAACTCTTTGGTCAGTCTTCTTGGGCATATAGTCTTCCCAGTCTGGGAAATCCCTAAGCGAAGTTCTGATAGGTTTGAATGGTTTTTGGAACCAATGAGACATCATTACACCTGCTGTCAATCCTCCCCTTGATAATCCTACAATTACCTGCGGGTCAAATTTATCTAACGTAATATTTCTGCACAGAGTGTTTACATCTCTCCGCATCTCATCCCATTTGTACCAAAGTTTGTTAGACATTAAAGCTCTTGCTTCATTTTAAAAAGTTATTTATATAATTCATATTGTTGTGAAGTAAAAAGGTGATACTAGTCAGCATATCACCCTTACTTACTAAAGTCCGCTTGGTACAATCACATAGTGTATCATTAACACTACGCCTACTGATGCACCTAGTCCTATCATCATCTTAAAGAAGTCTTTGGTAACCAAAGGAAACACAGATCTAAATTTCTCTTTTCCTGTAATGGTTGCCATAGCAAGTTCACGTCCGCATAATAAACCAACGAACACCCATGTTGTTGACATTGGAATGTCATTTAGTTCTTTGAAGAACCAAAGTATTAGGAAGTATACACAATCAATAATTGTAGCAGATC
>Ga0310343_10000048_pt1 | contig 47722 bp, 27 predicted proteins | sample HC15DNA2025_MG_FD_203519 | JGI IMG/M metagenome (GOLD analysis project Ga0310343, IMG submission 203519) | Marine microbial communities from station ALOHA, North Pacific Subtropical Gyre - HC15-DNA-20-25_MG | ecosystem: Environmental > Aquatic > Marine > Oceanic | place: Pacific Ocean: North...
GAAGGATATGACCCTAGTATGGGTGCATCATGTCAAGAGTTAACAGAAGTGTGTGATGACATTTATGACACATTACTATTACACGCTCTTAAAACATATCCAGACAAAGCAATTAGAGGTATTAAATCAAAATGAGTTGTTTACAGAATGAAATCATCCTCGAAAATCTATTCGAGGAGGTTCAAACCGAATTTCCAGACTTATCCGAGGATGAGCAAATTAAAAAAACTTACGAACTATTCGAGGACTTAATTCAATGAACAAAATAGAAGGATTCACACCTAATCGTACAGAATACGATTTAATCTATTCAGCATTTAGACATTTTAGATGTTTAATGACTGATGAGCAGGAGGTCATGAGCGAGCAGATACTTGATAAACTTTTCTATCCTAGTTTTGATAATTTGACTCAACTTAAACGCATAAAATGACCTATAAACCAGTATGGTATGACTCTACCAAACAAAAAGAGTCTTTTTACAAAAAGTTCCAGGAAATTCAAATCGGGGACTATGTAAGGTATTATAAGGAGTATGGTCAGATCATACTACGTTTTGATGATACCGAACAAGTTTATCTAACTAACGATAAACACTATATGCTTCCAATTAACTGGAAAAAAACTAAAATCATTGCTAAATTTTAAAATGACTCAACTTGAATTTCTAACCGAAGTATTAAGCGATTATTGCTATAATGAGCAATTACCGTTTATGTCAGCATCCGACATACTAGTGACTTATAAAGCGACTCTTTCAGTATCTCAACGAGAGTGGTTAAGAAATTATATCATAGTATGGGATATTATACAAGAGAATGATAGTATTGTGGATATGCCCGCCCGATTTTTTGGTATAGATAATATAATGGTCTAATCCCCCATTCTAGTATAATTTCCGAAAAATGTCAACCCATTTTCAATTAATTCCTTGGTGCGAAGTAGTCCACGCTATTGAAGTATTAAGGTATGAAGAGTTAACAAAAGACACTATGACATATAAGCAACTAATCGAAGAGTTAAAAAAACTTACTGATGAGCAACTTAATATGGAGGTAGTCATATATGATAAGGATTGCGAGGATTCAATAAAAGCAGACTCGCACATAATCATCAAAAATGGACAGGTTTACATAGGCATTTAATTATGGGTGATGAACTTTTAAAAAAATACAATTTCCTTAAAGGTGAGTTAGTGGAGGTTAAGGGAGATATAGGGAGGATTAACTTTATAAGTGAAGAGTACATAACAATAACAACTAAGCATGAAGAGAATACGAATTATAAAAAAGGATATAAACAGACTAACGTAGTAGTAAGCAATGCATATTGGAAAGAAATAAAATTTATAACAAGAGAGGAATTAATCAGAGTAACCCATGACTAAGGACAGTAATAAAGAAAATAAACTAATCCTAAAAAGGACATCCGCAGGTATGATAACATACTGTTTTATAGTATGTAAAGAGATCATCATAGGGTTATGGGAGATAGTCAGAAATAAGAAATATTATAGGAGGGATATAGGTAAATAAACAATTATCCGTATAATTTACTGATAATAATAAATATCAAAATAAATCTATTAGTGTTTATCTTATCGTTATTAATATGCGATCTTAATACGGTCTTAGCATACAGACTACCGACTTGCAAGGAATATCACAGAATCGTCACAAACTTGACAGGCACAGAGATTTATGGGATAATATTACATAACCAATAGTATGCCCAGTTGCCTATGATAGTTCCAGGAAAGTATAAAACACTTGCCGAGAAATTTCCCCTTATCAGTAATGAGCAGACTATAGAATTATGTCAGTTTTTACTTGATACGGAACAGGTTACGGAGAGGTATAAACAGACAGTAACCAGACTATTAGAGGAGGGATTTTTGTACCACGTGCCAATCACATAAGTGGCACATTAGAGGGTGCACACAGGTAACAATATACTATAATAGATGTATACCAAACAAAGGAGCATTTAAAAATGAATCTTACACCAATCGCATCTAACATGACTGAGGTAGAGACAAAAACACACCGTATTCTTTTCAGTTATAGAACACCAGTTGCTGCTTTTGAATTTGGTAGAGGTTACATCAAAACAGAACAATTTTGGTCAGTAACTACTAGCAGACACATTAACAAGTGGGGTGCTAAGGGTGGCGAAGAGGTTCCCCAATCTTACTTAGACAACCTAGTCTAATTGACACACAGGTAAAAAACGATTATAATAGGGTTAACTCACACTAACCCTATTTTTTTATGCTTTAATATTTGACAGTTATTATAAAATGATAATCATTTTCATTTAGCCCCTATTGGCAGTTATGGGGGTTATCTTTGGATGGTGGGTGGCCGATATATTAAAAAGGATAGAGACCCTAACCTACAAAGGTTCCCAAACGCATGTTAAATATTAATCGAAAATAAAAAAATCCCCAGTACAAAAAATTTCCCAGAGGTAAAAAATGACTTCACAAGATGATCGTGTATGGTGCATAGAGCAACTTATAAGGAAAGAAGGTTTCCTAGACAATCGAATGTATGAGTGTGCACAACAATGTGCTATATCTGGTAGACCTGAGACTAAGGAAGAACTATATACATCATGGGAGTTATGGAAGAGTACACATCCAGACAGAAATCCCTTCAATCAGAGAAATAAACTATGAGCACAAGATTCACTACGAGGTTAGACGAAGACGATTACGGTGACCTTATACTTACGATACCGTATGAAGTATGTGAAGAACTTGGATGGAATACTGACTCTGAACTAGTGTATGATGCAGTAGATGGTAAATTTACACTGAAAAAATTAAATGACTAAATAGCCGTGAGGCATTTCTGAACTTACTATGACATTTTTTAAAGGACAAGTAAAAAGATTCTTCACTACAGGTAAGTGGGCATTGAAGTTGATCTTCATTGTAGTGCTTGCAGAATTAACCTTTGTTGGTGGTGCACTTATTGGTCTTGCTGGTCCTCTTGATGAGAAAGACAGCGATAACATCAAACATATCTTGTCGTTAGTTGCTACAAAGTCCTTTGCATTATATGCAGCAGAGAAAGGTAATAATGATCCTTATAAGAAATTGAAAGAGGAATCGTAACCCTCCACCCCTCGCGATCCACATTATGCCGAGAATATTTGAATTATTTCCTACTCCCCTATTTGAAAGCGGGATTACTCCGAGGGAAGAGTGGGTGCGTTTCGCTGTCGATGAACCCTATGGGCGAAGTCCCGAAGATCCGAACTCGATTTCGTGTGATAGGAACGTATTAGATCTACTGCCTGACTTAAAAGAAGAGATTACAAACGCTTGTAAGGTATACGCACACGAGTACTTGGGTGTCATGGAGCATAATGATGTCTATATTAGTCGTTCATGGTGTGTAAAGCATAAGAAAGGTGACTGGGCGGGTCTACATGCTCATATAAACTCGATATGGAGTGGAATATATTACCTTAAGTGTGATGATAGGAGTGGTTCTGTAGTATTTGAGAAAGGTTGGAACTATAATAATTGCTTTACTAGTACATTACAACCAGATCACTTCCAAAATCATCTAAATCAGGATGCATTTTCGTTTACTCCTGTAGATGGCACTCTATTAATCTTCCCTTCTCAGCTTCAACACCGTGTATTACGTAGCGAAAGTGACAGTTTACGATATTGTATAGCGTTCGATGTTTTCATTTCTGGTAAAACAGGTTATAATGGTGGAAATGGTATAGAACTATGATTAAAGAATGTTCTAAGTGTACTGCTCGTTGGTTAGATGGGCAATTATACTGGGCTGATGGCAAGATGGCATGTCCGCATGACCTTGCAGGACTCGTTTGTAACCTTCCTGACCTTAAAGAGGAGGGTGATTGTATTAATCCATGCAAAGGATCCACAAGTGGCATGACTTGGCAACATAGAAATATTATGCTAGACTATTGGGATATATAAAATAAAAACTATGGTCAACTTACGAGAGAAAATTCTGAGAGCACAAATCAATTACTATCAGGGTTTGATCTGTAAACATCAGCAGAATGTAGAAATCTACCTCAATCAACCTGTAGGTATAGGTGAGCATCCTGATGTCATGGGAGCGATTGATCAAGAGATCAATTCGATTGCTCAAAATCATGAAAAGATTGACATTATCAATCACTACTTCTTAAATGCCTAAGTACGAACTCGAAGGAGCATATGATGAACACTGGATGGAACAATGGAAGTTCAACCAGACTGTTAACAAAGCTTTGGAGCAGATAGTAAATAGACTCACAGAATTAGAGAAAAAGGTCTCAGAACAGCCTACAAGTGACAAAACTTTCTATAAACCGTATGGTTATGACGATTATTTGTCATTATATGACACTTTAGACGCTATTTTTAAGCGTTTGGACGATTTAGAGGGCAAAAAACGCACTTTTGGTAAAATTTAACACTATTTTTATGAAAAAACCTAAAAAAACACGTCAAGGAAGCAGTATTTGCACAAAATACGCTGCATCTTCACGGAATGGTAAAAGGAAGAAATATCGTGGTCAAGGCAAATGATGGATGAAGTTGAAGAGTCTTGGAGTGAATCTAGACTCAACAAACCGAAGAAATATCCAATGCCTTTATGGTTGACTGATGAAGAATTTGACAAAATGGTGGAGTCATTATGGATTCGTAGGAAGTCTGATACATTATGTAATGCATTATATAATAGAATGAGTGCAATAAAAGGTATACAACCTCGATAAATAATAATTAGTTAGATTATGAATCGTGACTTATAGAGCACTTCCTGACGGATTGTACATTTCGACCTCACCTGTGGCAGGTCAAGGAGTATTTACTAATAAATCTCTTCCAGTTGGCACAGAATTAGGTATGAGTCACATAATTATCGCAGATGAGATCATTAGAACCCCTTTAGGAGGGTTTATTAACCATAGTGACACTCCAAATTGCGAGAAATTATGTCCAAGAGTCGAAAAAATGTATAATTTGACTAAAACGCACTATAAATCAATAAAGAAATATTATGTAAAGGTAATAAGACCTATTACTGAAGGTGAAGAATTATTCTTGAGTTACACTTTCTATAAGGTATAATGGCAATTAAAGAGGTAAGAGGTACAAAAGACAACCTCTCTCGTGGTTTCAAAGACATAGGTGTAGGTTTTCTATTAAATGCCTTCACTAAGGATGCTGCTGTGGTAAAAAATGAGAATGCCATTAAACAATCAATCAAAAATTTAGTACTTACACAGAAGGGGGAAAAGTTGTTCCAACCTGAGATAGGTTCTGGTGTGTATGAATTGCTCTTTGAACCAATGGATCCGTTTACAGCAGATTCTATTAGGGATGAGATAATAAATACTCTAGGACAGTATGAACCTAGAATTACTATTCAAGGTGTTAGGGTTATGCCTAACGAAGAAACTAATCAATTTGATGTAACGGTTGAGTATAGAATTGTAGGTCAACCTATTGTGGAAACAGTCAATTTCATCTTGCAGAGACCTGAGTAATGCAACCAAATAATTTAACAGCATTAGATTTTGGTGATATCAAAGCCTCAATCAAATCATATCTAAGAACTAGACCTGAGTTTACCGATTATGACTTTGAAGGTGCTGCTCTGTCGTATCTTATAGACACTTTAGCATATAATACCTATTATACATCATTCAACGCTAATATGGCAATGAATGAGGCATTCCTACCGTCTGCTACAGTAAGAGATAACGTTGTTAATATAGCAAAACTACTAAACTATGTTCCTACCTCTATAGTTGCTTCTAGAGCAACTGTATCGTTCACTATTCAGTGTCAACAAACAAGTGATGCATTTCCTAGTACAGTTACCTTGAAGAAAGGTTCTATATTACAGGGTGGATCATATATGTGGAATATCATGGCAGATACTACACAATCTGTCGATCCTACTACTGGAGTTGCAACATTTAGTAACATAGTTGTCAAACAAGGAACTATTCTTAACTTTTCATACACTGTTAATACCTTCGCTTCTCAAATTTACAAGATTCCTTCAGAGAACTGTGATATTTCTACTTTATCAGTGCAAGTAAGAGCATCAGAGACATCCACAACTTCTGACTTATATAATAGAGTAGACACTATAAGTAATCTTTCTGCTACATCTCGTGTATTCTTCATCCATGAAGGTGAGGATATGCGTTATGAGATAAAGTTTGGAGATGATAGTATTGGTAGAGCATTAAGTGATGGTGAGGTTGTTACTCTAGAATACCTTGTTACTGACGGTGAAGTTGCTAATGATGTTAATATATTCAATTTTATTGGTAGATTAGAAGATAGTCTAGGTAGAACTTATACTGGATCACATGTAACTATGACTTTAGATGAGAAGTCTGGTTATGGTGAGAATGCTGAATCTATAGAATCTATCAAATATAACGCTCCGAGGTACTATTCCTCTCAATATAGAGCAGTTACTGCACAAGATTATGCAATCATCACTAAAAAAGTGTATGATAACGCACATTCCGTAGTTGCATATGGTGGAGATTCACTAAATCCCCCAATTTACGGTAAAGTTTACATTGCTATTAAGACAAAGACAGGATCTTTGCTCAATGATCAGACTAAAAAGAGTATTGCTGCGGATTTACGCGGTTATGCGATGGCATCTATTGATCCTGTGGTCATTGATCCCGAAAATGTATACATTTATCCGAAAGTATTCGTTCAGTATGACACAGGTTGCGGAAGTGATACATCAACTATCAAAACAAATGTATCTCAAGCAATAGAAGACTGGGCAACACAGACTGAGATTAATAACTTCAACTCTACATTTAGATCATCTCAATTTGAGAAGGCAATTACTCTAGCAGACAAGTGTGTTAGTGACGTATCACTACAAACTACAATACTACGATACATACGACCTACTACCAATCAAACTAATACTTACACTATCTCAACTGGTTCTGCACTCTATAATAGTGCTCCATCTAAAGATGGCGGTGACGGAAGTAATCCTAAAGAACCTATTCTACTCTCTGGATCTTTTAGAACAGCAGATAGACCTGGTGTTGATCAACAATTTGAAGATGACGGATACGGAAATCTAAGAACCTACTACAATACAGGAACAAGAAAAATTTATACTAACAATGCTGCAGGTACATGTAACTATGATACAGGTGAAATCGCTTTTGGTCCTGTATCAATTATTGGTGCGGGTGCAAATATTGCAACAGCAGGTATAAATGTTACTAATAATACAACAGGTGCGGGTTCTGTAACTGATTCTACTCTACTTCCAGTAGATTTACAAATTCCAGTTCAATTCATTCCTGCTAACTCAAATAGTATTCCTGCTTCTACTCCAGGCACAATTATTAACATTGTGTTGCCAGAAATAACTGTAGCACCTGTAGGAACAGCACCACCTCCAACTATCCCACTAAATAGTTTGACACCAAGAGTTTTTGACCAAACACCATCAACTATACAGGTATCAACAACAAGTACAACCAACCTAACCACCGCCTCTTACTAGAGTAGATGACGAATATTAACAAGGTATCACAAGCGGTTGTCTCACAGACACCAGATTTCGTAGAGTCAGATTATCCCCTCTTCAACCGATTTCTTGAGTACTATTATGCATCTCAAGAGAAAACTGGTCTTGGTCAAAACATTTTAAACAATTTTCTAGGATATCTTGACATTGATAAACTAGACATCAGTATTTTAGATGGTTCTACGAAAGTTAGAGAAGGAATTACTGCTACTAGTGATAAGATTGTTGTAGAGAGTGTAGATAGTTTCCTAGAGAAGAATGGAACAATATTAGTAGATAATGAAGTAATATTCTATGAGACCACCACACCTGCTCCTAACATTGCACTAACACCTGGTATTAACTATGATCAGGTAAAATTAAAGTGGTCTGAACTAGCAAGTCCTTTAACTAGTTTTGATGGTACTACATCAAGATTCCCATTACTATCACAATCTAATCCTGTAGGACCTCCATCTGCACAACACATGATTGTAAGGGTGTATGGTGATTGGTTACTTCCTAATGTTGATTATACTGTTGATGGTGATCATATTGTATTCACTAATCCTCCAAGGGCGAGAGTTGTAGCAGATGACGCAGCATATACTTACATTACTTACTTAAATGGTTTTACTGAGAACGATATTGTTGCTATGGACAATATCTCTGGTGCATTTGGTGAGAATAAGAGACAGTTTACTATTACACGGAACGGAGTAAGATATGAACCTACTGTAGATGAATATGTTATTGCAATCTATGATAACAAGTTGATGATTCCTAAAATTGACTTTTTCATTGATGGTGATCAGTTTATATTCAAAGAAGCTCCATTAAACGGAAGAATACTTAATTTCTACGCTATTGAAGCACCTATACCTTCATTTGGTAAGGATGCTGTTGGATATGCTCAAATTAGTGATGCGGGTACTCTTACTGGAATTAGTGTTAATAATTCAGGTACTCAATATAGATTCCAATATCCTCCTCAAGTTTCTATTAATTCTGAAACTGGAACAGGTGCATCTGCAACTGCTCTTGTAAATGGTGTTAAAACTCTTTCTCTATTGAATGGTGGTTTTGGATATAGTGAAACTAACCCTCCAGTAGTTCAAGTTGAATCTCCAACATTAGATGGTTCTCAGCAAGCAACTTTAAAGGCAACTGTTACTAATGGTGCTGTATCTGGTCTTGAGGTGGTCAATTCTGGGTCAGGGTATACATTTACCCCTAGAATCACTTTCAGACAACCAGGAGGTTGTACACTAGGCACAGGACAGATCTTAAATGGATCTATTAGTATGGTTCCTCCAATTACCTATGGTGGTTTTGGATATACCACTGCTCCTCATGTTTATGTTGATGAACCTACAGGTGAATCACCTATTAGAGCAAATATTAAAGCACATTTAGTTGACGGTGCTGTATCACAACTTGAAATCTTAAATGCGGGACAAGGATACACTACTACACCTAGAATAGCGATTGTTGATCCAGTTGGTGCACAAGTTTTAGAAACTGTTGTTGATACTGACGGAAGAGTTACTTCTATTGAACTTTTAGACGGTGGTGGCGGTTATGAAGATATACCTTCCGTTTATATTGTTGATAACAGAATAGATGATAGAGGAACATTCATTGGTGGAACTGGTGCTAAAGCGGTAGCATCTATTTTCAATGGTAGAATCACTGATATTAACGTTACTGAGTTTGGAAGAGGATATAGTCAGACTACTCCTCCTGTTGTTGTAATTCAAGCACCTCCCGAAGCGGAAGCATCTGCAACTATAGGTGTTAACGAGGTTACTGGTTTTAATATTAACCAAAGTGGAACAGGATATACAAAAGCACAGTTTGTTGGATGTGCTAGAGCTGCAAGTGCTATTACTGCATACACTCAGACTGGTAATGCTGTATTTACTAATGAAACTACTGCTAGTGCACATAGTATAGATGCTCCTGTTAAGTGTCTTGACGCTCTATTTGTTAAAAGATTACTTGACAAGTACACGGAACAGTTCTTACCAGATGTTCCCGCATTAGACTACAATACAATCGACGTAAGGACTGCAATCAAGACTATTAAAGACTTTTACAGTTGTAAAGGAACTTCTTATAGTATTGCATACCTTTTCAAACTTCTTTACGGTGAGCAAGTCAATATATCATATCCTAAAGATCAAATCATTAAACCATCTGCTGCAACATGGTCTATTGATACAATTCTCCGTGCAACTATAGTAAGTGGTGATCCTGCTGATATTAGAGATGGTCTTTTAACTCAAGATGCTGATATTGCTGATGAAAACATCAGACAAGCAAGTGCACTCGTAGAAAACTTTATTTCAATTAAAACATCAGAAGTTGAGATATATGAATTAATTCTGTCAGAAGAAACTATTGATGGAACTTTTGTTGTTCCTTATAAGACAAAACTAGCAGAACCTCTTGATCAAACAGAAGGTATTATAACTGTTGACTCTACAATCGGTTGGCCAGAAAGAAACGGTGAGTTTTTAATTGGTAGTTCATCTGATGTTGCAGAACTAATTCAATACAAGGAAAAATCACTAAACCAGTTCATTGAGTGTACTAGATCAGTAAATGGTGTAGTTGAGGACTGGGATTCTGCTACTGAAGTAAAATCTAACTTTAAAGTCTATGTTAACAAAGGAACTGCTCAAGAAGTAGTCATGAACGTTGTTGGTATCGTTGATGCTCAACAAACTACTCTTACTGACACTGGTTCTTACTACTTGCCTGGTGATAAACTAGCAATTTCTAAGTTAGGTGGAACCGACATCAGTTCAGAACTTACAACTTGGTTGTATAACGTTAAAAAGTTAATTTCAGTTACTGGAATTACATTTGGTGGTATTAATGATCAAGCTGCTACTGTAACCTGTGCAAACCCACACGGTCTACTAGTTGGAGATCAGGTTACCATCTATGGTGCTAACCCAATCATCTATAATGGAACATTCTTAGTTACATCAAGAGATTCACCTACTGTATTCCAATATCAACTTCCTCAACCAGGCGGAGTTATACCTCAAGGTAATATTCTTGTTTCTATTGACCTTAATAAAGGTAAATCAGCAAGTGAACAGATTCTAACTGCTATTGGTTCGTACACCACTAACGTTCAGAATACATTCTTCAATGATAATTACGTTTACGTTGCTTCTACAGGTATTCCTAACTATGAGATAGGTCCTTTTCCTGGTTCTGCGTTATTACCTGGCAACCAAAGAAAATTAAACAGATTCCCAAGAACTGCTCAAACTATATCTACAAAGAACTTAATTAATCCTGGTCCTGTTGGAACTTGGGTTAATGGTGTTTCTATATGGTCATACAAGTCAGCTTTCTTCAAAACATTTGGTGCTGTAACTGGTATTACAATCACTAACACTGGTCAAGACTATGACGCTGCATCTCCTCCTAATATTACTATTGCAGGTGGTGGAGGATCAGGTGCAACAGGTTCTGTTGTTGTTAACGGTTCTCTTAGTGAAGTAGAAGTTCTTACAGGTGGATCTGGTTATACATCCTCACCATTGGTCTCTATAGTTGGTGGAGGTGGTTCTGGTGCTGCTGCAACTGCTATTATCACTAAAGGTGTTGTTTCACGTATTCTAATCAATTCTGGAGGAACAGGATATACTTCACAACCTTCAATTACTATTGTTGGAGGTGGTGGAACTGGTGCAACTGCAACTGCAAACGTCAGAGGTCCTATTCAATCTATTGCTGTAACAAGTGGTGGTGCTTCATATACATCAAATCCTGATGTGACATTGAGTTCTGGATCAGGTGCTGTTGCTCAAGCAATTGTACAGAATGGTCGTATTATATCAATCGCTATCATTTCTGCAGGATCTGGTTATACAACTGCTCCTATAGTAAGTATTCAAGGTGATGGTTTTGGTGCTGTTGCAAGAGCAGGTATTGATATTGATGGAGAAAACGCAGGTAGAGTAACAAGTGTTGAGATTCTCAACAGAGGTATTGGATATATTCAAGGAACTACACTTATTAACTTGACTTCTGTTGGTCAAGGTGCATTATTTACAGCAAATGTATTCCAGTGGACATATAACTTACAAGCAACTAGTTCATTAGATACTGCAAAGGGTGGAGTATTTGAAGGATATAATAATCAGTATGGTGGTGAATATGCTCACTTATCAAACCCACAGAGACTAAGATATGTTCTTGGTGATAATTTACAAGAACCAACTGTAGGAAACGTAGTTGAACAGGCAGAACAGTTAAATCACTCTCCTATTGTTGGATGGGCATTTGATGGTAACCCAATATACGGTCCTTACGGTTATGCTGATCCTACAGATCAGGCATCTGCTATCAATAGATTAAACACTTCATATCGTCTTAAAACAGAACTCGTATATGATCCAGTTACTAATCCTTATCCTGCTAGAATTGCAGGTCCTCTACTTAATGATGAGGCAGCAGGTAACTTTGTAGAAGATTATGAGTATGTGTTTGGTTTAGGTGATCTTGATCAGTACAATGGTCGTTTCTGTAAGACACCTGAGTTTCCTGGTGGTAGATATTGTTACTTCGTTACTATTGACACTACTGAACAAGGTAATCCAGTATTCCCTTATGTTTTAGGTCCTAGTTTCAACTCAGTTGTTGATACTTGGAACTTAAGTGATGGTGCAACACAACAGAATATTCCTACAGGTGTTGTTAGATATCGTGATCCATATGAGAACGTTGATATTGACGTTGAGAGGGCACCAAATGCCTCTACAAACGCTCTAACTACTGAAGACGGTGAATTACTCCTATTTGAGGTAGAAGACGAGAATAGGGACGCTGTGATCTCTCAGGATGAATTAGATGATCCAGATCAAATCTTTGAAGAATCTCCTCTACAGTTATTTGATTACTTCCCTAAAGTTAAGTTTGACTCTAAGGTTGATATTGAAGTTGAGACAATTACTAAGTTTGAGGATGCTTCTGTAACTGGATTTACAGTAGAGAATCCTGGTGCATCTTATCAGGTTAATGACCGTTTAGTATTTGATAACACAGATACTGATGGTACAGGTGTTTCTGCACGTGTTTCACATATTCAAGGTGAACCAGTATCTACATATGGTTTTGAGAGTATTGGTGGTCTCAACTATGGTGTTTTAAAAACTCAAAATCCACACAATTTGACAGTAGGAGATAATGTTGTAGTTGACTACACACCTATAATGAACAACACTAACAAAACTTTTGTTGTTAAACAGATTAAAGGTGTTGAAGAGATTGTTATTGATCAGCAGGGTTCTGGATATAATAGCGAATTACCTCCTACAATAATTCTTGATGGAGATGGAACTGGTGCTGCATTAGAAGCGGTTGTATCTTCTGTAGGATCTATTTCTTCAGTTAATGTAACTAACTCTGGTCAAAATTATACTACAAACCCAAGAGTTATACTATCACACCCACAAATATACAAAAAAGCAGATTATTATATTTCTAAGATTGAAAGTAATGATTATGTTAAGGTTAATGATGTATTTGTAAATGACGCTAAAGAAATATTCATTTGTGGTAAAACAAAAGATTCTTTTGGATATACTATAGCATTTGTATCAAAACTATCTGCTACTGGTGTTAAAGACTGGGAAAAGACAATCAAGAGTACTGATGGTCAACAAGAAGTAGAATTTGAGAGAATATTAGTAGATGGTATGGATGTTTATTGTGTTGGTCATAATAGACCTAACTCAAACATTCTAGAAGCATATAACCCTGATGTTGTTCTTTGTAAGTATACACAAGCAGCTAACGGATTAAGTGCTAGTTTACAGTATCAGAAAGCGTATGCAGGTATATCTGGCTCTACTCGTTCTGATAATGTTAGTGCTATTGCAAAATATTCAGATACTAGATTTGTTATTGGTGGTCATACTAATACAAACTCTGGTAATCCATTTGATGCTTATATTGCTGTTGTAGATACACTTGGTAACTTTGCTGTTAAGAGAAAGATTACTTCTGTAAATGTTTCTGAAAAAATTACAGATTTACTTGTAAATGGAACTGACATATACTATACATTTGAAATTGCTACAAGTCCTAATGCATCATCAGTTGATACAGGTATTGGTAAAGCAAATGTAGGTACTAGTGCAATTACTCTTCTATGGAATAAGCAATTAACTAATACATTGTATTCCTTTATGGATACAAGTCTTACAATAGATGAGTTTAGTGAACTTTATATTACTGCTACAACTAGACTTAAGGCAGATAATACAACTAAAGATGGATTCTGGGTTGGTAAATTTAATGTTGATGGTGCAACTCTTTGGAACTATCGTTATGGAGTTCTTGGTGGATACACTGTTAATGTTGCTAAGAGAAGTCATATTGATATATTTGGTGATCTTAACATTGCAATTAACAAGTATCAGAATACAGACGGTGAATTAACTGTTGACGTAGTTAAACTTGGATACAATGGTATTATTAAGAGTCATACTAATAATAAGTTTGATGTTAATAACATTGAAGGATTGACTGCACATACATTATTCCCTGACAGTTCTGGTGATATTCATGTATATGGTCAAACTTCTTGGAATAGAAATGAGTTATTACTACCATTTACAAGTGGTGAAACTACAGATACTACAGGTCATTACACTCCAACATTCCTAGGTGAGGGTAATTCATTAAAATTTGATAGTACTAATGGATATGCACAGATACTAGGAAAGGATACTGTTACTCCTACTACATGGGTAAATTCAGCAATACAAATCAATGGTTCTGATTTAGGAACTAAAATGACTAACGACTGGACTATTGAGTTCATGTTGTATAAAGATGCTGTTGGTAATAACAATACACATAGTCAAACACAACAAACATTAATAGCAATCGGTGATGCTACCTTGAGTACAGGTGGTCTATGGTTGTATTATGATATCTCTAGTGGAGAATTACAATTAGTTGTTACTGCAAATGGAACAGCACTTAACTCAGCATCTGGTGCTCTTCAATCTGCAGTTACTACAATGTTTGCCGATAATACTTGGCAATTTGTTGCACTGACTAAATCTGCAGGTCAATACACTGCATACGTCAATGGTATACAAGTTCTTCAAGGAACTATTGATAATACTGCATTCCAGAATCAAAACTTATATATTGGTAACATTCCTGGTAGAAGTGGAACAACAGGTCAATTCCGTTCTAATGAGCAAGGTCAATATCATGTAGATAATCTTCGTATTAGAAACAGAGCAGTTACTCCTACAGTTCCTAATGACGTAACTAACTATCCTATTGCAGGTGAATTTAACGAAGGATTTAACTGGAATGATACATCATGGTTCTCTACTTACACAAACAAGTATGATTACATTGATTATGTCGGTTGGGGTCTTAAGATTGATAAAAATGCTGATGCAGCAAGATTAGGTACACAAACAGCACAAACTAATACACAGATTGGATTTACTAGAACTGCCATAGCAGTTGTAGAGGGAGGAGAACTAACTGTTAATAATACAGGATTTGCTTTAGCAGAGGCAGGATTCCAGAACTTAGACTTTGATGATGCTGATACATCAATGTCTCAGGATTCTAGCACATTGACATATCTTCAAGATGTTTGGAGTTCTAGAACTGCTACTGTTCCTTCACCAGGTTCTCAAAAATTAAGAGTTACTGCTAATGTTAAGGACAGATACTACTTTAAGGTTACACCTACAGTCAAGATTGATAATATTCAAGAACTTACTCTTAACCAAGAGTTTAGATTTACCACAGGAACAAAATTAAGACTTAACAATGATGCAGGAGTATTCCAAAATAGTGGATATATTATTAGACAAGATGTTACTAATAGAAAGATATATCTTGCAGTTAATAATAATGCTTGGTCTGATAATCTCAATGCAGGTTATATTGTTACAGAACAGTTTAATGAGCAAAGCACTTATGGAATTGTAGGACCTATACCTAATGATATTAATGAACTTACATTTACATTTGCACAATTAAACAATACTACACCAGGTGTATTTGATATTGATCTTAACAATTTCAATCATCCAGAGGGCGGTACAAACAATATGGATGAATTGACTAGATTCAAACCATATACTGATGATGATTACTCTATTAGAATTGATGAAGTTTCTGGTGGTTCACCTTATATTGTTGGATCTGTTATTAACATTAACTCTGGTGATATTAGTTACAATGCTGAATATACAACTACACAAATTCAAAATCTAACTGGTGTTCTTAAGATTACTCTAATAGCAACTCTTAGAAGAATTATACAAGCAACTGCAGTTGCTAATAGTGATGAAGTTTATATTGTTACTGGAAGCAGTCACTACCTCACTGAGGGTGAGATGGTTAATATTGATGGTAACCCATCACAAACTTACAATAGTCTTGTATATGATGAATATGATGGTGCTTTCCCAGTTCATACTGTTGTAAGTCCTGTTGAATTTACTTACAAATTACCTAATGCTGCTCTAACATCACCAGCTACAAACTCAGGTCAAGTTAATATTTACGTTAAATCTCCTGTTCTTAAGATGTATTATGGACATCAATATCTGTTTGATGTCAGTCATTCTTCAATGGCAGGTGGTAACTTATCATTCTCTAAAGATAATCTCTACAAACTAGAATACTCATTTAACTCTATTGAAAGAGTAGGTACACCTGGTATTACTGGTCAAGGTGTTCCTAATCCTACTGTTAAGTTAAAAGTTGATACTGATATTGTTACTAACATTTCTTACTACTTTGATCCATCTAGAACAGGTGATGATTCTCCTGTTATCAAATCTAGTTACTTAGATGTTGTCAATTCTCCTTACGTAGGAAACTTTACTATTAGTTCTATATCTGGTGCAACTATTACTCGTGGTGCTGATACATTCAAATTCCCACTTGCTAATGAACCAGAAGGAAATGCTGACGTTATCAATACATCTTATAGCACAAGTTCATTAAAGGCAGTTGGTTCTATCAGTGATATACGTATTGTTAATCCTGGTGGTTTCTATACTAGATTACCTGTTGTCACAACAATTCAATCATCTAGACAGATTGAGAGAGTTCAAATTGATGCACCAGGTACTGAATATGCTGTAGGTGTTTATAATAGTGTTCCTATTGCAGGTGATGGAGAAGGTGGATTTGTTTCTATTACTGTTGCTGATGGAACTGATGATGAGGGTGTAACAATTCCTGGTCAAATACAAGAAGTTGTAGTTACATCACCAGGTAAAGGATATACTGTCGCAAGTATTGATGTTGAATCAATATCAGGTATTCTTGGAGCAGGTTTAACAGGTTCTGGTGTTGATCTGAATGTTGTTATACCTCCTGCAGGAACTGGTGCTTCTATCTTTACTAAAGGAACTAAAGTTGGTAAGATTAAGAAATTACAGAACAATAACTTTGGATATGATTATCCTCATGACTATACTTTACGTCCTGAGATTTCATTCCCAATTAACGCACAGTTAACATCCACAAGTATACTTGATAGTATTACAGTTACAGATCCAGGTTCTGGATATTCACAAGCACCTGCTGTTGTTATTACAGGTGGTGGTGGAGCAAATGCGACTGCTGAAGCATCTATTAAGAATGGTCGTTTAGATGATGTTATTGTTAAAGATCCTGGCTCAGGTTATTCATCTGCTCCTACTGTATCTTTAAGATCATCCTTTAACTATGTTGTTAACCTTGACTTAGGATTACTACAGTTTGCTTTCCCACATGGTATTCAAAATGGTGCTGAAGTTTCTCTAACTGTTACTGATACTGGAGATGGTGCTGACTTCCCATTAGCAGCAGGTGCTATTGGTCGTTTGAACTCTACTAACACATATTATGCTATTGCAGGTACTGCTAATTCTCTAGAAGAAAACCAGTTAAAGATTGCTATTACTGCTGCTAACGCTGCATTAGGTGACTCTATTCAGTTTGTTAACGCAGGAACTGGTCGTCAAACAATATTAACTGAATCATTTGGTGGTGCTGCTGAAGCAAACGTTGTTACTTCTACATTCTTAGAAGGTGAACTTGTATATCAAGGTGATACATTAGAAACTGCAACTGCACAAGGTTATGTTTCTACTAACCAAGGTTGGCAGGTAGGACCTAGAGTTATTAAGATTGTTGATTATACTGGTGAATTTAATGCTAACGAAAGAATAACAGGTGTTATTTCTAAATCATCTGGTATCATTAGTGATCTTAAGATTGCTCGTGGTGTTCTTGAAATTGGTTCTATCACTAAAACAACAGGTCAATTTATTGATGATATTGGTAAACCATCTGAAATTATTCAGAAGATTCAAGATAGTTACTATTATCAAGACTTCTCATATGCTGTTAAGTCTGCTGTTTCTATCGGAGAGTGGAAAGAGATATTACTTAAGAACGTTCACCCTGCATCATTTAAAGTATTTGGTGAGTTAAATCTATCTGATTATGGTCAAATTCCTAACAAGGAAACTGATTTCCAGATTACTAAGTCTGTTGAATTAGCAAGAGAAGCGATTGTACCTAATATTCAAAGTTTCTCTCTAGTTGAACCAGTATACTCACAGTTCAATAATTCAGAAGTATTATTCAGACAAAAAAGATTAACGTCTTCAGAAAACATTTTAACATCTGTTGTACAAAGACTTGATGATATATCCAATTTATTTGATGGTGTTAAGACTCAGTTCCCATTATCAGTTAACGGTGAAAACGTAGTTGCTAATGCTAATCAGTTAATGATCATCTTAAATGGTGTTGCTCAAACTCCTGAGACATCATTCTCAATTCTAGGTGATTCTATTGTATTCAGTCAACCACCACAACCACCTGCTAGTGTTAAGTATGTAAACGTTACTATTGATGAGATTGATATATCTGAACTAACATTTACTAATATTAGTGGTATCTTCCCACTTATAGGTAACTCAATGGGTGGACAGACATCTGGATCTAGATTTACTGTCACAAGTGTTGTTGGTAATAATATTAGAGGATTCTTTACAGAAGGAACAGAATTTATTGTAGGTGAATTGGTAAGTAACTCTGCTACTGGATTTATTGCTAATTATGATTCTGTATCATCTATTTCTAATCTTGGATTATTTGTATTTGGTGAGCAAGTAACTAACCTTACTGGACAAACTGCTAAAGTTGAAGCAATCAACTTGGCAGGTGGTGCAGAAGATCCACTTGGTCAACTTCGTTATGGTGTAGGACCTTCAACTGCTGCTATTGAAGTAGTTGCAGATAAAGCACAATCTACTGATCCTGATACTCCACCTCCTAGTGGAACATTTGTTGTTGGTGGTAATTATCAAGTTGGTTCTGAAATTGTAAATGTCACTCAAATTACTGAGAATAATGATTCTACTATATTAGAGGTAACTAGAGGACAATTAGGTACTACTGCAGCAACACAGGCAGAAGATGGTCCTGTATATTCAACTGTAGTTAATGTTAATGACAAATTAACTTTAAGTAAGACTACTGGAACTTACCAGTCTACACCTGGTTTATTTGACCTTGAACTTAATGATGTTATTATTGGTGCTCAGTCTAATGTAGTTGCAAGATTGACTGCTACATCTACATATCAAGATCCTGCTACTCAAGAGTTTATTGGACAGGTTAATATTTCAGAGGGATCTTCATTCTTTGGTCTATTATTCAACAGAGTTACATCTATTACATATCCAAATATTGTTTTAGATGACATTTCAATATCAACAATTAGTGTCGTTGATTTTGAAACATTTACTACTGATATTGACTCTCAATTCCCTGCTAACGAATTTATTAGTCAAATTGTAATTCCTTATGATAACGCATCAGGTGCATTATCTGTAGGTGAGATGATTAGAAACTACAAACTAGATTATGGTAATAATGTAGGTACATTTACTGCAGGTGAGTCTGGTAAGTCTAGAAAACTAACATTTAAAGAGAAGCAAGGAACTGGTTTATTCTCTGTAGGTCAAACAGTTAGAACTAGAGATACTAAGGCAGAAGTTATTGGATTTGACTTTGCAGGTAATACAATATATCTTGGTAAAATTGGTAGATCACTAAGAGGTGGTGCTGATTATCATCAGTTTAACTTCTCTAACGCTGCTCAATTAGATACTGCACAGAAGAAATTTGGAGATTCATCATTACTACTTGATGCTGCAACAAATGACTATATTCAAATTCCTGCATCATCTGAATTTACTCGTGGTACAGGTGATTATACTATTGAGTTCCAAGTTCGTTTAGATGCAACATCATTAGTAGATACTAAAACTCTACTTGATATGAGAACAAGTGCTACTGAAGTTGCACTTAGAATTTACTTACAGGCAGCACAAGTTAGAGTTAATGTTAATGGATCAGATATAGCAACATCTGGTGGAAATGCTTTAAACAATGATGTTTGGTATCATCTTGTAATTCAGAGAACTGGAACTTCTCTTAAGATCTACTCTAATGGAGTTGAGATAGGAACTGGAACTGATAGTAGTAACTATACACTAGACAGACCTATAAGAATTGGATCTGATTTGTCTGGTCTTAACAGTATGACTGGTCATATTGACGAGTTTAGATATTCTGTTGTTTCACGTTATGCTACAGCACCATTCAATGCTCCTAGTGGAATATTCCAAGGTGATGCTGATACAAAGGTACTATGTCACTTTGATGGTGCTGATGGTCAAACTTCTACTGAAGATTGGTCTGGTGGTGAATCATTTACTAAGACTGAATACATTAATAATGATGCTATCTTAAAGACACATCAAGCATCTAACGCTGCACCTGCAGGATTTACTACTAAGAGTCACAGATATCTTAACGCTGCAGATTTAATGTTAATGAACAAGGAATACCTTGCTCAAGAAACAGTTTATATTATGAAAGAAGTATTCCCTGCTCATAGTGTTAAGGGAAGTGAAGTTGATTGTGAAGATGATGTAAGAGATGTTATTGATTCTCTTGTAGATGACTTACGTAATGGTAGTAACCATCATATGTGGAAAGCATCTTCATACTATGTCAATAGAGAAGTAAATCCAATTCAAATTGTAAACGTAGAAGATGATGTCTCTATGACAGTCTTTGTTTATAAGATTTTAGATAAACTTGCTAAGTATATTGTTAATAATGTTCCTTGGAGTACTCAAGGTGATCATGGTTTAATTCAGCATTATGATACTTCTATTACATTTGATGGTTATACATCTCAGACATTAACTAAGTTTACTCCAACTGCAATCGACTATCATCCATCAATGGGTGACATGGAGATAACAGCTGCAAGTCATGGACTCGCGGCCCCTAGAACTATAACAGCAACAGACTCAGGATACACTGCTACCACTGGTGTTTTAACGATTCAATCTGTTGGGCACAACTTAGAAACTGGAGACAGAATTAAGTTTGAACCTAATTCTATTACCATGACTTGTACTTGTGATGGTAATGTAGTATCACAGAGTTATCCTCGAACAGACGATCCAGCAAACCAAGGTTGGTTAGAAGTAGCGAAGATTGATAATGATAACTTTAGTGTAAATGTTGGAACATCTCCTACAGTAAATTATACTGCAACATCTGCAGATTATGATTCTAATACTGGTTTCTTAACTATGGACATTGGTGACAATGATCTAAGACCAGGTAGTAAGTATACTGTTTCTAACGCTGCATATAATCCTACTACTGGTGTAATGACAGTCAGTGTTGGTAATGATCAATATGATGTTCATGATGCTGATTATAGTCCTACAAGTGGTGATTTAGAAATCTATACTGGAACACATAACTTAAAGACTGGACAAAGAGTTAAGATTGCTAATGATGGTATTACATTTAGATGTTCTCAAGATGACTATGCAACAGATCATGCATATCCAAGAGCAACCGATCCTGCACGTGATACAGCATTAGAAGTTACTCATGTAACTGATACATCATTTACTGTAAACGTTGGTAAGTCTCCTATCGTTACTTACGATGTTTCTAATGCAACATTCAATCCCAACAATGGTGATATGGAGTTGACTATTGGAAGTCATACTTTGGCACAAGGTACTTCTATTAGAATAGCAACTCAAAGTATTGGATTTACATGCACATATGGTGCAGGTGTTCATTACTATCCAAGACCTTTAATTGATGAGCATGTTCCTAGCGATGCAGCATATAATCCAACAACAGGTGTAGTAACATTTACTGTTGCTCAAGGACATGGAATGAAGAATGGTGATAAGGTTAAGATCCCTGATTATGCACTTTCATTTACATGTGATAAAGATAATAATGTAACTACTCACAGATATCCTAGACCTTATGATCCTGTTAGTGATAGATGGATTGAAATAAGTAATGTTCAAACAACATCATTTGATGTTCAAGTATTAGATACTGCTCCATCTACAAATACATCTACTCATACTTTTGTAAGTTTTGCAGGTGTAATTCAACAGAAACGTGATAAGTCATTTGAACAGTCTATTGAAATAACTGGAACAACTCCAACAACTATTACTATTAATGTTGGTATTTCAAGTAATACAACAACTCATACATATTCAACTTCTAAAGCAGGTGCTGTAATTACTGGTGGTAATTATAAGCATAAGTTCAGATCTGCACTTGACAATGCTATTACAGTTGAGCATGGATTATATGTTGGTGATAGAGTCATGTTTGATAGAGACTCACTAACATTTACATGTCTCGAAGATAGTAATGCTACTGAGCACACATATCCAAGAATTACAGATCCTTACTATAATAAGTGGTTACCTATTTCTAATGTAACTCATACATCATTTGATGTTCAAGTACTAAGTTCTACACCTTCTACTAACCAAACTGCTCATACATTTGTTCGTTCTAAAGTTAATGGTTTAACAAGATCTGGTGAGACACTAAAACTTGCTAAAGATGCATTATCATTTACATGCTCACAAGATAATGATGCTACTGTTCATTCTTATCCTAGAGTTGATGATAGTGTTTATAATACTGCTATTCCAATTTGGAGTAATGGTAGCACTAGAATGACTGCTCAAAGTGCAACTTATAACACTGCAGAAGGATTATTAATTATTACTATATTAAATCATGGTTTAACAGTTGGAACTGAACTAAGATTAGAGAATAACTCATTAGTCTTTACATGTTCTAAAGATGGTAATAAGACTGAGCATTCTTATCCTAGACCTAAAGATCCATTTGCTGCTAGATGGTTAAGAATTAAGGCAGTTACAGATCATACATTTACATTATTTGTTGGTGCTGCAAGTCCTACAGGTCAATATGCTCATACATTTGTACGAGCTATTAAGGATGGTATTGTAAAACGTGATAACACTGTTACCATAAACGTTGGTGCAACTCCAACTAAGGCGTATACTCCATCAGCTGCAACTTATAATGCTGGTACTGGTGCTTTAGAATTGAATGTTGGAAATCATAGTTATCCTGCTCCAACACAACATACACCAACAGATGTAGCATATAATCCTGTTAGTGGTGTAATGACTTTGACTATTGCAGGTCATAACTTCTCTAATGGTGAGAAAATTAAGATTGATGATAATGGTATTACATTAAGTTGTCCTTATGGTGGTGCGACTGGATCTGCTGCACAAAAAACTTATCCACGTCCAACTGATCCAGTTAGCAACAAATGGATTCCAATATTCAACGTAACTACAGATACTTTTGATGTTCAAGTATTGGATAAGGTTCCATCAACTAACGTTGATACACATACCTTTGTAAGTGCAGTTAATAACTGTGTTAAGAAAGCAAATTACACTGTTAAACTTGCTCCTGATTCATTAGTAATGACTTGTGATATGGATAGTAATGCTACTAAGCATCTATATCCTAGATCTAATGTTGCTCAACATACTGCAAGCACAGGAACTACTTACAATCCAGTATCAGGTGTACTTAAAGTTTCTATTCCAACTGAATCATTTACTGCAAGTGCTGCAAACTATAATGTAACAACAGGTGATTGTGTATTAACAATATCTCAGAATGCAGGATCTTATAATGTTACTGGTGCAACTTATGCACCTACAACTGGTGTTCTAGTTCTTACAATCGGAACTCATAGTTTAACAACTAGCGATAGAATTAAGATTACTCCAGAATCACTTAAGTTTACTTGTGATTACAACAACGATAATAATGAAACAATTCATCCTTATCCTAGAGCATCAGGTGCTTATAATTCAACAAATTCAAAAGCAGACTATGCATATGATACATGGTTAGATATTACTGCTGTAAGTCCTAACACTATCACTGTTAATGTTAACGGTGGACAGGGTGCTATTACTGATATTAGTAACCATACATTTGTTGGTGCACTTGATGGTGCAGTTCAAGTTGGTCATGGTATCGTACCTGGCAACAAAGTTAAACTTGCTCCTAACTCACTAACATTTACTTGCACATTAGATGGTAATACTGCACAGAAATCTTATCCTAGATCAACAGGTGCTAATACAACAAGTGGTGCTGACTATGCTTATGATAAGTGGCTCAGAGTTATGGCAGTTGGTGAAAATACAATTACTATTAACTTGAATGGTGGTCAAGGTGCTATCTCAGATACATCAGCACATACATTCGTTTCTGCAACTACAGATGGTATTACTCTTGGACATGGTATGGTTGCAGGTACACCAATCAAGATTAAAGATAATTCAATTAAGTTTAGATGTGGATTTGATAATTATGAAACTCTACATCCATATCCAAGACCTAGTGATCCTGCAAGTGATAAGTGGTTGTTTATCAGTAATGTAGATGATAGTAGTTTTGAGGTTAACGTTCTACAAGGAACAACTCCTACAAATACTACAACTCATACCTATGCAGGTTCTGATGATTTAGGTATTATTCAAGGAGATCCACTTGTTGCCCAAGCAATTCCTATTGATTCAGTTACAAGTAATACTATTACTATCAATGCTTTAGATGGATATACACCTTCATTTACACCAAACCATACATTAGACAGTATATCTACAAATCAATTTACACCAACTAATGCTGTATACAACGGTGAAACTGGTGTAATGACAATTACAGTAGCAACTACTCTATTCCAACCATCAATGATTGCTTATAATGCAATTACTGGTGAGATGCAAATGACTATAGGTTCTCATAGTCTATCAATAGGACAAGAGATATTAATTGCACCTAATTCACTAACATTTACTTGTGATTACAATGGAGATGGAAACACTACAAACAAAACTTATCCTAGAGCATCAGGTGCTGCAACTCCTAGCGGTGCTGACTTTGCATACAACAATCATTTACAAATTACCGATACAACAGCAACTTCGATCACTGTTAACGTAAATGGTGGTGGAGGATCAATTACTGATACAACAAGTCATCAGTTTGTTTCTGCTACAGCAGGTGCGATTAGTGTAGGTCATGGTATACAAAATGGTGAAAAAATTAAGATTGCTGATGGTGGAATAACATTCACTTGCACTCATGATAGCAATGCTACAAATCATCCTTATCCTCGTGCAACTGACCCTGCTAGTGGTAGATGGTTAGACGTTATGAACGTCACTAACACAACATTTGATGTTCAAGTACTTGACGAAGTTCCTTCAACAAATACTACAATACATACATTTGTTTCTGCTACAAATAATGCAATTACAAGAGCAATAGTTTCAACTGGTGGTAATTACAAACATAAGTTTGTGTCTGGTCTTACAAATGGTGTTAGAACAGGTGGAGATTACACTCATACATTTGTTTCTGCAACTGCAAACGGTATTCATGTTGCAGGTGACTGTGTATACATTGATGATAACTCACTAAGATTTACTTGTTCTCAAGATAATCATCTAACACAACATGATTATCCAAGATCAACTGATCCTGCAAGTCATCAGGTGATGGAAGTTAAGACTGTAGATAATGATAGATTTGTTATTAACGTTGGTAAGTCACCACAAGACAAACGTTATGATCACTTATTTGTTAGTGGAGATGCTAATTCTATTACTAAGTCTAAGTACCTCGTTACAAATTGTTCTGATGTTTATACAACTACAAACAACTTAATTTCTATACTAACAGATACAATAGAACAGGCTGCTTTAGCATCTCCTGTAGATCATCTTGCAACTGTTACTGATCTAAATCCAGTACAAGAATTTATTGGTGGTAGAGTTCATTCATATCTTGAAGTTCCATTTAAGATCACTTATGAAGATGATGCTAGTGAATTAATATACACAGATAGAATTGATGTATTCAGTCGTTACAGATTCCGTGATGCAGCTGAATTAATTCGTCAGAATCGTGGTGCTATTGTAGATAAAGCATCATTTGATATGTTGCAGCGTTATCCAGATCTTAATCAGGATATGCCTAGAAACCAGAATGGTGCATCCACAGATGGAACTGAACGTTGTAAGACTGACTTAGGATTGGTTGTTGATGGTCTTGCTAATGATGTAGAAAATGGTGGTAATAAAAACGTTGTTACTGCTGCAGGATTCTATATCGGTGCTAATAATGAAATACAACATATTAGATTACAATTACCACAATCTATCTACGTTCACGAACGTTTAATATACTACTTAAAGCAAGCAATAGATGGAACTCTAACAACTGATAATACAGAAAATCTCATTGTTGGAGACTGGGGTATTACAAATAATGACTTTACAACATCGTACGATGTATATGATGCTGCATATACTCCTTCAACTGGTGATCTAACATTAACTCTTGCTTCAAATACTGGATCTTATAGTGTTAGTGGTGCTGTTTATAACCCAACATCAGGTGATTTAACACTTACAATCGGAACTCATACATTAACAACTACTGATAAAGTTGGAATTGCTGAGGAGTCATTAGTCTTTACTTGTGATTACAATGGAAATGGTAATCAAACTCAAAAGAGATATCCTAGATCATTTGGTGCTAACACTACAAATGGTGCTGACTATGCATATAATCAGTTCCTTGATATCACAGCAGTAAATCAATCTGGTGGAACAATCACTGTTAACGTCAATGGTGGTCAAGGTGCAATTACAGATACAACAACTCATAACTTTGTTGTTACTCCATCTGCTACAAATGCAGTTACTGTTGGTCATGGATTTGGTGTAGGTGATAGTTTACAGATCAATAACGAAGCATTAACATTTACATGTTCAATGGATGGAAATGTTTCTAATAAAACATATCCTCGTGCAACTGACCCTGCATATGGTAAGGCACTTACAATTAATTCTAGAACTGCAACAACTGTAACTGTAAATGTAGGACCTAGTCCGTTAGTTAGGTACACACCAACAATGGCAACATACACTGCCTCAACTGGTGTAATGGTTCTTACTATTGGTAACCATAACTTACAAGTTGGTCAACCAATTAAGATTAGTGGAGGTGCATTGAAGTTTACATGCTCAATGGATCAAAATGAATCTATTAAATCATATCCAAGAACTACAGATCCATTCTATGACAAACCTATTGAAATTACTGCAACTACAGCAGATACTATTCAGTTAAATGTTGGTCAAAGTCCTATTGTAATGCACAGTGTTTCTAATGCTACTTACGATCCTAATACAGGTGTAATGGTATTAACAATCGGTGTAAATCATGGATTAACTGCTAATACTAGCATTAAACTTGCTACTGAATCATTAGTCTTTACTTGCACATTAGATGGTAATACAGTTCAGAAATCTTATCCTCGTGCTACAACTGCTAACACAGGAACAGGTGCTGACTATGCATATGATACTGCAATCAATATTGATTCTGTAGATCAAAATGCAGGAACAATTACTATCAATGTAAATGGTGGACAAGGTGCTATTTCTGATACATCAGCACATACATTTGTTTCTGCTAATTCTGGTGCTGTAAGATCTGGTGGAGATTATGTTCATACATTCCATTCAGCAGATACTGAATCTGTAATAGCAGGTGGAGATTATACTCATGTATGGGCAGGTGGTACTGCTACAGATGCAATCTTTACTGTTGGTGATTGTGCAGATGTTAAGACTAACATTGAATCATTAATAGAAACTGTTAATGATATTATTGCACCTACTGGAAAGGATTATGATGTTGCAGGTAATAGACTTTACTTTAACAGAGAACTTATTGCAGAAGATGTAACATCTAATATGTTAACTGGATTTACATATCAAGCAGGTCCTACAACATACTTTGCATTCCAATTTGGAGGAACTAATTTAACAGCAGCAGAGTTCCAAGCTGATGTAGAGTTCCTTGTTAAGTCATTAATATCCGATTTACAGACTGGTGGTAATAATAGTTCTATCAGAGCACTTGAAGAAACATATCTCAACGCAGATGGAACACTTCATAGAATTGAAGATATGGTTATGGCAACTGTCTATGGTATGGAAGTACTTAAGGAAGTTGGTCGTGAAGTAATTAGAAATAATGTATATAACTCATTTGAGAGTCAACCATTTGGTGCATATTCAACACCATCAGGTAAAGCTGCTTATAGAGATGGTGAAGAAACAGTTGATATTGATCAAGTTATTGGAGACTGGAATAATCTTCTTGATCATGTAATTGAGTTCTTCTCACCTGGCAAGAAGATTGCTAGAAGTGGTATGAAGCAAATTCTTTATAATGCAAACTACTATAAGAATGAATTAAACAATCTTGTTAATACTCAGTTTGGAACTGGATCATGGGTATACAATGATTTTGTTGATGAGTTGCTTGGAAATATGATCCAAGACTCTATTACAACTGACGTAGATCATGTTATAGATGCTTACAGACTTACTGTTGACAATGTGAGTGGTGAGTTTAAGGTTGATGAGGTTGTTACAGCAGCAGGTGGTGGATATGCTAAGATTCTTGAATGGGATAGTAAAGATAGACATCTTTATATTGGATCATTCTTAGAAGGTACAATCTCTGGTGGTGAAACAATTACAGGTCAAACAGCAGGTGCAGCAACCATTATTACTGGTGGTGTTAGCAAGAAATTTGATTGGTATACACATCCTGCAAACGTTGAGATTCTTAGAAATGCAAGGTTAATTAGTTCTAGTGTTCAAGATCAATTAATAGGTCAAAACGTTGGATATAATTTCCCAGAAGATTTGACTGGAGGCGGTAATGTTCTTACTAATGTAACAATATCAACAGACGTAACTGCTGCTCCTGATAATGCAGTTACTGCTGATAAGATTGTAGCAACATCAACTGTAGGTACTCATATATTACATAACAATTACAGTTTGAATGCGTTTGAAACATTTGACTCTGGTAACGTCACCTTTGATACTAGTGGAGAAACATTTGATACTGGACAAGTAGGTACAGCAGAAAGTCAGCAGTTTACATACTCCATATTCTTGAAGCAAGGTGAATTTACTAAGGCACGTTTCCAAGTATCTCTAGATGAAGATACTCCTCAGAGACAGCAAGCATTCTATGATATTGATTTAACAAATGGAACTACAGGTAGTATATTCCAACCTCAAGGTGGTTTACAGATAGATGCATCTGGTGTTATACCTTATGGTGGAGGATGGTATAGAGCATTTATTACAGTTACATGTTCATTCGGTTTCCAACAACTCCGTCAAATGGTTCAAATTAAAAATGCTACTGGTCAAACTAGTTTTGGTGGTAATGGAACTGATGGTTTATTTGCATGGGGACAGAAATTAACTAAGGGATTAATTGATCCTTATGCTGCTACATCTGGTGAAGTATTCTATGCTGATACAGAATACAACATTAAGACATATACTATCAATAAATTAGAAGGATGGATATATGATGCATTGAAGGATCAGTTAATTAATCCTTCTCCTGAGTCAGGATTCGTACCTTACTTTAGTGATGCTGATGCAGCAAATTATCATCCAGATTCAGTTCATAGATTAGTAAGATATAGTTTAGATATTATCCGTAATCAATTATTGAATAGCACTTACTACACTGATATTATTGTTCAAAATGGTATAGTAAGTCCAACTAAAGATTATGGAACATTTGATATTCCTGTTGGATTAGCAGGTGGTCTAAACAATGCTGATTACTTATATGGTCTAGCATCTGGTTCATACGCTGAACTAGAGAAAGTAACCATGAATGAAGGTGAAGTTGTTCAGATTTATCAGAGATTCCGTATTGATGGTAATATTGTTGATGGTCCTTTCTTCATGAATGAAGTAGTTGAGAAACAAGGTGATAACACAGTTACTGGTGTTGTATATGGATTCTTTGAAGATGATAACTTTAAGTATCTTGATGTTGCTGTAACTGGTGGAACATTCTCAGTATTAGATTATGTTGTTGGTGCAACTAACACAACAACTGCTCAGATCAATGCTATTGAAGATAGAATACAGATTACTGATCTTCTAGGAGAATTTACAGATAATATTCCATTCAAAGGATATGACACAGGTGAAACTGCAATCCCAACTGGATTCTTAAAAGCACAAGCTGCTGTTACAGATAATAGTGGTGGTAAATTAACTGTTGATACTGAAACACTCATAGGTACATTTGAAACCACTGCTACAATATTCCCAGAACAATCTAAATTATTCCTTGATGTTGCCAGATATGATGGATTAGATACCTTAATAGGTTACAGAATATCATCTGCAGGACATACAAGAATTGGTATTTCAATTCAAAATAACAAGAACGTATTTACAGTTGGTAATAGACTTAATAAGATTACTAATGGTGTTATTGATCCTAATAACTATGGTATTATTACAGAACTTGATCTTGACAATAACGTCATATACTACATTCTTGCAGCAGGTAATATTACTAATGGTGATCAAGTTGGTGACTTTGGACCTGCACCAGATCCACTTAATCCATTAGGACACGCAGTAATTAACACTAAGTTAGATGTTGCAGGTGCTGCTACTGCATTGATTCAAGATATTAAAGAGGTTGGTGTTAATAAGAGATTCTATCTAACAGATGTTCGTGGAACATTTAGTGGTAGAGATGGAATCTTCAGTAAAGATGGTTACAAGGCAGCGATCATAACTAAGACTGATCTTAAGGGACGTGTAGAACGTGCATTTAGAGGATTTGATGGAGTTCAAACTAACTTTAAGTTAACTATTGAGAATGGAACTAAGTACTTCCCTGATCCTGCAGGACATATGTTGATCTTTATCAATGGTGTTCTACAACCACCAGGTTCAGCAAATGCTTATACCGCATTCTCAGATAACATCCAGTTTACTGAAGCACCTGATCTTGGAGCATCATTTACAGGATTCTATGTTGGTAAACTAAGACAGTTAGATGATATATCATTTGAGTTTGATTCATTACGTCAGTCATTCAACTTGAAACGTGACGATGTGTTCTACTCATTGACACTGACTGATGGTGTTCAATCTTCTACAATCTTACCAGAAAATAATATCATTGTTTCACTCAATGGTGTTATACAGGAACCAGGCGTTGGTTTTGAATTGGTTGGTTCTAGAATTATATTCTCTGAAATTCCTCGTGTTGGATCAACCTTCGTTGCCTTCTCCTACGTTGGTTCTGAAGCGGACGTAGACGCTGCTGAGGTTGTACCTCCAATCGAAGTTGGTGACTTTATTGATATACAAGGTGAGACTGAAGATAGACAGGTTGCTGTTATCGAATCTTCTAACTCCTTGATTACATTCGACTATCTTGGATCTGTATTTGGACAGAATGCAAAAGCATCTGCCACACTAACATCTGGAACTATTGATAGAGTTCAAGTTACAGCAGGTGGATCTGGTTACACAACTAGACCAAATGTAAGGGTTGACTCTATATCTGGATTTGATGGAAACATTCGTGCACTCGTCGGGGTTGCAGGTGTTGAAGTCAGTAACGTTGGTTCTGGATATCAAAACCCTATAGTTTCTGTTGAAACTGTAGTCCCCGATGACTGGACTCCTCCTGACTTAAGTCTATACGGAGAAGAACCAGTTGACCCCGAAACCCCATAAATAACTAAAAAATAGCGAACAATGGCTAAACAAGTAATCGGTCTTGGATCTGCTGCTAATGATAACACAGGTGATACTCTTCGTGCAGGTGGTGATAAGGTTAACGACAATTTCAGTGAAGTTTATACTGCTTTAGGTAATGGAACAGACCTAACGATAACTCTTGCCAATCCTGGCGTTAATCAGGTGTTACGTTATAATGGATCTACTTTTACTCCTTCAGATTATAGTACTCTGACTTCTTCATTAGATGTAAATGGTAATACAATAATTTCTACATCAAACGGTAATATCCCTATTGCTCCAAATGGAACTGGTAATGTTACCATTGCTGCAGGTGGTGTAACTAATACTTTTAACGGAACTACTGGTAATGTTGATTTCCCAACTTCTATTGCATATAAGAATGAGTATACAGCAATAGGATCAGCACCTTCTGCCTCATCATATACAGGTTATTTCTTTACAGTTGATGGTGATGATAATCCATATGTAAATATCAATATTACTGCAGGTGGTGTTGGAGATACAAGAGCAAAAATTTTAACAGAGTACTCTAGTCTTGGACAAGTTGGAGATGTAGATACAACAACAAATGCTCCTACTAATGGACAATTATTAAAGTGGAATACATCAGATGGTAAATGGGCACCTGCTGATGATCTAGCTGGTGCAGGATCTCAGAATTTATGGGAATCTATTGTTGCCGATACAGGAACAGCAACTGCTGATTCTGCAACTGATTCATTAACAATAGCAGGTGGAACTGATATAGGAACTAGCATAACTGGTGATACAGTAACTATCAATTATACTGGAACTCCTGTAACTTCATTTGCTGCATTGACTGATACAGACCTTTCTGGAATAGTAAAGGGTGACTCAGTTTATTGGAATAATACTGATTGGGTTGTAGCTAGAAGTCCTGTTATTTGGTGGAACTTAAACTCTGTTGGTGGATCTGATTATACTTTCTCTGGTCCTGGTTTTACTGGTGCTGTGAATGACCCAACTCTTTATGTTTATAGAGGGTTTACTTATATCTTTGATAACTCAGTTCAAGGTGGTGCTCATCCATTTAGGATTCAAAGCACACAGGGTTTAACTGGAACTCCATATACTGCAGGTCAGTCAGGTAGTGGATCTAATATTTTATATTGGACAGTTCCGTTGGATGCTCCTGCGGTTTTATATTATCAGTGTACACTTCATTCTGCCATGCAAGGCACAATTAACGTAGCGGTATAGTAAATGACAAGAACAGTTCCTGGTTCTGGTGCCGTCATTGAACCAATATTTGATGAGATTTTTGGAGTTCGTGCGGTAGAAGTTTTAGATGGTGGTAGTGGATACACAACATCCGATCCCCCTCGTCTTACTATAACTGGTTGTGGAACTCCAGATGTAGAAGCATTGTTGTATCCAATTATTGATAATGAGTCAGGAAGAATTATACACGTTAGAGTTCTTAGTAGAGGTAGAGGATATGATCCATTAAGATTACAGATCATTCCAGAACAAGAAACTCCTAATGTTGTAACGTCATTTGATATAAAAAGAATATTTCAATCACATCCTAATAGTCCTACTACAGCATCATTTACAGATGATAGACTCAGAATAGTATCTGATAATCATCCTAAACCATCTCAACATTTCTTGACTGAAAGAGAACCAGGTGGTTCTGATACAATAGTTGATAGATCCTTTGATCAGACTTTTATCTATAGAGGTGGTAAAGATGTTCCTCATCCAGACGCTGCTAATAGACAATATCAAGGTGATAAAGCCATGGGTATCATGGCAAATGGTGTTTTACTTCATACACCTGAGTGGGGACAAGATGGAAATCCACCACCAGGATTTACTATTGATGCTGTAAAATATCCTTACATAAAAAATAATAATGCTTATGATGCTGTACTAGATAATCAAGTTTATTATTATAAAACAAATAAACTTATAAACGAATGGAATTTAGATAATGGTGTATTTGATTGGGGTAGAATAAGACAGTTTGTTTGGCAAGTTAAAACAGAACATGATAATGTTTTAATAGATTTAACGAGTTTAGATCAGACTATAGGTTCAGTTGAAGTAGGTAGAGTTGTTGATTGTATTACTTCTACTGCAAAAGGTGAAGTAGCAAAAATTGTTAAAGATAATTTAGGTAATCCTACAAAAATATATTTAAGAAATCTTACTGGTGTTCCTTTCCAAGAAAATGATGTATGTTTAGGTGCTAATGGATTCCAGTTTAGAGTATCAGGTATTCCTAGAACATTTGAGACTGGTATATTCTATATTGAGTTTGGAGAAGAAGCACATGAATTTGGTCCTTTCTCACCTGGCACATTTTATTTTGCTCCAGAAGGAATCAAAGTTCAAAGAAATTATTTAATTATTTGGGATCAAAGTCATCCATCTAACGGTGGACAAGGTGGAATGCCACACCCAATGAGATTCAGTACAACTGCTGATGGAACTCTTAATGGTGGAACTTTATATTATAACAGCACTGGTGTTACACAAGCACCTGCTGCTGATTACGAGGATGAATATAAAGCATTATTCTTAATGAATGCTGATGAGAATAATAAAATTTATTATCATTGTGCATTCCATCGTTATATGTCTGGATATCTTGGTGATGAAGGTTACATGGAACTTGCATCAGATGTAGATCCTGACCCAATGGTTAATACTTATTATTTTAAAGAGTATTATCAAAGTAATACAAGTGATCCTAATACCATTGATTATAGTAGACATCCTGATGGACACTCTAAAATATTGGGTATGTCTTTTGATGGATATCCCATCTATGGTGCTTGGGGTTATAATTCAACTGGAGCTACTGCTAGAGAAGTCTCAGGATATAGATTAAAAACAACTGCTGAGTTACCAGGTAATCGTCCTGATGTTAATACAGTTTCTACTGTAACATATGCTGTAACTGTATCAAACGGAAAATTTCAATTTGATGGAAGTAGACCTTCATTTTTAACATTAGAAAGAGGTAAGACATATATCTTTAATCAAAATGATGCATCAAACGATAGTAATCATATATTTGTCGGTACATCTGATGATGGATGGCATGTAGGTGCACCTCCTATTATTGGAGATACATCATATCTTTTACCAGGCACTCATGTAACTTACTGGATTGATGGTGCTCAAACTACTTACAATACTTACATCTCTGCTTTTAATACTGCAACAACAAGAGAAACTAGATTCCATGTTCCTGTTGATGCACCTATAGCATTATATTTGTTTGGATACTCTGTAGCAGATACAGGAATAAGATGTGTTATTGAGGGTTATGTACTTGGTGATTTAACTGAAGATTATATACATGATTCAAGTGTTGGAACTCTTGATGCTTATAATGGTAAGTTCGGTCCTACTCCAGAATATCCTAACGGAACCTATGCATATTATATGACAGAAGATAGTTCTTCTGTTCCTACGTATCCTTATGCTATAGGTAATAGATTTTATGGAACTCCATTATTTGAAGGTGATAATGTTCCTGCACAAGTAGATACATTCCCTGCAGGTGCTGCAGGTGATGTTGTTCTAAACGCTAGTGGACAAATAGCATACATTAGAATGACAAAGTTTGGTGATAATTATTTCGGTCCTGCACAAGCAAAAATATTAGGTGGAGAAGGAACTGGTGCATTGGCAAGTCCTATTGTACAAACAGTTACTGGTTTATCATTATTAAATTCTGGTAGAGAGTATGCTACACCTCCAACACTTATATTTGAAGGAGGTGGAGGTGGTGTTGGTGCTGAAGGTGCTGCTGAGATTGATACCTTCGGTAAAGTTACTTCTATTAATATTGTTGATGAAGGTGAGTTCTATCAGGAACCTCCTTATGTGTTAATTACAGGTGGTGGAGGTATTGGTGCTAAAGCGGTTGCTAGAATTGATCAGGGTGTAATTGTAGGAATTGATGTTACAGATTCTGGTTCTGGATATATCAATCCACCAAATATTGTATTTACTAAACTTGTTAATTTAAAACGTAAGACAAGAGCAAGACAGTCTTATAACTCTCAAGCAATTTACTTAACTGGTCTCGTAAAAGATTTAGCTGCATCAGATACAGAAATATTTGTTGATACTACTACAGGTTTTCCTGGTTCTGGAGAACTGATTGTAAACACTGAAACGATTACTTACACTGGTAAAGCAACTGGTAAGTTCTTTGGTTTGACAAGAGGTGTAAACTTTAACTATGACCAGAGAATTATATTAGATGCAACTCAGAACAACCAACAGGATATATCAACATACCAGTTTAATGTTGGTGATAGAGTTATTCGTAGAATTGATAATGCAAATAATAAAGTTGCAAAGGTATATGACTGGAATCCTCAAACTAGAGAACTATTAGTAACATTTGAAGTTGATGAATTAGCATTCATTGATGGTGGTATTCCATCAACTTTAGATGCTATTGTACAGTTTGATGCAGGTGTTGCTGCTAGTGCAAGTAATGCTTTTGATCCTCATCAAATTACTTTTGCTGCAAATGAAGATATTATAACTTTGACTGATCCTATAGGTAGAATTTTAGATACTAAATTTGTTGATGTTGCAGAAAATGCAGGAGCTGGTGACGGTATTCCAGATTTATTTAATACAGGTACTGATTATGAAAACCAGATATCACTAGATGGTGGTATTTACAATTCATTATATGGTATTGAAGAAACTCAAGGTGGAACTAATACTACTCTATTTGCGGTTGCTGATCAGGTCAAAGATGGTTCTATACCATTTAAGTATGCAACTGTAGAAACTGCAGGAACACTAACTGATGGTGTAGATCATTCTGCAAGATTAAATGTATATGTAGATCTAAATCAGGGTAATGGACAAAATTATGTTGTCAATGATCTAGTGACAGGTGATATATCTGGTGTAAGAGGAACTGTTCTTGGATGGGATCCTACTACTGGATTACTAGAAGTTGGTAATGTAACTCCATTTAATACTGGTAATATCAATGTAGGTATTGCAGGTTACTTCTATGAGTTCTCTGCTAGAGAAACAGTGATTGATTTCATTGTTCAAAATCCAGGTACTAACTATACTGCACCTCCTACGGTGACAGTAGAAAACATTGGTGATATACAAGCACAGGCAAGTGTTAACATGACTGCTGCAGGTGACCAAGTTGCTTCACTAACAATCACAAATGGTGGTTATGGTATTGCACAAAATATTGATGAAAGTTTTGTAACGCATCCGACAGTTACATTTACTAATAATGCTAGTGATAGCACAGGATCTGGTGCTGTTGCTCAAGCAGTTCTTGGTGGAGAACGCATTGCAGGTAATACTGGTGCGAGTTATAGGATCAAGAGAATTGAATATCAAGCACAACTCCAGTCTAAGGAGTAGTCGGAATCCGCATAAATAAACAGGAGGACAATAGTCTTAGAAAATGGCAGCTCTATTAACTGATCAATTTAGAATTTTTTCAGCACAAAAATTTATTAAGGCTCTTGAAGGTCCCGTTGCAACTCAAAGTGATGATGATGCAGGGGCTACGAGGGACAGGTTATATCTTTTCATAGGTAGACCACAAAGTTGGGATAATGAAAACTCACCACCACAGGCAGTGGATTCATTTGCCGAATTTTCTGGTGCATATGATGATATGGTTTCAATGAAGCGTGTGCTGGCTTCCGATACTGTGCAGGTTGTTCGTAGAATTGACTGGGTTTCCCCAGAACAAACTACTGGTGGATTAGGTTTTACCTATGACATGTATCGTCACGACTATTCTCCAAGTAAAACTGCTGCCTCTGGTGCTACTAAATTATATGATTCTGATTTTTATGTTGTAAACTCTCAGTATCAAGTATATAAGTGCATCTATAATGGAACTTCACCCTCAGATCCAAATGGAAAACCTTCTACAGTGGAACCTACAGGTACTTCTACTTCAATTATCACTACTGGTGATTCTTATCGTTGGAAATACATGTATACCATCCCAGTAGCATCGGTTCTTAAGTTCTTCTCGAACGATTATATGCCTGTATTCACAAATGCTGCTGTAAAAACAAACGCAGTTGCAGGTGAAATTGATACTGTTGTTATTAATGCTGCAGGTTCTGGTTATAACAATGGAACTTATGATAACGTTGCTATTAATGGTGATGGAACTGGTGGTCGTGTTTCACTAGTTGTAGATGGTGGTAAAATTATTTCTGCTACTGTTACATCTGGAGGAACAGGATATACCTTTGGTAAAATCTCTGTTGATAACGTTACTGGTATTGGAACAGGAACTGGTGCTCAAGTGGATGTCATAATTCCACCACCAGGCGGTCACGGTGCTGATTCTGTTGTAGAACTTGGTGCTTTCCGAGTTATGATTAATGCTAAACTTTCATACGATGAAGGTGCAGGTGACTTCCCAGTTGACAACGACTATCGTCGTATTGGTTTAATAACAAACCCTTTAAAATTTGGAACCGAGGAATTAATTTCAGACTTGACTGTATCTGCTACTAAGGCAGTTATATTCTCACCTACATTCCAAGGTAACTACGTTCCTGATGAAATTATTACACAAACAAGAGTTGTTGGAGGATCTAACGTTACTGCTCGTGCTCGTGTTATTTCATGGAATGCAACTACAAAACTATTAAAGTACTATCAGAATGCTGTAGATGGTATCTTCCCAGAAGTTACAGGAACACAGAATGAATTTGATGGTTCAAACGTGATTAATGGTGCTACATCTGGTGCTGCAGGGCAACCCGATGTTAACTTCCCCGCCATCCCAAACTCTTCTTCTAGAACAATTAACAATACTGAGTATGACTTAGGTATGAAGTTTAACAATGGTTATGCTAAACCCGAAGTTTCCTCAAGTAGCGGTGACGTTGTTTACATAGATAATAGAAGATCAATCAGTCGTGCAAACGACCAAGTAGAAGACATCAAAATCGTAATCGAGTTCTAATGGCACAAAATACTAATCTAAACGTAACACCGTATTACGACGACTTTGATAAAGCAAAGAACTTTTATCGAGTATTGTTTCGTCCTGGTTTTCCAATACAGGCAAGAGAACTAACACAGTCTCAATCAATTCTACAAAATCAGATTGAGAATATGGGAACCCATCTATTTAAAGATGGTTCTATGGTTATACCTGGTCAAGTTGGTTATGACTTGAATGTAGATGCCATAATGGTTCAAGAGTCTTTCTTAGGTGCAGACGTAGAGAGTTATAGAAATCAGATTACAGGAAAAATTATTACAGGTTTGACATCAGGTGTTAAAGCAAAAGTGCTTTATAGTATTTCATCTGCTCAGTCAGACAAAGGATATATTACACTGTATATTAAGTACATTGAATCAGGTGGAGAAGAAAATAATCAAACTACATTTACTAATAATGAACAGTTAATTACAGATACAGAAATAACTTTTGGAACCACTCTTATTGAAGTAGGATCACCATTTGCACAATTACTACCTACAGCAGCAACACAAGTTGGATCTGTAGCATATGTGCAGGAAGGTGTTTACTTTATTAGAGGTTTCTTTGTAGACGTTCCTTATCAGTACATTCTCCTTGATCAATATGGAAGTAACCCCAAATACAGAATCGGACTTGAGATCCTTGAATCAATCATCACCCCAGAAGATGACTTATCACTCAATGATAACGCTGCAGGAACATCTAATTATGCTGCTCCTGGTTCTCACAGGTTCAGAATAACAACTAACCTTGTCAAGAAATTACTTACAGACGAGGCAGATAAAGACTTTATTGAATTACTACGTATCAATGGTAATAAAATTGAAAAATTAGTTGATCGTAGTGCATATGATGAACTAGAAAAATCTCTTGCAACTAGAACTTACGAAGAATCTGGTGACTATGTTGTTAGTGATTTCCAAATTAATATGAGAGAGAACCTAAATGATGGGTTCAATAATGGTGTTTATGAATCAGGTGATACAACTGCTCAAGGCAATAGTGCTGCAGAAAGCATGTATGCTATTGAGTTTGGTCCTGGTACTGCATATGTAAGAGGATATAGACTTAAAACTTTATCTCCAACTTATGTTGACTTAGCAAAACCAAGAGATACAGAAGCTGCTCAGAACACAATTATACCATTTACATTAGGTAACTACTCTAAGATTCAAAATATATACGGATTTGTTAATACAGCAGGTTCTACTATAGGTAATGCATATCAGACAGTAGAATTGCATGATAGATTTACAGCAACACCAGGTGATGCTGTTGGTAATTTAATTGGATATGCACGTGTAGCATCTCTAGAATTTTTACAAGATCCTGATAGTAATTTTGGTGATGCTGATGACAAATATAATATGCATTTGTTTGATGTTCAAATGTTTACTGTATTACATTTGGCAAGTGCACAAACAATTAGTACTGGTGCTGCTGACCAAAGAGGAACTTTAGTTGTTGGTAAATCATCAGGTGCAAGAGGATATCTAATTGATAACGTTGCCTCTGCTACTCACTTGAATCTTTATCAAGTTGAAGGAACCTTCCAGAAAGGTGAGATGGTAACTGTAGATGGTTTGAACTTAGATACTATCACTAACATGCACCAATATGTGTATTCAGATAGTAGACAGGTTCTTGCTAGAGATGAAAATACAAATGCTGTTGAATTTACTGCAGATATTATACTAGAAGATCTTAAGTTTGTTCAAGGTGCTACATTCACTTATGATGCTACAAGTAGTAATGAAAAAATTACTGGTTTAAATTCAAACTTTGCTGCTGATTTAAGACCTGGCGATAGATTATATTTCTCTGAAACAAAATATGTTGATGTAGATTTTGTTGATCCTACAAACTTAGCATCATCTAATAATTCAACAATCTTTACTTACTCTACTCAAATAGTTAATGTAACACCTGGTGCAGGTGCTGCAGGTCCTACTGGAGGAACTTATAATACAATCCTACGTTACAGAGCAAAACTTTGGGAAACAGAGAAGGCAACACTTCTTAAGCAAATGCCTAAACCATATGTTAAGAGCATCTCTGATGAATCTATGGTTGTTAGAAGAACTTTTGACTCTCAAACTGTTGCTGCAAACGCTATATCAATCACTCTACCTGAGAATGAACAGTTCCAAGCAATTACGAACTCTGCATACTCATTCACAGTTATGGGTAGTACATCATCTGCATATCCTGTAGGTGCACAAATTCCTATTGACACTGTAAATACTGGTGCTATTGGTTATACAACATTTACATCTGCTGATAGAACTACAATTCAGATAACAAACTTAGATGTAACAGGTGATGCAGGTGCAATTACAGCTGTTAAAGTTACAGCATCTGTTTCTAAGAACGTTACTGCTAAGAAAACAAAATCACCTTACAACATGTTTGTATTGAAGGTGAATCAAACTGTTCAGAATTTAGATAAACAAAATTATGGTCTTACATATTCTGGAGTATACGGAACTAGAATTGAAGATGTAGATCTATCATTAGGTATAACAGACGTATTTAATATACATGCTGTATATGAGTCAATGGATGACGCTGATCCTATTCTTCCATCTATTACTTTAGTTGAACCAACATTCTTTGAAACTAAGAGTATTGTTACAGGTAAAACATCTGGTGCAAGAGCAAGAGTTGTTGACTTTAACTCAAGTACTTTAAAACTATCCATAGTTTATTTGAGTGGACAATTCATATCTGGTGAAACAGTTGATGGATTTAATAGTAGTAATATTGCTATTCAAGGTATTATTAATGACTCTGTAGGATCTATTGTTGCAGGATCTAAAGTTATTACAGATCGTTATGAATTAGAAACTGGTCAAACAGGATTTATCTATGGTATATCTAAACTTGTAAGAAAGAAAGGTGTTGCAAAACCAATTAGAAAACTAAAAATTGTTTTAGATTACTATTCTCACGCTGCAACTGGAGATTACTTTGCAGGTCAATCATATTTGGATACACCATATGCAGACGTTCCTTATTATCAAGAGAAATTCCTACCTGATTTCTTAGACTTTAGACCAGGTGTTAAAAACTTATTTACAGGAACTGGAACAGTTTCATCTCCTGCATATGTTAATGCTGCTACACTAGACTTTAAGCATAGAACATTCCCAACTGCAGGTAGTCCTGCTGCTACATTGTTTGACGTACCTAAAGTCAATAGTGATTTCAGATGTGACTTTGATTGGTATCTTCCTAGAGTTGATAAGTTATACTTACTACCTACTGGAGAGTTCCAAGTTGTTAAAGGTAAGTCAGAACAAAGACCTTCTCCTCCAGACGATCTACAAGATGGTATGTTACTAGCAACGTTGCTACACGCACCATATGGTTTTGATCCTGCATCTGATGTTGTTATACAGAAATCTGATAATAGACGTTACACAATGCGTGACATTGGTAAGATAGAAAAACGTCTTGATCAAGTTGAATACTATACATCTCTTAATATGTTAGAGAGTGATACATTCAACGTTGAAATTACTGATGCATCTGGTAAGAATCGTTTAAAGAATGGATTTATTGTAGATGATTTTACAGATCATTCTAAGTCAAGTACAACTAACCCAGATTTTGCTGCTGCATTAAGTTACTCTGATGGAACAGCACAACCTTCACACTATACTACAAATACAGCATTATTAATAAATGAGTCTTTATCTCAAGGTTATAGAAAAACAGGACCTCTGATTACATTACCATATGAAGAAATACCATTAATTACACAATCATATGCATCTCGTGTTGAGAACGTTAACCCATTCAACGTATTTACATACATTGGACGTATTGACCTAACACCTGCTAGTGATGACTGGGTAGATACAAATCGTCTTCCTGTTAATGTTATTGACGTTGAAGGTGATTTTGAAGCAACTAGCAGAGCGATGAATGTAGATCAATCTGGTTTTGCTCCTATTCAATGGGGTTCATGGAATACTAACTGGAGTGGAGAATCCACAGGTGCATGGAGTAGATGGAGAGAACATACATTTGCTAACTTTGTTCGTGGTAGAGGTCGTCGTGTTATGGGATCAAGAACTATTACGACTACAACTAACCAGACTAGAAGAGGTATTAGAAGTAGAGTAGTTCCTAGAATTGATCGTCAATCTATGGGTGATAGAACTGTATCTTCAACTTCTATTCCTTGGATACGTTCTAGAAATATTGATGTAACTGTTGCTAGAATGAAACCAAGAACTACATTCTATTCATTCTTTGATGGAACTAAGATTGGTGATTATATGATGCCAAAAGTTCTTGAAGTTATTAAAGATCCTTCTACAGATAGTAGAACAAACTCAACACCATTTGTGATTGGTGAAATGGTTAGAGGTTTAACAAGTGGTGCTAGATTTAGAGTTTCTGCACCTAACGACTTCTTTACATGGAATCCATATGATGATACTGATATGCCTTCATCATATTCTTCAACTACAAACTTTATTAATGTTGATACAGACTCTCTTGCTGCACAGGCAGTTGGACAATATTACGGTAATATTCAAGTAGGTGAAGTACTAGTTGGAACATCAGGTGCACGAGCAGTTGTGCGTGATCGTAGATTAATGACTGATAGATTAGGACAATGGAAAGGTTCACTATTCATTCCTCCTCCTCAAATTAGTACAAATCCACGTTGGCAAACTGGTAGTAGATTATTAAGGTTAACAACACATCCAGAAGATGCTAGAACTGGTGGAGCAGTTGCTTCTGCTGCACAAACAGAATACGCTGCAAAAGGAACTTTAAATACATTACAAGAAAACGTTCTTGCTATTAGAAACGCAGACATTGTTCAAGATACAGTAACACAAGATAGAACAGTACAAACAACTAGAACTGAGACACGTCAGGTTGGTTGGTGGGATCCACTTGCTCAATCATTCTTGGTTGATGAAGAAGGTGGTGTATTCTTAACTTCTGTTGATGTTTACTTTAACTCTAAAGATGGCAACATTCCTATCTCAATGCAGATTAGAACAATGTCAAATGGTTATCCAACAACATCTATTCTTCCTTTCTCTGATGTTACAGTAACTCCCGATACTATTCAGACATCTGAAACTGGTGCTATAGCAACTAAGTTTACATTCCAAGCACCTGTTTATATTCCACAGTCTATTGAGCATTGCTTTGTTCTATTCTCAGACTCTAATGAATATCAGGTTTGGATTTCTAGAATGGGTGAATTAGATATTACTGGAGACAGAACTATATCTGAGCAACCATATGCAGGTGTGTTATTCAAATCACAAAACGCATCTACATGGACTGCTGACCAGTATGAAGATCTTAAATTTATTATTTACAAAGCGGTATTCGATACTAGTACTGTAAGTCAATTAACGTTGAACAATGCTCCTCTAGACTTAGGTAATGGTGGTAAGATTGTATTGAGAACTGATCCAATACAAACATATCAACCAGAGTTACAACTAGTAATGAATGCTGTAAACAGTGTTTTACCTTATACAGTTGGTGCTCGTGTGTATCAGAAAACAACTCTTGCACAAGGAACAGTTAAGGAAGTTACAGACAGTAATGCAGGTGTTCTTCTAACTATCAATGATATATCAGGAACATGGCAAGCAGGTTCATCAACTGGTGGAACAATTATTAATAGATTAGTATCTTCCAAGACTACTGCTACTATGACAGTAAGTAGTGCATCTGGTGACTTTACAGTTGGAGAAACTATTACAGGTAACAGTGCTTCTGCTCCAACTGCAGAGGTTGTTAGTTGGACAGATAATGGTGGAGGAAATGGATCGTTAACACTTAAGTATGTGTCAACAACCTTTACTACAACTACAGAACAAATTAGTGGTGGAACATCTGGTAAAACTGCTACTGTTGCAAGTATCAGTTATGCAGGTGATAACGTATCTTCTGGAACTGTTCAAGATGCTTTCCCAAGTAGCACACCAACATACACAACATCACAAAGAAGAGTAACAGTACAACATTCACATCATGGTATGCATGATACTGATAACAATGTTGTTATTGAGGGTGTTAAATCTGAAGTATCACCAACATACTTGACATCATCTATATCTGATTCAGATACAACTATACAAGTTAATGATGCTACTGCGTTCCACACTGTTATTAATGGTGCAAACGTAGGTTCTCTAAACTTAGGTTATATTAAGATTGAAGATGAGATTATGTCTTACACAGGAATTAGTGGAACTGGTAAAACTATTACTATTAATGAAAGAGGATTAGCAGGAACTACTGCTGTAAGTCACGCTGATGAAACAGATGTAGAATGCTATAACTTAGATGGTATTCCTCTAATTGAAATTAATAAGACTCATAATAATATTATGAATCCTACCTTAGATAGTTACGATCTTGCAACTTCATCTATTGCTAGGTTGGGTATTAGGTCAGGTGATAACCATGTTATTGCATCACAAAATATTCAGTATGAGATCATTTCTCCTCAGATTCAGAGAATGACTCTACCTAAGACACAGATTACTGCAAGAGTTAACACTATTACAGGTACATCTATTAATGATGGAAATGCATTATCACAAAATTCATTCAGTAATACTGGTGAGTTCTATGATGTAAACCTAGGTGAGGACAACTACTTTGTTGCTCCACAGTTGATATGTTCTGCTATCAATGAGTCTGCTGAATTAAGTGGTGCCAAGTCATTTAGACTCGACTTAACAATGTTCAGTGAAATGGATAACGTAACTCCTGTTGTTGATACTGACAGAATGTCTATCACTACAATCAGTAATAGAATCAATGCTCCTAGTGATACTACCACCGCTACATTACCAGTTGGTGATGAACATAACGGTGTTTATATTACTAAGGTTGCTGATCTAACTAATCCATCATCCTCTATTAAATTAATGTTTGCGGGTTATCGTCCATCTAACACTCACATTAAACCTCTATATAGAGTATTACCCTCTGGATCTACTGATCCAATCGAAAGTTTAGGATGGCAGTATTTTGATACTCAAGATGCTAAGATTCCAGATACTACTGAGGAAGTAGAATTTTTCGATTATGAGTATGAAGTCACTGGTTTAGACTTCTCACAATATCAAATTAAGATAGTGTTCGTATCTCCAAACCAAGCATACTCACCAGTCATTAGAGATCTAAGAGCAATCGCCCTTGCTGTATAATGAAAATCCCGATTAAAGACGGAGAGAAAAGACTCGAAGGATGGTACAAGGATGATAGAACTGGAGCAATCCAGTGTTCTGACAAAGCGAAGTATGAACAATACATGAAGCAATATAGAGCAGAACAAAAGAAAGAACTTGATTTAGCCACTTTACAAAATGATGTTTCTGGTCTAAAATCAGAGTTAGATGAGATTAAATCTCTTCTGTTAACGTTAACAAAACAATCCTGATTATGGAAAAAATAGGTCAAGACCAAATGTTGTCTCAATTTAAAGAGAGATATACAGGTCTGATAAATGAAAATCAGCAACTTGCTGAAAAAATTAAACAAAATGAAGTGCAAGCACTGAAGCTTCAAGGTGCTATCGAAGCATTGGAGTATTACAATCCTCCCGAAGAGACTCCAGAATCACCCCCAGAAATACCTGCGGATGATATAGCTGATGAGTCTCCTGGTTTAACTGATTAATGATTTTTTAAGGGGGACACGAGTTCCCCTTTTTTAGTGACATAAATAACTTGGAAGCATGTTCTCATAAGGTTGTCCTAAAATAAAATGGCAAATAGAATACAATTAAGAAGGGGTGGTGCTCAGGAATGGGCAAACGCAAACCCTACTCTTGCTCAAGGTGAATTGGGTATTGAGTTAGATACTGGTCGATTTAAGATAGGTGATGGTGTATCAGCATGGAATACCTTGCGATATGAAAGACCTGTTGAATCTATATCTAACACTGCAAACACTCTTGTACAAAGGGATGCTGATGGTAATTTTGCTGCAGGTGTTATAACTGCAACGTTGATTGGTAACGCTTCTACTGCTGCAAGACTTTCATCAACTAGACAGATAACTTTATCTGACGACCTAAGTGCTACAGGAACATTTGACGGATCACAAAACTTAAACCTTGCTGCAGAACTTTCTTTAGTTTCAACACTCCCTCATTATGATGGAACAGCTTCTTCATCTGGAACTTATAACAAAGTAACTGTAGACGCAAAAGGTAGAATTACTGCTGCACAAGACTTTACTACAAGTAACAATGGAACCCTTGCTGATTACGGTCTAGACGGGACTACAGAGGGTGCTTCTGCTCAACCTTATGATTTAGACCTAGTTGCTGTTGCAGGTCTTACAACGACTGGTATTATCGCTAGAACTAGTGGTGGTGCTATGTCAACCAGAACCGTTACTGGAACTGCAGGAAAGATACAAATTAATAATGGTGCAGGTGTAAACGGTAACCCAACAATTAATTTAATTACTACAACTGTAGTACCTGGTGATTATAATACAGAGTCTTTGACATCTGTAAGTGCTGTAGGAAGTAATAGCGAACCATTTGGAACTGAGACTGTAAACGCAGTTAAGTTTACTGTTGACGAAGATGGTAGATTACAGTCATCTACAAACGTTCCTATTGCAACTGCTACAGAAGGTAGTAAGTATGGTGCATTTAATGGTGCTACCAATTATGTAAGATATAATATAATTGAAACAGGAGGTAAGGTATATCAAGCAATTCAAGATATTAGTTCTGGAGGAGTTGCACCAACTCATGTAGATAGTTCTGATGCTAATGGTTGGAGATACCTCGCTGCTGCTGCAGTAGAACAAAAAGGATTAGCATCATTTGCTCAAGAAGATTTTGATGTAGATTCAAATGGTCATGTTACTATTGCTCCTGCAGGTGTAGATAATACACAGATGCAAAATAATAGAATAGGTTTTGCAGATGGTAATACAGTAGAGAATTTTGAATTAGATCAAGAATTAACTGCAACAACTGGTTATAGAGGATTTAACTATCTTAATTATATTAAGGT
>Ga0310343_10000049_pt1 | contig 47221 bp, 38 predicted proteins | sample HC15DNA2025_MG_FD_203519 | JGI IMG/M metagenome (GOLD analysis project Ga0310343, IMG submission 203519) | Marine microbial communities from station ALOHA, North Pacific Subtropical Gyre - HC15-DNA-20-25_MG | ecosystem: Environmental > Aquatic > Marine > Oceanic | place: Pacific Ocean: North...
TCCGATCAAAGGCGATCCTGCAATGAGGGCTTGGGCGGAGAGGGTGGCAACGCAGGCGGAAACGCCGATTTTCGCTGGGGCTCTGGTAGCGGAATTCGAGGAGGTATGGAAAAATGGAGTCTATTTGATCCGCCCGAAGTGGGGTATGTATCCAAAGTACTATTCAAAGCGTCATCTGGTTCCTTTCGGCGAGTACATTCCTCTGCGCAATCTCTGGCCATGGATTGAGAAGTTCGTGCCTATTGAAGGGGACCTCTATTCGGGTGAAGACGAGGCTTTGCTCCCCTTGTCGATGGAGGGGCGGACAATTCAGGTGGGCTCTCTGATCTGCTACGAAGATGTATTTCCGGGTTTGGCCCGCGAATCGACATTGAAGGGAGCGGCGATTCTTTTTGTTGCTACCAATAGTGCCTGGTATGGGAAAAGCGCCGCCTCATTTCAGCACATGGCGCACTCCGTCTTGCGGGCAGTCGAGAATAGAAGAGTCGTGTATCGGGTAGGCAATGACGGCTGGTCGGGTTGGATAGACGAATACGGTAATGTTCGCGACGAGCTGCTCGACGAAAATGGGCGGATTTGGTTTTCAGGAGGCGCAACCTGGGAAATCGATCGCGACAAGCGATGGAAAGGGAAAGAAACGTTCTACACGCTTCACGGAGATTGGTTCGTCGCCGTTTCTTGGGGGCTCTTGGTCGCGATAGGAATCTTCGCTCGATTCTTCAAGTCTCGAGAGTCGATTTTCTAGTGAAGCGCTGTTACGATAGAAATTTCCGCTTGTGGGCGGCGGCGACCGATACGTACTTCAAAGCCCACTTTTTGATAGATGACTGCTCCGATTCGCTCAGCGAGCGAACGATGGTGGCAGGGGACCCCATTGCTAGCGATCCAGGCGGGATCCGGGTACTACCAGTGACAAGAGCTCCAGCACCGATGATGCTATTTCTGCCGATCACCGATCCGTCCATGATGGTCGCTCCCATGCCGATGAGGCACTCATCCTCGATTTCGCATGCATGGATGATGGCTCCATGTCCCACGGTCACGTCATTTCCGATGGAGACTCCGTAATCGTCTGCCAGATGGAGGATTGATCCATCTTGGATATTCGTTCGATCGCCGATCACGATGGAATTGATATCGGCTCTAACCACGCAGCCAGGCCAGATGCTTGATTGTTCGCCTAGAGTGGTGTCGCCGATTACGACGGCCCCTTCAGCGATATATGCGGATTCGGGGATTGCCGGATCTTTGGAAAGGTATTTCTGCAAACGCTCGTCTATATGCATGGGTCGAAATCTAATCAATCATCAGCTAGCTACGGTAGGAATTCGTAGATAGTGTCTAATGGGTAAATGAAATCTGGTTTATTGATGTAGGGTCGCCGCTCGCGGCGAGCCTACAAATTTTGGATTTATTGAACACTCTCTAATCAGTCGAATCATGGTTAGGAAATCTCAATTACCATCAGAGAGGAAAACGGAATGTTTTGATTGTTCAACGATCTCATCCGAGGCGAATAGGCGTGTGAAATTCCCTCCCAGGATGAGCGCCTTATCCTGGTCGCTCAGTGAGGAATTTCGGATTTGGTCGATATGGGAAACGAACTCTGGCTCCGGTTGCGATTTTGGGAAGGTTCTTAATGGGTAATCAGAGCCGAATAAGATGCGTTCAGCTCCCATCTGTTCGACCGCCGATTTATAGATATTCGAATGGTAAAGAAGGGGAATTGCCGCGGTGTCCAAGTACACGTTCGCAGATTCGGCTATCCTGTCGAGTTGCATCATGCCGCCAAGGTGAGAGAAGATAAATCGGGTGTCCGGAAAACCGTTAGCCAGATCCATCAGTTGATCGATGGGCGTATCGATCTTTCCGGGGTAGTCTCTCGTGTCTGGATCCGTAACGTGGAAATTGACCCATTTCCCGCGAGAGCCCGCCAGTGCGATTGCATCCAGTAGAGACTCGTGATCGTAGGTGTATCCCTGGGCTGGCGGATTGAGCTCGCCGATGCCTGTAAAGCCCAGATCTAAGGCTCTCTTGATCGACTCGATCGCTTCCCGTCCCCCTTTGGCGTTGAATGGGGCGAAGGCCATTAGGCGATCAGGGTGCCTTTCCAGCCAGTCTTGTTGCCAGGAAATATTCTCCAGACAAACTTCAGAATGTTCCCAATACCATCCGACAATAATCGCCTTTTCCAGGCCCGCGGTGTCCATATTTCTAATGAGCGTATCCATGTCTGTCCAGCCTTGAAGACGAGGTCCGTTGGATGGGGCCACGCACTGAAGCCAGTAAGTTTCACTTCGCTCGGCAGCCCACTTAGCTGGGTCATTGTAAACGCTTGACGGATACAAATGAATATGGGCGTCGAAGTTGGGTATTTTCATGGCTTATACCCTTGTGGAATCGTATATTCGAAGAAGACTTTGGCGAACAAGTCCGCCCATTGATTTTCGCATCAGAAAAGCGTCATCCCTGTAATGGACTGACAGTTCCTGGCGCAACTGTTCGAAATTCTCCTCGGGAGCGAGCTTGTCTTTGGACATCGTATCCAAAATCGCTTTAATACGCAGATTCCCGGTTTTCATTCTTCGAGCGATTAGATGGTGCTCTTCTTTCTGATACTGATAGGCCGTTTTTGCGTCGATATGGCTAACGCAAAATCCGACAAGCGGATTGTTCTCCTTGAAGAATTGGGGAAGATAGAAGTTCTTGCGACCATCATAGGATTGCTGGTCGAAGTCCATGGCCCGAATGCGAATCTGAGTCTCCTCAAAATCGGGGGTTATATCCACGATGAAATTATAGGGACGCATATCTCCGAGGAGTCGCACAAAACAACGTTCATTAAACTTGATGAGCTCCTTGGCTATCCGGATGGCTTTCAATTGATTGCTTTCAAGCCAATGCTCGATGAACATGTCTCCCGGAAGCCCGACGATATGCTCTTCGATCAATGTATTCTGGTCTGTGAGAAAGTGCATTCGATTCGGCGAAAGCAAATGCTCGAGTTCCAATCCGTAAAGTCGGGAAGCATCGGCCTTCTTGACGTAGAAGTAGTCTTGGTTATCGTTTCTTGAATTCACAATACGGATACGAAATGGTTTGGAATTCCCGTACACGCAATAATCGATGCGATCGACATACAGATGGTGGATCACGGACTGGTCTCCGCCCGCCTTCAAAATGGCGTAGACTTTCTTGAGCCCTTCTGAAAGCCGGGCGTTCATTTCATGATCGTAGATGACCGTTTGCCAAAGCGTATCCTGCTCTTTGTCATCGTAGAGCGGAGCGGAAGTGGAAAAGGTCTCCAGGTCCCGATAGGCGACGGGAAGCTTATGCTCTCTTCCGAAATTGGAAAGGTAATATCGAAGGGACTGGCTTACCGGGAAAGGCGGTTTACGAGGCGTGCCCGAATGCAGTTTCTCTTTCGATTGGTCGAGAGATTGCTCAAGGAAATTTAGTTTTTTGGTATCGTCGTCCACGGAATCAATAGGCTAGCCAGTATGGGTATATCAATTGGCGGGACAAGACCAATGCTTGTGGACTTAGGACAACGATCGTTCGCGGGCGAATAGATACTGTTGAGCATAGCCGGCGTATGGTCCGAAGTGGATACGACCGAACGCTTCGAGCTGGACCTTTTTCCAGTCGTTAAGTCCATAGCGCTTCTCTAGAACTTTCAAAATCCAGGTATCCACAGGGAAGGCTTCGTACATCCGAGCTCCGAACAAGAGGGCGCAGTCGGCTACTTTCGATCCCACCCCGGGGAAGTCGAGAAGCGCCGCGTGAGCCTCATGATAAGGAAGGTGTTCGATTCGGAGGAGAACGGCGGGATCTTTAGCGATCGCGTCCGCAGTCTTTTTGATGTTCTTCGCCCGAAATCCCAGTCCCAGAGATCGGAGGGAAGCTTCGCTAGTCTGAGCAAGCTTTTCCCAGGTCGGTAGCGCTAGAGGCCCGCCTGGCAGTATCTCTTCGCCGAGAGAGTCTGCTAGCTTGTGGCAGAGCAGTTTGATTTGGGGGATCTGTTTGGTGGCCGAGCACAAGAAGCCAAGGAGCGTTTCTGGGAAGGGTTGGTTCAGTAGACGCAGGCCCGAGTATGCCTCGATCGCTTGGGCCAATTCGCGATCGCTTCGCCAGGGAAGGCGATCCGCGATCTTCCCCCAATTAGTGTCAGAAAGGAAGTAGTTCTTGAGTGCTTCGGCGGCTTGCGGCATAAGTTCTTCTGGTATCCGGTACAGGAGCCTTTCGTCTTGATCGAGCACAACCCGGGCAACAAATCGGCCCCAAATTCCTTGCCAGCAGCTTTCCATTTCGAGGAATTGCCAGCGAAACGCTTGACCCCCATCAAGCGTTTCTCGAAGGGCCTCCTGAGTGAATGGCGTTGCTAGCGGTAAAGGTGTCCAGTCTGTCCAGCCCATCCGGAATTTGGATATATTGAGTAGCAGATTAAGAGTGGTTGGACCACAGGAAGCTCTGGGAGGTGGAAATTACCGCGCCGGCGCTATCGAGAATCTCGATCTTCCAGGCGGTTGGAATCGAACTTGTCGAACCCCAGACATCGTCGGTCATGCCGATCAAAGCGCGATTCTTGTTAATAGGACCGGTAGTCAAAGTCTTGGTTTCAACTTCCTGGGATCCGGGGCGCACGAAATACAGACGCAATTGGTTGGCTTTTTCCGGCTGGTCCGACGCTTCAAGCTTTAAAGCAATATAGTATCCATCGCGTTGTGACGGGTCTGTTCGAACGATGACGTAACGACCTGGATCCTCTTTGCCGCTGAAGTGTTCAGAGATGCGCTTGAATGAATCGGCGTCGCGGCGATCGGAAAACAAGATCTCAGCTGAATGAACTTCTGTGATCGCAACGAGAGAAAGGATTAGAAAGAGGTATGTTTTCATAAAAATTTTTCTGACCTGCGGATAACGGAGCAGTTCGCAGATGGATTATCGATGAATGGGATCAGTTGATTGGATGGGTTTCGTTAGAATTGGCGATTGGGTGTTTGAGGTTCGTACCGTCTTTTGTTCTGCGAGTATCTGGGTAATCTGCAGGAGCCAGGTTCTCACCAGCCATAATTTCGGCGTATCCGAATCGGTTCGTAAAGCTTCTGGGGTATTTCCTGGAGAAATCGACTAGGCGTAAGGAATATGGAGGGGCCTCTTTTTGTGTTCATTTTCGGGAAAAGCAGGTAGAGCTCATCGCGGGCCCGGGTGACTGCCACGTAGAACAGTCGCCGCTCCTCTTCCGTGTCTCCGGCCTCAACGGCTCGCCTGATTGGAAAGAGGTTCTCTGCTACTCCGATCAAGAACACGACATCGTATTCAAGTCCTTTAGCTTGGTGAACGGTTGTTAGCCTTATGGCAGCGTCTGAATCCTCGATATTGCGGTCGGCAACTTCTGAGTTGAGGAGGGTTATTTGGGCGATGAGTTCTTGCATCTCCTCGAATCGGGTAGCGAAGCCGATCAACGAGCGGAGGTCGTCCATACGATTAACGTAGTTCGCATAGGCGCCTTGAAGGTAGAGGCTGTACCAGCCCTCGAGCCCGATCTCCACAACTTGGTCGGGGGTGGAGCTTTCATTGGTTTGCTTCATATCTTGCAAACTTAGCGCTAGCGATTTCCATTCATCCCGGGCCGGGCCGGGAACTTTGGCGACGACAGCGGGATCATTGAGGACGTCGATGAAATCCTTCTGGAATTTCTCCGCGTTTTCCTTGGTCAAGGCGAAGAGCTTCTGTGCACTCTTTTCTCCTATCTTTGGCAGCAAGGTCACTAACCTCATGAAACTGGGAGCGTCGCTCGGATTATATACCAGCCGCAAGTGAGCGACCATGTCCTTGATGTGGGTTTGCTCGAAGAATCGTACGCCGCTGGTGATCTGATAAGGGATCCCTGCCCGAGACAACTCCATCTGCATGTCTAATGCCTGGTAGTGGGCCCGGTACAAAACGGCTATCTGCTTGGGGTCGCGACCCTCATCGAGAAGCCCTCGAATTCGGGTGATGACGAATTGAGCTTGCTCCTTCCCATCCATGGCCTGAACGACATAAGGCACTTGACTCGAGGGCTTGAAAGCTCGGAGCTCTTTGTCGAAGCCTCGAGTTTCCCGATTCTGAATTACGGAATTTGCCAATGTCAGAATCTCTGGTGTGCTGCGGTAATTCGTCTCGATTCTTAGGATGCGGGTATCTGGATGACGATCGGGGAAAGTGATGATGTTCTCGTAATTGGCTCCTCTCCAAGAGTAAATGCATTGGGCGTCGTCGCCGACTGCCATGATTTGATGATTGGCGCCCATGATATCTACGATTCTGGCCTGTAGTGTATTAGTATCCTGGTACTCGTCTACGAGCGTATGCTTGAATCGCTGATTGTAGTACTCCCGAATCTCAAGCGATGTATCCATAAGTTTAAGCCAATTGGTCAGTAGATCGTCGTAATCGACGACTTTCTGCTCCTGTTTCCTACTTTCGTAGGCCTTTGCGAACGATTGGATGTTTTCTGTGAGCTCGTGGTGCTGCGGATAATAGTGGGCGATGGTTTCCTCGATTGATGAGCAGGTGTTGCGGGTCATGCTTATGATCGAAGAAAGCGGACCTGGCTTAGGATAGGTCTTGTTCTTGAAAAAGGTTTTGTCGACCGCTTCCACGGCGTGTTTGAGAACAGTTTCGGCTTCGCCAGCATCCAGAATCGTGAAGTTCTTAGCCAGACCAACCGTGTCGCCGTGCAGTCTCAGGAGACGATGTCCAATACTATGAAAGGTTCCTCCCCAGAATCGTCGTGGCTCGTAGCCAGTCAGATCTTCCACGCGGCTGAGCATTTCTTTGGCCGCTTTATTGGTGAAGGTGAGCAAGAGAATGTCTTTCGGGTCGACACCCTTGGAAAGTAGATACGCTACTCGATAGGTAAGGGTGCGAGTTTTTCCGCTTCCCGCCCCGGCGAGTATCAACAAAGGCCCGGGTTTCGCAGTGACCGCAGCGTATTGTTCATCGTTTAGATCCTCTTTAAAATCGATAGGAGGAATCTCAAAAGCAGTCGTTGGCTGTGACAGGTCGAAATCCATTTGGACGAGTAAGGAGAACAACCATGCTGAGAAGAAAATCAATAGGCAATAAGTGAATCTAGGCAGGGATGAGCGACACGAGTCTCCAAAAGGTCTGGAAGGAGGTCAGCCTCAACCTTTACACCTAAAGCAGCACTATGGCATCCCGATGGATGACTTCGAAGCGTTTCTTATCTGGGAATAGGACCTCGATCTCGGAAGCGCTTTTACCGATGATTTGCCTGATCTCGTGACTAGAAAAAGCGGTTTCACCTCGAGCGATCGCATAGCCATCACTGTCAAAGACATCGATGACATCGCCGGCGTGAAAATCGCCCTCGCACTTGGCGATTCCTGCGGCTAGCAAACTGCGGTCGTCGCGGATTAGGGCGATGCGGGCTCCCTCGTCGATTTGAATAGATCCACTTGGCCGTTGGAAATACGCAAGCCAGCGCTTTTTGGATACGAGGGGGGCATCGCTAGCCTCGAATCGGGTTCCGAGAGGTTCCCCGTCCATCAGTCGCGTAATCACATTCGCTTCCGATCCATCGGCGATGATGGTCTCGCAACCAGCGGCTGTGGCTAATTTGGCTCCTTGAAGTTTCGGAATCATGCCGCCAACGGCAGTAGGGGAGTTTGTACCTTTGGCCATAGCCTCGATTTCCGGGGTAACGGCATCGACGACCGGAACGATTTCACCAGTACCGTCCATGTCAATCAATCCAGGGGCGGTGGATAGAATGAATAATCGGCGGGCTTCTGCTAGGCTGGCAACCATGGCGCCAAGAATATCATTGTTGCCGAATTTGATTTCGAAGGCACTAACGGTGTCGTTCTCGTTGATGACAGGAATAGCGTCGCAATTGATCAGCTGATCGATGGTGGCCTTGGCGTTCACATAGCGATTCCGAATTCGCAGACCTTCATGGGTGAGTAGCACTTGCCCGGCAACCAGGCCGAATGGGTCGAACCCTTCTTGCCAGCATTGGATTAGGCGGCTTTGGCCAATGGCCGCACAAGCTTGTTGCTTGGCGAGGGAAGAAGGTCGCTGTTTTAATCCCAGAACCCCCATGCCCATACCGATTGCGCCCGAACTGACGATGAGCGGTTCGAATCCCCGTTTCTTCAGTTCGTACACTTGTTGGCAAATCGAGGCGATCCGGTCTGTATCGATTTCGCCAAGATCTTTCGTAAGAATGCCTGTGCCTAGCTTTATGACTATGCGTTTCATGCTATCGTGATAGTCTGAAGCTTGGAAGCTGGCTGGCTAATCTAGCTGAGGCCATGCCTCGAAACGCCAATCGACTACACTTGGAGAAGATCCTTCTCTTTGGCTTCGAGGAGGTCGTTGATCTTCTTGATGGAGTTGTCGGTCTCCGTTTGGATCTCCTTTTCGCAACGTTTCGTATCGTCCTCGGAGATTCCGCCATCCTTTTGCAGCTTGCGGATCCCATCCATGGCATCATGGCGAGCCTTGCGAACGCCAACGCGAGCGTCTTCAGCTTGCTTGCCGACCAGCTTTACCAGTTCGTGCCGTCGCTCGCCCGTCAACTCGGGTAAAGGAAGACGGATGACGTCTCCCATCACTGCTGGTGTAATACCGATATTGGATACTTGTATGGCTTTCTCAATCGCTTGCAGCGTCCCTTTGTCCCAAGGAGTGATAGCTATCGTGCGATTGTCAGGCGTGGAGATAGCCGCCATGTCGCGAATAGCCATCTGACTACCATAGGCATCGACCATAATTCCCTCGACCATTTGCGGATTAGCCTTGCCGGTATTGATATTGGAAAACTCTTTGGAAGCGTGCTCCACCGCCTTTTCCAATCCGTCTTCGAATTGCAGAAATATTTCGTCTTCGTCCATAATTTTATAGGGTGTAGATATTAATGTCTTTTGAGTGCGGATAGGGAAGATTCGGAGCAAACCAGCGTACCAACTTTTTCGCCGAGAATTGCACGGCGAATGCCGTCTTCCTCGTTCAAACTGAAGACTAGGATGGGGACTTCGTTGTCCATGCAAAGCGAAAACGCGGTGGAATCGAGTATATTGAGGCGCTGTTGAAGAGCATCGAGGTAGCTCAGTTGCTCGTACAAAACCGCGTCGTCGTTTTCCATCGGATCCTTGTCGTAAACGCCGTCGACCTTCGTCGCTTTCATGATGACTTCAGCCTGGAGTTCGCTAGCCCTGAGTGCCGCGGTGGTGTCAGTGGAAAAATAGGGGTTGCCTGTCCCTGCCACGAAAATGACGACTCGTCCTTTCTCTAAGTGGCGAATGGCTCGCCGGAGGATAAACGGTTCCGCGACTTGGTTCATGGGAATCGAGGTTTGAACACGGGTTACCACATCCATCTTTTCCAGGCACTCCATGAACGCTAGCCCATTGATTACCGTTGAAAGCATCCCCATGTAGTCCCCGGTGGTGCGATCGACGCCGCGGTCCTTGGAGCCGGAAAGGCCGCGAAAGATGTTGCCTCCCCCTATGACGATCCCCACTTCCGTTCCGAGGGATCTGATATCCTTAATCTGCTCGCAAATTCGAGCCAAAGTATCCCAGTCAATCGGGTCGCCTGTTTTTGAGGAGCGTAGGACCTCGCCACTCAGTTTTAAAATAATGCGTTTATATTTGGGTTGGGAGGCGGGATTTGTGTCTGAGGACATTAAAAACGTGTTAAGCCACAGCGCGTTAGGATCGTCAATCCTAGGTTTAGCATTCTTCGTTAATTTCAGCGCTTGACGCGTTGGGGACTCTCCGCAATTTATCCGGCCTTCACTAGCCTGGTGGTGTAATGGTAGCACAAATGGTTTTGGTCCATTCAGTCGGGGTTCGAATCCCTGCCGGGCTGTGAAAAGCGAAGTCCTCTCACTGACCGAGGCCCTCATTCCCACGCTAAGCTTACAATTACGGTATTGATTGGGCTAAATTTGCGACTACTTATGTTCGTTGATGTCTCGGGAGACATCTAAGAAAATCTGACTATGTATATCGCTTCGGATTGGCTAGATTCACTAGGGGACGCACTTTGGAACGCGAGAAAGAATCATCCCGGTTTGGTCAGCATGCTAGGTTATATATTTAATGATCCCATCGAGCTAGTTAGCTGCTATATAGAGCCGAATTGCCGCTGCCAGGATCATACAGGCAACACGGGCAAGTCCGCTCGCTCGGCCTTTGACGCCATCAGTCCCTTAATGGGAGACGGGGTCGACGCGTCGATCAAAGGCGGCATCCAATTGCTTGTAATGGGAATCTCAGGTTCTGGGAAGACCTCCTTTCTTTCCTTGTTGAGATTGTTGCAGATACTGTAATCATGGGTTCGAATTAGGCGATGCGAGTTGTTTCGATTAGGGTTGGATACTCTCGACAAGATAGCATCCATACACAATCCGTCCGAATGCGTTTTGCTTCTGGATGGATTGGACGAGTAAGGTTTGTGAAACGGGATTTAAGGATGCTTAAAGGATGGACGAGGCTTCTCTGGCGTATGGTGCGTTGTGCATTAGGAGTCGTCGTTTGTTACCAGTCGCTTTCGGCTCAAGTGGCGGACTTTTATCTCGGTGTTCCGAAGGAAAAGATCGAACGTATCATGACCCTCGGATATAACTTGGACCCGAGAACCGCGGGATTGATCGATGCAATAACGGAATCCTATCCGAATTCCCCCTTGGGACCGTGCTTGAATGCGGCACGGCTATTTCGATTGGATGGCTATGCCGGTGGAACGGATGAGGGATTGGCGGAAAGGTTTGAGAAGGCTTCGGAAAAAGCGATCGAGGTGGCGAAAGGTTACTATTCGGAAAACGAATCCGATCCGACTGCTCGTCATGCGTTGGCCATGTGCGAACTCAACTTAGCTCGCTACTACATCGAGAATGGGCGCTGGCTGGCTGGTTTCTTCAAGGCCAATTCGGGGCTGGCCCATCTAAAGGGAATTCTCAAGGAGTATCCGGATTTTCATGATGCCAAGATGCCGCTTGGCGTAGCTAACTGTTTCTTGGACGAAGTGCCGGCCTATTTGAAACCCATAGCTTTGCTTCTCCGGTTTTCAGGAGATATGGAAAAGGGACTCGAGCAACTACACGATGCTGAAAACAAGGGATTTCTTACACGTTACGAAAGCCTCTACTATCAAGTCGGCATACAATGGGAGCTATTAGAAGATAAGGAAAAGGCTGGCGAGATTCTCAATCGATTCCTCGAGCTATTCCCCAACAATGTGGATGCCGTCGTCCTTTTGGGTCACCTGCGACGCAAGCAAGAGCGCCATCAAGAAGCCTTTGATGCCTACGACCAGGCACTTTCGCTCCCGGAGGTCTCCTACTTGCATAACATGAGGGACTGGGTTTCCATGCACATGGGCAATACAGCGATACATTTGGAAGATCCTGAAACGGGACTCGAAATAGCGGAGAGTTTGTTGGGGACCTTAGAAGATTCGCGTAAGGAAGCACGTTCTTGGGCTCAGGTACTTGAGGCCAATGCCTATTGGCATCTGGATCAACGAGACAGGGCCCGGGAGAATTTTACGGCGATTAGACGCAAAGACAGCCCCAGTGCCTACAAAGCAGCAAAAGCCATGCTGGAAAAAATGGACGCCGAGGAATCGAACGATGAAGCGTAGACCCGAGGTAAAAAGGTAGGGATGACTAGTTTAGTCCTCGCGCTAGGTTTAGATTTAGCGGCCGATCTCACGCTTCTATCCCGCCTTGGAGCATTGTCTTCAATTTAAGCTAGCAAACGGACACTTTACATTTCATCGTGACCTACAGAGGCGGATTTATCGCAAGATAATTGCGTATAAATGTCTGCCGAAATCGCGGGATAAACCCGCTCCTACATTTCGACGAAAATTCAAGTTAACGCGTATCTGTTGAAATGGGATTAGGCAAAGTACGCCGAGCCGCCGCTTTAGCGGCCGTTAAAACAAAGTAGCGCGGAGCTTTAGTCCGCGACAATGTTTTATTGGAGGCCCGAGACGGGCCTCGCAAACTTTTAAAGCTTAGCTACGAATTCACTGACACGCCTGACTGCCTCATCGAGCTCAGCTTGGGATGTGGCGTAGGTGAAACGTAGATACCCTTCGCCGTTAGGTCCAAAGTCCGTTCCCGAAAGGCAGGCCACTCCAGCTTCGTTGAGCAAACGGTTGGCCAATGTAGTCGAAGGAATGCCGAGCGCCGACACGTTGGGAAAGGTATAGAAGGCTCCCTCCGGCAGGCGGCAGGAGACGCCGTCGATACGGTTGAGGCCTGCGACAAAGGCATCTCTGCGCTTTTGGTATTGCTGGACAACTTTGCCTACGTCGTCGTCGCATTCTTGGAGAGCGACAATGCCTGCCCTTTGCGTAAAGCCCGCGGTGCAGCCTATCGCGTGAGTGAGTAAAAGGGAAACCTTGGCTGCGAGAGCCTCGGGCATGATTGCGTAGCCGAGTCGCCAGCCCGTCATGGCATAGGACTTAGAAAAACCATTGACGATGATAGTTCGCTCTCGCATGCCATCGAGGGTATAAATGCTCTCAGTCGCGGAATCGTCATAGACGAGCCGCGAGTAGATTTCGTCGCTCAATATATGGAAGTTGTGTTTTTGAGCCAGAGCGGCAATGGCCTCTAAATCGGGTTTGGAGATGACTCCTCCGGTAGGGTTGGCCGGCGAATTCAGTATTAGGATTTTCGTTCTTTCGGTAATCCTTGCTTCCAATGCTTCGAGATCGAAACAAAAGCTGTTGGCTTCGACTAGGGGGATAGGAACGGGAGTGCCTCCAGCGATTTCGATATCCGCTCGGTAGGAGGGAAATCCAGGGTCTGGATAAAGGGCTTCATCCCCTTCCTCCAGCAAGGCCATTAGAGGGAAGAGCAATACAGGCTTGGCTCCTGGTCCGACTACGATTTGAGAGAGATCCGATTGAATGCCACGCTGTTTTGAGAATTCAGCTATCGATTCCCGCAGGTCCCCATAGCCTTCTGAAGGATTGTATCGCGTGTAACCTTCATCGATCGCTTTTTTACCGGCTTCGGATATTTTCGGAAATGTTTTGAAGTCGGGCTGGCCGATTTCCAAATGGACAATGTTTTTCCCTTCCCGCTCGAGCGCCTGAGCTAAATTCATCACTCGATAGGCGCCTTCGTGCTGCAAATTACTGATTCTCTGGGCCAGTTTCATAGAAGCGACCTACAGATCGCAGGACCCTTCAAAAATGGCAAGCTTCAGAAGGTAGCGTACGCTTTAACCCTTGCAGTTCAGAACTTCAGCGTCAGCTTATTGAGCTTGCGGTCGTGCCGTATTTCTGGATCGAAGGCATCTAGATCGAATGCCGCCGCGTAAATCCGATTCAAGGGTTCGGTTCGGTTCGTGAGGTATTGGTCGTACTTCCATCCTCGATCGCTCAACGGGTGCGTGTACTTTTCCAGAATGCTCCTGGTTATGCTTTCGTCGGCATTGAAAGCGATCGCGTCTTCAAAATTGACTGGCTCCATTATCATATCGAGCTCGAGCGTGTAGGAAGCTTGAACGAAATAAGGTCGGTTCGGAGCGATACTGTTCTCCATTACGCCTGTCGCCAGAATCGGTTCGGAAGAGATTCCTTGCTCGATTAATTCGATGGGATTGGAATCCTCAAGTAATGGCGAAGCGTCCCTATCCGTAATAACGGAACCGAAGTCAGGTTGCGAAATTGTTGTATGGGACCTCAAAGCAGCAGCGAGCGTGTTTGAATTCTTAGCTACAGGGGAGTTCGGCGCTTTCTCAAGATTCAAGGCTATGAAGCCCAGGACCCAGAAAGCGGCGATAATGGTAAAGGCGGTGGCGAGTTTCCGCATGCGAGACCAAGGGGCGGCATCGAGATCGATTTCTTCGATCGATTGCTTCTGAAGAATGAGGCGCTGTTTGCGATGCAACTCACGATCGAATTTTACCCAGAACGTGCCGTTAGGGCGCTCCGACCGCTTGAAGCGGAGCAATTGGTCGATTGTATAGGAGCCTAGGCGTTTTCGCATTTTTCCGGTTTAGACTGATTACCCTCGCAAGCATTCAATTTTTTTGCGCTTTTTGCAATCTGCTGAAATCCGCCCTGCGATTAATGGCCAGACAAAGCTTGCTCCTGCAGTAGCGAACCGGGGTGGTAACTTACCAAGTACGACGGAAAATTTGGGTTAGCGAAAAGCTGTAGGAGCGACTTTCTCGGAGGATCAAACCATGGATTGCAGACGGTATATTTCGGGTTTAAGGAGATTAGGAGCCGCAGACCCACGTTCTTCCGTTGGACTATCAGCCCATCTAGGAGCTATTCCAGTATTTCTTCATCAGAGCGGTAGAGTGCGCGGGGTGAGCGAGTCCATGCAGAAAGATTCAGGGCTTTATTCCCAAATATAAGATTCAATTAGCCCGCTATTTTATTTTATATGTGGAGGAGACGCTCGATTGAATTATCACCATCCTACGCTGGACAGGAGATGCGGTTTGCGCTTCATGGTGGGTTTTGCCGGGAAATCGGGGTCATTTGCCGCGATTCAGGTAGAATTCCCAACTTAAAACTAACTAAACGAAACAGCATTACGAACTATGCCTGTCGCTACACCTAAGCAATACGAAGCCATGCTGAATGCCGCTCAGAAGGGCGTTTATGCATACCCAGCGGTAAACATCACCTCGATCGTGACGATCAATGCCGCCCTAAAGGCGTTTGCCGACGCGAGATCTGATGGCATCATCCAAGTTTCTACGGGAGGCGGCCAGTTCGCTTCTGGTCTTAGCGTTAAGGACGCGGCCTTCGGAGCTATCGTGCTTGCCGAAGCGACCCATGTTTTGGCGGAAAAGTATGATGTCCTGGTCGCTTTGCACACGGACCACTGTCATCCGGAAAAGGTAGACGGATTCCTCAAGCCACTCTTCGAAGCCTCACGCAAGCGCATCGCTGAAGGCAAAGGCCCGCTTTTCCAGTCCCACATGTTTGACGGATCAGTCGTGCCTCTGGACGAGAATTTGAAGATTTCCAAAGAGCTCCTGAAAGAGTGCGCCGAGCTCGAGATCATTTTAGAAGTGGAGGCGGGCTGTGTAGGTGGTGAAGAAGACGGCCACGACACATCAGGCCTACCAGCGGAAAAGCTCTACACGACGCCGGAAGACATGCTGGAAGTCTACGAAGCCTTACAGCCGATTGGGCGTTTTCTGTTCGCGGCGACCTTTGGCAACGTGCACGGGGCCTACAAGCCAGGTGCGGTCCAATTGAAGCCCACTATTTTGAGAGATGGCCAAAAGGCGGTTATGGACAAGCATGGAGCGGAAGCAGAAATGGATCTCGTTTTCCATGGCGGCTCCGGATCCGAACTCAGCGAAATTCGCGAGACCCTGGACTATGGGGTGGTCAAGATGAACATCGACACGGACACCCAATACGCGTTTACGCGTCCCATAGTCACACACATTGGCGAAAACATCGAGGGGGTGTTAAAGATCGATGGCGAAGTGGGCAACAAGAAGACTTACGATCCGCGTTCCTATCTGAAGAAAGCGGAAGAAAGCATGGCCAACCGATTGATTACGGCCTGTGAAGACCTCCGCTCGGATGGAAACACCATTTTCGGCAAGGCCTAGTCCGTCCAAGACGATTTATCCAAAAGCCCCCCGATTAAAGTGCTGGCAAAAGGGTTTTAGTGTCATCTAAACGGCAGTGAGCATTTATTTCATCGCTAAAATATAGCCCCAGAATAATTATAAACTCCTTTATAACAGTATTTTAGATAAAATCTAAGGGGAATTTTATTTAATGTACTCGGATCAGTAGCCAGTAGGCAGCTCGACGGCGGTGACTTGATGGCTGATGCCGGGGAAGGTGGCTTGGTGGCGTACGAGGTCGGAGCGGTCCTTAAGTTTGGATCCGTCGATGGTTTTGGCGTCTACCGCTGTGGAAGTTTTCGTATGGCTTTCGGCCCACTCGGAGTTGAGTAAGGCGATACTAACCGCTTCGCCGATAATGTCTGGATGAGCATAGTCCGGGTGCCCGATGGAGCCGAAATAGACCATTCCCGTGCTCATGCCGATTTTCAAAGGCTCTTTGTGCAGATGGATGGCATTCAAGGCCGCGTCGATGGCCCGGTCCTGATGGAAGCTGCCGGAAAAAAAACAGAGAATACCCGCCCCTCGGGCTTTGATGGGAATGCCGCCATAACGAAGGGTGGACTCGGTAACTTGATAGCAGACGCTATTGGTCCAATTGGCGAAATCGCGGGGTTCGAGACGCTCAGACTTCTCTCTGGCCGCCCGAGCTCGAATGTCCATGGTAGTGGCTTCGATGACATCCTTATCGATGCTTTGGCAGCCCAATAACCATTCGATGGATACGCCTAGCAATTGAGTCAGGTTAGGCAAGATGCTGATGTCGGGAGCATTTTCACCTCGCTCCCATTTGGAGACGGCTTGTGGGCTTACCTGAACCGCGTTGGCGATATCGGTCTGCGTGAGGCCCGATTTCTTGCGGCGGTGGCGGATCCTGTCTCCGAAGTCCTGAAGGTTCATAAATCAGGGAAAAGCTAGATGGAGGCCTTGGCCGTGGAAAGGCGAATCGACAGAAATATGATAATGATTTGATGGACTACCCACCGAGCAGCTCGTGATAGGTGACGCAATGCTCCTTTCGTTGGCAGGGTTGGCAACGCTCCCCCATCCATAGGGCGTCGAACTGAGCCATCAAAGGCCGAACGGTTTCCGGCTCATCGGAGAGAATGCCGGATTCGAAATTTCTTCGGTTTTCCGATTTGGCTCCCATGCCCGCCCCGGTAAGATTAGCGCTGCCCGTGTAGGCAGTCTTCCCGTCTACAATAACCGTTTTGAAGTGGGCTCGGGGACAGAGGATCATTTCTAGACCCTGGAGGAGATTAGGGAAGCGATCGAAGTCGTTTCGAAAGGCAGGTCCCGGCTCTTTCGCGTGTATTATGCGAACGACTACGCCGTCATCGATTAGATCGGAAAGAGCACTGAGAAAAGGAACCATTCGTTTTCCTCGATCTACATGAAGGTCTTTGATGTCGGCAGTCGCGATCCAAACGAAGGACTCTGCTTGAGCGACAGTCTCTTGGATAACTCGCTCGTATATCCGTCTATCGGTGACAACTTCGGTTGGCATGCTGGTAAAGTACTAGGCATTAGATTCTGTAAAGCAAGCGATCCAGGGCTTTCGGCGACCGCGTAAATTGATTGTTATTAGCTCCGGTCGCTGCAAGCGACGCCCCTGCATTGAAGAATCGATATTATCATCTAATTGAACAGCCACTGAAGTTATAGTTGTGTGACTTAGGCGAGTTTTCGTTAGCCATTTTGGAATCTATCGTTAACGGTTTGGGTCTATGTCTAAGGAGCGCGTCGCATTTATAGGTATCGGAGTAATGGGGAAAAGCATGGCAGGGCATATATTGGAGGCCGGCTATCCGTTGACGGTTTACAATCGTACTCAGTCGAAGGCAGACGATCTTGTGGCCCGAGGGGCGACTTGGGCGGATTCGCCAGCGACCGCGGCCGAGGGTGCGGATGTCGTAATAACGATCGTGGGATTTCCGGCCGATGTGGAGGCAACCTATTTCGGTGATTCCGGAGTATTCAAAACGATCAAGACTGGGGACTTGGTTATCGATATGACGACCTCGAGTCCGATCTTAGCCAAACGCATCGCGGAAGCCGCCAGCGAGCTAGGGGTTGGCTCTTTGGATGCCCCCGTTTCCGGAGGCGATTTAGGAGCACGGGAAGCTAGGCTGTCTATCATGATTGGCGGAGAACAGCGCGACTTTGATAGGGCCCAGCCGCTTTTCGACATCATGGGAAAGAATATCCAACTGCAAGGTCCAGCGGGATCTGGCCAGTACACGAAGATGTGCAACCAGATCGCTATCGCGTCGGGAATGGTGGCGATTGGCGAGGCCTTGGCTTACGCAAAGGTGGCCGGATTGGATCCCAAGCAAGTATTGGCCAGCATCGAAACGGGGGCTGCAGGGAGCTGGTCTCTAAGTAATTTAGCTCCAAGAGCATTGGATGGCGATTTCGCTCCAGGATTCTTCGTCAAGCACTTTATCAAGGACATGAAAATCGCACTAGAGTCTGCTTCAGAGATGGGCTTGGAGCTGCCTGGATTGGAGCTCGCCAAGGGCCACTACGACAAACTTTCTGGGCAAGGCGGGGCTGATGACGGCACGCAAGCGCTCTTCCGTTACTATATGGAAGGAAAGCAATCTGCAGACTAGCCGAATAGCTCGAGCCAGGCCGATTTAGACAGTGCCATACGGCCCACGTCGTCGGCCTCGCCATCGGTAATGATGTCTTTGAAGAACGTCCCCTTCCTCAAATTGATTAGGCATTATTCGTCATAACCGAGGGGAAATCAAATCTAGTCCAGCTGGCGAATAGGCAAAGCCATCCGCCGAAAGGAATGAGCGGATGTTGCTAGGCTAGCGGCTCAGCAGTAGGCGATGTCCGAGTCCGCCCAGGAAAGCTCCTAGAATCGGGGCAATGACGTAAACTGTCAGCCATCCGTAACCATTGATAGAGAATGGTAGATTACCCCAGCCGACGAGTGATGAGAATATCCGAGGAGCCAGGTCGCGGGCTGGATTGAACCCACCCATCGAAATCGGGGCGAAGAGGGAAATGAGAACTGTCAGCGTGATGCCAATGGCGAAAGGTATGAGCCAGGCTGGCAGAACGTTGCTTCTTTTGTCTGTAAGCGTGAAGACCACTAGGGCCAGAATGGCCGTGCCGATTAGTTCGGATAGAAATCCTTGAGGCCCAGTGATTGCTCGCTGGCCTTGCTCAGGGAGTGCTTCCCCTCCAGGATTTGGGTAGAATTCGCCAAAGATCATGGCGCTGGCTTCGCTTCCGGGCTCGCCGCGTATGATGCCGTTGTTCGACTCGAAGCCTTCAATCGTGTGCCCGTAAACCAGAAAAACCATGGTTGCGGCCAGGAAAGCCCCGGCAAATTGAGCGAGAATATAGTCTACCGCTTTGCCGATTGGAAATGAGCGGAAGATTACTAGACTGATCGTAATGGAAGGATTGAGATGGGCCCCGCTAAGGCTGCCGGTTAAGAATATGGCGATACTTAGTCCGAAGCCCCAGACGATGGCGACCTGAAACAACCCAACCGGGGCATTTAGGGCCACTGCCGTAGCGACGCTGCCGCAGCCAAAAAAAACCAGAAGGAAGGTGCCAAGCGTTTCGCCGATTATCCAATTGATTCGCTTTTCCTGCTTCTTCATATCTTTGGCTCCTTTGTCGCGGATTTTGGAGTTCCCGGAATCCTAATTCGCGGAACTGAGACCTCCTCGATAGCCGTGAGCATAGGCTTCGAAAACGAGTTTGATTTGATCCCGAATCCTTCTGAAGGCATTGACGATCTCGGATTCGGATTCTTCCACTTTAGCGGGATCATCGAATCCCCAGTGATAGCGGTTCAATTGCCCAGGATAGACGGGGCAGGCTTGGTCCGCATTCCCGCAGACAGTTATCACGGTTTGGATGTCTCGATCGAGAAATTGATCCATGTGCTTGGATTCGTGGCTGGATATATCGATACCGATCTCTTCCAAGGCGGTAATGGCCTTAGGGTGAACGTATCCAGCAGGTTGAGACCCAGCGGAATGAACTTCAAATAGGTCCCCAGCCACATTCCGCAGAATGCCTTCGGCCATGTGGCTACGGCAGGAATTTCCCGTGCAGAGAATGAGTACGCGTTTCTTTTCCATTATATTTAGTATCTATCGGCAAGCAGCGCCTGGTGAATGTTCAAGTTTTTTCAGATCCTCCGACAATTTAGGATCCTTAGCATAGCCTGTGCGGATGGCTTCCAAGCTAGCCAGAACCGCCTCAGAAAGTTTTGGGGAAATGCGATAGAAGTTCCAGTTGGCTTTTCGCTGAACATCTAGCAGCCCTTGTCGTTTCATGTATCCAATATGCTTTGACATCTTTACTTGAGGCTCGTCTAAGGCTTCCTGCAATTCGCAGACGCAAAGAGGCTCTCGAAGCAGCAGATTGACAATTCGCAATCGAGTTGGATCGGAGAGACACTTGTGCAAGGATACGATCTCCATTTTCCTTTCGGGAAGATGTTAGGATAGGAGTATACGTCAACAGGAATATTCCGAAAGTGGTATAAAGCTCGCGAGATGCGAGTATCTTAGTGAATCGCCTGCTACTTCTTAGGGCGGAAAGCCTTCATGACAGACTCATCTGTCTCCAGGAAATCGCCACCGATGAGGTCGATGCAGTAGGGTATGGCCGGGAAAACTGCTTCCAGGTTTTCTCGAATCGCTTTCGGTTTGCCGGGAAGATTGACGATTAAGCAACTACCGCGAATCCCCGCCGTTTGCCGCGATAGGATCGCCGTGGGCACATATTTGAGGGAGGCTTGCCGCATTTCTTCGCCGAATCCCGGAAGCATCTTTTGGCAAACGTTGGCTGTGGCTTCCGGGGTGATGTCTCGAAATGCCGGACCCGTCCCGCCAGTGGTGACGATCAGGCTGCAGGAAACATCATCGGAAAAGCGTTTCAACTTGTCTTCGATTTGATCCTGCTCATCAGGCACGACGGCGTACTCGACATCGAAAGGCGTGATTAGCCATTCGTTCAGCAAGTCGACGCAGGCCTTGCCGGGAATATCCTCATAAATTCCTTTCGATGCCCGGTCGGACACATTGATTACGCCAATTTTTGCTTTCTTTCCCATGAATAGATTGGGTCTATTGAATCCAATGCCAAGGTCTATGGTAAAAAGCGTTGACCTGCGGGATTGACAGGGGAGCGGTAGAGGGAAGCATAGGAGTCGAGTTTCGACCGGCTGACGAAAACGGGTAGCTTTGCGGTCACTAGCCAATGAAAAAGCAGAATTTCTTAGAAGTGGTGAATTTGATCGTCAAAGAAGATGATCGTTACACTAGGGAAGCCTACGGATTCCTTAAAGAATCCTTAGACTTTACCATGGATAAGGAGCGTAAACGGAAGGACAAGGTTGTTAGCAAAACCCACAGACATGTTACTGGTCAAGAGCTGCTCGAAGGCGTACGCGAGTATGCCTTGGATCAATTCGGACCTATGGCGTATACCGTACTGACTTCTTGGGGCCTAGAGCGTTGCGAAGACTTTGGAGAGATGGTGTTCAACCTGATCGAGTACGGGGTTTTTAGCAAGAATGAGGATGATACCAAAGAGGATTTTGCCGCCATATACGGTTTCGAGGAAGCCTTTTTGAAGCCCTTCCAGCCAGGCCGGCGACGATTGAAGCGGCCTCGATACAGGGTGATTGAATCGCTTTAACGCTATAATCTAAAGGGTTCCTTCAACGTTTTGACTTTTTATTGCTGGCAATATGAGAGCGCAGAGTCCGCAAATCATGAATAATCAACAGTCATTTTTGAACGCAGGCCATCCGGATGCCGACTTGCTGGAGTCGCTGGCCGCGGAGTCTTATCATTGCTATCAGTTGGAAAACGGCTTGACGGTTCTCTTTAGACCCGACCAGTCGCTGGCCTTGTGTTCGGCTCAGGTTTGGATCAAGTCGGGAAGTATTCACGAGGAGGGAAGCTTGGGTTCGGGCCTGTCGCACTACCTGGAGCATATGCTCTTCAAGGGGACAGAAAAGCGGGAAGGCCGGGAAATTTCTGAATGTGTGCAGGCGGCCGGCGGCTATATCAATGCCTACACGACATTCGATAGGACGGTATACTATATTGATATCCCTTCGGAAAACGTAGACATCGCTCTCGACGTACTAAGCGATTCGGTTTTCAAATCGACCTTACCGTCAGATGAAATCGAGAAAGAGCGGGATGTCATCCTTCGCGAGATAGACATGGGGGAAGACGATCCGGATCGGAAGCTTATCCGAGCCCTTTTTGAAACCGCTTTTCGAACACATCCTTATAGGTATCCTATAATTGGTTACAAGGACTTGTTCGCGAAGGTCTCAAGGGATGAGTTGGTAGCCTACTATGAGCGACGTTATGTTCCTAATAACGCGGTTTTAGTGGTTTCGGGCGATTTCGAAGTTCAGGACATGAAAGGGCGGGTCGACAGATTTTTCGGCGATTTGATCCGAAAGCCCTTGCCCAATATCTATATTGCTTCGGAGCCTCGGCAGCTAGCTCGTCGGTCAAAAGCCCTCTATGAGGAGGTACAGATTGTTCGGTTGGCGATGGGGTTTCAGACGGCAGGGCTAGCCCACCCGGATACTCCCGTCCTCGATGCCCTTTCCTTGATCTTGGGCCATGGATATATCTCTCTGCTCTCGGTTCAATTGCGGGAAAAGCTGAAGCTCGTCCACACGATAGACGCCTCCAATTGGACGCCCGGGGAGATAGGCGTTTTTTATATGGCGCTAGTCTGCGATCCGGACAAGAGACAAGAAGCCTTGGACGAGACAGAGCTGTATTTGCGCTCGCTTACGGCAGCCGACTTTACCGAAGAGCGCATCCGAAAAGCAGTCAGGCAGCTAATAGTTTCGGAGATCAATTCTCGCAAAACGGTGAGTGGCCAAGCGTCGAGACTTGCTGCTGCCGAAGTCGTTATTGGCGACATCCGGTACGCCCAACAGTATCTAAAAAAGGCCATGCGGATCACAGCCGAGGATTTGGTCCGCGTATTGAGAGAATGGCTCCTTGAGGAAAGAATGACAGTCGTTTCGTTGAACCCGAAAGACCTGGAATCAGAGGATGTTCAAGCTTCGGACTCGCGAGGGAGCAATCCGGAATTCGAGACGCGTGAGCAGCCGAATGGGAGTACTCTGTTGGTTCGTTCAGATAATAGACTGCCTAATGCCCATTTAAGGGTTGTTTTAAACGGAGGGTCTCTATTGGAGGAGCGCGGCAAGCAAGGCTCGACGTCGCTGTTGGCTACCTTGCTCACTAAGGATACGGAAAAAAGAACAGCCCATGAAGTTGCCCAGACGGTTGAAGGGGTAGGAGCCAGCTTCTACGAATTCGCGGGAAACAACAGCTTGGGCCTGGGTATCGATTTTTTGCCTACGGATATCGATTTGGCCCTGGATATCCTGGAGCAGGCCCTTCTCCACTCTAAAATCGATGAAGAGACTTTCAGTATTGAGAAGGAAGCCCATTTGGCGGCCATCAAGGAAGATCTGGATGATGTCGTCAGTGCTGGTCGTCGGGAATTGAGAAAGCTTTTTTTCGGTGAGCACCCCTTTCAGCTGGGGGGATCCGGCTCCCTGGAAACCGTGGAACCCCTAACGACTGCTGACCTTATCGCATTGCGGGACCGTTTGCTGAAGTCAGGAAATGTGACGCTGGCGGTTTCAGGCGTGTTCGACTCCGGTAATGTCATCCCGAGACTAGAAGCTCTAATGACGAAATTGCCGACTGGAGAAAAACCGATGGGAGCATTCCCATTCGAAGAGCCGGGGTCGCCTGGTGCCCACCGTTCGCCAATGGAAAGGCAACAAGCGGTCGTCTTCCATGCGTACCCGGGTCCCGGGTTGCTCGACGACGATTTCCCTGTGTCGGAATTGGCGGATGAGTTGTTTAGCGGCATGTCGAGCCACTTGTTTGAGCGTATCCGAGAGGATCTGGGCTTGGCATACTTTGTCCGATCAAGTCGTATCGTTGGACTAAATACAGCCATGTTCTATTTTTATGCTGGAACGTCGCGGGAAGGGTACGATCGAGTGATCGCTGAATTGATTGCAGAAGTGGGTAGGCTTTTGGAGCTGGGCATAACCGATGAAGAACTGGTTCGATGCCGATCTCGGCTGAAAGCTACCCGCCGCATTGGATTGCAGACAAACGCTTCCTGCTCGAGCCATGCTGCGATGAATGTGGCCTACGGCTTGCCAGCCAACGATGGGCAGGAGTACGACCGCAAGATCGATTCCGTGAGTAAAGATGATTTAGCTCGATTCGCAGAGTGCTATTTGAAGGAATCGAATCGAGTCGAACTCGTCGTGGGAGCTGTCTAGTCGAGAGATTCAACGGGGGTGAATTCCATTGTAGCAATGGCTCGCGAGCGAGTTCCCCAAACCAATTGATTGCGATATGGTTCGTATGTCACGCAAGCGTTATAAGGATCCTCCGAATTCTGAGCCTTCTGGAACAGTCCGAAATTTAGCCGGAGTGGATCTTTGCTATGAAAAGGCCAGGCCGCTATAAAAGCGACCTGGCAGGTGTGGGTGTGTTGGGAGGGAAATTATATATACTTCAAAAGGTCTATAGGGTATCGATTTCATATCAAGCAATTCCTTACAATCTGGTTACAAGAAATGGATAGATTGAAAGTCAATACGGGATTTAGCAGTATTTAGTAGGGTGAAACCCTAAATTTTTGACGCTTGTTGGTCGAGCATAGATGAACACGATGGGCTCGTTTGCGTATTCACTTTTGAAATGCGCTATCCAAGGGGCCGAATCTGAGCATTTGGTAGCGGGGCATTTTTTTTAAAATCCGTGTTTGACAAGACGGCGGGCCTTAGCTCTAAATAGTGTTCATGAACACTAATGAGACCCTATTAACGCAAAGGCAGCGAGAAGTGCTAGAGTTTGTGAGGGAGTGGCGTTCTCGAAAAGGGAAGATGCCATCGACTCGCGAGATTCAGCGGCATTTCGGATTCGCTAGCCAGACCGCGGCGGTCAATCACTTGAAGGCTCTGGGGCGGAAAGGGTTTATAAGGCGTATGCCAGGCGACCTGCTTCCGGTCAACGAGAGCCGTTTTAGCGAGGTGCCTTTGCTGGGTGCGATTCCGGCGGGATTGCCAGCCTACGAGGAGGAGCGTTCAGATGGTGGAGTCGCTATAGATCTGGCATCGATTGGAGTATCCGAATCGAGTCGAACCTTTGCTTTAACTGTGCGAGGAGACTCTATGACGGGAGCGCATATCCAGGAGGGGGATGTCGTTGTCTTGGAATATCGGGAACCGCTTGATGGGGATGTAGTCGCGGCCCTCATAGACGGGGAAACGACGCTAAAGCGATTCGTTCTTAGAGAGGGGCAACCTTATTTAAAGGCGGAGAATGCAGCTTATCCCGATCTGCTTCCAGTAACGGAATTGATCGTTCAAGGCGTTGTGGTCGCCCTAACGAGAAAGGTGTTCAGGTGATTGGGTTAGAGGAAGTATCGGCTCGTTCGGTCTTGGAGGAAATAGGGTGTTGCCAGGAGCGTTCCGCTTCTGAAATAGCGGACGCGACTGGCAATCACCGACCCCATCTATCCAGTTATGAGGAACTTTTGAATCATAATGCTGCTTGGATCGTTGGAGAAAAGGAGCTTCGTTACGGTCGGAGGGGGGGGCGTAGAGATGATAGGAACGCCTCCGTATCGGGTGCTAATTCAAACAGGGAAGCGCTGACGATTGGGGACTTAATCACGGCACTGGAAAGTAAATTTAAATTTGGGAGAAAATAGAAATGGAAAGACGATATAAGGATATCATTGTGAGCGATAGCCGTAGCGAGAATATGACCCATCGTTTGCTGGGCAGTACCCATTCGTACCGGATGCGTGCGAGACGTTGGATGCTGTTGGCCAATGGCGGATTGATTTGCCGCGAGCGGCAAGAGCCAGAATTGCTTTCTAGCGAAAAGCGTCAGTCGGCTTAGTATGGCTCAACTGCAACTGGTTGATTCGCTCAGAATTTTCCAGGCTTCTAGCCCGATCTGCTCGGGCCGCATTTGCGGCTCGCCGTTGATTTCCGCCAGCTTAGCCAGCCATTTTTGAGATCTCTGACGGGAGCTTTTTCTGAGCAGAGAGCCGATTTGCTTTCGCCGTTGTTGGAACAGCTCACGGATCAGTTCCCTGTCTGCTTTGGGGAATAGATAGGGGGATTCCTTGAGCTTGAGGTGGATGAGGCGAGAGTCGACGTCGGGTTTAGGATAGAAACAGCTTGGGGCAACGTCCCAGGTCCCTTCGAATTCGAAAGCGTTTTGGATGAAGATGCTGATGCTGCCAAATTGTTTAGAGCCCGGTTCGGCGATGAACCGCTCGGCCGTCTCTTTTTGTAGCATCAAAGTGAGACTATACGGTAAGGGTTCATCGATCACCGATTCCATCCACGGGGTGGATATTGCGTATGGAAGGTTGGCGACGATTTTGAAGCGCTCTCCCTCGCTATGAAGATTGGCTAGTGGATGTTCTAGGGCGTCGCCTTGTAGCAGGTGGAATTTATTTGGGTAGGCGGTTTCCAGCTCAGCAAGGTGTGAGCTCAGTCGAGGGTCTTTTTCTACAGCGTAAACGCTAGCCCCAGCATCGATGAGGGCTCGAGTAAGCGTGCCTAGACCGGGACCGACTTCGACGATGCGGTCACCCGATTCTATTTCGGCTAATTCCAGAGATTTGCGTACGATGTTGCCATCGATGAGGAAATTCTGCCCCAGCTTCTTTACCGGTCGGTGCCCGAGCTTTTCCAGTAGCGTTCGTGTTTCCGATGGGGAAAGTGGGGACGGCATAGAAAGCTAGGCGGAATGAAACGCACTTATCAGATCTTTGACTGACTCCGCCCGCATAAGGGCTTCGCCGACGAGGATGGCTCTCGCTCCCGCATCTCTCGCCCGTTTGGCATCTTCGCCATTCCAAATGCCGCTCTCCGAAATGGCTAAGGAGTCAGAAGGGATTTTAGGAATGAGCTCTTCGGAAAATCGAAGATCCGTTTTGAATATGGCCAGATCGCGATTGTTAACGCCAATGATCTTAGCGTTCTGAGCTACCGCCCGTTCGAGTTCTGCTTCGCTATGAATTTCGTATAGGGCGTCGAGACCGGCTAGGTCTGCGGCTTCACGCAAGTGAAGCATCTCGTCATCGGTCAAAGCCCGCACGATAATTAGAATAGCAGCTGCTCCCGCATTGGCGGCTTCCAGCACTTGTATCGGATGAATCATGAAGTCCTTGCGAAGGCAGGGCGTCGTGAAGCCAACTTCGGAAAGCTGCTGACGCGAAGACTCGAGATCGGCCAGCGTTCCGCCAAAGTATTTTTCGTCGGTCAGGATTGAGAGGCAGTCCGCCCCGGCCTGGGCGTAGGCCATTGCCTGGGTAGCTGCGGATTCGATCGTCTTGATCTCCCCGGCTGAGGGTGACCGACGTTTTATTTCCGATATGACCGCGAGCCTTTTTGTTGTCTGAAGAGCTTTTAAGAAACTCTCGGCTCGGTCGGGATGGTGGAAGGACTGAAGCTCAGCTTCGCCAACGTCTCGTATACGTTGGGCGATTTCACGCCGCTTCCATGCTATGATTTCGGTTAGCTTGTCCATTTACGTTTAGAAAGCTGCCAACTTTGGTAGCTCGGCCAATTCCTGTCGAGAATTGTATTTGCTCTACTAGCCTTGAATCGAGTAGGTGTTTGTCGTGAGTGCAATTGAAGATTTGCTAGAGACAATGGCTCGCTTGCGGGCCCCAAATGGCTGTCCTTGGGATCTGGAGCAGGATCACCAGTCCATCGCCGAGTGTCTTGTAGATGAGTGTAGCGAACTCTTGGAGACAATAGATAACCTGGATATGGATCACATGAAAGAGGAATTGGGGGATGTTCTCTTGCAGGTTGTGTTCCATTCCCAGCTTGCCAAGGAGTCGGAGCATTTCGATTTTGAAGCGGTGGCTCGCGAGGTGAATGACAAGCTCATTCGCCGACACCCTCACGTGTTTGGAGATTCCTCGGCCGAAGATTCAGAACAGGTGCTTCATCAATGGGAGGAAATAAAGGCCCAAGAGAAAAAGAATGGCTCTCAATCGAATACTGTATTCAAAAACTTACCACCTTCATTGCCGGCATTGATGTACGCAGTCGACATCTACAAGCAGATCCAGAAGCAAGACCTCCCTGCGGGATCGTTGGTGGACGAGGATTCCATCGAAACGCTAACGAATTCGATAGATGAAGAAACGGCTGGGGCATTGCTGTTCGAGATTGCCGCTGCTTGTCGAAGAAAAGGAATAGATCCAGAATCCTCCGTTCGCCGTTACTCTCGTGCCGTCAAATCGGAAACCGAGGCGCTTGCCTCCGAGGGTGACTAGCTAGAATGACCGACAGAAGTGCCCCCTTCCGACAAAGAGATGCAACCTGATATGGGGCAGCCCAGCGCCCGCTGGCAACGCGATTGGGTATCCCCTTTTATCAAGCACTTGGAACAAGAGCGCCGGCTCTCGGAGTATACGGTCCGGAATTACAATACTGCCATCAATCGGCTTTTTAAACGGCTAGAAAACGAGCATGGGTGGAACGGAAAATTAAACTCGATCGAAACCCGCGAGGCCCGAGATTTCGTAATCGAAGAGCAACGACGAGTGAGTCGAGTGACGCTTCGAAACTATGTCTCTGGATTGAATACGTTTTTCAAATTCTGGTTGAAGCGAGGGTCCATCGAGCAAAATCCGATTGAGGGAATCGTTTTGCCCAAACTGCCAAAAAAGCTACCGGTATTCCTCACTGAGCAGCAAGTGTTGCGATTGCTTGAAGGACCTATGAGAATCTTGCAGAATGAGGCTATAGAGCCCTTCGTGGCCTGGAGGGATCGGCTCGTATTGGAATTGCTCTACGGAGCGGGCTTTCGCGTTTCGGAATTGGTTAACCTGAAATACGGTGATGTCAGTTTAGACGAAGGCGTGGCTCGGATCGTGGGTAAAGGAGGAAAGTCTCGCAATTGTCCGCTCGGGAAAGTCGCCGTGGCGGTACTCGGCAAATGGCGTAGCGAGTTCGCGGCCAAAACAGGGTTTTCGGACCCGGTTGTTGTTAGCAATCAGGGAAAGAAATGGTCAGCTCGTCAAATTCAGCTCCTACTCAAGAAATACCTGAAGCTAGCAGAGCTACCGATGGACATAACTCCGCATAAGATTCGGCACTCCTACGCCACTCATCTTTTGGACAACGGTGCCGATTTAAGACTGGTGCAGGAACTCCTAGGACATTCCAAACTTTCGACGACTCAGATCTATACTCATGTGAACCTGGGCCGTCTGAAAGCCGTATACAACCGCTCACATCCGCGGGCATAATTCAATAAGCCATTCAAACTGAGAGACTTAAGAAAAAAAGGACTTAAGAGTCTTGCTTGGGCACATCGCTTCTGACGCTTTCTCGAAGTCAGGGGCGTAGTAGCCACCGATATTAACGGGATTGCCTTGGGCGGCATTCAGTTCTTCGATGATCGTCGCTTCGCTTTGGGATAGCGATTCAGCAAGAGGAGCGAAAATCGCTTTGAGCTCGGAGTCCTGATCTTGGGCAGCGAGGGCCTCAGCCCAATATAGAGCCAGATAGAAATGGCTGCCCCGATTATCCAACTCGTTTACTTTCCGTGAAGGCGACTTGTTGTTCTGCAGGAATTTGGCTGTCGCTGCATCCAGTGTTTCTGATAGGGTCTTAGCTCGCTCATTGGAAAAGGCATTCGACAAATGCTCAAGCGATACAGCCAGGGCTAGGAATTCCCCGAGCGAATCCCAACGCAAGTGCCCTTCGCTCTGAAACTGTTGTACGTGCTTGGGCGCAGATCCGCCTGCTCCCGTCTCGAACAGACCACCCCCATTCATGAGTGGCACGATGGAAAGCATTTTAGCGCTGGTACCTAGCTCGAGAATCGGGAATAGGTCGGTGAGATAGTCTCGGAGAACATTGCCAGTAACGGAAATGGTATCTTTGCCCTCCTTGATGCGCTCAAGGGAGAATCGAGTGGCGTCGACTGGGGCGAGAATTCTCAAGTCCAAGCGATCTGTGTCATGATCCTTCAAGTACAATTCGACCTTCTTGATTAGTTCGGCGTCGTGTCCCCGATTCTTGTCCAACCAGAATACGGCCGGTGTGCCTGTGGCTCGAGCCCGATTGACAGCAAGCTTAACCCAGTCGCGAATAGGGGCATCCTTTACCTGGCACATTCTGAAAATATCTCCGGTCTCGACCGATTGTTCGATGAGAGTGTTTCCGCTTGAATCCATGACCCGGATACTTCCTTCGCCCGGGGTTTGGAAAGTCTTATCGTGCGAGCCGTATTCTTCCGCCTTCTGAGCCATGAGTCCGACATTAGGGACGCTTCCCATGGTGGAAGGATCAAAGGCCCCATGCTCTTTGCAAAACTCGATCGTCGCTTGGTAGACTCCGGAATAGGATCGGTCGGGAATGACGTATTTTGTGTCCTTCTGGTTCCCGTCCGGACCCCACATTTGTCCGGAGGCTCGGATCGCGGCCGGCATAGAGGCATCAATTATGATGTCGCTTGGCACGTGCAAGTTGGTGATTCCCTTGTCGGAATTAACCATGGCGAGATCGGGGCCTTGCTCGTAGACAGCCTGAATTTCGGATTCGATTTGGGCCCGCTTTTCGTCTGGCAATTCCGTGATCTTCGAAAACAAGTCTCCCAGACCATTGTTGGGATCGACTCCGATCGATTCGAAATCACTGGCGTGGTTTTCGAAAACGTCCTTGAAGAAAACGGATACCCCATAACCGAAAATAATCGGATCGGAAACTTTCATCATCGTGGCCTTCAGATGGAGGGAAAACAGAATGCCTTGTTCTCGAGCATCGGCTATTTGCTCTTCCAGAAATGAGCACAAGGCATTGCGATTCATTGCCGCAGCGTCAATGATCTCGCCAGCTTGCAAAGGAAAGGGGGCTTTCAAGGTTTTGCTTGAGCCATCTGCTCCCTGAAACTCGATGCTTACCTTGGTAGCTTCTTCAATCGTAGCCGACTTTTCGCTACCGTAAAAGTCGAGGCCGCCCATGCTGGCAACATGAGACTTTGACTGGGGGTTCCAGGCTCCCATCGAGTGAGGATTGTTCTTGGCGTATTGCTTGACGGATCTAGGGGCTCGCCGATCGGAATTCCCTTCACGCAGGACAGGGTTTACGGCACTTCCCAAAACCTTGGTATAGCGTGTTTTGATTTCTTCCTCCTCCTCATTTTGCGGCTCTTCTGGGTAGTCGGGAAGATCGTAGCCTTTGCCTTGGAGTTCTTTGATGGCGGCAGCCAGCTGGGGAATCGAGGCACTGATATTCGGGAGTTTGATGATGTTGGCTTCCGGTGTCTTGGCCAATTCGCCAAGCTCAGTTAGGGCGTCGGATTGGCGTTGCTCCTCTTTGAGCTTATCGGGGAAGTTGGCGATGATGCGTCCGGCTAGGGAGATGTCTCGCGTTTCTACCGTGATGCCTGCAGCTCCAGCAAAGGCTTCGATAATGGGGAGCAAGGAGTAGGTGGCTAGTGCCGGAGCCTCGTCAGTTTTCGTGTAGATGATTTTAGATTTCGTTTCGTTCATGGTTTCCTCGCGGATTGGAGGGAAGTTCTTCGGTAACGGGCATCTCTTCTGGGTCAATAGAATATCTGAGCTTTATCCACAATTGGATATATTCCATGCTAACTCGATTCTCGATAGAAATCGGTGATACAAGTAGCTGACGAATGTGATGAGTATGGAAAGCAACTGAAAAGCGGAGCGATATAATGTTTGTGGAGCCGCCAGAGAAAGTGAAATACAATAGCCTGTAAGGAAAACGTTAATACGTAGTCGAGCCGGTCTTCGACGGCGAATTATTCCCGGAGAAGGATAAGGGCTACAAGCGAGTGCTGGAGTGTTCTCCAGAATCTCCATTTCCGAAACAGTCTTAAATCCCGAATCACGTCTTGCCAGAAGTTGGGCAGTTACAGAAGCGTCAGATAGAGAGATATGGCGAGCAAGTTGCCAGAAAAGCTCGCGGACGATTGAGGAGAGATCATCGCGTAGAAAAAAGAAGAACGAAGGAGGTGTCGCGTAAAGTTCGAAATCGCCCGAACCGATCAAAGCGTTTCCATAGTGTCCTAGAGGTTGACCTTTTTGCTAGACCTATGATCGTTCCCCAAAGGATACCAAAGCATTGAAACGGACCCGTCACATACACATAAAAGGCGCTCGCGAGCACAACCTCCAGAATATCGAGGTCAAGATTCCCCGGGACAAGCTCGTCGTCATTACCGGGGTTTCAGGTTCCGGCAAATCCACCTTGGCTTTCGATACGCTGTATGCCGAGGGCTACCGGAAGTATATGGAGAGCTTGTCTACCCAGGCTCGCCAGGCCATGGAGCAGTTCAAGCGTCCGGATGTCGATTTCATCCATGGCTTGTCGCCGGTGCTGGCTATCGAGCAACGTTCTGCCTCTTCTTCGCCTCGAAGCACGATCGCTACGGTTACGGAGATAGCAGACTATGCGCGTCTACTCTGGACATTGAAAGGCGAGCAACGCTGTCCAAAAGATGGGGGGCTCATTACCCGGCAAACCCTCGACAGCTCGGTTGAAAAAGCTATGGAGCTGCCGAAAGGAGCTCGGGCGATGGTGCTGGCCCCGTACATGTTGGCTAAAAAGGCGGTGATCCTGGATGAGCTTCCGCGATTGCGGCAAAAAGGTTTTCAACGTATCCGTATCGATGGAGAGGTCGTGAACATCAATGAATCGGAAGGACGCGTCTCTGGAACAGGGGAACTCGCCCTAGATCTGGTCGTGGATCGTATTGTAATGGGTCCAGATCAGCGAAGCCGAGTAGCGGATTCATTGGAGTTGGCTTTCAACGAAGGAAAGGATCGAGCGTCAATCGCTTATCAAGCTTCGCGTGGCACGGATTGGCACGAGATGGCCCTCAGTCGAAACTTGGCATGCTCCATTTGTAGTGAAGTGTACGAGCCTATTTCTCCGCGTCATTTTTCTTTTAATACGATTGAGGGAGCTTGTTCGAAGTGCGGTGGTTTGGGCAAAACGCGACGCTTTTTGGAGGAGCTTGTCGCGCCGGACGTCAGCAAGTCGGTTAAGAAAGGGGCGTTGAAACCTTTGCGAATTGGTGGCAAGCAGCTTATCATTCGGAACAACGCCTTGTTACGCCAACTGGCCGAGCAATTGCCTTTCGATCCGGAGACTCCCTGGAAGCATTTGGATCGGAACACCCAGGAAGCCATTCTTTTCGGAGTCGATGATCGGCTTTTCGAGTTTAAGTTGACCCGACGAAAAACCAAGCCACCTCCTCAGAAGTTCGAGGGCGTGATGGCTCTCCTGCAGAAGTCCTATAAAGAAACCAAAAGCGATGGTTTCAGAGCTCGTTTGATGACTTATCAAACGGATCAGGAATGTTCATCGTGTCAGGGTCATCGCTTCAGTCAGCGGAGCGCCAACGTTTTTGTGGAAGGGAAGAGCGTGCCCGATTTTCTGGCTATGGACCTGGGCCAAGCTTACGAATTTGCAGCCAGCTTGCCGGCGAGCGAAGATCGTGTCTCAACCTATGGCGAAGTAGTCGAGGGGATCGAGCTGCGATTGCGATTTCTGAGAGAAGTCGGATTGGGCTATCTGACGTTAGATCGTCAATACAGCACACTAAGTGGAGGCGAGGCTCAGCGCGTTCGCTTAGCTACGCAACTTGGTATGAGTCTTGTCGGTGTTGTCTATGTTCTTGATGAGCCTAGTATCGGTTTGCATCCGAGGGACAATAGGAAATTGATTCAATCCCTCAAGGAGCTACGGGATCGGGGAAATTCGGTCATCGTTGTCGAGCACGACGAGGAAATGATGCGGGCTTCCGACCATTTAATCGAACTGGGGCCAGGAGCCGGATCAGCAGGAGGCAAGATGCTCTTCGAAGGACCTCCCGAAGAGTGCGGGAAGGAAACGAGCGGGGGATTTGAAACGGGGGACTACTTGTCAGGTAAACGCAGTTTGGCTAAGTCGGTAGATACAAAGGCTCCGCAGGAAGACTGGATTACGATCAAACAGGCTAGCGAACACAACTTAAGAGATGTCGATGCCCATTTCCCAATTGGATTGCTGACCTGCGTGACGGGAGTTTCGGGATCAGGTAAGTCTACGCTGGTCAACGAAATCCTGGCTAAGGCGGCTGCCCGGAAGTTAAATCGATCGAGAAACATCCCTGGTAGCCACAAGGGAATCGATGGACTCGAAAAACTAGAACGGGTAGTCCGCGTAAGCCAGGACCCGATAGGCCAAAGTCCCCGATCCAACCCAGCCACCTATACGAAGCTCTTTGACAGCCTTCGCGATTTGTATTCCAAAATGCCTCTGTCGCGAGCTCGCGGATACAAGCCAGGCCGATTTAGCTTCAATGCCAGGGGAGGGCGTTGTGAAAGGTGCCAAGGTCAAGGAGCAATCAAATTGGACATGCTTTTCATGAGCGACGCCTACATCGATTGCCCGAGTTGCCATGGCACGCGCTATAATCGGGAAACGTTGGAGATCCAGTATGGAGGATTGAATATCGCTCAAGCCTTAGATCTATCGGTCGAGGAAGCCAAGGAGCACTTTAAAAATATTCCCCGCATCATGGATAAACTGAATACTCTTGATGCGGTGGGCCTCGGTTATCTTAAACTGGGACAAGCAGCAAATACCTTGAGTGGCGGAGAAGCCCAGCGGTTGAAGCTATCGCTTGAATTATCGAAGCGAGGTTCAGGCAAGGTGCTCTACATACTAGACGAACCGACAACGGGATTGCACTGGTCGGATATTCAGAAGCTCGCGGATTTGCTATTTCAGTTAAGGGACCAAGGGAATACGGTGATCGTAATCGAGCATCACTTGGATTTCATTCGGCTCGCGGATTGGATTGTCGACCTGGGTCCCGGCGGAGGTTCCGAAGGTGGGGATCTCGTTTTTGAAGGAACGGTAGATGCGATACAGAAGTGCGGGAAATCAGAGACCGGGAAAGTGCTGAAGTAGAAATCGTAGCTACTCGAACGAAGAATCTTTGATTCGTTGCAGGCTGTAGGAGCGGTCCCGCTAAGCGTGGACCGCGATCCAGATTGGATTGGCCTTAAGGAATCGCCCCGACATATCGGGGCTCGTGCTTTAGATGACAAATCAAGTTGGCACTAATGCGTGGTCCATGCCGGGCGAGCACTGGTAGCGTTGCTTAATCCGCAGGCAAAAACTAGCGATGGTCGACCCCTTCGGTAACCATGGGCCAGTTGTCGGTTCGGAAGGGAGTGACGGGCAGCCCATTGCGGCCGTACAGATTGCATACGGGATTGTTGGCCCAAGCGTAGCGCACGGCGATTGGCTTTTTGACGATATCGCCCCACACTTCGACGGTGTTTTCGTCGATCAACTTGGCGGAAGCCCACACGAACTTGCGATCCTCTCCGGCAATCGCGAACCCGGTGATTTCCGCCGTATCGAAGGCTCGAAGACCTCCGACACCGGCATGCTCGAAATCGATTACCGCTTTTGAGCCTTTGACCTGCATGGACTTGAAACGTGGACTTTGGTAGTCGATATCAAATCCGTAGTCCCGTGCTAAGGCCCAGCGGGCTAGGCGGTTGGCGACGGTGTGCTTGTCGCGAGGATGAATGTCTCGGTCTTCACCTGCGTCGATAATCACCGCCTGTCCCGTATTTGGCAGCTGATCCAAAGTCATGGTCTGAGCCTCCCGCAGTTCAGCCCAGTCTTCATCGATGGGCTGGTCGACCTCCGCTCTATAATCCGCCAGTTGTACGAAGTAGAATGGGAAATCGCCTTGATCCCATTCGTCTCGCCAGTGTTGGATCATTAGGGGAAAAAGCTCCCGGTACTGATGGGCTCGAGATGCGTTGGCTTCGCCCTGGTACCAGATCGAGCCTTTGATTCCGTATCCAATTGTTGGTTTCAGTACGCCTGCGTAGAGATTTCCTGGGCGATGCTGCCCAACCAAAGGATTGCGGGGAGCTCGTGGACGGGTGCTTTTGGAACCGTCGGCTTTCCAATTGGCCAGCCTTGTTTCGTATTTGGCCACTTCCGCGTCATGGTCGTAAGTTCGCTCGGTCTCCTCCCAGTGCTCGATTAGCCCGCGGTAGCGTTGGTCCGATTCCAACACCTCCCGCTTAACCCAGGCCTCGGCCGCGGAACCGCCCCAAGCATTATCAATGAGCCCGACCGGAACTCCCAGTGCTTGCCTTAATTGCAGGCCAAAGCGATATCCGACTGCAGAAAAATTGCTTACGACATCGGGTGATGCATGGGACCATTCTCCACCGAAATCGCGTTGCATTTCCTGCGTGCCCACTTGAGGTACGGTGATCAGCCGCAGTCGAGGGTCCTTGGCGGTCAAAGCTACTAGATCGCCATCGTATGACTGGGATACGGACCACTGCATGTTTGATTGCCCCGAGCATATCCAAACTTCCCCGACAAGGACATCGTCATATTCGAGTGTGTTCTTCCCCTTGATTGTCAACCGATGGGGTCCGCCTGCGGGTAGCGGTTTCAAGGTTACGCGCCAGTCCCCTTGTCGATTAGCCTTCGTTTTATGCTGCTGGTCGTCAATGGAGACAGTTACCTGCTCTCCCGGATCGGCCCAGCCCCAGACTGGATTGGCTTGATCGCGCTGCAAGACCATATGGTCGCCGAAGATGGAAGGGGTGGCGACATCGGCGTGGGCTAGGGTTGCTGCCAATAACGAAACTGTCGTAGCCAGAAAACGGGTATCAAAGACATTCATAGTTTGCAAGGGGCTAGGGCCGAGTTAGCGAGAGGTATTTTGAGAGCCTCCCAGACTGGGTCAATTCGGAAAGAGGGGATGCGGTCTTCGAGCCGGATATATAGTCTAACGAATCTCAATGTAGGAGCGGTTTTACATCGCGATAAGCGCAGTGAGAGAAAATCGCGGCGTAAAGCCGCTCCTACAATTTTGAGAATAAGGAAGTAGGTCGACTTTAGTTAACTGCAGTCGGTTTCCTTTCTCAGTGTCCCCTCTCCATGAACTCCATGACTCGGACATCGTAGGCTTTGTAGCGGCCCATCCAGGGAGCTGCGCTGAGTTCTTTGGCGTCGCTGGGCCAGAGGGATTTAGAGGTTTCCAGCACTCTTTGATTGTATGGATAGTCGGCTCTCACGTGGTCCATGGCATTGATAGCGTGGAGGCGGGCAATAACGTTGGGGCTGTTCAGCAAGACTTCGTTTAGGACCGGGCGGGGATCTTTCTTGCCAAGCCGAGCCAGGTGCTCGGCGGCAGCTATCCGATTGGCCGCTACTGGGCTGCGTGTGAGGGCATTGATGCGGCTCAAGACTTGCTCGTCATCGGTTTTTAGAACCAGGCAATTGACTAGGGCCCAGTATTGAACGACTGGATTCGTGTCGCGCAGTCCTTTCACCAAATCCGGTAGAGCTCTTTCGCCTTTATCGAGCAAGGCGTCGGCCATGTTCAGGATTTTCATCAGCGGGTACTGATCCCGGTCTCGAGAAATATTGAACGGAATCTTGCCGGAACCGCGGGTCCATTCGACGAGCAGCGATTCGGGAATAAACCCGGTATCGAAAGTCCTTAGAATCTGCTTGTGGTTCGCTTCTCGCATGCGGAGCAGAACGTCGCGGTAGGCGGGATCGTTAGCCAGGTTGTTGATCTCGTCCGGATCCTTTTCCAAGTCGAAGAGCTCTTCAAGCGGGGCCGCTTGGAAGAATGCACTTTGGGCCGCATTGGTCTTGCCTTCGCGGAATAATCTCTCCCATTCAGGGGTCGCAGGGTTGTCCCATAGGTAGTCGACACGCTGTCCCGTGGGCAAGTAGGCTAAGTAGTTGCGGATGTAGTTGAATTTTCCATCGGTCACGCCGCGTTTAAAATCGATGCGCTCGTCGGCTCGGGCCCGGAAAGTGTGAGCGTATTGGGGAGCGGGAGACCGCTTTTCGCCGAGGAAGGCCCGTCCTTGCATGTGAATTGGGATGTCAGCGCCAACGAGGCTGAGTAGAGTGGGGGCGAAGTCCACGAAGCCCACGATTTCTTTGGCGCGAGAGCCAGCCTTGTGAGGGATTAGGTGGGCCCACTTTTCGGGTACGCGAACAATCAAGGGTACGTGAGTGCCCGAATCATAGATAAAGCGCTTGCTTCGGGGCATGATGCCTCCGTGGTCAGAGTAGTAGAAGACAATGGTGTCTTCCAGCAGACCCGCATCTTCTAGTTCAGCGATGCGATCACCCATGTAGCTATCCATTTCGTGGATGCGCGTGTAATAGGCGGAGATGCGTTCGCGGACAGTTTCCGTGTCGGGTAGATAGGCGGGCACGCGAATCCTGTCCAATGGTATCTTGGCTTCGACGGTATTCCGGGAAGGATGCAAGCAGCTTTCGTGCGTTAGATTGGTATTGAAAATAGCGAAGAAAGGTTTCCCTTTGGGGCGGTTCTTCCAATGGGCGTTCCGGCTACTCTCGTCCCAGCCTGGAGTGTTCTGGTCGATGTTGTAATCCTGCTTGCTGTTGTTGGTCGTGTAGTAGCCGGCCTCGCGCAGATATTGCGGATAGATCTTCATACTCCCTGGCAGCGGCACCTGGCTGCGCATGTGCTCACCACCGAAGGTATAGGGATAGGCGCCCGTGATCAGGACGGTGCGGGCCGGACCGCACACAGCGCCATTGGCGTAAGCATGCTCGTAGACCACACCTTCTGCTGCGAGACGATCAAGCGTCGGGTTATTGGCGTGAGGATTCCCGTAGGGACCTAAGTAGTCGGGACTGTTATCCTCGCTGGTGATCCAGACAATATTGGGTCGATCGGCCGCGATTACTGTGACAGCGACAGCTAGGAAATTTAACAAGCCTCGAAGAAGGGGAAAACGATTCATAGCGGTTAAGCTATATAGGTTTTGGTCGAGCCGTCGATTCGTTTTCCAGGAAACTTGGATTTTCGAGATTGTGTATCAACCCATTGTTTCGGAGAAACAACCAATCGTCTTGGAAAGGCGTCAAGCGAGGCACGAGCGTTGTTAACATCGCTTTCCCACAGATGCGGATGAGCTAGTACCCCCGGACTGCGAGAAAACAAGGTGTTTTCTCGCAGACAATAGAAAGTTGAACTAAGGGTATCTAGGCTCATGGTTGTGCCGGGCCTAGTCCCGCAAATGCTGGACGACGACTGACCTCTGGTCGATATCTCTGATACAGGTAATACGCCTGTGCTACTTTATTTAGATGACCAATCGGCCAGTGTCGCCATAGCATCGAACAGGCCTGAAGATCCGGTCGCTACCTTTACGGGAGATTCTGAACACGTCTTTGGCAATAGGTATTTCTCCTGGGGTTAAACCCTAACCGAATGGTCGGTGTTCCTAGAATCTGCGTTCAGATTACTAATTTGTTTTGTTTTCGGGCCAATCAGGGCTTGACGCCTATGGATTAAGGGGAGAGAAGACAGGTTCTTATTAAACACAAATTGCGGTCGTCATAGGGGAAACGGTTATCGTTTCCTAGGCAGCTAAACATTCAAAAACATATATTTCCCAAGTCGGTTCTTCTAAATTTCGGTAACGAAATGAAGGTTGGTTCGATGTTGGTGGTTCCCCCCATATCTTAGAATTTCTTATACGCCCTCGACCTACCCTGAGTTAAGAGACTTTCGACGTAGCTGAACGTACCCGTTTCGAGCATTCCTGTTTGATTCGAGGTCGTATTAGTGTCACCGATAAAAATACTCACAAGCACCTACAAATAGAATTATTTATAACTAGAAACTTATAACTAGAAACTACCTGGCTATGATAAAAAACAAACTACTTAGGCTGGCACTTGCCGGCTTCTTAACTACAGGGCTCTATTTGCAAGCTCAAGATGACGAAGTCATCGAGCTGTCGCCCTTCTCTGTCGATGCAGCCGAGGACGTAGGTTACCGGGCCACCACTACGCTGGCCGGTTCCCGAGTCCGCTCGAACATTGCCGACCTGGGAGCTTCCATTGCGGTCGTGACCGAGGAATTCATGGAAGATACCGGAGCTACCGACGGCGAGTCACTGCTCCAGTTCATCGGTAACGTCGAAGTCGGGGGAGTTCTTGGTAATTTCTCGAACTCAGACGGCGGCAATGGGACTGTTGAGTCCCGCGTCAATCCGCAGCGAGGTCAACGAGTTCGCGGTCTAGTTAGTGCGAACCTGACCCGCGATTATTTCCAAACGGACATTCCTTTCGATTCTTACAACACCGACCGCGTTGTTGTGAATCGTGGCCCGAACTCAATTTTGTTCGGTTTGGGATCTCCGGGGGGTGTAATCAATAATAACCTGAAGCGTGCTTACATTGGTCAAGATAACACTGAAGTTTCCGTACGTTTCGACCATCGTGGAACGTTGCGTGGCACATTCGATATCGGCCGTACGCTGATTGACGATCGCTTAGCGATTAGGGTTGCCGCACTTAGCGAGAAGCAGAAGTACAAGCAGACGCCTGCAGTAACGGACGACACCCGGTTGTACATGGCGTGGGAGGCGACAATCTTCAAGAATGAGAATAGCAACTTCCTCGGCCGGACTTCATTGCGGGGTAGCTATGAAACAGGTGAGATTGACAGTAATCCACCTGACGTAGTTCCTCCAACGGATTATTACTCTTCATGGTGGGATGGATTGGGAACGCAAGCAGAGATCAATGCGATACTCAGCGTTCCAGGAACGGACTTGGACGATATCAACGACGGAGCTTTGAGCCAGCAGAACGTGGCGGCGCTTCTTGATGCGGGAATCGAAACGATCCCATCTACCTTCACTGGAACTCGTGCAGAGTTTATAGCCCAGGAAGGCCAATTCATCCCTCGCACAACGGTAGACCGTTTCAAGAGAGGCGATCCGCTGAAAAATGATCCTTCTCAAGGAGGACGTTTGAGCAGCGTTAACGGAACGCCGTACTTCTTGTTCCCTGCTATCAATTTCAATTCACCTGACGACCAAGTTCCGGGATGGGATAACGATCCTGAATTATCCGGGGCCCTCGGTGGTAAAGGCATTCAAGGAATCATGGGTCGTTGGCGTCCTAGGGGTTTCGCGACTCAGGACGTTCGCTGGTCTCGAGCGGCAACAGGGGGCACTGGGTTCTCTGCGAAGTCCATGAGAGATCGTAACGTATTCGACTACCACAATTTACTCTTCATGGGTACGACCAACGACATCGTTACAGATTTCGATCTAAACCAGGTCTTTTTGGTCCAGGAACTCTTTAACGGCAATGCGGGTATAGAGCTTGCATTTGACTCTCAAGAGCGGAAGCAAAAGGAGTTTACGCCGTTTGATACTGGAGACCGTAAAGCCATACAGATCGATCTGAGCGAAAACCTCTCCCCAGGAGATTCTGATTTCGATGGGGTCGGTGATCGACTGTTCAATGAGAATCTTGGGCGTCCGGTTATTCGATGGAACGACAACTTTGTGCGGAATCGCACCAACGAGCAGGACACGTTTCGTGCAACCGTTTTCGGTACAGTGGATTTCGAAAAGTTTAGCAACAACGACTTCATCAGTAAGTTCCTCGGTAAGCACACCATCACGGGGCTGTACGAGGATCGCGAAAATATTAATCTGCAACGCCAGATTCGCGGTTCCTGGTGGGCCGACAACAGCAAGTGGCCTGGTTCTGCGGAAATTTCCAACGGGCTAAGCGACAACTTCCGCCGTATTGTGAAGACTCAGGTCTACTTGGGGCCTGACGTTCGGAACTTCACGAGTGCTGGCCAAGTTCGTATCGACGGATACTTGCAGACTCCTTTCCCGAAGATAGGGGACGAGTATGGCATTTGGTATTTCGACAATAAAGAGAAGACTGATAAGCAAGCGATTTGGAGAATCATCGAGAATGAGGGCCCTGCGACCTACAATAAGAGCAAGCTAGTTTCTGAGGCATACTCAGTACAGAGCACGTTCCTCGACGGTCATGTCGTTGCTCTTTATGCTGAGCGCTCGGATACTCAAGATGCTTACTTAGCTCCTAATCCTGGTGGCTATGGTGCCGCTGGTCGTGACGGAGCCACTCGTTTAGATTTGGAAGGTACAAACGAGTTGGACGGAACGTATAATGCTGATCTCCTGTACTTCAACACTACGCCAGACAGTATAAATACAGGCGACACGAGTACAAAGAGCTTGGTAGTAAAGTTCCCAGAAGAATACCTTTTCGAATTGCCATTTGGAATGGATCTTCAAGCTCATTACTACGAAGCGGACAGCTTCCAGCCGGCCGGTGTATCGGTCAACATTCTGAACCAGCCTTTGCCTCCGCCATTGGGTGTTACTGAGGAGAAGGGTTTTCAGGTCACAATGTTAGGAGGACGCTTAGCCTTGCGCTACAATGAGTTCGAGACCGCTCTGAACAATGACCGTACGAACCTTGGTGGTGGTCTAAGTCAAATTGGTGGGCGGATAGGGTTCTATCTTGATAGAATAACGTCGGCTCAAAACGATCCTTCGACGCTCTTGTTCCCTGATGGCTATTCGCCCGATCCAAACGTGACTGGCAACTATGCTGACTTCTTCGCGAATCCTGGGAGTTACACCACGGTTGATGCGAATGGAAACGCTGCTGGGCCAGGCGATAGTGATGCGGCGAAAAAGCCAGACACGTCTCCAGACAATCGTCAGCGACTCACAGGAACGGGAGCTGACCTCATCGGCGTTAAGTCTTGGGATGAATACTACAAAGCAATCCAAGATGCCGTAGTTCCGGAGCTTCAAGCTATTCGCAACCATCGCGTTGAAACGCTTGAGAGTGGTGAGACTGTCGATCTTGCTGATCCGCAACCAGGGCTAAACTCGACCCGGGATTTCGTATCAAAGGGAACTGAAGTAGACATCGTTGGGCAGGTAACCCGAAACCTGACATTGTCGGCGAATGTTGCTCAGCAGACGACTGTTACTTCAAACACTGCACCAGTTGCTGGACCGATTGCATTCCAACAAGCGGAGCTTTTGAAGCGTCCGATTGGCCCCTTCGGCTATAGCTTGTGGGATCTGCGTGGTTCACCATTTCAGCGAGAGTCGGACCAGATTGGGCAGCGTTTCCAGAACCAGGCACTAAATCCAATTATATTGGCGAAGTCTTTAGATGGGACTCAGCTACCAGAGCAACGCGAGTGGCGTGTTAATATAACAGCGCGCTACGACTTCTTGGATGGCCCACTGAAAGGCTTCCAAGTTGGTGGTAGTTTGCGGTACCAAGACGCTATAGCTGGCGGTTACCCAAATATTCTAGATGAAGCCGGCAACGTGCTTCCGGATGTTACGAAGCCATGGATGGGTCCTGATTCCACAGACGGAGACATGTTCCTTCGTTACCGTAGACCAATAATGAACAACAAGGTAGACTGGAGTGTTCAGTTCAATGCACGTAATATTTACAGAAGCAACGGTGAAACGGATATTCCAATCTCGTTCAATCCGGACGGTGCTGTAGCGTACGTACGTGTTCCTGTTGAGCAGATGTACTTCCTGACCAACACCTTTAGCTTCTAATCGAGCTCTGTCGGGAAAGTAAGAATACAAGATTTCAAGGCCCTCGCCCAAGAGCGAGGGCCTTTTTCATTAATAGAAAAGCCCTTTAGCCTGTACTACTTTATCGCTTCTGTTTTGAATAATTGTTTGCGGTAAGCTCGGGGGGATTCGCCGATGGAATTGCTGAAGAAGCGGGAAAAGGCGGATAAGGTGGTGAAGCCTAGGTGGAAGGCGATATCAGTCAGGCTGAGATTGGGGTTCTGCAGATAGAGTATGGCTTGATGGGCTCGATAGTTTTTCAGGTAGGCACCCAGACTGATATTGAAGTGGCGCCGAAAGTGGGCCCGTAGATTCGATTCCGACATATGCAAAGCTTCTGCAATCTCGGATACGCTTTGCAGGCTATCGGAGTTTTGGGAGAGGTATTTCTGTATGGAGTTTATCAATTCGGTTGAAGCTTGCTGGGCGGAGCCCTGACTGGCGATTTCCGCTTTGGGTCCGCCATGAAGGCTCTCGCGAAGATGGTTGATCAGGGCCGCGGATTTTAGAATGAGACGACGATTGGTTCGAGGAGAGTCTTTGCCTTGGTAGTCTTCCAGAATGTCATTTAGCTGTTCGATGGTGGAGGCATCCAGATCGATTATGCGATTTCGAAAGGACTCTATGACCACAGGGTTCTGCAACTCAAAGGTTAGAATTAGCCACACGATATTCGGGTCGGAGAGCTCTGAATAGTAGTGGAACTGATAGGGGAAGATGACGAAGCCTTGCTCGGCTTTTAGACGCCATTGGATACCGTCCACCGTAACGCTTCCTTCGGTCATAAGATTGAAGACGAGTACAAATCGGTGGTGTGGGTAGGCATCGAAACTGCGACGCTGGAGCTCTTTGGAAGTTCGCCTCGAGAAAAGGATGAGATTGCTAGGGATGCAGACATCGGCGGACGAGCGACCCTTGAAGTAGTCTTCGGGAGGTCCCAGTTCGAGAGCGTTCTGTAGGAGAGGAAGGCGCATTTAGGTGAGGACAATTGACAAAACTGCAAAGTATTAAGCAAATAATGGAAAGTTTTTGCTATCTGAACAATGCTATAGTTTTTCTTAACCTCATAAGACGCCGAGATCACGGAGTATTTACTAACGAATTCTCTGTGAGCCCAGCGTTTTCTGCGGTTTTCAAAATGATTTGGAGACTATCCCTCACTTGGCATGGCTCGAGAAGAAGAACAATTCGAACGGATCCCCACTCAAATTTGCCCAAGCTCCGATGAAGCGGCTAAGGCTGTCGCTGTCGAGATCGCGTCCTTGATTCGAGAGCGAGCGGAGGCAGGCAAGAACGTAGTCCTGGGCCTAGCGACGGGCTCGACTCCAGTCCCCGTTTATCGTGAACTGGTCAAGTTCCATAAAGAGGAAGGCCTCTCCTTCCGTAATGTGATCACCTTTAATCTGGACGAATATTTCGGACTCAATGACGATCATCCGGAAAGCTATCACCAATTTATGTGGGAGCGGCTTTTTAAGCATGTGGACATTCCCAAGGACAATGTCCACGTTCCCTCCGGCACGGTTAATCGCTCAGTCGTTTATGAGTATTGCCAATCTTACGAGAAGGCCATCGAAGATGCGGGGGGGCTCGATTATCAAATTCTTGGGATTGGCCGCACGGGCCATATCGGCTTCAATGAGCCGGGCTCGAATCGCGATTCGCCGACCAGGCTCGTTACTTTGGATGCTTTGACGCGTTTGGATGCGGCTCGCGACTTCCTGGGCGAAGCCAATGTCCCGCTCTACGCTATTACCATGGGCGTGGGCACGATTTTAAAGGCTCGCAAACTTGTATTGATGGCCTGGGGACAGTCGAAGGCTGGGGTTGTTCGGGATGCTGTGGAAGGCGTGCCTAATGAAAATTTGCCAGCCAGTCTTTTGCAGGGTCATCCTGATATCCGCTTCTTCATCGACCCAACTGCATCCGAAGAGCTGATACGAATACGCTTGCCTTGGCTTGTGGGTCCCGTCGATTGGACTCCGCGCCTGATCCGAAAAGCGATTTTGTGGATTTCCAGCACCGTGAAGAAGCCGATTCTAAAACTTCAGGAGTCCGACTACATTGAGAATGGGCTAGGCGAATTGCTAATCGATTCCGGTCCCGCTTACGACCTGAACATCACTGTTTTCAATCAGACACAACACACGATAACGGGCTGGCCTGGCGGTAAGCCAGATGCCGACGATAGTAATCGTCCCGAGCGAGCAAAGCCCTTCCCGAAACGGGTCCTGGTGCTGGGTTCGGAACCGCATGAAGATATTCTCTGTATGGGAGGAACGGTACATCGGCTGGTTAACCAAGGGTCGGAAGCCACCTTTGCTTATCTCACCTCGGGCAACCTGGCTGTGCCGGACAATCTGGCCAAGCAAACCTTGGCCCTGATGGCTGAGCTGGAGGAAGAGATGGATTTCAAGAAAGGAGACGGCCTCAGTATGGGTCAGTTTGCGGAGGTGATCTTAAAGGGTTTTGAAGGCGAAGGGGACTCCGATCAAGATTCGGACGCCATCCGCCGGATCAAGAGTTTCGTTCGACGCAACGAAGCTAGGGATGCAGCCGAGATTTTGAAAATAGATCGAGAGCAGCAGATCTTTCTAGATTTGCCTTTCTACGAGAAGGGCCGCTACCGGAATTTCCTCCCTACTAATGAGGATGTAGATACATTGTCGGCTTTGCTGCAAAAGGTGGAGCCTCACCAAGTATACGTCAGTGGTGGATTAGCGGATCCCGGGTCGGTTTCTGGTATTTGCTACCGGGTTTTTCAGCGCGCCATGAAGCGAGTAAGCGGTGAGGGATGGATAAAAGATTGCCGTATTTGGAGTTATCGAGGGGTGGGACAGGAATGGCCACTCCATGAGATCGATATGGCGGTGCCGCTCAGCCCGGGAGAATTGGCATCAAAGATCGAGGCGAGCTTCCAATATCGGTCGCAAAGGAGCCAATTTCCCTTTCGAGCGTCGTCGCATCGCGAGATTTGGCAGGAAACGGATGACATCAATCGCTCGACTGCCGAAGCCTACGACGCTGTCGGTTTGGCGGAGTACGAAGCCATCGAGGCTTTTAAAGAAATCTCCATTGCGGCGTTGCAAGAGGCTTAGGAACTCGGAAGGTTGCCAGCGTGTCCCCCTTTCATAACCCCGATTCTGATATCTGGCTGAGTGATGGCCTGGACCTAGAGGCGGCTCTTGGCCGAACAACCCATCTGGGTATTGGCGCGCATCAAGATGATTTGGAGTTCATGGCCTATGAGGGAATTGCCACTTGCTATCAGCAGAGCAACCTCTGGTTCTCTGGCGTTACTGTGACCGATGGGCGTGGTAGTTCTCGAAAAGGGCCGTTTGCTAGCTATACAAACGAGCAGATTCGGGATGTTCGGCGTCAAGAACAGAGGGATGCGGCAGAAATCGGAGGCTATTCCGCTCAAATCCAGCTGGATTATCCCAGTCCTAAGATTAAGGGAGACGGGCGATCGAATGTCGTCGATGATTTGGTCTACATTCTTGAGCGAATGCGTCCGCAGGTCGTCTATCTGCACCAACCGGCGGACAAACACGATAGCCACGTGGCCACGCTCGCTTGCTGCATTGCTGCTTTGCGCCGAGTTGCCGGTCAACACCTGCCAGACAGGATCATCGGATGCGAAGTTTGGCGAAGCCTCGATTGGCTGGCGGATAAGGATAAGATCGCCATGGTCTGCGATGGCCATCCGGAGGTGATACGTTCGCTATTCGCGGTCTACCGGTCGCAAATTGAAGGTGGTAAGCGGTACGATCTTGCCGTGGAAGGCCGCCGCCGATCCAATGCTACTATGTTCGATTCACATGGATCTGATGAATATGAGGCTCTGGCCTGGGGAGTGGATCTAAAACCTTTGGTAGAGGAACCGGACTTCTCGATAGAATTGTTTATCCTGGAGAAAATTTCCGATTTCTCAAACGATGTTCGAAGTCGTATCCAAAAATTTGCTATATGAGTGATCAAGATGGAAACTTGAAGGGTATCCTAGTGGGATGCGG
>Ga0310343_10000050_pt1 | contig 46698 bp, 55 predicted proteins | sample HC15DNA2025_MG_FD_203519 | JGI IMG/M metagenome (GOLD analysis project Ga0310343, IMG submission 203519) | Marine microbial communities from station ALOHA, North Pacific Subtropical Gyre - HC15-DNA-20-25_MG | ecosystem: Environmental > Aquatic > Marine > Oceanic | place: Pacific Ocean: North...
CATCAGCAATTTTACTATTATCTATTGCTGCACTTGCATTTATGTCAGCATTAACAATAGTTCCGTCTGCAATTTCAGTAGAAGTCACAGCTCCTGCTTTTATATTTGCTGTAATTATTTTATTTCTATGCTCAGTAGCAGCAAACCTACCCATATCATGTATGGCATTTAAGTCGGCTGCTCTTATTGAAGAACCGGGAGCAAATACAGCAGCAGCCGTATTTACATCTGTTTCTCTATATATGTGAACGTTACCTGTACCGGCAGCAGCTTGTGCTCCAAGGGTAACAGTGGTTCCGCTTACGGAGTACTCTCCACTACCGGGAGTACCTGTTGTATAAGTTTGTAAAGTTCCATCAATTCTTACTTTGATGTCACTTTCTTGTAAATATTCTATTGTAATAGCGTATGAGGTGGCACCGCCATTTTTAAATTCTTCAGTTGTTTGTACCGCCATTGGTTATCCACCTTGTGTTGTTTTATTTACGCATGTTTATCATTTCATTGATAGTACCTTGCGAAGCATTATATTTCCTTTTTGTATATTCTTTTTCTTTAGCGATAAGTTCCATAACATCTTCGTCTTGGCTTATCTTTGCCCAAGCTATTTTTTTAGCTTGTTTAAATATTTGTTCTATTCGTTTAACATGAGGGAATAAACTAGGGTCTAGATCATACTCACCATTTTTACGTGCCTCATTCATTTTTGCTAAAGATAATTGCATTCTTGGGTCGGCTGCTAACTTTTCAAATTTCTTAAGAAGATTTTGATCTCCCATAGCTTTTTGAAATTTTGACCTGACTCCCGGTGCATCACTTAAATCTGTTCCATCAGGAGCACTATATCCTAAAGTTCTTAAATCATATCCACTATTAAAGATCAATTCTCTACCCGGTGAATAATCTAAATTAAATTGAACTGGTGATACAGCATTAAACATACGTGTTATAAAGTTCCAATCTTTTATTGGTTCACCTGTTAAGATATCAAATTTAGTAGGAAGTTCATCTTCTCCTGCTAAAAATTCAGTAGATAAGTTTCTATTTCTAATAGAACTCATAATATCAGAACCTAATTCTTTTGTATGTGGATTAAGAACTTTACCTATTTCATTTCTAAGACTAGAAAGAGGAATAGTGTTATTCATCAAAGAAGCAAGTATTCTATTTTGTTGTCCGGGCGCACCAGAAAATAAATCAACAAAAGATTGTAATCCTGCTAAATATGATTTACTTGTAACTGTTGAAGCTAAAGCCATAGATAATTTTAGAAATCTATCTTCTGCCCATTCTTCACCCATTAATTCTTGGTGATCTCCTATATCTCCTACTAAAGCAAGTATTTGGTTGTAAGGTTCAAAAGCATCATAGCTAACCCATTGACCAGCTATTTTTACAGTTCTTGGTTTCCAACCAGCATCTAACCATGCTTGTCTTTTTTTTCTATCTGTTGGTCCATTACCATGTAAGTTTCCAGCTAAGAAAGATTGTCCAGCCATAAATATTGCAGCAGAACCCATAGCAAGTCTTCCTTGTTGAACAGCTTTTGCAGTCATCAAGTCTCTAGGATTATTGATACCATATTTATTTAAGTGTTCTAAGTTAGCAGAAGGTTTAGTAAATGCTATGTCGTTCCATTCTTTAACCAAGAAGTTAAATCCGGGAGTATGTTTAGCAGTTAAAGTTAAACCGTTAATACCAGTTCTTGCAAACAAGAAAAATGGTCTTGCCCATGGTGCATCATTAAAAGTACCTTCTAAATTTTTAGCAAAGCCAGATAAGTCCTGAGTTAAAGTAGCTTCTCTTTTTGTATAAGCTGCTGCTTCATCAGTTAAGTTTCCATCATTATCAAATATTTTTGCATTAAATTTATCTTCAGCATCTTTGAAAAATGCAGCGTCAAAGTTTTTAAATCCTCCTTCACCCATTTGTTCAGTTGCTTCTAAGAAAGCTTTTTCTCTAGCTCTAGCTCTACCAATTATTAATCCAAACGCGTCATCAGTAGATGCCATGATTTTAGTAGAGTAGGTAAACATATTAGTGTTGTTTGCCCATCTAGCCATATTAGCCATTCTGTAAACAAGTTTATCCATTAAACTTGCACCTCCAGAATTTTCAACCCAATGACCATACATTGCCCACTGATCGTCAGCTTTAGTTTTCTCTATGAATCTAGTTTTCATAGTAGAAATATCACCACTCCAATAAGAGTTAAGTCTAGATTTGAATAATTCAAAAGATTCTGGTATAGCTTCACGCATAGCGTTTAAGCTTGCTAATCCAGCTCGCATAGTTACAACGTCACCTTTCATTAGACCTCCAAGTGCCATAGACATTGGACGTGCAAATGTTGCAGAGGCTGTACCCATAACTGCTCGAACTGATGTTTTAGGTCCAGATAAAACACTATGAGTAAAGACAGAACCTAACTCTCTAATAAGAGCACCAGTTTCTTTCTTTCCTCCTTTCCATACACCACCTTTAAGTTTGTACTTCATAAAAGCATCAAAGTCATCTAAGGTATGTATTCCTTTTGACATAGAGATTCCTTCAAAGATAGTTTTAAATAATTCATCTCCACCTTCTTCAGGAGCTATTTTCATAGCTAATCTAAAAGCATCAATACTTTGCTGTACGTTTTGATCTACAATTTCATCAATCTGATCTCTAGTAGCACGATCTCCAAGTTCTCTAAATTGTTGTGATATCTCAGCTTTTTGAATAGCTCTGATTCTTAAACCAGCTATAAGCTTTTCAATTAATTGTTGTGCTGGTCCATCTACACTTCTTAAGTCAAATATGTCTTGCATCTCTCTACCACCGATACCAATATCTCTTATTTCTTTCATAAGAGTCCCATTAATAGTATCTATAATAGGAGCCATTTCAGCAGCTACAAACTCATATTCTACACTACCTGTACGTTTGACACTTTCTTTATTAACCTGTGCCCAAAATTCGTCAGGAGTAAAATCAGAAGTATTCCTTCCTTCATAAACTTGTTGAGCTAATTTTGAAACTTTAGCATAATAAACTTCTTTAGGTATTCCTTGTCTTGCAGCAGTTTCGTCAAGACCTTTCAGATAACCTTCACTAACACCTCTTTGTAAAACTTCTTTAACAACCTTTCTAGCTTCTTTAGAGCTTTTAGCTATTCTATCTATTTCTACATTAGAAGTAACAGAACCAGCAGAGCCACCTTCAGCTCCCCATCTAGTTTCTATATCATCTAAAGATTTAGTAGCAGATTCTAATGATTCAAGTGAAGTTGCATTACCTTGGTGTTGTTGTTTAATTTTAGGATTTTTATAAGCACCAAATCCGGGAAGTTCTAGTTGTTGTATTCCTTTTTCTGCAACTTGGTCTCTTACACTTTCAGCTCTAATGTCAGTAACTTGTTTTAAGTCAACTACTTCTTCTCCTCCTTTGCTATTTTTAACAATAGCTTTTCCAGAACCTTTTACTCCAGAACCTATTATATGAATAAGGTTGTCAAATACAACTCCTAAAGCCATGCCTTCAACAACATTCTTTAGAGTTTTCATAGCAGGATGGTCATGTTCTTGTGTAGCTAGTGGAGTATCTAGCCATGCCCATCTCTGTTTTAACATTCCTGTTACGTTATCTTCTTGAGATGTTTTAGAAGTAAGGTCAAACTTTGCACCAGTAGCAGCACCTTTTATTAAATTACGTCCAGTAAGCTGTTTGGTCTTTCCTAAAAATTTAAACTTAGGAGTTACTTTTAATCTGTGTGCAGCTATTCTAGCTTTTCTTGCTGCTCTTAAAGCTTTAGGTGCATTCTTACCTACTGTCAAACCAGCTCCAACAGCTTTAGCAGCTTTAGCTCCTTTAACAGCTTTAGCTGTAGAAGCTAATTTTGCAATACTTCCTAGCTTTCCAGCTCCCGGAATAGGGGTTGCAAGAGTAGTACCAACATGGGTAACCCCTCTTACTAATCCTCCCCACCAAGTTTTTGTTTCTAAAGGATTTTCATCATCTACAAACCAGTCATCCCACTCAGCTTTGTAACCACCTTCTTTATTTTCCCTTGCCATTTCTCCAGTAAAGAAATCAATAATTCTTTCTGGAAGAGTGATAAGAGAGGAAGCAGTATCTTGTACACCGGCTACTGCACCAACTACAGTATCTTTAGCGTAATCGCCAAGATTAGCTGGTCTATCTTTTTCTTCTTGAATTAACGCTTGTTTTTTTGCTTGTTCAGCTTCTAACTCTCGTTGTTCTTTTTGTTTATTATATTCTTCTTGTACTTCTTGTGCTTCACGTTGAGCATTTAATGCTGCATTTATTTGTTCTTCCGTAAAGCCCTCATCCGTAATTTCGATATCTAAGGATTGATCCTCCATGTTTACCTCGGTAAATAATAAGTGTTAAATCCAGACACCACCGCAGTTAAATGTCTTCGTTTCTTACACTCTTGTTGTTAAATAATGAATTTTCTTTTGTGACTTCTGTTCCCTCTTGCTCAAGCATCATTACACCCTGAATGACAGAATATGTATTTGGATTCTTGAATATAAGTTTGAGAATATCTTTGTCTTCAGTCATTTCTTTCGATAGGGCTGACTCATCAAAAGGTTCTTGAGTAATCAAAGCTGCTTGTGCTAGTCCAAATTTATCAGGAGGTATTCCTAATGCTCTGGCTACTTTTACATAATACTCAGGCATATCTTTGACAGACTTACTAGAGCTCTGTGCCCAAGTTAATAAATCTTTATCAGCTTGTTCGCCTGCCAATGACATTCTGTTAGTTTTCCATTGATTATTCATGCCTTGCTGTACGCCTATGGAAACATTCTCGACTTGTTGTTTTTCGTCAGTTGTAACTGTATAATCTGCTATCTGTCCTGCTGCTACATTATCTGGATTTGCTACAAACTCGTTTACTGCTTGCATTCCCATCTTATGAGCTATATTTTCATCTTTACTTGCTGCATACGCTATTTGGTAAGCGTCATTATATTTTGCTTCAACAGTTGCTCTTAAATTTAAAAATTGATTAGATTTTATATCTGCTTGACCGTAATTAGTTTTCATTGCGGTTTGTGTTACACTATCAAACCTAGTTGCATTGTCTTTATAAGGTCCTGTGCCGGGTGTTAAATGAGATTGTTCAGATACAAGATACTTTTTATATTCATTATAAATAGCAGTACTAACGTTTCTTAAATCGTTTGGATGTAACGTATCATTCTGACTTACTAATCTGTCATTTAATATAGCTCTAGCTTGATCGTCAGGTACATATCCTTTTATTGCATTTTTAATTGAAGGAGGAACATATCCATATTTAACTTCAAATGCTTCTTTAAGAACATCTGCCTGTTCTTCACTTATAGGACCCATCTCTTTTAAATAAGATACATCAGCAGCAATTTTTACTCCTTCCTCTGCTTTTTTAGCTTCGTCATATTTAATTCCTGCTACTTCTATTTGCGTTCTAAGTTGTTGGTTACTTTTTTCTATTGTTCTTTCACCACTACGTCCTACAAATTTTTCTTCAATTAAAGCTATAGCTTGAGCTCTACTAACCTTACCATTTTCTACAAGAGAAACTAAGTTCATTCCAAATTGAGCTTCAGCCTCTGCATTAGTTGCATTACGGTTTCTAGACTTATACATCCTGATGTAGTTTTGATACATCTGTGTACCTTCTTCCAGATTACCACCAGTAATGATGGTTTCCATAGAAGTTAGAGTATTTTGTTGGAAAATATTTTTTCTTGCATTTATTCTATCCTGCAAAGCTACAGCATTGTTTGCCTTGTTATATGCAAGAACATGAGGTCTAACTTGTTCAGCAATTAATGCTTCATTGTCAATACCTTGTAATTGATAAGCAAACTCAAACTGTATCTTTTCATTTAAAGCAGCTCTTTCAGCTTCAGTAGGTTGGTATGCGTTTAGATCTCCATTAGCAAACTTTACGGTTCTAACTGTACCATCTGGGTCAGTAACATCTATAGAAACTGTTTCTCTTGCGTTCTCTACAAATGTACCGTAGTTTAAACCTATCTTTCTTGCATACTCTTCTTGTACTGCATACTGTTCCCATTTAGATAAATCTCTAAATTCTTCTGCTGTAACAATATCACCTGATCTTTCGATAGTAGAAGCTGTCTCATGTATAGCTTCACTTTCTTCAAAAAGATCTCTCTTTTCTCCACTAAAGTGTGCTTTTAAATTATCACCAACACCATAAAGTAATATTCTATTTTTTAATGCTGCTGTCTTTTTCTTTCTATGTTCTTCTTGTTTCTTTGCAAATATATTTTCTACTGTAGAAGAAAGTTTAGATATACCCTTCCACATTTTTTCGGAATTACGTATTCTATCATCTGCATTTTTTTCTAACTCACGAAGATATCTCTCTTCGTCGTTCTGAACTTGTCTGTCTAAACGTTCTTGTTCAGGTATAACGTCTAGTATTTCTTCTGGTGTAAAGTCTCCTGAATCGACGTTATATTGAGGAATCTGTATCATAATTATCTCCCGGCTATACCTTCACCTACAGCGTTTGCCATACCTAACATTAGTGTTAAACCAACGTTCTGGTAAACAGGTCTTGGTGGTGCCATATCTGCTATTGGTTGAAGTGCTACTTTTCCAAAGGACTTTCTTACAGTTCCTTTTAGACGTCTTCTAACATCATCCATAGATTGTCTACCTTCGTAGTAGGATGCTGTTAAACCTCGTGTTCGCATAGCTTGTTTTAATCCTAAACCTTGAGCGTTCTGGACTAATGCTCTAGCTATACTCTTACCACGTACACCTCTTTCTGCTGCTTTTGCTATGATATCACCTTCAGCTACAAGTGTGTCCTTAAAATCTTCTTGATTTTGTATAAGGGCTACAGCTCTAGCATCATATAAGGATTTCTGAGTTCTTGAATAAGCTCGTTGAGCTGCAATATTTGCTAAATCAACTTCTTGTTCAAATTGAACTTTCTTTGTTGCGTAAGTGGCTCTTGTTTGCATCCACTTACGTTCGCGCATTTTTAATTTATGCTCGTAAATTCTTCTTTTTTCTTTGTTCGCTTGGGACGCTTGAGCTGCTGAGCCTACGGCTGAGACTGCTGGTCCGATTGCTGCTGCACTACACACGGCAAAATTCTATAAAGGATAAATTGTTTGGTCCATAGGGAAATCTCCTAAGAAATTTAAAACCTAAAAACCTAAGTAACTTAATATGGACTTTGTTTCTTTCGTCAACAAAGTTCCACAGTAACTTTTCGTTTCTCGACCTCACATAACGTCTTGCTTCTCTAGCAAATGTATGTGGAAAATCTAAAATTGCTGGAGTACATAGCATCCATATTTGTCCATTTTGATGAACGCCTGCCATGCCACATATCTCGTCATTTGGATTAGTAAAATAAACTGAATCGGAAGTATGAAAACCTACGACTAATGCAGTCAAAGGGTCATGTCCATGACCTTCTTTTACTTCTGAATAATCTTCTGGTAATAAATTAGAAGCCACACGAAGTGCAGCTTCCAATGTTGCTGGGTGAATGTATTTACTCATTTAAAGCACGTTGTAATTTTTCAATAGTTTCTTGCATCCAAGATTCCCAAGGGTTTCCTAGTGGTAGTTTCATACCTTTGTACATCTTGTTTTTCTTAAGCCATTGACTATAAATACGTACTTCTTGTTCGGTAAGGGTGATGTTATACACGAGTATAAAAATTGTTGTTATAAGCTCCTTCCCATGTCATATATAAAATGTTGGCTGGAGCTGGGTGTTCTGATTTAACTGTTAAGATTGCGTTTGTATTTCTAGCGTAAATAGGTACTGAATGTAATTTATTGTCTTCACGAATTGCTGCTGTGTTAGCTACATATGTATTGGCATTAGTTACTTCAAATTCTTTCGTAAATAAATTTTTACCAACTACATTTAATTCTGTTTTATATAAACCGATTGGACCAAATCCAAATTTAACTCTATGGATCATTGTATTTGCTCTGCTATCAGCTCTATATGTTTCTCCTTCTACTCGTGTTACATAAATAGTTGGGAGAACAACTTGCATAGTAAATTGATATCCAATAAAAAATGTTTCGTTTGACCAATTACCATCTAGTTCTAAATTAGATCCATTAATTGTTATTAAACCATATCTACCTAAGTTGTTTCCCGGGTCTTCATCATAAGCAACTAATTGATTTGTACTTTCTAGACCAAGTGGTTTAGCTTTTGTAGATTTTTTAGTTGTAGCATTATATGACCAACCACTTGTTTCCATTAAATGATCTAAATGAATCCTACTTCCTGATATCAAAGCAGTATTAGCATCCGTCTTTATTGCATATTTAAGTAACTGATCTTTGTTACTTGAACCATTTCTAACAACTACGTATAGATTGTCATCTTGCATACAGTGATATTGAATTTCTCCAGTCACTGTCCATTTAAACCAAGCTGCTAATTTTCTTTCTCTAATATTGTCAAAGTATCTATAACCATACAGTGTTGATGTCCCTTCTTCACTAAAAAATATAACTGAGTTTTCTCTAGAGTTAGATATAAGTTTTAAATCTTTTTCAAATAACCTAGGTACAACTGCACTTTGTTCAATAATCTCAGGTTCACCTTCTCTTTGTAGCTGAGCCATCTCAAAGAATCTTGAGAACTTACCAGCGTTATCTAAGAACCCGATAGTAGTACCAAGAGAGATAGGATTTGTAGCAAAGTTAAAGTTGTAAGTAGAAAGAGCATTGATCTTAGCGGTGGTTGGGCTGAACACGTCACTATCTGTAGTGAGCATGAATTGTTGATTTTTTGAAAATAGAATTAGACCTGTATTAGTTTGGATTCCGTCGTATAAAATTGCAGGGTATTCTGAACTAGCTGCTATATCTATAGGGTCACTAGCTATAAGTTGTATAGCTGACTTAGCAAAGAAATTTGTAAAGTCTCCGGGACGAGACATAACTATATTTTCATCAGCTAATATTGCAAATCTGTTTCTAAAAAACAGCATCTTGTTTATTTCTTTACCAACAAATGATGGTTCTGGATTAGTTACATCATCACCAACTAAAGCATCATCCCATTGTGGAGCTGAAGAAGTTACATTACCACTAGCAGTAGTAACTGTGTAAGAAGATCCATCTAATTCAGTCAATCTAAAGTTACCGTCAGCAGTTCTTATAAGAGCTATTGGCATAGTTGACCTTTTAAGTCTTATCTTTCTTCCGGGTTTAGCACATTCTTCCCATGTACCTTCACCATCTTTATCATTATTTCCAAAGAATTTTACAAAATGATTATCTTCATCTGCCTCACTATTTACTATTTCTATTACCATTCCATGTTTACATTGTGAAGGTAGGTCTCCTACATCATTCACTTTGCCTGCTACTACATTTAATAGTTCTCCTACAGGAGTAGAGGCGTTAAATGCTGATGATTGTTTTATATGTAATCCCGTACCAATAGTCGTTATATCACTATTAGTAAAATTACCATCAGCTATTATTGCTGTTCTGATATCACCGAGAATACTCTCAGCAGTAATAGTTGTTTCAGTATCGAATGGTGTAGGGTTAGGTCTGACTAAAGCAAGGTTAGCTTGTACTTTTGATTCACTGGTTGCTTCTATTTCTACTTTATAGTAAGCGTCTTTCATAAATACATAAAAGTAATCACCAGTTAGCCAGCCTTCTCCGCCATGTAATAAGTCGTATGTAGTTGTATATCTAGCCTGATATGTAGTTGTCTGAGTATTACCAGAACCTTCTGTATAAGGAACTGACTGACCAGTTGTAGCTATACGGAAGTATAAATTTTTTCTTCCAGTTTGACTGCCTTGGTTAGATGAATTAAATATATTAACTGTGTAGCTATAGTTTGTATCTGATTCGTTTCCGTTAGCTAAAGTTCCACCAGTAGCACCGTCGTCAGTTAAGCTTGTACCAGTACTAATGCTAAATATTCGAGTACCTACATTAGGTGCAAAAGCGTCTCTACCATCACCAGCGTTAGTACCACATCTACCATTAGGACTGTTACCTCTATCAGCATGTGTCCTCATGTAGTTGTTTGTATCACAATAGTTATTGCTATTGTTGACCATAGTTACATTGATACGTGTAGCTGTCGTGACTGTCGAAATATTTGTGTTGTCAAAAATGTTTAACGCATACTGTTTTGCATAACTAATACTTTTTAACTCAACAAAAATTTCTTTCCCAAAATTCGTGTCTGGTTCTGTAAGAGTATCCATCTCAACAGTTTTAGTTCTGTTGTTAAGATAAGTGAAATCATTTAGGGTTAGTGTCTGGATATCTTCATCACCTGTATGAGTCAGGTAATTACTATTTCCGATACCATCAACAACATTTTTTTCTGCACCTGTTAAACAGTCCCATATTCTGACTGTTCCATCTCTATGTATTTGTCCTATGTATTGTTCATTCTCATCTCGGTAGTAGTGAAACCATCTACCATTTAATGAAGAATTTTTTGTTCCATCAGATAAAGAAGCCACAAACTTTCCTGCTGGTCTCTTCAATAATCCTTGTGCAATATCAGGTAAAGCGTTAACCATATCTTTAACCTGACCGGGAACTTTATATTCATCAGGTTGTTGTGATATACCCTGAGTTAAATTTGGAATAGTTTGTGTAACGTTTGCCATTATCTAATAAGTGCTTTGTAAGGTTGATAAGATCTATAATTACTTTCATGTGGAAATCCAAAGAAAGTATGATCTCCTTGTTCGCAATCATATTCTTTAGCAGACGCTAGAGTTTTTGCTTCTTCTAATTGAAGCAGAGTTACTAAATCTTGATTAGAAACAACTTGAGTAGCTGCTCTAACTGAAGCTCTAGCAATTATGTAGCGTTGTATTGCTGAAGGAATATCCTCGAAGTCAAATAAATAAGTAACATCAAAATATAAATCATGCGAAAAAACATCAGTGTGTTCTACTTTATCATAAAGCTTTCCATTTCTTTTAACAACATCTCTAGTTCTGTCGTATAGTCCATCACTTACGTCGAATCGTAAATAGTTATTTGGTATTAAAAAATTACCATTACTATCAGGTGATCTAACTAGATGCTCTTCCTGATTAAAATGCCAGCCTTCATTCTGTACATCTTTAGTTACTTCCATTAATAGGTTGTGTACTAAAGCTATTTCTGGATCTTGTAAAGCAGTAAGATTTATTGTTGTTATAGGTGATTGACCAATGCTACCCAAAATAGAGTTCACTGCGGATAGTTCGGTATCGGTGTTTAATTGAGTAGTCATAAAAAAAAAGGGGAGCCGAAGCTCCCGTATAAAAAAATAAAAATTAAGCGTTTGCAGGGTATGAAGTACCGAATGCTGTTGGTGCTGTTGCTCCAACATAAAGCTCAACTGCTGCTGCTGGGTTTAGGAAATCTGCCCCCATAGCCATGCGACCTAATATCACATCGCCTTGGTATACCACGGACACATCTCCAGAAGTTACCTGAACCTGTGGTCCAATAGCTTCTACAACTCCGGCTGCCTCTTTCTGGAAAATTAATCCAGCAGATTTAGCGAAGTCTGTGCTGTTACCGTAGTTGTTGTTAAGTCCTGTAACTGAAGCTCTGCCGTCAGCAAGTGCTGTTCCGACATGTGAACCTAAGTTAGAAGGAGATGTCTCACCTGTAGTTCCGCCATAAGCTACACCATGCTTAGAAAGGAATGGGATGTTCATTGACTTGTAGATCTTGATGCCTGCAATTTCAATGATTCCATTACCTGACTGTAATGCTGAACCTTGAACGTCTCTGTTGATAAGACCGTTAGAACCTATGTCCTGTATAAGTGCGTAGTACTGACGAGGGTTTAGTACAGCTACTCTGCCGCCACTAGAAACTCCTTTTTCGTCAAGAGCTGCTGCTGCATCATAGAAAGCATTAACTAAGTTGCCTGCGTTGTAAGCATCAGAATCATTAGTTGTTGATCCAACTCTGATCTGTGTTCCACCGGGCTCTACGAAGTTAGTCTTAGATACAGGAGAAGCCTGTCTTGCACCTTTTGCAATAGCTCTGAAGATGAGTCTGTCATACTTCTCTGCTAATGCGTATCCAATCTTCTTGGAAATCTCGCCCCTCAATTCAAAATGCGCAAGTGTTTCATCAAGCTCATACACGAAGGCTGAACTGATTAATAGGTCGTCGCATGTAATTGTTTTTTCAGCTACTGGAGGTGCTCCGTCGCTGTTACCGAGAATGCTGTTTCCGGGTGTATGGAACTCCGCAGTTGTTCTACCTGTGTAGATGAACTGAAGACTCTTTCCATTCTTGAGTGTTCTCTTCATTACCAAGTCACGAGCAATAGACTCATGCTGGAAGCCTTTGAACATCTCACCACTGAACAGCTTTAAGTACAATGCTCTAGCGTCACCGGCACTATTTAACTGACCCTGACGAGTAAGTTGTGCCTTTAATGGAGCTTGAGCTGTCGTATATTGCGTTTGCTGTGCCATGATTAATGGTAAAAATTAAAGGTATATATTGTCGTTCCTAACGTTAGAATTGTTGCAGTCTTAATTGGTCTAACGTGAGACTGGCACGTTTTGTGGTCTTTTCCCACCGTCGACGGGTAAAAGGTATCCTCCTCAGAGGGCTTTTCCCAAATTGAATAGGGAGGAGTCGAACCTCCCCTAGGTCACCTATTTGACTATTCTTGTGTAAGCAACGCCACGATATACGAAAGTAACTTTCATGGTTATCTCCATATACTAAGCCCCGTTCCATGCTTAGTCGTCATGCGTCCCGTGAGGGATGAACGGACGTTCTATAGATTCTGCGGTTACTGATGCAAAACTTAGAGTTACTCGTGGTGTTAGTACAACTGGAGTATGATAAATACCTTTAGGTATGTAGAGATACTCTCCCGGAACTAACGTAACCCATTCATTTTCTATAAAGTATTTCACGCTACCTATTGCTTGTATTATTAATACATCATCTTCATCTTTATGTTTCCCAAAGGTAGGACTATCAGAAGTTAATGATACATAAACGTGCATGTCACCTTCATCACTAAGCACTTCATCATATGCTTTTTGTAGTGTATTAGGTCTGTAATCGTTATGTAATACGAATGTAGTACCTAAGATTGTTGCAGTGTTACTATGAACTTCATAATTTAATTTATCAATTACATCAGCCCAACTAATCTGACTGCATATTTTGTACATCTTTATTATAAGTAGGTGGATACCAATGCCGTGAGACACCGGATATGATAAAGATATTAGTTATCAGAGTTATCGTTGTCAGAAAGTTCTTTATCAGTTTCTTTCTTTTTTTCCTCTTCTTCATTAACTAAAAAACGGGTGACGGTTGCTCTTCCGAATCCGCCACCTTCAGATTGGTGTGACATTATCCTATTGATGGTGCTGTTAGTGCTACCTTGGTTGACTCAGCAGAAGCTAAATCAAGAGGGAAGTTGTGAGCGTTACGCTCGTGCATTACCTCGAAGCCAAGGTTGGCTCTGTTTAATACATCTGCCCATGTTGGAATTACTTTTCCATTAACATCTACGACTGACTGGTTAAAGTTAAAACCGTTAAGGTTGAAAGCCATAGTGCAGATTCCCATGGAGGTAAGCCATATGCCAACCACTGGGAAAGTACCAAGGAAAAAATGTAGAGCACGAGAATTATTGAAAGAAGCATATTGAAATATCAATCTCCCAAAGTACCCGTGTGCAGCGACAATATTATATGTCTCTTCATCTTGCCCAAACTTGTAGCCATAGTTCTGCGATACGTCCTCTGTCGTTTCTTTAATAAGTGAGGAAGTAACCAGACTTCCGTGCATAGCAGCGAAAAGAGCTCCACCGAATACCCCAGCAACACCAGCCATATGGAATGGGTGCATGAGGATATTATGCTCGGCTTGGAATACGAACATAAAGTTAAAAGTACCAGAGATACCAAGAGGCATACCATCACTGAAACTCCCCTGCCCAAAAGGGTAGACAAGAAACACTGCTAGTGCTGCTGATACTGGAGCTGTGTATGCTACAAAGATCCAAGGTCTCATGCCAAGACGGTATGAGAGTTCCCATTGTCTTCCTGCATAAGCCAGTACTCCTATTAAGAAGTGGAAGATAATGAGCTGATAAGGTCCGCCGTTGTATAACCACTCGTCTAAAGTGCCAGCTTCCCAAATCGGGTAAAAGTGCAATCCTATTGCGTTGGAGCTAGGGACTACTGCTCCAGATATAATGTTGTTTCCGTACAACAACGAGCCTGATACTGGCTCACGTATGCCGTCGATGTCCACTGGTGGGGCAGCGATAAAGGCGAGTATAAAACATGTAGTGGCTGCTAGTAAGCAAGGTATCATAAGGACACCAAACCATCCCACGTAGAGACGGTTCTGTGTACTTGTGACCCACTCGCAAAACTTCTGCCAGTTGCTACTGCTTTCTCTAGTTAGTGAGATTGCAGCCATTAAAATACACCCGGAATAATTTGACCGGTTGTTACGTAGGCTCCTAGAGCTGCTACGAAGCCAAGCATTGCTGCCCAGCCATTAAATCTTTCTGCTTCTGGTGTCATAATTGGTTGTTTAGGTAATACCTGTATAGGTGGTTCGTAAGGGTATTCGTTAGCTAATAACGTATCTAGATCTTGAGTTTTCATTAGAAGTTTCCTTTGAAAGCTTCCTCTATAGCTTTGTTTCGAGCATCAACAGCTCTTACATGTTTAGATGCAGGAGATACATTCTCCTTTTTCGTCATGTATTTTTTAATTTTTTTTAAAACTTTTTTATGTACCATAGTTAAAAATTCAGATCTGAGTTGTTTAGTTTTTCTACGACGTCAGCTCTGTAAGCTGGATCATTGTCATAGCGTGGGTCTCCCATAGCTGCTACAAGCTCTGCCTGAGATCTAAATACATCTCCAGCAGAGGAGGGAGCACGTCCTTGTAGCATGCGTCCTTCATAGCCATTGGCTTCTTGGTACGCTGATTGTAATCCTTGAAAAGCAATTCCAATAGCTGCTGGATTACCAGAGTCAACTACTGAATCGAAGGCATCAATTTGTCTGTCTCCTAAATTGCTGGCAGCCCACTCAATTACTTGGTTGTAATTAGATTCACCGCCTGCTGCATTCATAACGCTATTGACTTGAGCTTCAGACATCTCCGCAGCTTGTGCTGTATTGACTTGTCCATTCTCATACATTTCCATATAAGCACTAACCAAATCTTGGCTACTCATTTCAGAAAACCTTTCAATAGTTTCTTCACTTAGCGTGCCATCGTTTGCATAATACTCATCTGATGCTTCGTTAATCAAACTGACCGCAGGAGCATACGGAGATACCTCTTCATCGCCTTCTTCTTCTTCTGCATATCCTTCGTCACTTTCTTCGTAGTCTGTTTCTTCTTCTTGTCCAAGTTTTTTCTGTAATGATAAGTAAGCTGACTCTAATTCTTCAGCGTTTTTATATTTACCAGCTAGTAATCCTTCTTGTTCTGCTACTAACTGTTCTCCTACCTCAAGAGAGTTTTGTTCCTCTGCGGAAAGAACCTCTGTTTCAGGAGTGTTATCATACGAATATGTTTCTGCCATTTATTGTTCTGGTGGTAGTTGTTGATCTCCTTGAGGCATCATGCCTTGTATGTTTTCGGAGTCTGCTAATTTTGAATTAGCAAATTGACCAGCTTGTTGTAAGAGTGTTTGTTGCTGTTGCATTTGCATTGCTTGTTCTTTCTCTTGAGCTAACTGTTCATTTGTCTTAACTAAATTTAAGACGTCAATACCTTGTGCAGCAGCTAAACGTTTAATTGCTTCCAAAGGATTTATAAAATTCATTAGTGCTTCTGGTCCTACTGTCTGGGCAATAGTTCCCATAAACATAGTTAATGCTTCTCTATCTTGACCTCTTCCTAAAGCATTTACACCAGCAACTATAGTTGGTCTAATAATATCTTTAGGTAATTTAGGTAATTCATTTGTTCTTTGTAAAACTAATAAAGTTCTATCTAAATAAGGTATTAGGAAAGATGTAGTTAACAAACTAAAGATTCCTCCGAGCTGTTGTTCAAGTTCCAACTGTGTAAGTCTTACTTCTTCTGCGGTTACTCGCTCTGCATTTCTCACATTCATCACTAAGAAAGCTTCAAGTAATCTTCTTTCTATAGTTTGTGACATCTGAGCAGCAGTTGAAAAATCTGCTGTCTTGCCAACTTGGACGACTTGTACGTCCTCTGCCCTACCTTGCACGATGGCTCCATTTCCAGCCTTTGCAATAGTGGCTGGTTTGGTGGTTGAAGATGGACTGACCAGAAAGATTACCTTACTGGCAGCAGCAGCTCCTTCGACAAGAGCTTGAGATAAACCTTCTAGAGATTTGAGATCGCCAAGGAACTCTTCTACTCTACCACGTCCGTACTGTTCTCCGTCTACCGAATTAAAGGTAAGCACGAGCCAAGGGCTTGCGTTCTTAGGAGCTGTACTACGTGAGCCCGGTATTATCATATCTTCTACTTCTTGGTACCATACCCATCTGCCGTTATCTAGTTTCACGCACGTGTAAACTTCGACATCATCAGTATGACTACCATTTGTTTCGTCGATACCCGTGTTGGTTTCCTTCTTTGGAAGGTCATAACCTATTACGTCTCGACTAATCAATTCCTTTGTAACTATTTCTAGGACGTTACCATTTCCATCTCTGTTAACGACATACCTACTAAGAGGATAGTTTTTAATACCATCCTTGCCCATAAACAAGAGTGCATTACCACCAACAATTAAATGTTTAAGTGCTTGGTGTATAACAACTCTGTCATTTGAAGCAGCAATATAGTCCATGACCATTCGCTCCATCTTTGATAAAGATAGCTCCAACTCTGACATTGCTTCTGGAGGTAACTCTTCACCTAACTTGTCTTCTCGTACTTGTAGCTTAAAGAAGGTAGATTGTGGAGGTAGTATTGCAAGCATTAGTTTTGCTGCAAGTCCTACCACACACTTACTACCTACGGACTGCCACGGAATATTTAAAGTTTCGTGTGTTGGTCTTGAAGATGTGTCGTCTTGAATTAAATAAGGTAACGTGAGTTTTGAACAATCAACGGCTTTGTCTAGGAATTGTCGTCGATCTGTTACCAGTTGATTGTATCTCTCACGGGCTAACATTATGGGTTAAGTCCTCCAGTACCAGTTCCTCCGGTACTACCTGTATTTACTTTAGGATTTAATTTAATCCTTAATGATCCTGTACCTTTTGAGTACTGGTTTTTATTTTTATTACCACGGTCATCCTTTGCTCTCTTTACCTGTGGATTCACGTCCTTCACTATTGGATCAGGAGGTGGCGCAGTTGGCGTTGGAGGTAATGGAGGTGGTGGAGCTGGGGGTAATGGTGGTGGGGTTGGCGCGGAGCCTCCTCCTAAACACATTAGATTTCGTCCTCTTCTATTGATTTAATAAAGTCAATTACGCTGGCTTGTCCAGCCCTATACATAATTGATTCGATTGGTTCTTTTGGGTGAATTGGTTTCCACCCGAAGTTCTGTTCTAACTTCTTTAATAACTCATCAAGCCTATCGTTATGAAGCTTAAGAGTATTGAGGGAGATTGACATTCGAGTGTTCAAAAAATGCAGGCATTCTAGCTGCCTTGGTCTGAGAAAATTCTGGTGCTTTACCTTCGTACATAAGTCTGTCGCTAGCATCTAACCAAAATTTTTTGTCCAAATATCTATCGGAACTTTGTTTCAAGGGTTGCATAACCCAGTTAATTGTTGCCTTTCTTAGTTTGTCTAGTGACTGACTAGGCTTGAGACCTAGCTCTGTACATACCAATGAGTTAGCTGCCACATGGACTTGCTCATCTCTTGATATGTCTGCACTGACAGTTCTTAGACCGGCGTCACCACAGAATCTAAAGAATGGTAGTAATACAAAAAAGATTGCTCTCTCTGCTACTAATGCCTTTAGTATTGTATGGTCTGGATGTTGTTCCCACGCAGCACGTAGTCGCAGTGCTTCGGCTTCGGCTTTGTCATCTACGCCAAGAGCGTTGGTGATGTAGCCAAGTGCAAGATCATGTTTGATCTCGTCTTTGACGTTGCTTTCTAAAAGTGCTCTAGCAGCGTCGGGAACTTCTTTATCAAGTGCGTCTGTAATGAACTCGCCAACTGGTAACTCCATATGGCGTATTGCAAGAGCACGGTAGATGGTTTCTTCTGCACCTTCTTTTAGTTTTCCTTTAGATGTTTGTACGGGTGTCCAAGATCTTTTCCGGGACAGTAGTTTTATGTAGGGATTCATTGTTGACAATCACAAGCTATTTCGTCTGGTTTATTACTCATAATGTCTGCTAAGTATTCGTCTACAGCAGTATCATCCAGTGCTGCGTAAGCATCTGTCTTATCCTGTGTATCTCCCATAACTTGCAGGGCATAATATAGAGAAGTTTGTGGTGAGTTTAACCACTCTTCTATAAAAGCCTCATCGTAAGTCACCATGTCACTCCAAGAGTTGAAGCTATAGCCATGAAGCAATTCTGTTTTGTTTAGCATAATCATTATCTGATCTGCTACCTTTTTATAACTCTCCCATCCGACTTCAGATGCGATTTCTACATTTCCATAATTCACTTGCTCGACACCAAACTCACCTGAATCTCTATCAACTATTCTGCTGATAGGAGGTGCAATTTCTGGTGTAGCAGTAAAGCCATGAAGGTCTCTACTCCTATAAGAACAACTAGCGGTAGGTGCAATAGCAAATGCCCTTTCCATATTGTTCTCTCTTGCTATGTTAGCTGCATTTTCTATGCCCAGAAATAGTTCGCGAGCAGCTAATCCTGCGTAACCATCGTAACTCCCACCATTATTAATGGCTTCAAGAGCTTCGCCAAACTGGGCATATGTAATTTTATTGTTGGCTAAGAAGTTGGCTAAGCCAAGCATTCCTAGTCCTACCTGTCGATCATTGTCTGGTGTTAAATACTCTCCAGATTCACCAACACCTGTTTTGCCATGGAGATCGCACAGTTCCGACATACCTTTAGCGAAAGCTGGTCGGATGTCGCCGATACGACAGGCTGAAAGATTGATATGTTGTAGGAGGCATGTTCCACGTGAGGGCAGATAAACTTCCAAGCAAACATTCGATCTGATTCTGTTACCTTTTCTGTCATATTTTATTTTGTTGAGCCAAACATCTCCTCTTGCAATTCCTCCAAGTATTGCTTCCTTTGTTTCAGGAGAGGAACTACGCCAGAGTTCTGGGGTAAGGTCAACACATCGTTTGACCCATGGGAGCTCGTGTCTTTCTGCGAACACGAACTCAAGAATATCGGGGTGATTAATATCAAGGTGTAAAACACAGGCACCGTTACGGTACGTGCCACCGCGTCTAAGTATTTCATTTAATGTTGAGTAGATTTTTCCGAATGAGACTGGTCCTGATGCAACAAGTGAATCAGGTCCTTTATTTGTCGTTGTTCCTCGTGGTCTAAGGTCCGACAAGTGGACCGCAACTCCTGCTCCAAATCGCAGAGCATGCGACACAAATCTCCAGCTTGCTTCGATTCCATCGCTTCCTTCCATTGAATCCTGCACGTTAAAAATTGTGCAGCTTACGGGTAGACGATTAGTAGGATTATCAATCCATTGCTGGACTCGACCAGTCCTAGCTATCCAGTTGGGTTCTATTTTCGATTTCATTGAGTAAATAATGGGCAGCTTTTTTTAAATCTTTTAAGTCGTTGTCCTTATATCCAGCACGACATATATATTTGATTACATTTCCAAGGTGATAGTTCAGGGATTGATCTCTAATAAAATCCCATACTTCTATGTTCCCTCTCTGGTAGTAGTCAGGACCTTCGTTTTTTTGCTTCATGTAAGAGTGGTGCAATTAAATTATTTAATTTGAAAACCTGTTCTTGTAGCCTCATGTATAGTTCCATCATTGTCTCTTTATCTATTTCATACAGAGCCAATTGGATCTCCCTCATTTCCAGATCCTGATGGAGGGTCAATTTTGTACTGTCCCAAAGGCTGCCAGAGGATTGGTTCTCTTTTTTCATGGTCGTAGTCGTTATTAGTCAAAATTCTTGCAAGTTGTGCATTAATTAGTGCATCTTGTTCAGTCAGTTCCTTTTCTATAAAAGTTTCAACGACTGCTTGCCATGTATATCCTTTTTCATTAAAGATTTTCTCTGCTTTTTTAACTCCGATACCCGGGACACCCGAGTAACCATCAGTGTTATCTCCTGCCATAGTCTGGATGAGATGCCATCTAGCTCCTTCATCTGGTGTAATCTCCACAGTTTCTTTAAAGTCGTATAGCTTTCCGGGTATCTGTCTCATGTCCTTGTCAGGAGAGACAATAATATTTCCCGGGTACTTAGTTGCATAGATACCTAGTGCATCGTCTGCTTCAAGTGTGTCTTTGAGAATAACTTTATAATTTTTCTTTAATTCCTGTATGACACGTTTAAATCCACAGGGCTTTTTTCGTTGTCGATGACCCTTGTATTCGGGCAGAATTTTTTTCCTAAAATTTTTAGGACTTGTAAAAAACAAGATCATTTCATCGTCAAACGATCCTAGTTCATTGCGGATTCTGTCTAAATCTCTATTTACGCATTTCATTGCATCTGAGAAGTTAGAAGTGACAACTATTACGTCATCTCCAAAATCCATTTCTGTTTCTGCTGCTGCACAGCATTTGTAGACTATATAGTCGCAATCAATTAATAATTTCATATTTAATGTACGTCAGCCCATGTCAATCCTTCTTTTGCTTCTGCTGCAATGGGACAACGTAATTGGTAATATTCTCCAGCTAATCTTGCTGAATCTTCTAATATGCTTTTTACTCCAAAAGCTTCGTATGGTCTGCACTCAAATTGCAATTCGTCATGTACAAACGCCAATTGATGTGTGTGAAACTTGATTAGTCCAGCATTTGCTATAACCATCCATCGTTTCGCGACAATACCAGCCGAGCACTGAAGCAAATAATTTAGGGCTTTGTGTGGGCTATCGACCAGCACCCTTCTTCCGTCACATGCCAGCAAGTACCCGTTAGAAGACTTATTTGAAACCGCGTCCAATAAGTCTGAGAGTCCTTCGATCGCAGATACGAAAGCCTTTCGGATCTCGGATCCTTTTTTTCTAGCTTCCTTGGGTTGTAAAGAGTTATCATATGTCATACCTATTTTTTCATTTCCGCCACCGTAAAGAAAGCAATAAGTTACACTTTTTACTTGTCGGCGGGTGATTCCTATTTTGTCTGCATTTACTTGATGTATATCATCATTTAGTAAGATATCGGCGTATCGACCTCCGTCATATCTGCCAAGGTAATGGGCGAGCATGCGAAGTTCGATTCCGCTTAAATCTGCGCCTACCATTGTCATTCTTGGACTAGCAGTAAATAGTTCTCTAAATTCTTTATCCGCAGGGCACTGGGCTAAATTTGGTTTACGATGAGCACATCTAAATGTGTTCGTACTAACCGAACAGTGGTGGTGAATCCTACCTTTACCAGTAACAAGCCTGTTCCATGCGTTCACGCCTTCGGATATCATCCCAAGCTTTTTCTTTATTGTCAAACATTTCGCACATTGATTCGAGAAGGGAATATTTATCTCCGTCAATGTAATCTCGTCGATAATTGGTTTCCCAGTCGTGGTGGTCTTGTTCAATTTGACTTTGAAATGAGTCTTCAGAATCCATGCTATGTGGTCTCGTGATGTTGGGTTAAATTCCTTTATTCGTTGTATTTCACATCCTTCTCTGTATCCTTGTGTTGCGTTATCTCGTTTAGGAGTGAACAACGATCCTGCAACGAAAGGGAATTGTCCTCGAAGTATTTCAATAGTTTCTTCCATCTCTCGTCGGAGAGATGACTCAAGTTGCTGAGCTTTTTGTTCGTCAAATGTCCATCCATGTATTTCTTGTTCAGTTAAAATCTCAGCTACGCGATGCTCTAGCAAACACGCGTCATTAAGGGGCGGAAGTGTTCGCATAATTTCGTAGTAACGTTTACGTCTTGGACCATATAGTCCTGCATCTCTTGACTCCACTCTTGCCAATCTGTAGTTTTGCCAAATTCACCTTTGTATTCACCAAGGCGATATCCGTAGGCTTCGAGTGAATGTCTTCCATATAGTTGTAATGGCATATGTCGCCATTGTCTTCGCTTATCTATCTCCATTAGGTTCGGGTGATATAACCTAGATAGGATAAGAGTATCATAGATATCACCAGAATAAGGTTTGGTATTACTAAGTTTCCGAATAACTGGAAGGTCGTAGCCAATAATATTGTGCCCAGCAATGCTTGAGCTTTCCATAATCTGATTGATACCATCTTTGATCGAACCGGACTGTTCACCCCTATCGTTAAATACACAGGTGGTTTCCGTTTCCGTATCGAAAGTTGCGATGCAATGTATCTTAGATACGTCATATAATAATCCGTTCGTTTCTATGTCAAATACCAGCATTATTTTTTAGCTGTGTATGTTTTATCCACAAACTTGGCTTTTTTCTTTGCTTGTTTTGTGGGTGGGTTTGGTTTTTTCAGCTCAGAAGTCTGTGCTGGGATTGAAAATTGTGTCCGTAGTTTCATCGTATTTACATGTTTCTTTGTTGTATTTCAATTGACATGCGACACCTACTTCTCCGGAGTATCTATTTTTTAAAACACGAAGTATTGTTTGATCTACAGCTTCCGTTTGTTGGTTTCTTTCGAGTCCCCAAACTTCATCCGCAAGCTGGCTTATGGCTGCACTACCTCTTAGTTGTCCAAGAGTTACACGTGCTCCTTCTTCATGGTTCTTATCTGTTTGTGTTCTACGTAGATGAGATACCAAAAATAGTTTTATACCAGTACGTTCAACTAAACTTCGTAGCTTTGTCATAGTGGTGTCGATCATCTTGCGCTCATCTCCATCTAATCCAGAGATTAATATGCTCAAGTGGTCTAAGAATATGGTCTTTGTTTCGAGGGCAAGTGCCATATATTCAATGCGACTATAAATAATATCAGGATCAGCACTGCCGAAGTGGTCATAAAGGAAGAGATTCCAGCCTTTGAGGGTTTTATCATAAGCTTGTTCAAGTGTGTCCTTGGAATGTTCTCCAAGATGTAATGCTTGTCCTGTAGCTACGGACATAAGTCCTAAAGCTGTTCTTCTATTTGACTCTTCTAGTGCGATATACCCGACACGTTCGTCTTGATCTAATAAGTGAGTCGCCAACTGCCTTGTCAGGGTTGATTTGCCCTGCCCTGTGCCTGCACTTATTACTGTAAGCTCACCGTATCTAATTCCATGAGTCATCTGTTGCAACCCTGCAAATGGATACTCAAAGTCACATGGTGGACTTGGATTTGTGACTAACTCTAATAGTGATTTACCATCTACTATACCATCGGGTTGATACGGCGAAGCATTCCAGATAGCTTTCCTAATCGCCTCAGCGTCATTATTTTGTAATGCGTCAGAAGCATCCTTGTACGGGTCTGGTAAATGAGCAATCTTAACTTTCCCAGACGGTAAGAGCGCAGCCACTGCTTCCGTCGCCAGCTTACCGGCTTCGTCTTTATCGAAGAAAAGGATAATTTCTTCATAACCTTGAAAAAGCTGTAGTTGTTTTTGTATATCCTTTTTTGCTGACGCAGCTCCATGAGGAAGTGAGATATGCGCCCAGTTGGGGTAAGCCTCCCAGCCCGATAGTGCATCAAGTTCTCCTTCGTAGACCATGATACGTTTGCCAGTAGAAGGAATAAGAGACTGACCAAAAAGAGTGTCAGTAGTATTACCTTCATACTTAAAGTCTTTTAATTTTGTTTTCGTTTTGAACCCTTGAAGTGTTCTGTCGCTGCTGTAATAAGGGAAGCGTAAAAGTTCTCCATCCCTGTAGACTTTGTAGTGTTGACAGGTTTCTTCGCTGATTCTTCTTTTTTGCAGCCTTTGGGCTGATCCTGTGAATTTGACATTGGTGGGCATATGATTGTGATTATCTTGTGTCGTTAAGTTTTGACAACTAAAACAAAATGTATTTCCGTCGCTGTATATAGCTTTCGCATCAGATGAGCCACACACTTCGCATGGCTCGTGTCTTAAAAATTCTGCTGTCATTTCAACCAATCAACAGGAATACAATGAGCAGCACACCATAGGATTCCATAACGCTCACACCATTTTGCATATGTTGTTTTGCTTTTCTTGGAGATCCTTTTATATGGGTCTTGAAAAACCATTCGTAGGTCTATCTTTGGGTTATCTGTTATGACTTGTTTTATCTTTCGCCTAGATGGTGGGTCCCAATACCCTTTGACCTCTAGGATAACTCCATTGTTTGGTAATACAAAATCAGGAGTATAGCTGTGTTGAATAGTGTAAGGATAGGACGTTTCCTCATATTCGTAGTCAACGCCCAACTCTACTAATAGATCAGCTACTTTCTCTTCAAGTCCTGATCGAAATGCCATTAGAAGTCGTCTTCTTCTACTGAACTTGGTGCTGCATCTTCAAAAGCAGGCACAACATTAGGTTCTTGTGCTTTGAATCCATCAGTGCTACCAAATAATTCGGCTGCTCCTGCTTCATCTAAGTCTCCACTGTCTACACCTACCTCTGACTGGATAGCAACTATCTGTACTCCACTCAACTTAAGTGATGTGCCATAGGTCACGCCATCTCTTAGTATGTATGGCTTCTGAGTAAATCCAAGCTTAACTTTACTGCCTGCATATACTGGTGTATCTGTGTTTGTTATTGGTGTGCCTTCAGTATCTACAACTGGAGGTCTTTTATCATCACTCCAAGAAAACTTAATAAGATATTTACCTTTTGATACTTCCTCCCATGGAGTTGGTTTTAGTGTAGATCTCTTAGGATTCTTGAGTTTACTTTCTGCCCACTTGAGGCAGTCCTCTCTTTCAGTTTCTAGTGTGGAGATTATCTCCTCTCCAACTATTGCTTTTAATGAATAGCCAAACTTACTTGGCTTTAACACAGCTTGATATCCCTCTAGGGTTACAGGCTCGGGTGTTACGTGTATGTTTCTCATTAACAAAAAAAGTATTGTGAATCAATTACAGCTTCCGGTTTAAGGTCGCCAATAATCGGTGGTTTTTCTTCAGCTCCTATTGCTAGGGCGAAGTCGGTTAGTGGTTCATGCTCTGCGAACAGGTGCATGTAAGTTTTACGTACAAGACTAGATAGCTTGCACATATCTGTAGCTCTGCATAATACACTGTCATGTATCAATGCAATGGGAAAGTTTGTTGATGTTGTAGCTAGATGAAGTAAGCTTGCATCTAATGAATGTATTAGATTAGGTGCAGTTGCGTTCTTGTGATGATTCAGGTCAACACCTGTTTCAGCTCCAGCTATGTGTATCTCACATCTACCCATTAATTGTGTGCGTATAACAGTTGACTTATATTTCATTAACTTTTGCTTAACATTGAAACCTGATGGTGTTGTCCATCTGATTTCACTAGCTCCAGCTCTGATAGCTCGTGCTATCTCTTGTTCAATCCATTTCATTACGCTCATAGCTCCCGGAACTACCTCGTTCATGGCAGCTCGTACAGCTTTTACGCATTGTGTCAACTCTTCTTTGTCTACGTCTACGCCCTTGTCTTTGAATGCGTCCCTGATATAGGAGCGATTAGAGAAAGGCTTGGCATTGTATGGTATGGTCATCACACAACGCTTCGTCACCTTTCTATCCCAGTGGGGTTTTAGCCGATCAGGGATTGCGTCCATGCTTTTTGCTGCAATAGTTGCATAAGCGTCTTGGGGTTTTTCACTCCCTATGACGTTTACCATACGAGCAGTGGACGCGTCCTTGGCGAGACCGGCGAGAATCTGGAGACCACTACATGTAGCGTCTACAGCTACTGGTAAGTGAGTCTCAAACTTATGTTCGTAAAACAGCTCGTACCATTCGTTACAAGCAGCCAAAAATAACCAAGGCTCGTCAGCATTTTCCCAATCAGCAATGTTACCAATAGGATCTTTCCATACTCTCTCTACTAAAGCTCTGTTCTGATAGTTGTCTATCCATTCCAGTCTTTCCTGCATGGTTGCTTTATCTAAACCATACGTTGTAGCAAGTTGGAACTTTATCCAATCCATACCCTTGGCAGTTATCTTAGCACCTTCATTAAATAAAATCAAACTTTTTCCAAAGTCTGTGTCTTGTGGTGTAAGTAAGCTAGGTATTGGGTATGCTCTACCCCGATAGTCAAAACTCCAAGGTATATAAAATACCTCATCTTCAAACTCTCGTACTACTTCCATAGTCATACGAGTTCGGCAGGACTTACGTACTTCAGCAGCCTGCAAGTTTCTAGCTATCGTTGCTTCTTTTTTCCAACTCTTCCATACCTCCTTGCTTGCCTCTTCTGGAGGTTTTGGAGGGATATCATGTTGAATGACAGGTCTAAATTTTCCTACGCTAATTCCTCTATCCTCTAACTCTCTCGCTACCTCTACTATAAAAGGATTTAGCTTGTAAGAAACTTGTTGAATTTTGTTAATAAAGTCGTAGGTAATTTCCCCCTGTATTAACCCGTCATCGGTCTTTCTTATCAAATCATGGCAACGTGTCAAATCATTTAGATAATAACCTCCATTTTGGAGAGCGTGCCAATTACGTGGAGGGATAAGCATAGGCTTAGCAAGTGGACTGAATAATTCAGCCATTCGCATGATGTCTGCATGTTGTTTAATTAATAATTCAGTAGGTTTAAATATAGAATATCTTTTACTACCTTTTACAATTAAATCTCTTTCAAACCATCCTGACACTTCCATCAGGCAGTCCATAAGAAAGGTTCCAACCTTGACTTTGGTAGCTTTGTCCCAATGAATCCAAGGTGATATGTTTGTTTTGTGCATCAAAGTCTGTATGCACTTACGCTTGTACTCTGTACCTTTTGCTTGGTGCCAGTAGTTCTTTTTTAACGTAGTTAACAAGGCTGGTGCTTCCTTGTCATAGTAATCCATCTGTGATTCAGCTTCTATCGCTGCACCTATAGCTATTGCTATGGCTGTTACATAATGTTTTTTCTGTTGTGGAGAAAATACATGGTCAAATGCAACTTTGCATGTGAGTAAAGCTTGTACTTCTGTGCTGATGGGCAGGATATGCTTGTGAAAGATGGCATAGTTTCTACCAGCTTGGTTTAAAAACTTTTCTTTTTTACTATCAATGAATGCAATGAGATCAGGCAATATTGAACTAACGCATGCTGAGCCATAAACAGTAGCACTAGCATAAGTCTTTTCCTCTAACTTCGTAGTGTTAGAACGTAGCTTATCTAGTCCCCCTTTAATTTGTTTACGCTCGTAGTTCTGCTGATCCTGTATTTGTTGTTCAGTTAGCATTTAGTGTAGGTTTAGTTGTCGTCTTTGATTTGTTCCTGCATTATAGCAATTAATTCTTCCTTGTGTGGATGGCTTTCAACAAGTAATTTTAACTGTTGATACCTACGTTCAAATGTTTTCTTTGTCATTGTTAAAATCGAATGGATTTGGAATTAGGTGATAAACACCCTCATCTGTTGCTAATGTTATGTGTTTATTAGTTCCTACTTCTTTCCTGAGTCTTTGCTTTGTGTGATGCTCAGTTTTGTATGTATGTTCTGTGATCTTACCTGTGTCCTTGTCTTCTATCCTGACCACACTATGATGTGAGCTAGGTAGTTGATAACCATGTATCTTCCACTCTTTAAGCTCTTCGTATGCCATTGCAGGGAAGTAGTTAGGTGGGCATGCTTTGATAGCGTCCCAATTGTTTGGGTAGTACTTGCGTCGTTTCATGTTCTTGATACGTTCAATAGTTTGTAATTGTGTGCTACTACCCAGTCAAGGGCATAATAAGCTGCATCCTCGTCGCTTAATGCTCGAGTGTACAGGTGTGATTTGTTTTTTGGCTGACCTTTTATACAATAGTCGATTTTGTAAATCATGGCAAATGTGTGTGAAAATGAAGGTACAAACGTACCGGCAACTTTTTAGAGGCACCTTGTAGGCGATTTAAACGCCATGTTTAACAGACAAAATGTCCTTTGCACTCCCAAGTCCATACAAATTGGTGCATATCGCCATATTCGTCCTTGACTCTAGCATCTACTATCTTTGCAATAGTAACCTTGTCTTGTGCTGTAAACAAGTCACATACGTTGATGTCCTTGGTGCGGTGGAGCTTTTTGTTAAAGTCTTCCGCTTGTTGCATGAGGTCGTTATATTCCATAGGTAGGGATAGTTAATGCTTGACCAATACATCCAAAGGATTCATACCTTTCAAGGCATACCTTTCTCATGTACTGACGAGCTATTGAATTAAAGTGTCTTGGATCAAAGTTAGAAGGATCAGTAATCTGAGCTTCATATATTGCAGCAGTGTAAGCTAATCTTAAATCTGTATCAATGTTGATTTTACGTATACCGTTGTCAATACCTTCACGTATGGAGTCAATTGGTACACCATAAGTTTCAGGAATCTTACCGCCATTAGTATTGATTAAATCTATGTATTGCCAAGGGACTGAACTAGCTCCGTGCATTACTAGGTGTGTATTTGGCACGGCTTCGTGTATAGCTTTTATTCTGTCTATGTCTAAAACGTCAGATGTTGGTGGTTTACTGAACTTGTAAGCTCCATGTGATGTACCGATAGCAATAGCTAGTGCGTCAACACCTGTCTTTTTTACAAAGTCAACAGCTTGATCTGGGTCAGTAAGTAACATGTCCTTGGACAGCTCACCTTCAAATCCATGTCCATCTTCTGCTTCACCTTTCCCTGTTTCTAATGAGCCTAAGCAACCAAGCTCACCTTCAACACTAACTCCTACATCATGTGCAAATTCAACGACTCGCTTTGTTACATTTACGTTATAATCATAACTAGCTGGTGTTTTACCATCAGCCTCAAGTGAACCGTCCATCATTACCGACGTAAAGCCAGCTACGCATGCTTGTGAACATGTTTTTGGTGAATTACCATGGTCTTGGTGCATGACTATTGGTAAGTGTGGGTATTTTTCCGCAGCAGATTTAATTAGATACATGAGATACCCATCTGCATATTTTCTCGCACCTCGTGATGCTTGCAGTATTACAGGAGAGCAAATAGTATCGGCAGCTTCCATGATAGCTTGGATTTGCTCCATGTTGTTGACATTGAAAGCAGGAATACCATAATTATTTTCAGCAGCATGATCTAACACATGCTTGAGTGGTACTAAACTCATAGGATTACTTCTCCTTCGGGTGATAATTGTACAGTGTAGTCGATAGTTGGTGCACTGTCAATAGTGTCATCAAGGGAAACGTTGCCCATGATACCACTTCTTAGTGCTGCCCAGAGTTGTTGCTCTGCATCCTTGGCATCCTTAGCTTCGAGACGATAGTAGTCTCTGCATGTTTGTGTAACACGTATTTCGTATTTAGTCATACGTCACAAACCCCCGTACCGTTTGGATAGAATGTCTCGTGAGCATCAGCAGCGTCCTTGCATTCCTGCAAGTTTTCATATTCTTCTGCTGATGTTTTCATTTGTCTGGCTAAATCAAGAATTTCTTGTTTGTCATAATTGTAGTAGCCATCTTCGCCTGCGATAATCTCGCAAAGCTGCTCGTTAAATTCAAAGATAGTCATGGTGGATGAATGATCTAGTAGTAGTAGTCTAATTGGTAAAGGTCAAGTATGTGGATATTTGTAACAATTCTTAATATGATGGGTCACCCTCTGGTTCTGGGTAGGTGGGTACGTCCTTGCGTTTAGTTTTAGTTGGTGTCTGCGTCCCTGCGTCCATGTGTGTGAATGATTGTGGCATGATGATTGTGTGTATGATTGTGGCGTCCTTGATTGTGATGATTGTGTGCTTGTGAAAAAAATAAAAAAGCCGAAACCCCTGTCATAGCAGGGGATCTCGGGATTTATTTAATTATATTTATAATTAAGAATTAACTACAACTCTTGCATATTCATAGCGGGCTGAGTTGTACCCAGCCTCCTTGTGAATTACTCGAAACCCCTTGTCTAGCAAGGCTTTATGGGTTTCGTCCGCGCGTCGTGTAGACTCGGGTGAGCTGTCATCATAAACCATATAAATATGGTTATCCATTATGCTACCTCCTGTAGTGACTGATTGACTTTTTTGGACTTGTTGCCATGTGCGAGGAATGCAACAACGCATGTACGCTTGGACTGTTGGCAAAGACCGCAGTCATTGCAGTTGGTGTCACGTGTTTGAGCTGGACATACTACGACGCGGTGACCGTCGGGTGTATGTGTGGCTACGTCCTTGCTGTTGTCTACGACAACGACAGCAGGCACGCCCTCGGCTACGCATTCGTCCGCTTGCTGCATGCTCTCGCATGAGGCGTTGATGGTAAAACCGTTGCGGTTACTGTACTTTACAGCTTCGAGGTTGTGCAAGTACTCGAGACGGTGGTGTGTGTAGGTGTAACCCTTGGCACCACTGGATTTGTTAGCATCGACAAGAGACTTGAGCAAGTCAAGTCTGATGAGCTCACGACCATTGACGTCCTTGGTGTAACCAAGGTCGCCAGCTTGGTTGTGCCTCCATAGCTGACCGCGCTCTAACCCACTAACAAAGTTAGTGAGGTCAGACCAAGTACCACCACGTAGACCGTGGCTGACTTTTTTCCAATGCCAAGAGACCGGACCGGACTTTGCGTAGCAACCTCCGGATTGTAGGTGTGGACAAGTGCTGGGACATGATGCCTCCTCGGTTGTGGTAACTGGCATCTTGCCAGTTTTAGCATTGCTGGATTTTTTTGTGATGTGGACTAGCATGACAAGATGGAAGTTAGGTGGATAATTAACCCTAAAGGGTTACGGTGTCCTTGCGGAGTTGAACCGCAAGTGAATACCCAGACACCAGTCTAGCTAAAGCTAGAAAGGTAGAGCTGCCTTGCTATCGCAAGTAGCACCGACAAACTGGTAGCATAGCTTACCAGTAGCGACAGTATTACCGTAAAGGTAATCTCTGACTCTGATAGCTTTCTGTGAAAGCTCTTGTACCCAGAAGCCAAGTGACATGTTGTCGTTAATCAATAGATTAACAATCTTAGCTCTGCTAACGTTGGAGTACTTGTACTCATAGCCATTGGTGTAACGAAGTGTCACTGAACCCTTGAAAGGGTTAACCTGTATAGCTTCTACTGCTGTAGAAGTGCGAGGTGTTGGCTTGATTGAAACGTTGAACATAATCGAAAATTGTAAATTGAACAGTGAGTAGAGAGTTGTAGTTAAGTTATATTATCTCTCTCACCTATTCTAGGAGAGAGAATATAACATAACGTAAACAACTCTATCTACATGTCCTCATTCTAGTCGCTCTTGGCAAGTATTACAAATCATCTTAACACTTTGTAACAATGTATTATTACATAATACTTTGTTCGGGTTACCGTACTGTCTCACTGAGTCTCGACTTGGCAACAGATCGCCAGCCTCGCGCGTCACGCATGTCGCGAATGTTTAGCTCGCTCGGCTGCGCCTCGCTCCCCCACGACCAGCAGTGCTGTCTCTTGGACAGTACTACAATACTCCAAAACCCTTGGTATGACTGGGAAGGAGCGAGCGAAGCGAGCGGACTGGACTCGCATTGGACACACGCCTGCGTTAATTGTTCCCGCGTGCCTGCGTTAATTGATCGCGCCCGCGTCCGCGTTATTGAGACCCCCTATGGGGGAGGCGTCCGTGGAGCGTCGTCTATATACCTCTTCAGACATTTTTGCCAAAATTTAAGGACTTATTTGCTAAATCTATAGACAAACGAAGTTCATCAGAATGTCTTTTTTTATACTCTTCTAATTTAGAAACCCATCCTGTAATAATATATTTTCTTTCGTCTGGAGCTACTACTCCACGGTGAAAATAAGGAAAGCCTGCTGCCCAGATGTACATATCTCCTGCTATTGGTTGTGCTGTTGTGTTTAAATATATAAACTCAGTACCTCCGCCTTTTTGGATAGTGTTAAGAAAGATCATCCATGCAAATATTCTCTCTTCACCTGTGCTTTCACAATGTGCTCTGTGACAATAGTTGTTTGGTTCATATCTCATTAGTTGAGCACCTCCGTTTACTATCCAATCAGTATAGTTAGTTTTAAGTAGAGGGTATTTGTCTACATACTTTCGACATGTATCATCAATACCCTTACGAAGATCTGGATGTTCGTAAATATTAATGTTTATTTCTATATCATCCATAGGATGCTCTGGACCTAAATGACCTTGTTCAGCTTTATGAATATTGTTATCCATCAAATCTATGTACTTTTGACATGTATTAGCAGAAAAACAACTATTTTTTAAAATAAAGTTATCCATTATTGTCTATCTGTCCACTGTCAATCATAAATTGGAACAGTCCTTTATCGGTTAGCACATGTTTGTACATATCGTCGAATACTTTCGGCGGTATGGTGCAAATGTGTGCTCCTGCTGCGAATGCTCTACCAACTGTTGCAGCATCTCTAATGCTTGCAGCTAATATTTTTGTATCTGTTCTGTTATGGCAAAATACTTTAGCAATATCACGTATTAAACCAATACCATCATGTCCGTTGTCGTCTAAACGTCCAACAAACGGTGATACGTAGGTTGCTCCAGCTAATGCACAGAGTATTGCTTGACTAACACTAAACACTAAGGTCATATTAACTCTAATACCCATAAATGAAAGGGTTTTACAAGCTTTTATGCCTTCAGGAGTGCAAGGTAGCTTAATAGTTGCTTCATGTGGGTAAAGTTTCCCATATTGAATGCCATTTAGTATTAATGTTTCCGCATCATGTCCATCTACCTCTATTGAAAGGTCTTTTATACCTATATCTTTAATTAGATCGGCATATATGTCGTCTGGATCTTTACCACTCTTCTTAATCAGCGTAGGGTTGGTGGTAATCCCTGAGATAACTCCAGAATCAAGTCTTTCGTCTATCTCTTTAATAATTGCTGTGTCTAAGAACAGCTTCATCTTTTAAAAACTCCTAAACGGGTGAGGACGTACAGGGTAAGTGCCGTCCAGAATAGTATTTCTAGTCCGATATTATTCATCTTCTTCAGGAAAGTAACCAATAGAAAAGCCACCATCCTCTGTTTCTTCTACTACTGCTTTATATACTGGCTCTGATAGTTCATCCATCTTTGCGTGGTACTCATCTATTGCCATGTCAACAGTTTGTTCTGTTTTGAGATTTATCCATCTCTGCTCTAAACCAATCAACATACCTAGTATTAGGAAGTTAATGGGTGGGAAAGGAGTCTTTAAACTCTTATATAACTCTTTAAAGTGGTTAATCTTTAATTTATGTTCCATATAGGTTAGTGGTAGTAATTAGAGGTGATATCTTTTATGGATATCCGGCTAATAGTTGTATGAGGGAGAGTCCACCCTTCTCTCCCCTATTAACCCGTCATCGGTCTAAACCCAGTTGTTATATGACTTCTTACCTTCTAGTCCTCTTGCCTCTCTACGCTGATCTATATCTAGTCCTAGAACAAGGTGATTAGTAGCAGATTGAGGGTCATCAAACCAAGCTTCTAACATATCGTCCCACTCTTCTCTTTTTCTTAACTTGATCTGTTCCCGTGCAGAAATAGATAACGCATCTACGTAGTATTTAACTGCCTGTGCTAGACAGTCAAGTCTATCGTCATGTTTAACTGCGTATTTTTCTCTACACATACGACTCATCTGGTAAAAGAGCATATAGAGGAGCCGACTCTCAGGTGCACTGTTTTTGTTTGAGCTGTAATCCCACTCAATAACCCCACGGTCAACAATAAGACGGTGCTGGTTAAGAACAGGTTCAAGCGTATCAATAATCCTGTCTTCTTTTCTGACATTCGCACGTACTTCGTCCACAAGGATTCTTTGTTTGGTTTGTTGTATATGTTTTTTAAAAAGTTCACTTACTATTCCGTCTCCAAAGTTAGATTCTACTACAAGAGTTGTAGCATTGTATTTTTTACAGCCTCTTAAAATATCGAGCAAGGTCGCATCTGAATACCCGTCACGGTAGGCTCGCATCTCATGTAGGTATAGAAAGCCGTTCTTTTGGGAGAGATAACAGGCTGCCGTTTCATCGGCTCCTCTACCGGAGGGGTCGACTGAGCAGATGGTTTCTTGGTATTTGGTCCATTCCCCCTGTATTTGCATCGGAGAGTAGAAGTAGTCCCCGGGTAGACCCACTGTGGGCAGATCTTTAAGTACATTCCTTGGGTCTGAACACCATATGATGTTGTCGGGTGCAGTGTCAGGATTAACACTGGTAACAACAAGGTCAGCCATTTTGAGAGGAAACTTCTCAGCGTCTGACAGACTTGTATCCAGCATAAATTGCAACATAAAGTTGCTACGTCCCATGGACGCTTCTCTTTCAACAAGGTCATCTTCACTAAATCTGTCATCTGTAGGTGTCCAAGGTTGTACGCCATTATCTATATCTTCTTGTAGTTGTGGAGCTATTTTGCCTTCGTATTGTGTATTGTTTCTGGGATATCGCGCTGTCCAAACAAATGGTCTGTAATTCCGCTCTGCCAGCTTACGATAAACAGTAAAAGTAGTCTGAGGAGTCCCGAGATACATAATACGGCTATCGTCTTTCGGCGTAAGGATTGATTCTGCTTCGGTGCAGAGTTGAAGAAGCTTTTCACGCATCAACTCCGTCATGCTGTTCCCGGGAACCTCTATGTCGTCCAGAATCATTAAGTCTGCACGACTTCCCGTTAGCTGACCAGTAATACCAACACTTTTGACTGATGGTGCCTGATGAGGTGAACATAGAACGTCGAAGGAAATTCTTGACCATCTCGCGTCGTCGCTCTTTGGTTGTAGGTGACTTAACCATGGTGTTTCAATAATTAGTTTCTGTAGGAAAATACTCATGTTATCAGCTCTTTCCTTAGAAGCTGATATAATCATTATTTTCTTTTCTGCGTCATTAAACAAAGTCCACAACACAAACGCTCCAGTAATCCAACTTTTTCCGACTCCTCGGAAGGCTTGGATCTGTAAACGTTTTGGTCCGTGCTGTAAATAGTCTGCAATGGCGTATTGTGCCCTAGTTGGTGAAGGGAGATCAAGCTGGTCCCATAATGCTTGCAGAAACAGCTTGAAATCGCCCTGTAAGGACGTTAAAACGTCAGTCATATAGAAATGTATATAAGTTATTAATCAAAGGCATCAAGACCTCTACCGACACTCTCGTAATCACCAGTAAAGACATCTTCAGCTTTAAGTTTTTGTTTCTTAAGTGCTCCTTTCCAGTCTCTTCTAGTAACTATTTCATTAAGAGTATCATCAGTCAAGAAACTACGGATACCTCTTCTACTTGGGTCAAAGAACATTACAAGATCTTCGTATAAGTCATTAGGTATGCCAAGGGCTATTTTTTCCAAGCGGTCTAATTCACCACTAGCTTCACCCTGTGCAAAATTACCTAAAACTTTATTACCATCATCATCTATGTAATTTCTTCCCGGTTGTACAAACCTTTGAGTAATTGAATTAACAGCAGTAGCGTCATGTGGACTAACAAGGTGTCCATCTGTAGCATTGCCATCAAGTCGTCTCTGAGCTTTTACATTAGCTTTGTAATCCCTTAACTGTTTACTACGGATATTAACATACCTTGCTATTTCCTGATAATCAAACTGAGTTAATTCACTAGGATCTGTGATCTGTTTGTATCGCATGTAGTTTTGCAAAGCATTTGCGTCAGTAATGCTAGTTGCTTTTGTTGATTTAGCTCTTTTAGCTCCAGACTTTTTTGTAGCTTTCTGAGTAGGGAACCCTATTTGACTAACGTTCTTTATCTCATTAATACTTCCTTTTTTAACTTTTGCTAGTCTTTCACTACCATCAATAAAAACTCGGTTATAACCGCTTGTGCTTTTTTTATCAGCAATATCAGAACGGATAGCATTCTTTTTTTTTAAAAAGTCTTTATCTTTGGTATTTAAATGTATAGAGCCATCTTTATGACGTTTGATTTTTAAACGATCTGCTTGAGAAATATAACCTTTTATATTAGAATGCTTTAATACGTTCTTGATTATTGCCATTAGAAATTAAGATTTTTTCTTTTTCTTTATTTTTAACTTTTCTGCTATTCTTTTTTTAGCTGCTGCCTGTGCTCTTTTTCTAGCTCTTTCTCTGTTTTCAGCACCACGTGCACCTACAGTACCACGTCTAGCTAAGCGTCCACCTTTTGTTTTAATAAACTTCTCGTTAAATCTTTCACGATTAGTTTTTTTCTTTGGAGCTTCTTTTTTATTTTCTGTATTACTACCGTTAGTATTACCGTTAGTTTTAGGTTTATCTACTGTTGTAGTAGGAGTATCAGTTTGTTGAGTATTGTCAGTCTTTTTAACTACCTTTTTCTTTTTACTATTATCTATAGTTAGATCTTTATTAATAGGACCTTTTCTTTTTTTAACGTATGTTTCAACGTCTTTGTCAATTTTTTTGTTTTTCTGTCTTTTTGACCAAGCAGTCCATCTAGGATTTAGCTTTCTTGTTTTTTTGTTATTTCGAGGGTTTTTAACAAAAATATATTTAGGAGGTTCTTTAGAGGTAATTTTCCCTGCCTTTATATCAGATACGATTTTACTCGTGTCAAAGGATGCCATGATTTTATTTAATATGTTGATGAATAATTAGTTCTCGCAATGGCTGTATTCCAAATACTTTTCGCATCCATCCGAGCCAATTGCTACTACCTTTACCTTGATTACATTTCCTGCACGCGGGTACAAGATTCGATGTAATAGTTTCTCCACCTCTGCAACGAGGTTTAACATGATCGAGTGTAAGTTCTTTAAATTCATAATTTTTTCCGCAATAAACACATGTACAATTAAAATGCTCTTTTATCGCACGCCTCCAAAGGCGTTTTGCTTCGGGGCTTGTCATGGTTATTAAATTGTGTAAGTAATGTTCTGGTTTAGGTAGTAAAGGGGTCATTTACGTATTTTGAGTCGGCTTTTTCTGTTTTTAGATGGACTTTGGAGTCTTCCTTTCGTGGTACTCCCTTCGTAGTGAGCAGCATCTTTGCCGTCACCATTCCCGTAGGTTCCAAGTTGTCTATTAAGTCGATTTGCATTAACACGTAGAGCTAATCCTTTTTTTGTTTTGTTGTATTTTTTTTGCTGCTTAAGTCTTTGTTGCTTAGCTGCTGGGTTGGATTTGTAGTAAGAGCTAGTGCTTGCCATATAGCTTTGCCTGTACTAATTCTGGATCAACGGTTGGCATAACCTGTGCGAGTTTTGACAGAGGGTTTCCGTCATAAGCAACTCCGCTAATATCATTAGCTTTCAACCAATCGCAGGCTGCTTTTAAGTCTTGAGTAGTCGCCTCTCCAGCTTTGATGCGAGAGAGGAACTCCTTTGTAACTAGATTATGCAACTCGTTGAACTGATCTTCGGTTGCTTTTTTGTTCATTATCTTTTAGCTGTTTTAGCTGCACGTTTAAAGTTGGCAGCAGTTGGAGCTCCGGATTGTCCGGGTTTTCTCATTTTTTCTCCAGAACCTTTTTTGATTCTGAGACGTTTGGCGTGGATGTTTGCATAGAGTCCGCGTTTCATTAGCGTTTACCTCCCTTGCCTTTCTTCATGCCACCACATGAGCCTTTGCCTTTGTGTGCCATTATTTTTTGCCCCCTTTCTTAGGTGGTCTTCCTTTTTTTGTACCGTAAGTACCTTTTCCGCTTGGCATAATTAACATTTCCATTTACGTAATGCAAGAGCTTTTCGTGTAGGACGACCCTTGCTATCTTTCATTGGTCCTTTAACTCCGCCCATACGAGCGCAGAATGATCTCTTACGAGGACCTCCACCGGGTTGTGGTGCTTTAAGATTTGCACCAGTTGCCCTGTTGTATTTTTCTCGACCAGCTTTGGTGAGTCCGCCAGTACGACTTTTATGTTTGCCGATTTTTAGACTGACGTTTGCCATTAGACACCTAGTCCTTTTTTGACTATAGCTAATGCTTTATCATCTAAATCATTATCTGTTTGTGCTACAAGTTTTTCTAAAAGCTCGACTACAAAAACCTTAAATTTTGGTGACTTAAGTGCAGATAATACGAATGGTTTAAGGATTGCTAACATTATTTTTTCTTGGGTAAAAGTGATTGAATAGGTACTACGTCAGAACAGAGGTGATATACACGTGAACCGGGTAGCAGGGTAAAGCCCTTCTGTTGAAGCTCCGCACATTTAAGTGCACGTACGAGCTCAAAATCGAGCTTATTTTTTTGTATTTGACTTTCAGCCATGCGTTCGCATTGCTTAGTCAAGTCTCGATTAAGGGGTACCATAAAGTTTATTTGGAACCCCCAGTTTTCTGATATGACATAACCGTCCTCTGTCTGAGGTTCAGTATCGTTGCCCATATAAAATGGACTAAATGTCATTGTACTGCCATTGCAAGATATGTTGCTACCAAAGGCTTGTCGGCTAGGAGCTCCATTATTTTGAAATTGCACTGCTTGATTTGTAACATTTCCCGTCGCGGCTGCCACGGGGTTACTATTATTATTGGTGTCTCCTTCTGCAAGTACTGGACTTACTGAGAGAATACAGACAGCGATGTAGTAGTAGAGTTTATTGTATAGTTTCTTGTGAAATCTATTTGTTCTACTAACCCTGCGCTTCTTGTTGTGGTTTCTAAATTCCACGGTAATGTTGTGTCAGTTACTGAGAATGTTGTACCTGTAGCTGCTAAATCGCCAGAGGCTGTAACATTATTTCCTGACCACGTTTTCAGCTCAGCTCCGAAGACCTGACGCTGCTCTGTCTCCACTATAGTTTGAGTGGTAGTGGTCGTTGAGTTCATACTCCCTGATGTAAATTGAGGAGTGACAGTATTAGCTCTTGCTATGCTGGGTGATAGCAAAGCCAGAACTAGAAGTAGTTTCTTCATTTTTGTTCTGGTTTTTTTACCATTGGGCAGTTTGTAGGTGTCTTGCTACCGCCATTCTTGCCAGTAGTCAATCCGAACGTTGCCAACGCGCCCGTAAATACGCTGGCTACGAAAGTGATATCTGAGTTACCAGATTTCTTAACCATAGGTATATCTATGTAATTCATAGTAATTATAAACCCAGACCAGACAACTACGCCTAGTCTTACTAAAGTTCCAAGAACTTCTAGCGTGTGTTCTTTTTCTTCACCTATGTCTTTTAGTTTACTAATTAAGCTTTGCTTTTTTGGCTTAACTTCTTCCATGTTGTTTTTAGTATTGGTTTTAATGCAGTAACCGCCCATTTAAAAGCTGCTGTAGCTGTAAGGGTGGCTGCTACAGAAACAACCGCAGTTGTCCCAGCCGTTACTAAAATTTCGTTTTCCGGGACAGGCATTTTAAAATCTGTAAACGGTATGTCTACTTTTCTTATACCCGTTGCTTCCGGTTCATCTGATGCCTCTGCCTCCACTCCCTCGGGAGCTTCTAAATCGCTAGGCGGTACCACCATAGGAATGTATGACGGTACGTCTGCTGTAGGTAAAGGTATAGAAATTGTTTCGTAACTTTGTATTCTAGGTATTTCTATATTAGGAAGGTATATCTGAGGTGATATCGACATCGTAAGGTGCTGATGTATTAGCTGGCAGATCTCTTAATTTTTGTCTGTATGTCTTCCATTCTGCTTGTTTTTCAGCAGACAAAGGACTGTCAGGTAATATTGTCCAATCTGATTGAGCTAATAATTCATTTCTGTATGCTCTAAGGTCATCTAGAGTACTATCTGGTGATAAAGGTTTAGATGCGGTTTCCCACTCAGTAATCCAAGCATTATATGGTGTTATATCAGTTATTTCAGTAACAGACATATCACGTTTTTCAACAGTGCCTTTTGTGCCGTCCCATTGAACAGCCCACACATCTGATGGGAAATCTTTTAAAGGTAATCCAGAATAACCTACCCCATCTTTGCTGACTAATTTATCGTCAGCTATTATTGTCAGTTTCATTTACGTCAATTAATTTTGGTTCGTCTAAGGGTTTTATAGTTGCAACAGGACCCATAATATTAAGTACTTCATTTCTAAAACTTTCAACGGCAGCTCCTTGTTGGTTAACAATTTTTGTATTATCCATTTGAAGAAAGGGTATCCATGCAACTGCACATCCCCACTCTTCTACTGAATCTCCTGTTTGTGGATTAACTCCAGCAATTTTGGTGTACCAAGAGCATTCTAATTTTCTACAATCTTCTCCGATTAAAGGACAGAGTTTACCTTGTTCAAGTTTTGCCATTGTTGTTTGTTTTAGTTCTAGTGTGCATCCAACCTGTCATTAAATATTTAGTTTGTTTTGGTGGATAGCCTTGATGTACGTAAGTCCAAGTAGCTGGAAAAAATACTAATCTTCCAGCTTTTGGAGATATTTGATTACCATTATAAAATTGTGTCCAACCTTCTTCTACTGAATTAAGATACAAAATAAAAGTTAAATATCTAAGTTCATTAGTTGTCAACATAAAGTCATCATGCCAAACATATCCTTTTCCGGGTTCTGTTTTTTGTATCTGATAACCAGTATCATACAATTCTAAATTGTCATCATGGTGTGGACCATATAAATGTCTTTCTTGTGAATTAGTAAAAAAACTAAAATTACTTTCTCTATTTAAATGGTTGTAATAATTATGATGCCCTGAACCAATTATGTCAGAAAACAATTTATCTTCTTCTTCCCAATCTTGTTGAGTACGAGATAAGTGCATATCTTTACTATTTTTAATAGCAAGATTGACACCTAAACCAGTAACACCTTGGTAATGTTCGTCGTTATCAAATTTATTAATAATTTCCTTACATCTAACTTCAGATAAAACATTATCTTCTAAATAAATATAAGGGTCTGTTATTAAGGTGGAATCAATCATTAACTTAATTCAATGTGTTTTATAATTCTTATATTTCCAGCTACAACTATTCGATTTTCATTTGAATTGTGTTGTTTTACGCGATGTGTAGCATAAGAAGGAAATACTATTAAATCTCCTTCTAGTTGTTGTGGAACTAAAGATTGTCGCTCATCAGTAAATTCAAAACAATTTTCTACTGGTTTTAAAAAATGAACAAAAGAAAGAACAGTATCATCGCCACAATCGAAGTGATCGTGGACAGGATGATAACTTAATTTTTTATAAACTTGTATCCAAAAAACAAAATGTATTTCTGAGGTATAAAAAAAACATTGATCTTTTGCGATCTCATCGACTCTTTCTTTATAAAAATTATGTAAAAAATCTAAACACTCTAAATCTTTATCTTTAGCGTGATAGGTAGTTATAACTTGTTCTTTTTCTTGTGTTATACCTACTCTTAAAATATCTTTTTCAAGAGTTTGTAGTTGGGTGGGATCTAATTTCCAATTCCCGTGTATATACCAAGGGATTCTCATTTAGTCTTTGCTTGCAATTATTACGTCTAAGTATTCAACTTGCATATCTAAGTTATCTACAGAAATACTGTGGTTGTGAGCACTACCAGTAAAAGTAGCGTTGTGGTTGTGAGCTGTACCACTCAATGAACCGTTGTGGTTGTGTGAACTTCCACTAAATCCGTGTGAGTGACCTCCATTACCACCTGTGTTTTCTGTTCGACCAGCATCATGCCCGTTATAACTTGTGTATCGGTAACCAGCATTTTTATATGGTCTATCTCCCTGTACGTGGCAACCACCATATTGGTTTGTGGAATGATATCCAGAGTTAGTGTTACCTCTTATGTTGTGGGAGTGAGAAGGCATCTCGTTAGAGGACAGTGTGTGACTGTTTACGTTACCACTTGTAGAAACACTAGAAATGTTTACGTTACCACCGGCTGTTGTGTTAGCCACTGAAATGTTACCGCCTTGAGTTGTGTCACCAGCGTTAGCATTAATTCCTCTGCTTCCAAAGGCAGTTGTAAATGCAACGTTACCACCGGAACCAACAGTTCCAGATACAACTCTAAGTGATTTGTTATTTACACCACTTGTTACCTTTGTCCATCCTGTAGGAGCGTTTGTTTGCTGAAAGAGCATAACTGTTCCTGATGGAAAGGCTTGAGCGTTAGCAATACCAGTTGTTACATATGCAGTTGTTGCAACTTTTGTACTGTTGTCAGATGCAGCCTGTGTTGTTGCAACTACACCATTAGCTAACGTAGCAGTGCTTTTAATTTCTCCAATAGTACTTGAATTAGTGATTCCGTCTAATAATGCACCGTCACCAGCTACGTCTCTACCGTCAACTGTTCCTGTAACTGTGATGTTTCCTGTTACGTCAACACCAGAACTAACGTCTAGGTTGCCAGTTATAGCTGTACCAGATGAGTCAACAACTAGTTTTTGAGCATTTGCAACACGCAAATCACAGCCATTATTATTAAAAACAGCGTAATTGTTATTAGGAGATGATGGCTGTTGAAAGCTAATACTATCAGAAGCTATTTTTATACCATTAGAGGAAGTACCCTTAAAAATGTCATTATTGTTACTGGTTTGCAGGGTTATACCAGCACCAACGTCTAGGTCTCCGGGAATATCAACATGACCATCAGAATTTACTACAAATCTATCAGCTGAATCAGTTTCAGATTTAATTCTAAAAGTACCGCCATCTCCATTTATGGAAAAATCATCATTAGTATCTGAATCTACTAAAAATATTTTAGGAGCAACACTTGTAATTGTTATGTTATCTGTTGTTGTTAATTTTCCTGTTACGTCAACGCCCTGATTATCAACTACTAATCTAGCTGTACCAGATCTTGTTGTAGTAATGTCTCCGTTGTTTGCTACTGCTACGTTTGATGTTCCGTTTGCAATAGTTGTACTGTCAATCGCAGTTGTTGAAGCTGCTGTAACTAGACCTTGAGCGTCAACTGTGACGATAGGAATAGCAGAGCTAGAACCATAAGCTCCAGCAGTTACTCCTGAGTTTTCTAGTTGTGTACCAAGGATAGTTCCTGCTGGTACATTACTCATGTCTTCTCTAGCTAGTGGTCTACCACCAGCTTGTGCGCCGTCATGTACGACGGCTGTATCTTTTGTGGTATCTATAGTTACTTCGCCTTCAGCACCAGTAAATGACCCGTGCTGAGTTGTAGTACCACGTCTTAATTTTAATAATTTTGCCATTTAAAGTGTACCGAAATCTATTTGTAAGTTGTCTCCTGAGATAGTTGCTACTTCAGTAAGATTTTTATCGTTGCAATCGAGATGAGAATATAATTCTGGTGTTAAGTCATCTACTAAATTTTGGATACCAGAGTTAGATGTAATACCTAACCATGCAGATCCGTTATAGTTTTTAAGTGTTGTGTTAGCTGTATCAAACCATAAATCACCAGCACTAGGACTTCCGGGTGCAGAACTAGAAATCTTGTATTCATTTGCATATCTGTTTACGTCTGATATAGAACCAGAAACTGTGTTTATATTTGTAGCATTAGAAACTGCTGCGTTAATGTTTGAAGCATTAGAAACCGCAGAGTTAATATTACTTGAGTTATTAGCTACAGCCGTAACGTTTGAGTTATTACCAGCGACTGTATTGATGTTTGTAGCGTTGGAAACAACAGCATTAATATTTGAAGCGTTGCTAACAGCAGCATTAATATTAGAAGCGTTAGCTTGTACGGCGTTAATATTGGTTGCATTGGCTTGTACCGCATTTATATTTGTTGAATTATTTGCAACTGCGGTAACATTAGAAGCTATACCCCCAACCGTTACAACACTAGAAGCAATATCAGCTACAGCTTTAATTGGGTCTTCTACTACAGTTATGGTGTTACCCATTCCTGAATGAGCTGTACAATAATACTGGAAAGAAGTTGGTTGTGATTCTGGTATTACAATCTGTACTTTTGCACCAGCTTGTCCTTGTGTACCAGTAACTGTAACGTTAGTAGTATATGCACTACCACCACTTTGAAAACGTAATGGATGGGTTGCGTTAGAGGCATCACTTACATCAAATGTATATGTCCAGCCTTTGTGTAATGTAAGAGCTGGTTTATCTACACCATCAATAATAAATTTACCTGTAGCTGCTGTAACAGTGAATGTTTTTTCGTCTTCTAAAGCATCTGCAACTATATCAAGTGAACCGTTAGAACTACCTGTTGATGCAGGATCAGTTATTAATCCGAGGTCTTCGGAATAAGTAATCGAACCTGAGACAATAGCAATATCATCAAGAACACTCTGTGCAGGGGTGATGATAGCCCAATTAGTCCCGTCATATACCCGTAAATTATCATTGGAATTATCAAACCATAAATCACCGTCTTGTAAACTTGTTCCATCTGCTCTTTGTGTAGGCGCACTGCCTGAAATTTGATATATATCAGCAAAGTTATTTATATCTACTACGTTTGCACCAGCATTAACAATGTTAGTAATGTTAGAAGCAACAGTATTAACTTGAGTTGCTATAGGTACTAATCTATGGAAACTGTATGTATGTGTTGTAGATGTTGACTCTACTAAGAAACCAAAGTTCTGTGGAATTGCTGTAGGTACACCTGTAATAGTTACAGTGTTTCCTGTTCCTGCACCATTTGCAATAGTAAGAGTCGTACCAGTAGGAGTTAATGTTGTACTTGCAGCTTGAATACTTAATATAGCTGACTGACCTGTAGCTCCTTGTGGGTTAGTTGTAGGAAAGCTAGTTTCATTAGCAATAGCTGTAAAACCACCAACCTCGTCAATAAGGTCAATAATCCTAGCATTAATAGCAGCAGTAGTAGCCACAAATGCATCAGAATTAGACCATGAAACTCCACTAGCTATAGTTTCAGAAGAGTCTTGTCTAAGGAACTTAGCTTCAGCTTCTGTTTCTGTGTAATATCTAGCATCTAATACGTTTTGACCAGCACTAGCAGAAGGGTTAAGTTCTGTTTCTGTGTAATATCTGTTATCTAATGTACCTGTTGCTATTTCAGAATTAGTTAATTTATCTGACTGTAATAGTGTTTTTATTTCAGCAGCAGTCTGATCGGCTGTAGCTGCTGTTTCTATACCAGCTAATTTAGTTTGTTCGGCATCACTAAACTCGTTAGTATCTGCATTAGCTTCGTATGCAGTTTTTATTTCTGCATTAGTCTGGTCTGCTGTAGCTCCAGCTTCAATACCATCAAGTTTTGTACCATCAGTTGATACATTTCTTCCATCAACAGTTCCACCAACAACTATGTTTCCAGTTGTTTGTACAACCTGTGAACCAAAATTAGGTGCAATTTTAGTACCAGCAATAGCTGCTGATCCGTTAATGTCAGCATCAACTATTGTTCCATCAACTATGTTGGCACTCGCTACTGTTACGTTTGTAGGTAATGAGCCAGAACTTAATTTAGTAGGAGGGACACTTGTATTAGCTAATTTTGTACCATTAATATCTGCCGAGTTACTTATGTCATCATTAACAATAGAACCATTAACAATGTTTGCTGAGTTTACTGTTATGCCAGACTTAAGTAAGCCATCAGCAATCTTACTATTATCTATTGCTGCACTTGCGTTGATGTCAGCATTGACAATAGTGTCATCTGCAATCTCAGTAGAAGTAACTGCTCCTGCTTTAATATTTGCTGTAATTATTTTATTTCTGTGCTCAACAGCAGCAAACCTACCCATATCATGTATGGCATTAAGATCGGCTGCTCTAATAGATGAACCAGCAGCAAATGTAGCTGCTGCTGTATTTACATCTGTTTCTCTATATATATGGACATTACCGCTACCTGATGGAGCTGCTGCTCCTAAAGTAACTGTGGTTCCACTTACGGAGTACTCACCACTACCGGGAGTACCTGTTACGTATGTTTGTAAAGTTCCACCAATTCTTACCTTGATGTCGCTTGCTTGTAAATATTCAATTGTAATGGCGTATGAGGTGGCACCACCATTTTTAAATTCTTCAGTTGTTTGTACCGCCATGGGTTATCCACCTTGTGTATTTTATTTTCGCATGTTTATCATTTCATTGATAGTACCTTGCGAGGCATTATATTTTCTTTTTGTATATTCTTTTTCTTTAGCAATAAGTTCCATAACATCTTCGTCTTGACTTATCTGTGCCCAAGCTATCTTTTTAGCTTGTTTAAATATTTGTTGTATTCTTTTAACATGAGGAAATAAACTAGGGTCTAGATCATACTCACCGTTTTTACGTGCCTCATTCATTTTTGCTAAAGATAATTGCATTCTTGGGTCGGCTGCTAACTTTTCAAATTTCTTAAGAAGATTTTGGTCTCCCATAGCTTTTTGAAATTTTGACCTGACTCCCGGTGCATCACTTAAATCTGTTCCATCAGGAGCACTATATCCTAAAGTTCTTAAATCATATCCACTATTAAAGATAAATTCTCTACCCGGTGAATAATCTAAATTAAATTGAACTGGTGATATAGCATTAAACATACGTGTCATAAAGTTCCAATCTTTTATAGGCTCACCTGTTAAGATGTCAAATTTAGTAGCAAGTTGATCTTCTCCTGCTAAAAATTCAGTAGCTAAGTTTCTATTTCTAATAGAACTCATAATATCAGAACCTAATTCTTTTGTATGTGGATTAAGAACTTTACCTATTTCATTTCTAAGACTAGAAAGAGGAATAGTGTTATTCATCAAAGAAGCAAGT